>Ga0123333_10005426_pt1 | contig 11510 bp, 6 predicted proteins | sample BioC12SIPDNA_3_FD_89957 | JGI IMG/M metagenome (GOLD analysis project Ga0123333, IMG submission 89957) | Anaerobic biogas reactor microbial communites from Washington, USA - Biogas_R2_B C12 SIP DNA | ecosystem: Engineered > Bioreactor > Anaerobic > Unclassified | place: Washington, USA...
GGCCGCATCTGCAACGGCGCGGGCGAGCCCATAGACGGCCTGGGGCCGCTTTACTCGGAGGAAATGCGCGACGTGAACGGCAGCCCCATCAACCCGGTAAGCCGCACCTACCCGCGCAACTATATCCGCACGGGCATCTCATCTATCGACACGCTGATTACCCTGATACGCGGGCAGAAGTTGCCCATTTTCTCGGGCAGCGGCATGAGCCACAACCGCCTGGCCGCGCAAATTGTGCGCCAGGCCCGCCTGGGCAACGAGGTGGGCGGCTTCGCCATTGTGTTCTGCGCCATGGGCGTTACTAAGGACGTGGCCGACTATTTCCGCCGCAGCTTTGAGGAAAGCGGCGCGCTTAGCCGCGTGGTGATGTTTTTGAACCTCTCCAGCGACCCCATCGTAGAGCGCACCCTCACCCCCCGCTGCGCGCTTACCGCCGCCGAGTACCTGGCCTTTGAAAAGGGCCTGCACATCCTGGTGGTGATGACCGATATGACCAGCTACGCCGAGGCGCTGCGCGAGTTCTCCTCCTCCCGCGGGGAGATCCCCGGCCGCAAGGGCTACCCCGGCTACCTCTATTCCGACCTGGCCAGCCTGTACGAACGGGCCGGCGTTATCAAGGGCAAGCCCGGCAGCGTTACCCAGCTGCCGATACTGACGATGCCCAACGACGACATCACCCACCCGGTGCCCGACCTGACCGGCTACATCACCGAGGGGCAGATTGTGCTGGACCGCTTTTTGGACCAGACCGGCATCTACCCGCCGGTTAGCGTGCTGCCCAGCCTTAGCCGCCTGATGAAGGACGGCATTGGCGAGGGCTACACCCGCACCGACCACCAGGACGTGGCCAACCAGCTGTTTGCCAGCTACGCCAAGGTAAGCGACGCCCGCGGCCTGGCCAACGTTATTGGCGAGGAGGAGCTGAGCCCCACCGACCGCCAGTACCTGGAGTTTGGCAAGGCGTTTGAGCAGCACTTCTTGAAGCAGGGGCAGGACGTGGATCGCACCATTGACGAAAGCCTGGACCTGGGCTGGCGGCTGCTGGGCATTCTGCCCCGCACCGAGCTGGACCGCCTGGACGAAAAGCTGCTGGACGAGAAGTTTGGCCCCGCCACCGGCAACGAGCCCCCGCCCCAAAACATACTAACCCCCCTTCCGGGCGGCAAGGCGCCCAAGCCCAAGCCCGACCCCCACATCGACATGGGCCCAGAAGGCCCTGCCACCTGATAGCCACCCCGGCAATTCTGCTGTAAAGGAGGTGCCCCGATGGCCGAACAAATGTCCCCCACCAAAGCCAACCTGATGGCCGCCAAAAAAAACCTGGAGCTGGCCAAGAACGGCTTTGACCTGCTGGACCGCAAACGCAACGTGCTGATGCGCGAAATGATGCGGCTGATAGACCAGGCCGTGATTTTGCAGCGCGACATCGGCGACACCTTCTCCCGCGCTTACAACGCCCTGCAAATGGCCAACGTGACCATGGGCGTGGAGGGCACGCTGGGCACCTATACCCCCGAGGAAACCGGCCTGCAAATTACCAGCCGCAGCGTGATGGGCGTGGATCTGCCCTCCACCAGCCTGGCCACCTCGCAGCCCAGGCCCTTTTACGGGTTTTGGGGCAGCAACGCCTACCTCGATTCCTCCTACATTCTGTTTGACCGCGTGAAGGAGCTGGCCGCCCGCCTGGCCGGCGTGGAGAACAGCGTGTACCGCCTGGCCGTGGCCATTAAAAAAACCCAGCGCCGCGCCAACATGCTGGAAAACGTGGTGGTGCCCCGGTACGAGGCCACCGTGCGGTTCATCAGCGGCGTGCTGGAGGAGCACGAGCGCGAGGAGTTTACCCGCCTGAAGGTGATCAAACGCGCCAAAGCCCGCCGGGCGGCGCAAGGGCGGTAAGGCTGCAACCGTTTGCCAAAAACACAAGGCTCAAGGCCAAAACCTTGAGTCTTTTTTAACGCGATTTCACAGCAGGACGCTTCCTGCCGCTTGCCCTGGCCCGCGCAAGCGTGTATAATATGGAAAGCTTGTTTTTCCATCGTTTAATGGAAGCCGGGAGAGGAAACCCATGCACTACCTGGATAACGCCGCCACCACCCAAATACACCCCGACGTGGCCGATGTGGTGCAGCAAACCCTGCGTACCCACTGGGCCAACCCCTCGGCGCTGTATGCCCCGGGCATGGCGGCCGAGGCCGTTATTGAAGCGGCCCGCGGCACGCTGGCTGAGGCGCTGGGCTGCCAGCCCAGGGAGGTGTTCTTCACCGCCAGCGGCACCGAGAGCAACAACATCGCCCTGCTGGGCGCCGCGCGCGCGCGCAAGGCCTGGGCCAACCACCTGGTAACCACCGGGTACGAACACCCCAGCGCCCAAAAACTGTTGGCCATGCTGGCCCGGCACGAGGGCTTTGAGCTGACCGAGATAAACCCCGGCCCCGACGGCCGTGTGGATATGCAGGCCATGGCGGACGCCGTGGGCCCCAAAACCGCCCTGGTGTGCGCCATGCAGGTGAACAACGAGACCGGCGCCCTGCTGGACGTGGCCGCGCTGGCCGAGGCCGTGAAAGCCAAGAATGCGCGCTGTTTTGTACATGTGGATGGCGTACAGGCCTTTGGTAAGCTGCCGGTGAACCTGCGCAAAACCAAGATTGACGGCTTTGCCGTGAGCGGCCACAAGCTGCACGCCCCCAAGGGGGTGGGCGCGCTTTACCTGCGGGACGGCATCAACATCCTGCCGCCCTTTGCCGGCGGCGGGCAGGAGGCCGATTCCCAGCACCGCAGCATCCGCCCCGGCACCGAGAATACCGCCTTCATTGCCGGGTTTGGCAAGGCCGTGGAGCTTGCCATGGCCCGCCGTGCGGGCGCTTACACCCACATCGCCCAGCTGCGCGAGCAGTTCCTGGCCGCATTCACCCGCCTGAAGGGCACGGCGGTACACTCCCCGGCCGACGGCTGGCCCGGCACCGTTTTCATTTCCATGCCGGCGGGCTTTAAAAGCCAGGTGATGCTGGAGCATCTTTACAACAAGTTTGGCATCTGTGTGTCCAGCGGGTCGGCCTGTTCGGGCGGGGCGGCCAGCCACACCCTTACCGCCATGGGCGTGCCCGCCGCCCAAATTGACGCCGCGCTGCGCATCAGCTTTTGCGCCGACAACACCCCCGAAGACGTTGACATCCTGCTGCGCGGCCTGCGCGACTGCCTTACCGCGCTGGCGCGCGGCTGCCCCGAATAGCGTGTGCACCCCACACCGGAAGGAACTGCCTGCATGAGAGAGATCATACTGGCCAGCATGGGCGAAATGACCCTGAAGGGCCTGAACCGCAAAAGCTTTGAGGCCGCGCTGCTGAAAACCCTGCGCCACCGCACCAGTGATTTGGGCCAGTGGAGCCTGCGCTCGGCCCAAAGTGTTGTGTATATAGAGCCGCAGGACGCCGCCGCCGAAGCCGCCATTGAAACCGCTTTCGAGCGCTGCCGGCAGGTGTTTGGCCTTGTGGCCCTCTCCCGCGCGGCCGAGTGCCCCAAAAACTTTGACGCCATTAGCCTATTGGCCGCCGAGTACCTGGCGCCCCAGCTGCGCGCCGCCGCCACCTTTAAGGTAAAGGCCAAGCGGGCCGACAAGGCCTTCCCCATGGACAGCCTGGCCATTGGCGCAGAACTGGGCGGGGTGCTGCTGGAAAAATTTCCCCATCTGCAGGTGGACGTGCACCACCCCCAGCTGGAGGTGATGGTGGAGATCCGCGAGCACGCGGCCTACATTCACGGCGGCAAGCAAAAGGCCGCCGGCGGCCTGCCCATCCCCACCAGCGGCCGGGCGGCGCTGCTGCTCAGCGGCGGCATCGACAGCCCCGTGGCCGGCTGGCTGATGGGCAAGCGGGGGCTTTCGCAGGTGGCCATCCACTTTGCCAGCCCCCCCTACACCAGCGCCCGCGCCGCCGCCAAGGTGGAGGCGCTGGCCCGGCAGCTGGCCGGGTGGCTGGGCCCCCTGCCCTACCACCACGTGCCCTACACCGACACCCAGGTGTATATGCGCGACAGCCTCTCCCGGCAGGACTATTTCACCGTACTGATGCGCCGCAGCATGCTGCGCATTGCGGCCATCATTGCCCGGCGGGAGCACTGCGCCGCGCTGGTAACTGGCGAAAGCCTGGCCCAGGTGGCCAGCCAGACCCTGCAGGCGCTGGCCTGCACCGACGGGGCCCAGGACCTGCCGGTGCTGCGCCCCTGTATCGGCATGGACAAAACCGAAATCACCGACTTGGCCCGCCACATCGGCACCTACGAGACCAGCATCCAGCCCTACGAGGACTGCTGCACCATCTTCACCCCGCCCCACCCCCGCACCAAGCCCCGCCTGCAGGACGTGCTGCGGCTGGAGGAGACCATGCCGGAGCTGGAGCGGCTGGAGGCCGAGGCGGCGGCTACAGCGGAGTTTAAGCTGCTGATGCCTAAATAGAGTCAAAGCAAGTGCCGTGCCCTTGCAACGTTGCCTGGCCGGCACTGGCAACGCTGCAAGACCAGGTAAATATTGCTTAGAGTATAAGAGAAAGGAGGCCCGTTTATGCGCGCAGAGATCATCTCCGTGGGCACCGAGCTGCTGCTGGGCGATATTGTGAATACCAACGCCCAGTTTTTGGCGCAGGAGCTGGCCTCTTTGGGCTTTGAGGTGTATTACCAGACCGTGGTGGGCGACAACGCCGGCCGGCTGCGGCGGCTGGTGAGCGAGGCCAAGGACCGCAGTGACGTGCTGGTGTTCACCGGGGGGCTTGGCCCTACCGACGACGACCTGACCAAGCAGACGGTGGCCGAGGCCTTTGGCGACGTGCTGGTGATGAGCGAGGAATGGCTGGCCCACCTGGAGGACATGTTCAACCGCCGTGGCCGCCAGATGAGCGACAACAACCGCAAGCAGGCGCTGGTGCCCCGGCGGGGCGGCATGCTGTTCAACGACAACGGCACCGCGCCGGGCGTTTACTTCAAGCTGGCCGGCAAGTACGCCTTTCTGCTGCCCGGCCCCCCGCGCGAGATGATGCCCATGTTCCGCGAGCACGTGGTGCCTATTTTGGAAACCTTGCAGGACAGCACCATACGCAGCATCACCCTGCGGGTGGCCGGCATAGGCGAGAGCGACCTTGAAAACCGGGTGCGCCAGCTGCTGGAAAACAGCAACCCCACGGCCGCGCTGTACGCCAAAACAGCCGAGGTGCATATCCGCATCACCGCCAAGGGCCCCACGGCCGAGATGGCCGATTTGATGTGCGACGAATACGCCCAGATGTTCCGCGAGAACTTGGGCGATTTGATATACGCCGAGGGCGACGAGAGCCTGGAGGAAACGGTGGTGCGCCTGCTGGCCGAAAAGGGCCGCAGCGTGGCTACCGCCGAAAGCTGCACCGGCGGCCTGCTGGGCGAGCGCATCACCTCGGTGCCGGGGGCCAGCGCGGTGTACGGCTTTGGGGCCATCACCTACGCCAACGAGGCCAAGCAGGAGATGCTGGGCGTGCGCGGCGGCACCCTGCGCAAGCACGGGGCCGTCAGCAGCCAGGTGGCCGCCGAGATGGCCTTTGGCGCCGCCAAAAAGGGCCTGGCCGACTACGGCGTGGGCATCACCGGCGTGGCCGGGCCGGACGGCGGCAGCGAGCAAAAACCCGTGGGCCTGGTGTATGTGGCACTGGCCGCCGGGCGCGAGGTGTTCATCCGCCGGCTGAAAATGCGCACGATGGGCCGCGCCTTTGTGCGCAGCTACGCCGCCCAGGTGGCACTGGACATGATACGCCGCAAAGCCGCCGGCATGCCCCTGCCCGAAGCCAAACGCTTTGCCAAAAGCCAACAGGCCGACTTTGAGCGGGTGGGCAAGCCCCGCCGCCGGGGCGGGGCGCTGTCCCGCGCCATACTGGCCGTGGTGCTGGTGCTGGCCGTGCTGGCCGCGGCCCTCTTTGGCCTGTATGCCACCCGGCAGGCGCCCGACGACAGCGGCACCAACATTGCCAGCAGCTACGCCGCGCTGCAGGGCCTGCGCTATGGCAGCGCCGAATACACCACCGCCGCCTGCGGGCTGGTGGCCCAGGCCGCATCGGCCAACCCGTCGGTGGTGGGCTTTGTGGCCTTGCCAAACCGCTTGGTGGAAGCCACGGTGGCCCAGGCGCATTTCTCCGGGCAGGGCGCCCTGGACACCGCCGCCCGGGAAGCCGGCATTGACAGGCAGGTGGTGATGGGCAGTGATGCTGCCCCCGCCCAGCCCGGCGCCAACACCGTGCTGCTGGGCGGCGAGGAGTTTGAAGCCCTGCTGGAATTCCGAAGCGGCGAAGACGCCTCCGAGCTCTCCACCTTCACCTATTACACCGAACGCCAAGCCCGGGTGTACCGGGTGTTTGCTTTTTATCTGGCCGATGACGGCGAGGCGCGCGGTGATGGGTTTGACCCCATCGTGGCCACCGTTTCTTCTTACAGCGACTTTTACGCCTACATGCTGGGGGCCAAAACCCGTAGTATCTACGATATTGCCATACCGCTGGCCCAGGGCGACAGCTTTATGACGCTGGAGGTGAACGACCCCACCGCCGAGGGCCGCCGGGCTTACCTGGTGGGCCGCCTGGCGCGCGCCAGCGAGACGGTGGACCCCACCACCTCCTTTGCCGCCACCGCTGGTACCCCGCTGATGCCCGCGGCCTGGTACACCCAGTACGACCTGGCCGCCCCCGATGAAACCGCCCTGTTTGCCGCCACCATGCGCGGCCTGATGACCGCCGGCGCCACCAACCCCGCGCTGCAATACGCCACAGGCATGCCGGCTGTGGACGCCTACCCGGTTATCCAGCTGCCCCTGGAAACGGTGGACAACGTGCAGCCACCGGCCAGCACGGCCTCCTCCAGCAGCAGCGCGGCGGCCAGCAGTTCCGGCAGCTCAGGCAGCAGCGCCTCTGGCAGTGACAGCTCCGGCAGCGCTTCAAGCAGCAACAGCAGCGATTCCGACAGCAGCGACGGAGACAGCACCAGCTCCTCCGCCAGCGACAGCGATGACGAGAGCGGCAGCAGTAGCAGCAGCGCGCCCATCAGCATCCCGTCGTCGGCCTCCATAGCACCCACGCCCATCACCCCCATTGCCCCCACGCCCCAGCCGCAGCGCCCCAGCCCCCACCGCATCACCGTAACCATGAACGGCGAGGTGGTTACCGACAGCGCGCTGAACATCCTGGCGCAGATTTGCCAGGCAGAGGCGGCCAACCTGGAGCCGGCGGCCATCCGCGCGGTGGCCGTGGCAGCCCACAGCTGGATCCTCTGCCAGCAGGGCGCGGGCATTGAGGCGCCCCGCGTGGTGGGCAGCGCCCCCAGCCCTGCCGTGCTGAACGCCGTGCGCGAGGTGGCCGGCGTGGTGCTGAGCGCCGACGGCGAGAACCCCGCCTTTACCCCGTTTTACCGGCTGGCCGCCACCGCCACCAACACCCCCGAAAACCTGTGGGGCGGCACCCGCGCCTACCTGGTAAGCGTGGACGCCCCCTACGAGCAGGCCCAGGAGGACTGGCGCCAGATCATCACCCTTGCCCCCGAGCGGCTGGCCGGGCTGGTGCTGCAAAACACCGGCATCGACCTTGCCACCACGGGCGAGCCCCAAAGCTGGATAACCGAGGTGATTCCCGCCAGCGGCGGCTATGTGAGCAGCCTGGTGCTGGGCGGCCAAACCGTCACCGGCGCCAATTTTTGGGCCGATATTTTGACTGAGGACGGCGTGCCCCTGCTGCCCAGCCCGGCCTTTGAGGCCAGCTATGACGGCGCCAACTTCGTTTTCATCACCTACGGCGACGGCCACGGCTGTGGCCTGAGCGTGACCGGCGCCTCCGGCCACGCACGGAACGGCTGGGGCCACGAGCGCATCCTGGCCCACTACTTCCCCGGCACTGAGCTGCTGGCCTGGGAATAAACTACTGTCCATTTACAATATCACGGTAGCCAGATGCGCGCTTTTATGTTATTATCTATAGTGGAAAAGCAAAAAAAGGCGTGAGGCTCCATGGCTGAAAAAGCCGAAAAAAAACCAAAACCCAAAAAGAAACTGTTTGGCCTGTTTGGCGCCAAACGGCAGGAAGACGATGCGCCCGAAGCCGCCGAAGCGGTTCTGGACGCGGAAAACACGCAGGACGCCGGGCAGCCCGCTGGGGCTACCGTGCCCAAAGAAGACCCGACGCTCAATATCATGCCGGCAGGCGAGAGCGAACTGTATAAAATGTATTGCCGCATCAAAGGCGTGCCGCCCCTGCCGGACGACGCCGTTTTTGACGTAACACAGTTCCATATGCAGGGCCTTGCGCCCAACGAGGAAACCCGCGAGATTCTGAAAAAGCTGGACCGCCAGGCTGAAACGATGATGCGCAAATGGCTGGACGCCGACGCCGAGCCGGTGGACGCCGAGGTGGTGCTGTCCATCAGCCACGACAAGATGCGCGCCTACCTGTTCATCTTTCCGCCCATGTTTGGCGCCGACGACGTGACGGAGGAACAGCTGCGGGCCACACTGGCTGAAAAGGGCGTTGAGCACGGCCTGGACGAGGAGATACTGGCCGCGGCTGCCAAACACACCATGCTGCTGATGCTGGTGGCCACCGGCACCCCGGTGCAGGACGGCCTGGACGGCAGCATTGTGGACCACTATAACCGCGACAATGACATCCACCTGACCGTGAAATGGGACAACACCATCGACTACCGCGACCTGGGCTGGCTGCAGGTGGCCCGTGAGAATGACACCATCTGCACCATCATCCCCCCCACCGACGCCGTGAGCGGCACCACCGTTTTTGGCAAAGAGGTGAAGGGCAAGAATGGCCGCAAGGCCACTGTGCCCAAGGGCACCAATACCGCGCTGAACGAAGAGGGCAACCTCCTGCTGTCCAAAATAGACGGGGTGGTCACCTTCCAGGCCGACCGCTTCAGGGTAGACCCCATGCTCATTATAGAGGGCAACGTGGACATTGCCGTGGGCAACCTGGACGTGATGGGCGACGTGCTGATAAAGGGCGACGTGCAGGAGGGCTTTACCGTAACCGCCAGCGGCAACGTAACGGTGAACGGCGGCGTGGAGGGCGCGCACATCCAGGCCGGCGGCAATGTGCAGATAGGCCTTGGCATGAACGGCAACACCTTCGGCACCATCAAGGCCGGGCACGACGTGTTCAGCAAGTTTTTCGAGAACACCAACGTGTGGGCCGGCGGCTCCATCACCTGCGACACCATCATCAACTCGGTCATCGCCAGCGAGGGCGAGGTGCTGGTGCGCACCGGCCGCGGCACCATCATCGGCGGGCAGATCACCGCGCTCTTGCGGGTGGCGGCCATCAGCATTGGCAACCCGTCCAACCGCGCCATGGAGATCACCCTGGGCAACACCGCCGCCTGGCTGCAGGAGAAAAAGGAGACCGAGGACGCCCGTGCCGCCGTGCTGCGGGAGATAGACGAGCTGGAAAAAAGCATTCGCTTTCTGCAGCGGCAGATAGACACCCCCCAGAAAAAGGAACAGCTGGATAAAATGACCCTGCAACTGCGGATGAACCGCCTGAAATTGGGCAAGCTGGACACCACCTACGGCACCATACTGGCCCGCGAGGCCGACATTGTGAAATGCCGCCTGCAGGCCGAGGTGGTGTACCCGCCCCTGCAGGTAACCATGGGCAACGCCCTGAAAATGATACGCAAAAACCACTACAATGTGCTGATGTACCACAAGGACGGCGAGATACACGTGGCCAATGTGTAGCGGCAAATTGCCCGCCAACCCCAAGAAGGCACACCGGGAAAACCGGCGTGCCTTTTGTTTTGTATGTGGGCAGGGGCCCCCGCTTTGGGGCTTGATACCATTTAACTGACTTACACTCAAATTTGCGGTCCCCTCTTCCCCTTTTTGCTTTATTGTGGTAATATAGTGAATTGGAGCGACCCAATCTACAAAACACAGCTCCTCAGGAGGAACTAACATGAAAAAGAGACTGCTTACTTTTGCGCTGGCCCTGGTAACCGGCATTGCGCTGGTGGCCTGCGGCAGCCCCGCATCGTCGTCTGCCCCGTCTGCCCCCAGCACCGCCGGCTCATCCGCGTCCGCGCTGGACACCAGCGCGGAAGATTCGGTGCCCCTGGGCGACTCTTCCACCAGCGACGCCAGCATTCCCGGCGACGACAACGACAGCGACGCCGCCTATGTAACCGGCAAGGGCACCATGGTCATTGGCTACACCGTTTACGAGCCCATGAACTACACGGACGCCGAGGGCAACTTCACCGGCTTTGACACCGAACTGGCCGAGGCCGTATGCGCCGAACTGGGCGTGACCCCCGAGTTTGTGGAGATCAACTGGGACACCAAAGAGGTGGAACTGGCCGCCAAGAGCATCGATTGCATCTGGAACGGCCTCACCATCACCCCCGAGCGCCAGGAAACCATGGAGATCACCGAGCCCTATGTGGAAAACGCCCAGGTGGTGGTGATGAAGACCGACGCCGAGTATACCGACACCGCTTCCCTGATTGGCAAAACCGTGTGCGCCGAGGCCGGCAGCGCCGGTGAGGAGAGCATCCAGAACAATGAAGACCTGCAGCAGGCCGAGTATGTGGCCAAAGACGTGCAGACCGCCTGCCTGATGGAAGTGGCCGCCGGCACCGCCGACGCCGCTGTGCTGGACCTGACGCTGGCCAGCGCAATGATTGGTGAGGGCACCGACTACGCGAACCTGGAAATCAAGGACAAGCTGGATGTGGAATTCTACGGCGTGGCCTTCCGCAAAGGCTCTGACCTGGCCGCCGCGGTGAATGCGGCTTTCGCCACGCTGGCCGATGAAGGCGTTATGGAAGCCCTGGCCGCCAAATACGCATTGACCCTGGCGGAATAGCCGCTGCATCCCAATAACCAAGCACACCCTGCGCCCGGGGCGGGTCTCCCCGCCCCGGGCCATTATTTTAAAATACCCTTGGCATGAGGACGGCGCATGAACGATTTTTCGGTCATTATCGGGCGGCTGCTGGAGAGCTTTTGGCTCAACTGCGAGCTGTTTTTTCTCACGCTGCTGTTTGCCCTGCCACTGGGGCTGGTCATCTCCTTTGGCTCCATGAGCCGTTTCAAGCCCCTGGCGGCCTTCACCAAAACGCTGGTGTGGATCGTGCGCGGCACGCCGCTGATGCTGCAGGTCATCATCATTTTTTTTGCGCCCGGCCTGTTGGGCTGGGGCACACCCTGGGGCACCGGAGCCGACGGCCGCTTCGCCGCGGCGCTGGTGGCCTTTGTCATCAACTACGCCTGCTACTTTTCCGAGATCTACCGCAGCGGCATCCAGGGCATCCCGCGCGGGCAAACGGAGGCCGGCCAGGTGCTGGGCATGACGCGCACCCAAATCTTCTTCCGCATCACGCTCATGCAGGTTATCAAGCGCATCCTGCCGCCCATGGCCAACGAGATCATCACCCTGGTGAAGGACACCTCGCTGGCGCGCATCATTTCCAACAAAGAAATCATCATGATGGCGCAGGAATACACC
>Ga0123333_10005435_pt1 | contig 11496 bp, 8 predicted proteins | sample BioC12SIPDNA_3_FD_89957 | JGI IMG/M metagenome (GOLD analysis project Ga0123333, IMG submission 89957) | Anaerobic biogas reactor microbial communites from Washington, USA - Biogas_R2_B C12 SIP DNA | ecosystem: Engineered > Bioreactor > Anaerobic > Unclassified | place: Washington, USA...
GGGTCGGCGCGCATGCAGTCCTGGGCGCTGAACTCCACCTCCTCGGCGTAGTTCCGCGCGTAGCGGACCATGTGGTCGGAGAGCTCCAGCACCTCGTCGCGCGTCTTCCTGAGCATGTGCTCGAGGTGCACGTCGCTGGCCGAGGTGAAGATGTGGATCATCGGCCGCCGCGCCGGCTCGAGGGCCTGCGCCGCCCTGTCGATGTCGGCGACGTGGGTGCGCGCCAGCGCGCACACGATCGGGCCCTCGACCTCGCGGGCGATCGCGCGCACGCACTCGAAGTCGCCCTGGCTGGTGATCGGGAAGCCCGCTTCTATGACGTCGACGCCGAGCCTGGCGAGGGCGTGCGCGATCTCGAGCTTCTGGGCGGCGTTGAGCGCCACGCCGGGGCTCTGCTCGCCGTCGCGCAGCGTCGTGTCGAAGAAGCGGACGTAGCTCATGCGCCTACCTCCTGCGGTCCCTCCTCGACCTCCTCCTGGCGGCCGATGAACGGCATCATCGCCCTGAGGGACGCGCCCACCTGCGCGAGCTGGGTCTCGGCGGCGTTGCGCCTGCCGGTCTTCAAGGTCGGCTGGCCGACGTCGTTGTCGAGCAGGAACTCGCGCGCGAAGGCGCCGGAGCGGATGTTCTTCAGCACCTCCTGCATCGCCTTCCTCACGTCGTCTGTGACGATCTTCGGGGCCGTGACGTAGTCGCCGTACTCGGCCGTGTTCGAGATCGAGTGGCGCATCTTCTCGAAGCCGCCCTCGTAGATGAGGTCGACGATGAGCTTCATCTCGTGAACGCACTCGAAGTAGGCGAGCTCGGGCTGGTAGCCGGCGTTCACGAGGGTCTCGAAGCCCGCCTGCATCAGCGCGGTGACGCCGCCGCAGAGCACGGCCTGCTCGCCGAAGAGGTCGGTCTCGGTCTCCTCCTTGAACGTCGTCGCCAGGACGCCGCCGCGCGTGCCCCCGATCGCCTTGGCGTAGGCGAGTGCGCGCTTCTGCGCGCCGCCCGTAGCGTCCTGGTGGACGGCGAGCAGGCACGGCACGCCGCCGCCGGCGCGGTAGGTGCGGCGCACGAGGTGGCCGGGGCCCTTCGGCGCGACCATGAAGCAGTCGACGGCCTTGGGCGGGGTGATCTGGTGGAAGTGGACGTTGAAGCCGTGGGCGAACGCCAGGGCGTTGCCGGGCTCGAGGTGCGGCTCGACCTGCTCGCGGTAGACGCGGCCCTGTACCTCGTCGGGCAGGAGGATCATCACGATGTCGCCGGCCGCGGCGGCGTCGGCGACCTCCATCACCCGCAGCCCGGCCGCCTCGGCCGCCGCCCACGAGTTAGAGCCGCGCCTGAGGCCGACGACGACGTCGCAGCCGGAGTCGCGGGCGTTGAGGGCGTGGGCGTGGCCCTGGGAGCCGTAGCCGATGATCGCGATCGTCTGGCCCTTGAGGTCGGTGAGGTCCGCGTCGGAGTCGTAGAAGATCTTCGCCATGCGCTGTGCCTTCTCTCTGCCTCCTCTCGGGAGGCGCTGGTGATGCTCTCGCGCCCGAACGGGGCGCCCGGTGACGGCGTGGGATGTCGCGCGCGCCGCGAGAGGGCGCGCCGCGGCCTAGCGGGGCCCGGCTAGTCGTCTCATGCGGCCTTCGCCCGCCCCCTCTCCTGCTCGGTGCGCTCGAGGGCGACCATGCCGGTGCGGACCAGCTCGACGATCCCGAACGGGCGCATCTGGTTGATGAAGGCGCCGAGCTTGCCCTCGTCGCCGGTGACCTCGAACGTGAGGGCCTCCCTGGCGACGTCGACGATGCGGGCCCTGAAGTCCTGCGCGATCTGCCTGATCTCGACCCTGTCGTCCGGCGTCCTGACGGCGACCTTGATGAGCATCAGCTCGCGGCCGACGTACGCCGAGTTCGAGTGGTCGACGACGGTGAGGACGTCGATGAGCTTCTGGAGCTGCTTCGTGACCTGCTCGACGGTCGTGTCCTCGCCGGTCACGACGAACGTCGTGCGCGAGAGGCCGGGGCGCTCGGTCTGCGCGACCGAGAGCGACTCGATGTTGTAGCCGCGACGGGCGAAGAGCCCGGCGATCCGCAGCAGCACGCCCGGCTGGTCGCGCACGGTCACCGACAGCACGTGACGGGAAACGTTCACGCCGGCACCTCCTCGCGCTCGGCGTGGGTCTCGAAGGCGTCGGGCTCCTGGTCCCCGATGATCATCTCGTCGACGCCGGCGCCGGCCGGGACCATGGGCCACACCTTCTCGGCCTCGTAGACGAGGAAGTTGAGGAGGACCGGCTCGCCCTTCGCGAGGGCCTCGGGTATCACGCGCGCGGCGTGCTCCCGGTCGAAGACGTTGTGGCCCTCGATGCCGTAGGCGGCGGCGAGCTTGGCGAAGTCGGGGTTCGAGTCGGCGAGGTAGACCTCGGAGTAGCGCTGGGCGTGGAAGAGCTCCTGCCACTGCCTGACCATCCCCAGCATCCCGTTGTTCAGGATCGCGATGACGACGGGCAGGCGGTGCTTGGCGAGGGTCGCGAGCTCCTGCACGTTCATCTGCACGCTGCCGTCCCCGGCCACGCACACGACGGGCTCGCCCGGGCGCGCGAAGGCGGCCCCGATCGCCGCCGGCAGCCCGAAGCCCATCGTCCCCAGGCCGCCCGAGGTGATGAAGCTGCGCGGCTTGGTGGTCGGGAAGAGCCGCGCGGCGAACATCTGGTGCTGGCCGACCTCGGTCGTGACGATGCACTCGCCGGCGGCCCGCCGCAGCATCTCGAGGACCTCCTGCGAGACCAGCGGCTTGTCGGTCTTGTAGCGCTCCGGGTACTTGGCCTTCCAGCCGGCGAGCTGCTCGCGCCACGGCGCGACGTCGAGGCGCGGCAGCAGGGCGCGCAGGCGGGGTAGCACGTCGCGGAGGTCGCCCACGACGGGCACGTGGGCCTTGACGAGCTTCGAGATCTCGGCGGGATCGATGTCGATGTGCACCACGGTCGCGTTGGGCGCGAAGCGGCTGATCTTGCCCGTCACGCGGTCGTCGAAGCGCAGGCCGGCGCCGAGGATCAGGTCGCAGTGCGTGATCGCGCGGTTCGCGGTCACCGTGCCGTGCATGCCGGGCATGCCCAGGGCGTTGTCGCGGCCGGGTGGGTAGGCGCCGATGCCCATCAGCGTCGTGATCACGGGGATACCGGTGTGCTCGGCGAAGGCCACGACCTCGTCGGGGGCCGCCTGGCCGCCGCCGCCGACGATCATCACGGGCCGCTTGGCGCCGAGGATCGCCTCGGCCGCCCTCTCGATCTGGCGGGCGTTGCCGACGTAGGTGGGCCGATAGCCGGGCAGGTCGACCTCGGCCTCGAGGGGGCCGTCGTAGTCGGCGAGCTGCACGTCCTTGGGCACGTCGACGAGCACGGGTCCGGGGCGGCCCGTGGCGGCGATGTGGAACGCCTCGGTGATCACGCGCGGGAGGTCGGCGACGTCCTTGACCAGGTAGTTGTGCTTGGTGACCGCGCTGGTGATGCCGTAGACGTCGGCCTCCTGGAAGGCGTCGGTGCCGATCAGGCCGGTCGCGACGTTGCCCGTGATCGCCACGACCGCCGACGAGTCCATGTGGGCCGTCGCCAGGCCCGTGACCAGGTTCGTCGCGCCCGGTCCCGAGGTCGCGAAGCAGACGCCCACCTTGCCGCTCGCCCGGTAGTAGGCGTCGGCCATGTGCGCGCCGGCCTGCTCGTGACGCACCAGCACGTGCTTCACGCTCGAGTCGTAGAGGGCGTCGTACACCGGCATGATCGCGCCGCCCGGATGCCCGAACACGACCTCGACGCCGTGCCGCTCGAGCATCTTCATGACCACCTCTGAACCCTTCACCCGCACCTCCCGGTTGCTCCCAAAGAGCGAGCCCCGCCGCTGCGAGAACGTAGCGGCGGGGCACTGACTGCCGTTCGACCGACCTAGACGGTCAACAGGCGCGACCCCCTGGGCCTAGTAGCAGGCCGGAGACGAGGACCACACCAGTCGGCTGCCCGGTCATTGCGGGGGAGTATATGTGCGCTCCAGGGAGGTGTCAACACGCGCCGGCGCGCGGTGACGGCGGCAGTTGCGCGCTGAGCGGCGATGATGCACACTGTGGCACACCGTTTCAGGCGGGGAGGTTGGCCATCGAAATCCTTCGTGTCTCCGGTTCTTCACGGCCGAACTCGGTCGCGGGAGCCATCGCCGCCTTGCTGCGAAACGAGGGTGAGGTGGAGGTCCAGGCCATCGGTCCCCATGCCGTCAACCAGGCGGTCAAGGCCATCGCCATCGCCCGGTCGTACATACAGGCGGACGGGCTCGGCCTCGTCACGGTCCCTTCGTTCGTCAAGCTGGAGCTCCACGACGAGGAGCGGACGGCGGTGAGGTTCGCCGTGGAGTCGTACAAGGAACAGCGCGAGTGACCGCGGCGCCTGACGGCGCCGGGCCAGAGTCACCAACGGCGAGCGCGCGCTCCACCGCGCTCGCCGTCGTCGTGCGTGCCCTCGGGGGCGCCTACCTCTCGCGGGCGCTCGACGAGGCCCTGGGGTCGGCCGAGCTGAGCGGCCAGGACCGCTCGCTGGCGGCCGACCTCGCTTACGGCACCCTGCGGCGCTACCTGAGCTTGGGGGCCGTGCTCGGCGGCTACCTCGAGGACCCCGACCGCCTCCCTCCGCGCGTGAGGGCCGCCCTGTGCCTCGGTGCGTACGAGCTCCTCCACCGCGGCACGCCCCCCTACGCCGCCGTGAGCGCCTGGGTCGACGTCGTGAAGGCCGGCAGCCCGCGCCACGCCGGCCTGGTGAACGCCGTGCTCAGGCGCCTGGCGCGCGAGGCGGGGGACGAAGGGCGGGAAGGCGCGTCCGACGCCGACCCCGACGCGGTGAGGGACCTCTCCCTGCCGCCGTGGCTGTTCGAGCGCTTCGTCCGCGCGCTGGGGCGGGCCGAGGCGGCGGTCGCGGCGCGCGCGATGCTCGCGCCCGAACCCCTGTGGCTCACGGCCCTCCGGCCCGAGGCCGAGGAGGCCCTGACCGCCCAGGGCTGCGAGGTGCGGCCGGGCCCCGACCTCCCCCTCCCGCCCGACGTGACGGGGGCGGCGTGGCCGCGCTCGCTGTCGGTCCGCTCCCCGGTCCCGCTGGCCGACCTCGGCGCGTTCCGCGCGGGGCTCGTGCAGCCGCAGAACCCGTCGTCGCTGTACGCCGCGAAGCTGCTGGGGGCGGGGCCGGGCGAGCTGGTCTACGACCTCGCCGCCGGGCACGGCGTCAAGACCGCCACGCTCGCCGCCGCCGGGGCGCGCGTCGTGGCGTTCGAGGTCTCCGAGAAGCGCGCGCGCGTCGCGCGGCGCAACCTGGCACGGCTGGGCCTGGAGGCCGAGCACGTCGTCGCCGACCTCACCGCCGGTTGGCCGGGCCCCGAGGTCGCGCCCGGCGACCGGGTCCTGCTGGACGCCCCCTGCAGCGGCACCGGTACGCTGCGTGGCAACCCCGAGATCAAGCTGCGCCTCGAGCCGGACGACCTGCCGCGCCTCGCCGCCCGGCAGGCCGCGATGCTGCGTGCCGCGGCCCGGTCGGTGGCGACGGGCGGCACGCTCCTCTACGCCGTCTGCTCGCTCACGCCCGACGAGGGCGTCGCGGTCGCCGCCGCGTTCCTGCGGTCCGAAGCCGGCTTCGAGCCCCTGCCCGCTCCCGAGGCGCCGGGGACGTTCGTGCCGGCGACGGTGGGCGCCTACCTGCTACCCGTGGGCGGGCTCGACGGCTTCTACCTGGCGCGCTTCCGGCGTACCGGCTGAGGGCCCGCGGCGCCCCGGCCCTCGCGACCCTCGGCGGTCGCCGGGGCCGTCGCTGCCGGGCGCCCCGTGGCCGACGGCCCGCCGACCGCGAGCGCCGCGCCCGACGCGAGGCGCGTCCTTGTTAGCGTTGGGCATGGCCAAGCACGAGCCGCCCACCCAGCTCTCGGACCGCGTCTACGCGCTGACGGGCGCCGTCAACTCCGCGATCGTCGCCGGCGACGACGGCCGGGCGGTCATCGTCGACACCGGCCAGGACTCCGACCACGGGCGCCGCCTGCGGCGGGCGCTCGAGGAGCTGGGCCTCACGCTCGCCGCCATCGTCAACACCCACAGCCACGCCGACCACTTCGGCGGCAACGACTACCTCGTCAGGCAGTACCCGGAGGCCGTCGTCCACGCGCCGCCCTTCGAGGCGGCCGTGATCCGCGCGCCGTACCTCGAGCCCGTCTACCTCTTCCACGGCGCCAAGCCGCCGCCCGAGATGACGACTAAGTGGCTGCAGGCCAAGCCCTCCCCCGTCCACGTCGAGGTCGAGGCCGGGCCCCTCGAGGTCGCCGGCCTGCGGCTCGAGCTCCTCGACGTGCGCGGGCACGCGCACCGCATGGTCGCCGTCAAGGTCGACGACGTGCTCCTGGCCTCCGACGCCGTGTTCGGCCCCGCCACGCTGGCGCGCTACCCGCTGCCGTTCGGGCAGGACGTGGGGGCACAGAAGGCGGCCCACGCGGTCGTCGCCGGGGGCGGCGCGCGCGTCCTGCTCCCCGGCCACGGTGAGGCGACGACCGACGTCGAGGGCATCGTCGCGGCCAACGCGGCCGCCGTCGCCCGCGCCGAGGACGCCGTGCTGGCAGCGTGCCGCGGGTCATCGACCGAGGACGTGCTGGCGGCGGTCGGCGACGCGCTGGACCTCGCCATGGACGACCTGCCGCGCTTCCACCTCAACCTCTGCACCGTCTCCGCCTACCTCTCCCACCTGCGCGAGACCGGCCGTGTCGTGGCGCGCCTCGCAGGCGGCCGCCTCACCTGGGTCGCGGCGTGAGGCTGACGAGCGCGGGGGCGGCGCGGACGGTGACGGGCAGCTGTCACCTCCTCGAGGCCGCGGGCCAGCGCCTCCTCGTCGACTGCGGCCTGTTCCAGGGCCCGCGCGAGCTCGAGGCCCTGAACCGCGAGCCGTTCCCGTTCGACGCGCGCGAGCTCGACGCCGTGCTCGTCACGCACGGTCACCTCGACCACGTCGGGCGCCTGCCCTTGCTCGTCGAGCGGGGCTACGCCGGCCCCTTCCTCGCGACGGCGTCGACGCGCGAGATCGCGGCCGTGATCCTCAGGGACGCGGCCTCGCTGCAGGCCGAGGACCACGCGCGCGACCTGAGGAAGGCGGCGCGGGCGGGCAGGGCGCACACGGTGCCGGGGCCGCTGTTCACGGCCGCCGACGCCGAGGAGGCGATCGCGCGCTTCCGGCCGGTGGCGTTCGGCACGCCGTTCGAGGCCGCCCCCGGCGTGCGGGTCGCCTACCGGCAGGCCGGGCACATCCTCGGCAGCGCCTACCTCGAGGTCGAGGCCGAGGGCCGCAAGGTCGTGTTCTCGGGCGACCTCGGCAACCGGCAGAACGCCCTCCACCCCACGGCCGAGCCGCCCCAGGGCGCCGACGCCGTCGTGGTCGAGACGACGTACGCCGACCGCACGCACCGCTCGCTCGAGGCGACCCGGCAGGAGTTCGAGGAGGTGCTGATGCGCGCCGTACAGGCCGGCGGGAACGTGATCATCCCGACGTTCGCCGTGGAGCGCGCGCAGCAGGTGCTCTACGAGCTCTACCGCCTGAAGGCCGCGGGCCGGATTCCGGACCTACCGGTCTATCTAGACTCACCGATGGCGACGAAGGTCACGCACCTCTACCGCCACGGCAACTCCGAGCTCGAGCCCGAGGTGAAGGCGGTGTTCGCGCGCGGCGAGGACCCCTTCGACCCGCCGTCCCTGACGTTCACGGTCACGACCGAGGAGTCGATGCGCATCAACGACGTCCACGCCGGCGCCGTGATCATCGCCGGCTCGGGGATGATGACCGGCGGCCGCGTGCTCCACCACCTCAAGCACAACCTGTGGCGCGAGGCCGCCAGCGTCGTCGTCGTCGGCTACCAGGCCCGCGGGACGCTGGGCCGCGCGCTGGTCGACGGCGCCAAGATGGTCAAGATCTTCGGCGAGGACATCGCGGTGAAGGCCAGCATCCACACGATCGGCGGCTTCTCCGCGCACGCCGACCGCGACGACCTGCTGGCGTTCCTGTCGCGCTCGCCCGACGCCGAGCTGCTCCTCGTGCACGGCGAGCCCGACGTGATGGACGCCTTCGCGGCCGACCGCCGCGCGGCGGGGCGGCGCGTGCGCTGCCCTGAGCTGGGCGCGCCGCTCGAGCTGTGAGGAGGCGCCCCGGGAGGTCGGGAAGCCCGTTCGTAAGCCAGCTCACGGGCCGCGGGCGGTAGTCAGCCACCTTACGGAGCGCCCGCCGGGGGCGGGGTTCTACTGGGCGCATGGATTGGGAGCTACCCGTCATCGCGCTGCGCACGCAGGTCGTGTTGCCGCGCACGCTCGAGAACGTCGACGTGGGTCGGCCCAAGTCGAAGCGCGCGCTGGAGGAGGCGCAGGCCGGCGACAACCGCGTCGTGCTCGTCGTCCAGCGGGACGCTCGCGTCGACGACCCCGCCGGCGACGACCTCTACTCCGTCGGCACGCTGGCCGTCGTCAAGCAGGTCATCAGGCTGCCCAACGACACGCTCCAGGTCCTCGTCGAGGGCCGCGAGCGCGCCCGCATCGACGAGTACCTCGCCGGCCCCTCGCTCAGGGCCCGCGTGACCACGCTCTCCGAGTCGACCGCCGAGGCCGCCTCGGCGCGCACGCAGGCGCTGGTCGAGCAGGTCAAGTCCGCCTTCGGCGAGTACGCCCAGCAGAACAAGAACCTGAGGCTGGACTCGTTCCACCTCGAGAACCTGCGGGGCATGAAGGAGCCGGGGCCGCTGGCCGACCTCATCGCCAAGTACTCCACCTGGGACGTCGCCGACAAGCAGGCCGCCCTCGAGGAGACCGACGTCGCCAAGCGCCTGGAGCTCGTCTACGGCTTCCTGACCCGGGACCTCGAGCGCTTCGAGACCGAGAAGCAGATCAGCGCTCGCGTCAAGCAGCAGATGGACTCGAACCAGCGCGAGTACTTCCTGCGCGAGCAGATGAAGGCGATCCAGAAGGAGCTCGGGAACGACGAGGCCTCCGAGACCGAGGAGCTGCGCAAGAAGGTCGAGGAGAAGGAGATGCCCGAGCACGCGCGCGAGCGCGCGCTCAAGGAGATCGACCGCCTCGAGAAGATGGCGGCCGGCTCGCCCGAGGCTACCGTCGTGCGCACCTACCTCGACACCATCCTCGACCTCCCCTGGTCGGAGATGGACGAGGAGCACCTCGACGTCAAGCACAGCCAGGAGGTCCTCGACGAGGACCACTACGCCCTCGAGGAGCCCAAGGAGCGCATCGTCGAGTTCCTCGCCGTCAGACAGCTCACCAAGGACCGCCAGGACTCCGACTACAAGGCGCCGATCCTCTGCCTCGTGGGCCCGCCCGGCGTCGGCAAGACGAGCCTGGGCAAGTCGATCGCCCGCAGCCTGAACCGCAAGTTCGTGCGCATGAGCCTGGGCGGCGTCCGCGACGAGGCCGAGATCCGCGGGCACAGGCGCACGTACATCGGCAGCCTGCCCGGCCGCATCATCCAGGGCATGAAGACCGCCGGCACGATCAACCCGGTCTTCCTCCTCGACGAGGTCGACAAGATGACCGCCGACTTCCGGGGCGACCCCTCCTCGGCGCTGCTCGAGGTCCTCGACCCCGAGCAGAACAACACCTTCGTCGACCACTACCTCGAGATCCCCTACGACCTCTCGAAGGTCATGTTCGTCACGACGGCGAACACGCTGTCAACGATCCCGCGGCCGCTCCTCGACCGCATGGAGGTCATCCAGATCCCGGGCTACACGCTGCCCGAGAAGATCGAGATCGCGAGGCGCTACCGCGTGCCCCGGCAGCTCAAGGACCACGGGCTCGAGGGCCACATGGCGATCACCGACGGCGCCGTGCAGCGCATCGTCACCGAGTACACGCGCGAGGCCGGCGTCCGCAACCTCGACAGGCTCATCGCCAAGGCCGCCCGCAAGATGGCCAAGGCCTACCTCGAGGAGCCGTGGGAGGGCGAGGTCGTCGTCGACGAGGTGAAGGTCCGCGAGCTCCTCGGCGTCCCGCCCTTCCGCGACGAGAAGGCCGAGAAGGAGCCGCAAGTCGGCCTATCCCACGGCCTGGCCTGGACGTCGGTGGGCGGCGTGACCCTCGACATCGAGGCCGTCGTGATGCCGGGCAAGGGCAACGTCACGCTCACCGGCCAGCTCGGCGACGTCATGAAGGAGAGCGCGCAGGCCGGCATCGCCTACCTGCGCAGGAACTCCGACGAGTTCGGCGTGCCGTCCGACTTCTACGAGAAGCACGACCTCCACGTGCACGTGCTCGAGGGGGCCACGCCGAAGGACGGCCCGTCCGCCGGCATCGCGATGGCCACCGCCGTGGTCAGCGCCCTCACGGGCCGCAAGGTCCGCGGCGACGTCGCCATGACCGGCGAGATCACGCTGCGCGGCCGCGTCCTGCCGATCGGCGGCGTCAAGGAGAAGCTCCTGGCGGCGCACCAGGCCGGCATCAAGACCGTGATCCTGCCCAAGGAGAACGAGGCGAACCTCGAGGAGGTACCCGAGGCGATCCTCAGCGACCTGGAGGTCATCACGGTCAGCGGCTTCCGCGAGGTCCTCGACGTCATGCTCGTGCCCGAGGACGGCCAGCCGCCGGCGTTCGTCCCGCCCATCGCCGACGACAGGCCGAGCACGGGGGCAGCCCCGAGCGCCTGAGCGCTAGGACCACCTGACGGCTGCGGCCGCGCCCCGCCACGTGGGCGCGGCCGCTTCACGTTCCCGGCGGCGGCGGTGAGGGCGCCGGCCGGGCCGCGGGGCCGCCGTCAGGCCACCGCGGCGCGCAGCACCTCGCCCTCGCCGGCGAGCGCGTAGCCGCCGAGCGCGGCCGGGAGCAGGACGGTGTCGCCCGTGTCCAGCGCCAGCGCCTCATCGCCGGTGCTCAGCTCGGCCGCGCCCTCCACTACGGTCAGCACCGCGCAGCTCGCGGCCGTCGTCTCGCCCCCGACGCGGGCGTCGCCCGCGAGCAGCGCGGCGTCGAGGACGAACTCGGGCCGCGTCACCAGGCGCCGCCACGCCCCCGGCACGCGGGTCGGGGCGGGCTCCAGCGTCGCCGGCGACGCCGAGAGGTCCGCGACCTCGAGGGCCTTGTCGAGGTGCAGCTCGCGCTTCCGGCCCGCGGCGTCGACGCGGCCGTAGTCGAAGAGCCGGTAGGTGATGTCGCTCGACTGCTGCACCTCGTAGAGCAGTAGGCCGGCGCCCACGGCGTGGACCGTGCCGGGCGGGTTCACGACGACGTCACCGGGGCCCACGGGCACGCGCCGCAGCAGGTCGGGGAGCGTGCCGTCGAGCGCCGCGGCGCGCACCTCCGCCGCGGTCACGTCGCGCACGAAGCCGCGCAGCACGGCCGCGCCTGGCGCGGCGCGCAGCACGTACCACGCCTCGGCCTTGCCCAGGTGGCCCGTCCCGGCCTCGCGGGACAGCGCGTAGTCGTCGTCGGGGTGCACCTGCACGGAGAGGTCGTCGGCCGCGTCGAGCAGCTTCA
>Ga0123333_10005436_pt1 | contig 11493 bp, 8 predicted proteins | sample BioC12SIPDNA_3_FD_89957 | JGI IMG/M metagenome (GOLD analysis project Ga0123333, IMG submission 89957) | Anaerobic biogas reactor microbial communites from Washington, USA - Biogas_R2_B C12 SIP DNA | ecosystem: Engineered > Bioreactor > Anaerobic > Unclassified | place: Washington, USA...
AGTCCTATAGGCCGTACCTGACTGAGGAACACCTGCCTGATCTGGGTTATATCAAGCTTGCCTGGAGACCTTATGAGGGTGAGTAGTCTGCGCCTGGAGGTGTCCGCTCGCCCCGGATGCGGTCGCGTTCCCCAGCATCACGTACCAGGCGCAGGAGTTCTGATCGACCGCGTGGGCGAGCGCTGGGTGCACTCCAACGCTCGCCCGGAGTGCATCTCAGTCGCTCTACAGGACCGAAGGTCTATATGGTGGTCGGACCTGTCTGGGCTACGGAATCTTCCATGACAGGTGATCTTCGCAGTTGCCGTCACGAAGCCGCTTGGTGCCCGTCATTCGTCAACAGTCTGAGTAGCCCCCGGCTGCCACACACATTCCGTCGCCATAGCAATGGTCACAAAGCCGAAGCGCTCCAGGATCGGGCGGCTCATCGGGCTGGCATCCACCGTCAGGAAGCGCCGGCCACGCGCCTGGGCCTCCCTGGCCCGCACCGCCAGCAGGCCGGTGTACAGGCCCTGTTTGCGATAGTCAGGCAGGGTGGAACCGCCCCATAAGCCGACAAACGGGCTGTTGGACGTGAATTGCGCCCAGGCTGCACTCACCGGCTCTCCGTCGATGAACGCCGCGTATACGCTGAGGGCGTCGGGATCCTGGCGCATCTGGGCGGCCAGCTCCTCACCGAGCGGGGCGAAATCCTCCTGCCAGACGTCGGTCAGTACCGCCATCACAGCCGGTATCTCATCGGGGTCTGTGATGCGCCGGATCGCCTCCGGAATGGGCTGGTTCAGCGCGTCGGGCAGGGCGTGCATGTCCAGCACCATGATCGCGTCGGCAGGCTCGCGGATTTCGAAGCCTCGCGCGGCCAGCCGGTCCGTGAGGTCGGCGGGCTGGTCGTGGCTGAAGACCTTCCACTCGAATTCGCGTCCGGTGCGCTTGATGAAGTCAAGCTGCTCGTCGATGACGGCATCAGCCGTTTCGGCGGCCAGTTGGGACCAGAGAATCCAGCCCTGCTTCCGGCCGGTGGTCTGGATGTGCCGCACCACGATGCCGTCGATGACCTCGCGGCGCGTGTCAGGGTAGGTCACGTCGAAGCGCTGGTCCTTGTCGTAAAGGGTGCGCAGTTCTTCCAGATCCATGGGGTGTCTCCAGGCAATGAATTGGCCGCGATGTCCGATCCCTGTGCGGCCTGGATGAGAGCGATGCGCCTATTTTACCTCACGAGCGCCAACACCGGCCCGCGTTCCCGAAACAGCGAACCTCCCCCTGCTATCGCCCTACGACTAGAGACCGGTCGGAGGTCCCTCCACGATTTGCACAGCCCGCGCGGGGACCCCTACGGTCATCTGCCCAGACGGCGTCGTCAGCGTCACCGGGCGCGCCTCCTGCGCCGGGTTATAGACCAGGAAGCGTTGTGCTGGCGGGATCGGGCGCAGCTCCACACAGGGGACATCCAGGCAGAGACACAGCACATCGGGTGGGTCCGCCGAGCCCAGACGGTCAAACAACAGGGCGCTCCAAAAGACCTCGCCGGTGCCGTACAATTCCTTGCCCAACTCCGCCGTGTGCGCGAACTCGGCGGTAGCGAGGTCTTCGTAGGGGATATGGGCGCATGGGCCGCGCCGCAGCTCGGCGGGCAGAAACGGATCGAAGAAGGCGTAGTTGTGGCAGCGCTGGAGATTGGCCACGGCTGCCATCAGCGCCGCCGGCCCAATGCCCGAGCGAAGCAGCTCCGGCAACGCGATCAACACCTCGACATTCTCCTTGTATGCCGGGTAACACAACGAGGCGCACGCCTGAAACATGCCGCGCGGATCGTAGAAGGGCACCGCGGGGTCGCGGCTCCAATAGGCCATCCGCAGCGCCAGCCGGATGAAGTCCCCGGCATACCCCGCCCAGTCCACGGCAGCGTCAAAGCCCTGGCGGTGCAGGTAGGCGGCGCTGGCGGCCGCAAACGAAAGCTGCTGCGGCTCGTGCGTAAGCTGGTGCGGCGGAAGCTGGTGCAGGGCGCGCAGAGCCTGGGCGGCTTCGTCCAACCAATCCCCGGCGCCGCCGTCAAGTTGGTGCGCGATCGCGCATCCGGCGGCATACAGCCCGCCAACGCCCGCGTTCAACAGACTGGCCCGCGGTCGCCAATCGGACGCATCGGCGAAGAGCGGGAACAGGTAGCCCGTATGGCGGGCCAGTTGTCGTGCGCCGCGTAGCGCCCGGAAGAACATCGCCCGCAGGGTCTCGTCTCCCGTCAGGTGAGCCACCCAGGGCAGCTTGATCAGCGCGTTTTCCAGGAAGTACCAGGTGTCCATGAAGCTGTCGCCGTCCCGTAGCGGGAAGTTGTTGCATACGTAGTCCCACTGCGGGCGGTCGAAGAGGGGCAGCGTCGCCCGCAGCCGGTCGATAAGGGTCTCGGCCTGAGGGCTGGGATGATGCCGCTGCCAGAGCAGGAGCGGCCACAGCACGTCGAGCTGGGTCATCAACTCGAAGCCGCGCTGTTCATCGCGCCCCACCGCCGAGCTTCCACGCACATACGCGCGCAGACCGGTGTGATCCCCTACCGTCACCCAACAGGCGTTATGTCTCAGGTCGTCCAGCGTGCGCCCGGCCATGACCTGCCAGGGGATCGCCTCCGGATGCACGCTGGGCGCTGGATCGAGCAGCGGGGCCAGCGTGTCGATCAGCGTGCGCTGCGCTTCCCAGGGGGAGGGAATCGTCGTCCGGCGGCGCTGCGCGAACCACCAGCGGAAACGGTGTTCGCCTGGCTCCAAGGTGAAGAGCACGTCCGGCGCGTTGGGCAACAGTCCCAGCCCGTATTTCCCCGTTGGACGATAGACCGCAACTTCCCGTACCGTGAAGTTGTAGAAGCGCCACGGCGCCCACAGGAAGGCGTCGCCGGGGAAGTAGCAGATGCTCTCGGTGAGCGTCGCGTGATCGTACAGGTAGCCGGCTGCGAGATCGTTCCCCGACATGCCCCCCTGGTTGACCGTTGGCGCGCGCAGAATCGTCTGACGCCACGCGTGCGCCTGCCGGTCGTTCAGATGATCGAGCGTCCCCAACCAGAGGATCATAGCCGGATTCAGGTCGAGACGGTGTTCGACCCGCAGCACGGTGTCCAGCCAGAATCCGCCCGCCTCCGGGACGATCTGCGTGCGCCACTGCAGCCCGGGCAGCGCGCCAGCCAGGTAGTCCGTTCCGGCTTCGGCTGGCTTGAGGCTGTCAACGGCGCGGAAACCCGCTGTCGAGGCTGGCTCCCAGCCGGACCCGTGGCGCACGCTTGTCACCAGCGCCCGGTCTTGCCCCTCGGCGTGCCTCATGACTAACCGCATATCGCCGCTTTCGCGCCAGTCCATCGCGTCAGCCTTTCGGCGCGCCCGCGCTGCGCCGCATCTCGTCGAAGAAGGGGGGGGAACCCTGCCGGACACAGGCCGCGGCGTAGAGCAGCATGGCGGCGGACCACGTCTGCCAGTCCTCGCCGCGCGGGGCGCCGTCCGCCGGCGAAAACCACTCGTTGAAGCCGAACGCCAGCCCCGCCCTGCGCGCCGGGCGGGCCAACTCGGCCAGAGCAGCCAGTTGGCGCTGCGCCAGCGTCTGCTCGCCGCTGGCCACCAGTGCGGCCACATACCATCCGCCGATGAACGGCCACACCCCGCCGTTATGATAGTTGCCCGGCCGGTTATACCGCTCGTAGCGAGGGTGCCAGTCCGGGTCCTCGCGCTGGATCACCGGGATCAGGCATGGCGGCACATCTCCGCGGAGCATGCCGCTGGCCCGCAGGGCAGCACACTCGTCCTCGATCCAGGCGACGATAGCCTGGGCTTTCTCAGGAGCCGCCACCCCGAACAGCATGGCCAGGCAGTTGCCCAGCAGGTCGAAGCGGACGCTGTGATGCACCTTGTACGACCACAAAGCATAGTGGGGCCGGTCGGGCAGGGCCAGCCCTTCCAGGACGTGCGCGGGTTTGCGCTCGTCCACGATAGCGCCCTGGTTGATCCGCTCGCGCAGCAGGCTGGCCCGCGCGTCCTCTCCAAACAGCGTCAGCGCCGCGTAGAGTAGCGTGTTGGCGTACAGCCCGTAACCCAACACCCACTGCTCGTCGCGCCAATCGCTGGTGGGCTGCTGCGCGATCATCACGCGATCATCCGGACTCTGGTAAGCCAGCCAGCGCAGCGCCCGATCCGCGGCATCCTGCAGGAAGGCTGCTTCGCCCGAGTGCTGGCGGTAGAGCGCCAGGCCGATCAAGAACAGGGGCGTCGTGTCGCTCGATCCGCGATCGCGGGGATCGTTGGCCAGGCCCGGGATGTGTCCCAGTAGCGACTGGTTCTCGGCCAGAGCCTCCAGCACGCGGCGCAGCGCGAGGACCAGATCGGGATCCCCCGAGACGAGAATGCCGGGCGCGGACAGCATCAGGTCGCGCGTGTAGGGTTCTGGATAGCCCCAGCCCGCCGTGCGGGGGAGCGAGCCGTCCGGACCGTGTACGTTGTGGCGGAGCACTGCCAGCGCCGCCTCGACGGCCTCTTCAACGACCGGATCGAGCACAGCATCCCACCTCTCAGGCTATCACCGCGACCATCTGGCCGCTGGCACTGCTCTCGGTGGCCGCCAGCGCGACCGCCAGGCTCGCCAGCCCGTCGTACGGAGTGACGGTGAGCGGCGCGTTGCCGTGGATAGCCGCCGCCAGATTCCGCACACCGGCCTGTATGGCGCGCCGGTAATCTCCCTGGCGATCGAGGGCCTCCACCCACGCCTCCACCCGTGCGGCGAGCGTCTCGGTCGCCCCGCCATGCTCGAAGACGGTGCGCTCGCCTGCAAACCGCTCCGGCACGTCGAGCTGCTCCCCGAGCAGGTCCTGGAGCGCGGCCAGCGCGGTATCGTCCACCAGCCCAGACAGCGTCAGGTGTGTTGGAATCCAGCCGGACAGGGTGAGGTGCCCGCGTGCGCAGGTGATACGCATCGTCGTCTGCTCGATGCGCCCGATCTGGGTGAAGCTGTGGTAGAAAGTCGCCAGCACGCGGTCCCCATAGCGGACCGTGGCGCTCACCCGGTCCACGCGGCCGTCCGCGCGCGACTGGGCGGTGCCGGCAGCGGAGTCCGGCGCGCGTCCAGCCAACTGGTTACAGATGTCGAAGAAGTGGACGCCGTGCTCCACGTGAATCCCGCCGCTCTGCGCCGGGTCCCAGAACCAGTGATCGGGCAGCAGCGTGTCATCGGTGGCGAAGTTCTCCAGCGAGACATGCTGCAGCGGGCCGAACGCGCCGCTGTGGACGATCTGCGCGGCGAGCTGGTGCAGCGGATGGAAGCGCAGGACGTAATCAACCGTGAGCTGGACTCCCGCCTCGCGCGCTGCCCGGATGACCGACCGCGCGTCATCGAGTGACGTGGCGAGCGGTTTTTCGACGAAGAGGTGCTTACCGGCCCGCGCCGCTTCGAGCGCCATCGGGGCGTGCAGGTGAGGTGGCGTGTTGATCGCGACGATGTCTACGTCCGGATCGGCCAGCAGGTCGCTGAAGCGCGCGTACACACGCGCCCCGTATGGCGCCGCCTTTTGTGCGCGGGCCGGGTCGCTGTCCGCGGCAGCGACCACTTGGAGTTCCGGCATCTCGGCAAAGGCAGCCAGGCAGAACAGGCCAAAACCGCCTACGCCAACCAGCCCTATTCCCAACGGACGCTCGGCCATCGGTGCCTCTGGCTACCCCTGCGCGAAGGCGCGCACGTCGGCCTTGCTGACCGACGCGACGGCCATGACGTGATCGCCGCCGCCGTAGTAAATGCGGTAGGCGTCCTCGCTTTCGATGCCGCCGCAGGTGAAGACGACGTTGGGCACGTCGCCCCACTGCTCGAACGGCCCCAGCGGACAGAGAACCGGTTCGTCCTGGCGCTTGAGAATCCGCGCCGGGTCGTCCAGATCGTGCAGCGCCACGCCCAGGCAGTACACGCGGTCCTCGTTGTAGCCATGGTAGATGTTGAGCCAGCCCCACTCGGTCTTGAAGACTGGGCCGCCTGCGCCGACGCGCACGCTGTCCCACTGGCCGGGACGCGGCTGCATGATGATCTGGTGATCGGTCCAGTGGAGCAGGTCGTCGGAGTAGGCCAGCCAGATATCGGGCGGGCGGCGATGGAACATGGCATAGCGCCCGCCGATCTTCTCCGGGAACAGGGCCGCGTCCTTGTTGTCCTCGTCGGGCAAGACGACGCCCAGCCGTTCCCACGCGATCAGGTTCGTGCTGCGCGCCAGCGAGACGCGCGTGCCATGCGGCGAATAGGCCGTATACAGCATGTAGAATACCCCGTCCAGCTCGGTGATCCGCGGGTCTTCCACGCCGAACGCTTCGAACTCGTTGGCCGGCGCCAGCACAGGCTCCAACAGGCGGTTGAAGTGGTAGCCATCGCTGCTGATCGCGCAGCCGATGCGCGAGATGCGGTCCAGCCCTTGCGCGCGGTAGTGCATGTAGATCAGGCCGTTGTGGCGCGCCATCGCCGCGTTGAAGACGTTGTCTGTCTCCCAGGCATTCAGCGGAGAAGGGACCAGCAGCGGGTTTCCCGGGTAGCGCGTCAGTGTCAAGCTCATCATTCCTCTCCTTGTACCGATGTCATACAACCATGTCGGGCAGCTTGCCATAAGTCGTCAGGCGTTCGGTCACGGCCCGGCTGCCCAGCAGCGCGACAAAACTGGTCAGAAATACCGCGAGCGGCAGTATGGTCAACAGGCTGAGCACCAGCGCCAGCGCGGTTGTGCCTAACATGACGAGATCGTAAACCGGGTTCGCCAGCGCCAGAAAGAGCGCGTTCTTCAACGCGAGGCGCAGGTGTGCCGCCTGCTGCACGACCAGAAAGGGCCAGGTGTAGAACTGCACGGCAAGCCACAGCAGCCCGGCGCACACGAACGCGACCTGAATGAACACCCCCACCACGCCCGCCGTCCTGCCGTAAAAGTCGATCCCCACCACGAGGATGGCGGCCACGACCGCATTCGCCAGCGCCCAGCGATAGCTCACCCAGGCGTAACGCCGCATCCCCAGCCAGAGATCGCTGAAGTGCGCGCCCCTGCCACGCGCCAGGCTGTGGGTCACCACGTACAGGCCGGCGGTCGCGGGCGGCAGCACGATTCCCGTCATGCCCAGCAGAAACCACACGAAGTTCATGCTCGCTAGCCCGACCATGCCGTTATACCAGTCGCGGGCGGTTTCCCACACCACATCCAAGGCAGCGCGCATCACGGCTCCTCGACCACGGTCACGTCGCCCGTTCGCGTGTCGTAGGCGAGCGTCAGGCGCGCGCCGTCCGGTCCCGCGAAGGCGCGCTGGGCGACGACCGGCTGGATCAGGAAACCATCGACATCCACGCGGCGCAGCGGCTCCGACCCGGCATAGGTCACGTGCAGGACGTGGTCGCCCTGGGCCAGTGCCACCGGCCCAGCGCCCACCCGATCGAGCCACAGGTAGCGGCGATCCGGGGCGGTGTTAGCGGGCACGACCATCGGCTCGCCGCCGTCCAGGGACACGCCCACGGCCAGCGCGCGATCGCTCGCCGCCAGCACTTCCTCCGCGCCACCTAGCGCGTCCAGGTCGCTGAGATCGTTGACCAGGATCAGCGTCGCCAGGTTCGACGCGGTATCGGGATCGGCGCCGGTCAGGTCGAGGAACGAGTCGCCGCCGATGCCGCGCCCCACCTCGACGCCAAGCTCTTGCCCCGCCGCGACGTTCCGCGCGCGCAGCGATCGAAACGGCAGCCGCGCCTCGTAGACGTAGCCACCACCGCTTTCGAATGCCCGCCACGCCAGCTCTGCATCCGGGAACCACGTCGAGGCAACCCAGTCCCACACTTGCGGGCCGCGCGGCGTCTGGGCCAGGGTCACTTTGGCGCTCACGCGCTGGCCGCGCCCGCCCGCATCGACATAGACCCACAGCACGTCATAGCTCCACACCGATGGGCCGATCTCCGGCTGCTCGAACACCGGATCGCGCACTGACGCGGCCAGGTAGAGATTGTCGTCGTCCCACATGAACCGGACGTCGAAGCTGTCCACCTCCGGGCCGCGCCACAACGCCGCGCCGCGCAGAAACTGGCGCTGGCTGTTCGCTGAGAAGGCCGGCACGTCCGCCCATTCGTCGAGCACGCCATCGATGGCCGGGGCCGCGGGGGCGCGCGTGGCGACCAGTGTCGTCTCCTCGCTGGCGATGGCTTGCCGCTGGTGGGCGATGTACAGCCAGTAGTCGCCCGCTTGCGGCACGCTGAACGGAATCTCCAGCAAGTCGCCCGCGCCCAGGCTGTAGTACTGGCCGAAGCTGAAGTACGCCTCGCCGGTCCAATCGCGCTCGCGGAAGTCCGGCTTGCCCGCGACGGATGTACCCGATTCGGCCTCAACGCGGACGTAGGGTCGCACGTCGATTTCCTGATAGTCCAGGTAGCGCGCGGCGACCGGATCCTCATGGACCGTCAGCAGGGCCAGCAGCGCCTCGATGGTCGATTCCGCGCCCGCGTTGCGGTTGATGCGCCACTCGACCGGCCCATCGATGCCATCGAAGCAGCGCCCCGTTTCGGGATCGTAGACCGGCACGCCCGCCATGTTGTTGCCGAAGAACCACGACGCAGCCAGTCCCGCATAGCGCGCGTATTTCTCCTGGCCCGTCGCGCGGTAGAGGGCCATGTAGCCCTGCACCAGCATGTCGGTCCCGTAGGCGATCTGTCCCAGGCGGCGCGGCAGGATGCCGATCTCACGGATGCGCTCGAACGCAAGCTGGCGCAACATGAAGGTTTCCGCTTCATAGGCCGCCGAGTCGATCCAGTCCTGCCGGTTCAGCGCCGCGCCCGCTTCGGCCAGCGCGTGGACCATGTGGCTGCCCCAGGCGTGCCAGTAGCCGGGCGCGTTGGTCGTGACCGGGTGCATGCCGAACGGGTAGGTGGCGCTGTCGCCCAGCACGTACTCGCTGATCCCGCTGGCGACGTGCTCGATCAGCGCCTGCGTGGCGGGATTCGGGTTCGCACGATAATAACTGGTCAGCGCCAGCACCATCACCGAGGAGACATCCGCCGCGCCGCCCGGAATCCACGCCGGGATCGAGAAGCCGTGAAGCAGGCTGTACGCGCCAGCGTTGTGCAGCACCTCCCCAGCCAGCGCCTGCTCAGTCAGCAGGTAGGCAGCCTGCAAGTCGGCGGCATAGGCGGGATCGACGCCGGCGAAGACGCGATAACCTTCGGCCAGCGCCCACAGCCCGCGCATCGCCCACCAGCCGGTGAGCGTCTTGTAGCTGGTACGGCCCTGGGTGTTGATCGCGCCGCCGGCGTCCGTCACGAAGTTATAGAACCAGCCGTCCTCCGTTTGCATGTACCGCACGAAGTTCAGGCATAGCCGCGCCTGGTCCAGCGCCCGCGCATCGCCGGTCTGGTCGTAATACGCCAGGTAGACCAGTCCGGCGCGCGCCACATCATCGACCGCGGCGATCCCCTCGCCCGCCGCGTCAACCCACTCGTACTCCGGATACTCGGAGTAGATATGCACGATCGCCACGTCCAGGTCGCCGAACGTCACCGGCTCGGTGAGGAACAGCAGGTGATCGAGGTTCACCCGGCCGTGACGCATCGTGCCGTCCTGCCCGTGAACCGCGGGTGTGTCCAGGGGCGCGATCGCCGACGCGATGACGCCCAGCGCGATCAGCAGCGCCCATGACGCGCGCCGCCCAGGCAGTCGAACGTGCACCATCGCGCCTATCCTTTCACCGCGCCCACGTTCAGCCCTTCGATGAAGTAGCGCTGCGCCATGAAGAACAGCAGCAAGATCGGGGCGGCCATCATCGTCGCCATCGCCATCATGTAGTGCCATTTGGGCGCTTCTTTGGTCAGCGATTGCTGGAAGAACTGGATCGACACGATCAAGGGAAACAATTGCGTCGTGTTCAGGTAGATCAGCGGGCCCTCGAAGTTGTTCCAGTTGCCCTGGAAGGCCAGCACGCCGATCGCCAGGAACGCCGGTTTGACCAGCGGCAGCATCACGTAGAAGAAGATCTGCGCGGGATTCGCCCCGTCGATGAGCGCCGCCTCGTCCATCTCGCGCGGGATGGTGAGGAAGAACTGGCGCAGCAGGAAGACGTAGGCCGGACCCCACGCCGTCCAGGCCGGGAGCGTGAGCGGATCGTAGGTGTTCAGCAGGCCCACCTCGCGCCAGATGAGAAAGGACGGCACGCGGGTCAGAACCCCAGGGATCATCATCGTAGCCAACATGATGAAGAAGAGCACGTCGCGGCCCTTGAAACGAAAGCGCGCGAACCCGTACGCGACGACGGCGGCGCTGAACATCTCGGCGAACATCGCCAGCACGGTGATGAACAGCGTGTTGCCGATGATGCGCCAGAACGTCAGGCCGGGCGCGATGCTGCCGAGCTGTTCCCACGATTTCCAGTAGTTTTCGAAGGCGACAGGATCGGGAATCCAGCGCGGCGGCCATTCGAAAAGCTGTCGCTCGACCTTCAGCGAGGTCGAGACCATCCACAAGAACGGGATGAGAATGATGGCAGCGCCGATCAACAGCAGGGTATAGATGATCGCCCGCGTGATGACAATCTCGATCCGGCGGCGCCGGGCCATCTCGTCGTAGGGCAAAACTTGAGCGGAGGTATCGGTCGCCATGGTCACGCGCCTCCCGCTTCTTTCTCGCGCGCGCCTTCGTAGAACACCCAGGCTGCCGAGGACCGGAACACCAGCAGCGTGATCGCGATGATAAAGACGGCATACAGCCAGCCAACCGCTGAAGCGTATCCCATCCGGCCAAAGTTGAAGGCCTCGTTGTATAAGAACCAGTTCATGAACCAGCCATCTTCACGCTCGGTCGGGATGAACGCCTGCTCGGTGAACAACTGCAGCGCCCCAATCACCCCCATGATCAGCACGTAGAACAAGGTCGGGCTGAGCATCGGGATCGTGACGTGCCGGAACTTGACCCAGTTGCCGGCGCCATCGATTGACGCGGCCTCGTACAGGTCCGGGGGGATGTTCTTGAGCCCCGCCAGCAGGATCACCGTGTTCGCGCCGAAGATGCCCCACATGCTCATGATCACGAACGAGGGTAATACGAGGTTTTTGTCGGTGAACCAGCCGAGCGGCTCGGAATTGGTCAGGTCGTAGATGGGACCCAGCGCCCAGTTGATCAGGCCGCGGTTGGGCGCGAACAGCCAGAACCACAGCAGCGCCACCGCCGCCGCGGGGAGCACCGCCGGCAGGTAGTACAGCGTGCGCCAGTAGCCCACCCCTTTCACATTCTGGTTCAGCAGCAGCGCGACCGCCAGCGCGCCAGCCATCCCCAGCGGAATCGACAGCACTGCGTAACGCAGGGTCAGCCAGATGGCTCTCCACAGGTAGACATCGGTGGCGGCGATGACGTAGCGCGTATCGCCGATCACGAAGCTGTCCAGCTCGCGGTAGCGCACGACGTCCGGCCCTTCGGCCTCCAACTGGCCGAGCGCAGCGATCGACACGCGTTCGTCCTTGTCGAATTTCACGATCTTGACGGACAGC
>Ga0123333_10005439_pt1 | contig 11490 bp, 8 predicted proteins | sample BioC12SIPDNA_3_FD_89957 | JGI IMG/M metagenome (GOLD analysis project Ga0123333, IMG submission 89957) | Anaerobic biogas reactor microbial communites from Washington, USA - Biogas_R2_B C12 SIP DNA | ecosystem: Engineered > Bioreactor > Anaerobic > Unclassified | place: Washington, USA...
CCCGGCAAGCCCTTGTGGGTCGTCGAGACGAGCTCCTTGGTGCCCGGCACGTCCTCGGTCGTGATCGTGAACGTGTCACCGACCTCGAGCTCATGCTTGCCGTCGACGAAGGTCCCGAGGCGGATCTTGGGACCCTGGAGGTCGACGAGGACCGCGACGGGACGGCCTGCGGCCGCAGCCGCCTCGCGCACCCGGTGGTAGACCTTCTCGTGCAGCTCGGTGTCTCCGTGGCTGCGGTTGAGTCGCGCGACGTCCATCCCGGCGTCCACGAGGGCCCTGATCTGCTCGGGCGACTCCGTGGCGGGGCCGATGGTGCACACGATCTTTGCTCTACGCATGGGGTTGAGCCTCTTGCCTTTCGTAGGGGGTGCGTGGGCGACGTCCGGACGAACGCTACCCAATGACCTCAGGGTCGCAGCGCGACCTTGGTCGCAGGGACGGGGACGGGCAGCTCGGAAGCGCCCATGAGGTACTCGTCGACGGCTGCCGCGGCCGCACGGCCCTCGGCGATCGCCCACACGACGAGGGACTGGCCGCGGCCGGCGTCGCCGGCCACGAAGACCCCGGGGACGCTCGTCGCGTACGAGCGGTCACGCGCGACGAGCCCGCGCCCCGTGAGGTCGACGCCCGTCTGCTCGACGAGCTCGTCGGTCTCGGGACCCGTGAAGCCCATCGCGACGAGCACGAGGTCCGCCGGGATGTCGCGCTCGGTGCCCGGGGTCGGGACGCGTCGACCGTCCGGGAGGTACTCGGTCGTCGCGACGCGCAGCGCGCGCACGTGACCGTCCTCGTCCCCGAGCAGCGCGACGGTCGAGGCGAGGTAGGCACGCTCGCCGCCCTCCTCGTGCGAGGAGGAGACCTCGAAGAGCACGGGGTCGGTCGGCCAGGGCTGGTCCTCGGTGCGCTCGGTGGGGGGACGCTTGCCGATCGCGAGCGTCGTGACCGAGGCGGCGCGCTGGCGCAGCGCGGTGCCGAGGCAGTCCGAGCCGGTGTCGCCGCCACCGATGATGATCACGTGCTTGCCGGTCGCGGTGACCTGGTCGCGCACGCGCCGACCCGCCTGGACCGCGTTCGCCTGGTGCAGGTACTCCATCGCGAAGTGCACGCCTGCGAGGTCCGCCCCCGGGACGTCGAGCTCGCGCGGCACGGGTGCGCCCGTCGCGACGACGACGGCGTCGTAACGGGCCCGCAGGTCCGACCACAGGATGTCGACACCGATCTCGATCCCGGGACGGAAGCGCGTGCCCTCCTCCTCCATCTGCTCGATCCGGCGGTCGATGTGCCGCTTCTCGAGCTTGAAGTCGGGGACGCCGTAGCGCATGAGCCCGCCGATCGCGTCGTCCCGCTCGAACACCGCGACGGTGTGGCCCGCGCGTGTGAGCTGCTGCGCAGCCGCGAGCCCCGCGGGGCCCGAGCCGACGACCGCGACCGTCTTGCCCGTGAGGCGCTGCGGGACCTGCGGCCTGACGTACCCGCGCTCCCAGGCCTCGTCGATGATCGACTCCTCGACGTTCTTGATCGTCACGGGCGGCTGGGAGATGCCCAGGACGCAGCTCGTCTCGCACGGGGCCGGGCAGATGCGCCCGGTGAACTCGGGGAAGTTGTTCGTCGCGTGCAGCCGGTCCGCAGCGTCCTCCCACTGCCCGCGCCACACGAGGTCGTTCCACTCGGGGATGAGGTTGCCGAGCGGGCACCCCTCGTGGCAGAAGGGGATGCCGCAGTCCATGCAGCGTCCCGCCTGCCGCACGAGGATCGGGTCGGTGCTCGGCGAGCCGGCCCGGTGCTCGTGCACCTCACGCCAGTCCATGAGCCGCACCGGCACGGGGCGCGACGGCGGCAGCTCGCGGTCTCGGACCTTCAGGAAGCCACGGGGGTCAGCCACGGGACACCTCCAGGATGTGGTCCCACACGCCCGGCGCGCTCGGGTCGAGCCCTTCGGCCTCGGCCTGGGCCATGGCCCGCTTCATGCGTGCGTACTCGAGCGGGAGGACCCGCGTGAACCGTTCGTGCCACGCCTCGTCCGCCAGCAGCGCGGCCGCACCGGGCGAGGCGGTCTCCTCGACGTGCCGGCGCAGCAGGGCGCCGACGACGGCCACGTCCTCCTCGTCGAGCGGGGCGAGCTCGAGCTCGCCCGCATCGAGCGCTGCCCGGTTGACCGCTCCAGGTCGCAGGTCGAGCACGTACGCCGTGCCGCCCGACATCCCCGCCGCGAAGTTGCGGCCCGTGGGCCCGAGGATCACGACCGTCCCGCCCGTCATGTACTCGCAACCGTGGTCTCCCACGCCCTCGACGACGAGCGTCGCTCCCGAGTTGCGGACCGCGAAGCGTTCGCCGACGAGCCCGCGGGCGAACAGCTCGCCCGAGGTCGCGCCGTAGCCGATGACGTTGCCCGCGATGACGTCGAGCTCACCGCTGAGCACCGAGGCGCGGTCGGGCCGCACCACGACGCGTCCGCCCGAGAGCCCCTTGCCGACGTAATCGTTCGCGTCGCCGAACAGCCGCAGCGTGATGCCGCGCGGCAGGAAGGCCCCGAAGGACTGCCCCGCCGAGCCCGTGAAGGACAGGTCGATCGTGCCGTCCGCGAGGCCCTCGGCACCGAAGCGCTTGGTGACCTCGTGACCGAGCATCGTGCCGACCGTGCGGTTGACGTTGCGGATCGCGAACTCCCCGCGCACCGGCTCGCCCTTCTCGAGCGCGGGGGCGCACAGCGCGACGAGCTCGCGGTCGAGCGCGGCGTCGAGGCCGTGGTCCTGCGTGGTCGTGCACCGCAGGCTCTGCCCGGGTGCCGGCTCGACCGGGGCGAGGATCGGCGTGAGGTCGAGACCGTCGGCCTTCCAGTGCTCGACCGCGCGGCGCACGTCGAGCGCCTCGACCTGACCCACCGCCTCCTCGATCGAGCGGAAGCCGAGCGCCGCGAGGTGCTCGCGGACCTCCTGGGCGATGAACTCGAAGAAGTTCACGACGAACTCGGGCTTGCCTGTGAACCGGGAGCGCAGCTCAGGGTTCTGGGTCGCGACGCCCACGGGGCACGTGTCGAGGTGGCACACCCGCATCATGACGCAGCCCGAGACGACGAGCGGGGCGGTCGCGAAGCCGAACTCCTCGGCGCCCAGGAGCGCGGCCACGACCACGTCCCGCCCCGTCTTGAGCTGACCGTCGACCTGCACGACGACGCGGTCGCGCAGACCGTTGAGCACGAGCGTCTGCTGCGTGTCCGCGAGCCCGAGCTCCCACGGCCCGCCCGCGTGCTTGAGCGAGGTGAGCGGGCTCGCGCCCGTGCCGCCGTCGTGCCCCGAGACGAGGACGACGTCGGCGTGCGCCTTGGACACCCCGGTCGCGACCGTGCCGACCCCGACCTGCGAGACGAGCTTGACGTGCACGCGCGCCGCGGGGTTGGCGTTCTTGAGGTCGTGGATGAGCTGGGCAAGGTCCTCGATCGAGTAGATGTCGTGGTGCGGCGGCGGCGAGATGAGGCCGACCCCCGGGGTCGAGTGCCGCGTGCGCGCGATCCACGGCGAGACCTTGTGCCCCGGGAGCTGACCCCCCTCGCCGGGCTTGGCACCCTGCGCCATCTTGATCTGGATGTCGTCGGCGTGCGTGAGGTAGTCCGCGGTCACGCCGAAGCGTCCCGAGGCGACCTGCTTGATCGCGCTGCGCCGGCGCGGGTCGCGCAGGCGGTCGGGGTCCTCGCCGCCCTCGCCCGTGTTCGACTTCGCGCCGAGAGAGTTCATCGCGATCGCGAGGGTCTCGTGCGCCTCGGCCGAGATCGACCCGTAGGACATCGCCCCGGTCGAGAAGCGCTTGACGATCTCGCTGACCGGCTCGACCTCCTCGATCGGCACGGGCGGGCGCACGCCCTCCTTGAAGGACAGCAGGCCGCGCAGCGTCATGAGGCGCTCGGACTGCTCGTCCACGCGGCGCGTGTACTGCCGGAAGACGTCGAAGCGACGGGTCCGGGTCGAGTGCTGGAGGCGGAACACCGTCTCGGGGTCGAACAGGTGCTCCTCGCCGTCCCGGCGCCACTGGTACTCCCCGCCCGAGGGCAGGTGCTCGTGCGCCTTGAGGTTGCCCGAGCGCGGGTAGGCCGTCTCGTGCCGGGCTGCAACCTCTCGCGCGACGACGTCGATCCCGATCCCGCCGAGGCGCGAGGGCGTCGCCGTGAAGAACCGGTCGACGAAGTCCTGTGCGAGACCGATCGCCTCGAAGACCTGCGCCCCGCGGTAGGACGCGATCGTCGAGATGCCCATCTTGCTCATGACCTTCAGGACGCCCTTGCCGAGCGCCTTGATGAGGTTGGCGACCGCCTTCTCGGCGGTCACGTCGAGGTACCCGCGGCGCGCGAGGTCCTCGACGGTCTCCATCGCGAGGTAGGGGTTGACCGCGGCCGCGCCGTAGCCGATGAGCAGCGCGACGTGGTGGACCTCGCGCACGTCGCCCGCCTCGACCACGAGCGAGACCTTCGTGCGGGTCTGCTTGCGCACGAGGTGGTGGTGCACCGCGCTCGTGAGCAGGAGCGAGGGGATCGGCGCAAGCTCGGCGTCGGACTCGCGGTCCGAGAGCACGATGAAGCTCACCCCGCGCTCGACCGCGGCGTCGACCTCGGCGAAGATCTCCTCGAGCCGTGCGGCGAGCTCTCCTCCCCCGCCGCGCACCCGGAACAGCCCGCGCACGGTCGTCGAGGAGAACACCGTCCCGAGGCGCTGGTCCCGCCCGACGTGCACGATCTTCGCGAGCTGGTCGTTGTCGAGCACGGGGAACGGGAGAACGAGCTTGCGCGCGTGCTCGGGCACCTCGGCGAGGAGGTTCGGCTCGGGGCCGATCGCTCCCCCGATGCTCGTGACGAGCTCTTCCCGGATCGCGTCGAGCGGGGGGTTGGTGACCTGCGCGAACATCTGCACGAAGTAGTCGAACAGCAGACGCGGTCGGTTCGACAGGACCGCGAGGGGGGTGTCCGAGCCCATCGCACCGAGCGGTTCCGCGCCGCTGGCCGCCATGGGAGAAAGAATGACCTTGAGCTCTTCCTCGGTGTACCCGAAGGCCCGCTGACGGCGGCGCACCGAGGACGAGGAGTGCGCGACGTGCTCGCGCTCGGGCAGGTCCTCGAGCCGCACCTCGTGCTCGGCGAGCCACTCGGCATAAGGCTGCTGCGCGGCGAGCTGGGCCTTGATCTCCTCGTCCTCGACGATGCGCCCCTGGGCGACGTCGACGAGGAACATCCGGCCCGGCTCGAGGCGCCCCTTGCGCACGACCGTCGCGGGGTCGAGGTCGAGCACGCCCGCCTCCGAGGCGAGCACGACGAGCCCGTCCTCGGTGACCCAGTAGCGCCCGGGGCGCAGCCCGTTGCGGTCGAGCACGGCCCCGATGACCGAGCCGTCGGTGAAGGACAGCGAGGCGGGCCCGTCCCACGGCTCCATGAGGGTTGCGTGGTACTCGTAGAAGGCCCGCAGGGCGGGGTCCATCGACTCGTGGTTCTCCCACGCCTCGGGGACCATCATGAGCACCGCGTGCGGGAGCGAGCGGCCACCGAGGTGCAGCAGCTCGAGCACCTCGTCGAAGCTTGCCGAGTCGGACGCGTCGTCCGAGCAGATCGGCAGCACGGGCTCGAGGTCGCCCAGGAGCTCGCTGCTCAGCGTCCCCTGGCGAGCGTGCATCCAGTTGCGGTTCCCGCGCACGGTGTTGATCTCACCGTTGTGCGCGATGAGCCTGAAGGGGTGCGCGAGCGGCCAGCTCGGGAAGGTGTTGGTCGAGAACCGCGAGTGCACGAGCGCGAGCTCCGAGGCGTAGCGCGGGTCGGACAGGTCGGGGAAGAACGGCTCGAGCTGGGCCGTCGTAAGCATCCCCTTGTAGGTGATCGTGCGGGCCGAGAGCGAGGCGAAGTACACCCCGAGCTCGCGCTCGGCACGCTTGCGCAGCCGGAAGGTGCGCCGGTCGAGGTCGATCCCGGCGAGCTCGCGCCGCGGGTCGGCCACGACGAGCTGGCGGAAGATCGGCATGACCGCGCGTGCGCTCGGTCCCACGAGGTCCGCGACGACCGGCACGTCGCGCCAAGCGAGCACCTCGAGCTGTTCCTGCGCGGCGATCTTCTCGACCGCGCGCGCGAGCTCGTCGGCGCGCACGCCGTCGTCGTCGGCCGGGAGGAACGCGGTGCCGATCGCGTAGCAGCCCGCGGCAGGAAGCTCGGCGGCGACGACGTCCCGCACGAACGCGTCGGGAATCTGGGTGAGGATGCCGGCCCCGTCGCCCGTGTCCGGCTCGGCGCCGACCGCACCGCGGTGCTCGAGGTTGAGCAGGGCCGTCAGGCCCGCGTCGACGATGTCCCGCCCTGGCGTGCCGCGCAGCGTGGCGACGAACGCGACCCCGCAGGCGTCGTGCTCGAAGCGCGCGTCGTAGAGACCGGGCGGGCCGGTATACACACCGTGCGTCGAGGCGGCCATGGATTCGTCCTCACTTCTCCCGGGGCGGGAGAGTTGTCGACAAGCGAATCGGGACGCCCTTGGCCCAACATCTCACGATACCGAACGGGTCTTCGGCACTACTGCGCGGGACCCCCCGTCGCGGCGTTGTCGCCGCCCGTCCCGTCACCCGAGGAGGAGGCCTCCTCGACCTCCTCCGGGCCCTCCGGCCGGACGAGGACGCTCGCCTCGCGCCCGGGGTGGCGGCGCGCGGCGAGGAGGAACGCTACCAGCGCGAGGGCCCCCACGAGAAGAGAGGTCCACACGTTCAGGCGCAGTCCCGCGACGATCGTCGCGGGGTCGATCCGCACCATCTCGATCCAGCCGCGCCCCGTGACATAGATCAGGACGTAGAGCCAGAACACCTGGCCGTTGCCGAGCCGGAAGCGCCTGTCGAGCCAGACGAGCAGCGCCGCCCCTGCGAGGCACCACACCATCTCGTAGAGGAAGGTCGGGTGGAACAGGGTGCCCTCGTCGAAACCGGGAGGGAGGTGGGCCGCGTCGATCTCGAGCCCCCACGGCAGCTGCGTCGGCCCACCGAAGAGCTCCTGGTTGAACCAGTTGCCCAGCCGCCCGATCGCCTGAGCGACGAGCAGGCCCGGGGCGACGACGTCGGCGAAGGACGCGAAGCGCACATTGTGCCGACGGCAGCCGATCCACGCCCCCACGGCACCGAGGGCGATTGCGCCCCAGATGCCGAGGCCGCCCTCCCAGATCGCCAAGGCGCGCCACGGGTCACCGCCCTCGCCGAAGTACGCCTGCGGTGACGAGACGACGTGGTAGACGCGCCCGCCGACGATCCCGAACGGCACGGCCCAGAACGCGATGTCGACGACCCGCTCGGCGGGGCCCCCGCGCTCGGCCATGCGCCGCTGCGTGATCCACAGCGCCGCGACGATCCCCGCGAGGATCGCGAGGGCGTACGCGCGCAGCGGGAGCGGTCCGAGGTTCCATACGGACTGCGAGGGGCTCGGGATCGCCGCGGGCAGGTGCATCTAGGTCCTCTCGGAACGGGCCCCGCGCACCCCGCGCGCGAGCTCTTCCGCCACCGTACGCAGGTTCGCCAGTCCCGTGGGGCGGTCGGGCGCCTCGAGCAGAGGGCGCACGAGGGCCGAGCCGACGATCACGCCGTCGGCGTAGCGCGCGACCTCGCCGGCCTGCGAACCCGTCGAGACCCCGAGGCCGACGCACACCCGGGGGGCGCCCGCCTCACGTGTGCGCGCGACGAGCTCCTCGGCCTGTGCGCCGACGCTCGCCCGCTCCCCCGTGACCCCCATCGTCGAGGCGGCGTACACGAACCCCCGGGTCGCCCGGGCCGTGAGCGCAAGACGCTCCGGGGTCGAGCTCGGGGCGACGAGGAAGATCCGGTCGAGGTCGTGCCGGTCCGCGGCCTCGATCCACTCCTGCCCCTCGTCAGGGATGAGGTCGGGGGTGATGAGCCCCGCTCCCCCGGCCGCCGCGAGGTCACGCGCGAACGCGTCGACGCCGTAGGCGAGCACGGGGTTGAAGTAGGTCATGACGACGATCGGGACCTGGCCAGCGACCTGCTCGACGACGTGGAAGAGGTCGCGCAGCCGGACCCCGCCTGCAAGCGCAGCCTGGGTCGCGCGCTGGATGACCGAACCGTCCATGACGGGGTCGGAGTACGGGACGCCGAGCTCGACGATGTCGGCGCCCGCGTCGATCACCGTGCGCACCGCGTCGACCGAGCCGGCCACGTCGGGGAACCCGACGGGCAGGTAGGTCATGAACGCCGCACGACCCTCGCCGCGCAGCGTCTCGATCTTCTCGGTGGTCTGACTGCTCACCGCTCGCCCTCCTCGTCGAGGAGACCGAACCAGCGGCCCGCGGTCTCGACGTCCTTGTCCCCGCGCCCCGAGAGGTTCACCAGGAGCGTCGCGTCCGGGCCGAGCTCGCGGCCGAGCTCGAGCGCGCCCGCGAGCGCGTGCGAGGACTCGATCGCAGGGATGATCCCCTCCGTGCGGCACAGCAGCCGGAAGGCCTCCATCGCGGCCTCGTCCGTGACCGGGCGGTACTCGGCTCGCCCGCTCTCGGCGAGGTAGGAGTGCTCGGGGCCCACCCCCGGGTAGTCGAGACCCGCAGACACCGAGTGCGACTCGACGGTCTGACCGTCCTCGTCCTGGAGCACGAAGGTGCGAGCCCCGTGCAGGACGCCAGGTCGGCCCTTCGTGAGGGTCGCGGCGTGGCGGTCGGAGTCGACCCCGTCACCGGCCGCCTCGAGACCCACGAGCCGGACGTCGGTGTCGTCGAGGAAGGCGTGGAAGATGCCGATCGCGTTCGAGCCACCCCCCACGCACGCGAGGACCGCTGTCGGCAGGGACCCGGTGAGCTCGAGCACCTGCTCGCGTGCCTCGACGCCGATGATGCGCTGCAGGTCGCGCACGAGCGCGGGGAAAGGGTGGGGACCTGCGACCGTGCCGAAGACGTAGTTCGTCGTGTCGACGTTCGTGACCCAGTCGCGCAGCGCCTCGTTGATCGCGTCCTTGAGCGTCTGCGAGCCCGTCGTCACGGGGACGACCTCGGCACCGAGCAGACGCATGCGCGCGACGTTGAGCGCCTGGCGCCGGGTGTCCTCGGCGCCCATGTAGATCGTGCACTCGAGGTCGAACAGCGCCGCGGCGGTCGCGGTCGCGACGCCGTGCTGGCCCGCGCCCGTCTCGGCGATCACGCGCTTCTTGCCGATCCGCCTCGTCAGGAGCGCCTGGCCGAGCACGTTGTTGATCTTGTGCGAGCCCGTGTGGTTGAGGTCCTCACGCTTGAGGATCACCCGCGCGCCCCCTGCGTGGGCTGCGAAGCGCGGCACCTCGGTGATGATCGAGGGCCGGCCCGTGTAGGTGCGGTGCAGCCGCTCGAGCTCGGTCGTGAACTCGGGGTCGGTCTTGGCCTTCTCCCACGCGGCCTCGAGCTCGTCGAGCGCCTCGATGAGGGCCTCGGGGACCCACCGCCCGCCGAAGCTGCCGAAATACGGTCCCGAGCTCACCCGCGCACCGCCCGCAGCGACGGGTGCGCGCCCGCCGCGACGAGGTCGGCGACCGACTGGCGGGGCGCGTCACCCGTGACGAGCGCCTCGCCCACGAGGACGACGTCGGCCCCGGCGCGCGCGTACTCCATGACGTCGTGCGGGCCGCGCACACCGGACTCGGCGACCCGGCAGATCCCCGAGGGGATGAGCGGGGCGACCCGGTTGAACGTCTGGCGGTCGACCTCGAGGGTCTTGAGGTTGCGAGCGTTGACCCCGATGACCTTCGCCCCGGCGTCGACCGCGCGGGCGACCTCCTCGGGGGCGTGCACCTCGACGAGGGCGGTCATCCCGAGGGAGTGCACGCGCTCGACGAGGGAGGTCAGCACGGTCTGCTCGAGCGCCGCGACGATGAGCAGCACGAGGTCCGCGCCGTGCGCCCGGGCCTCCCACACCTGGTACGGGGTCACGACGAAGTCCTTGCGCAGCACGGGGACGTCGACCGCGGCGCGGACCGCGTCGAGGTCCGCGAGCGAGCCGTTGAAGCGGCGCTGCTCGGTCAGCACGGAGATCGCTGCCGCGCCGCCCGTCGCGTACTCGACCGCGAGCTCGGCCGGGTCGGTGATCGCCGCGAGCGCGCCGCGGGACGGGCTCGAGCGCTTGACCTCGGCGATCACCGAGACGGCGTCCTCGTGCCACAGCCGACCGAGACAGTCGAGCGCCTCGGGCTGGCGTGCGGCCCTCTCCTTGAGCACGTCGAGCGGCGTCGCCGCCTCGCGCGCCGCGAGGTCCTCGCGCACGCCAGCGACGATGTCGTCGAGAACAGTCACGGCCCCTCCCCTACGTGAGCGCACCACGGGCGAACCCCGGTGTGTCACACGCCATCGTAGGCCCGCGGGACTACCGCCCCGGACAGCGCCCAGCGTGCGGGACGGTCGGGCCCCGAGGGCACCACTAGTAGTCGAGCGCCCCCATGAACCCGATGACGCCGTACAGCCCCGCGAGGACGAAGGCCGCGACGGCGGACCAGAACGCGAACTGCCGCGCGAGCCGCGACGCGCGCTGGGCTCCCCAGACGTCGCCCGCGGCCCACTTCGAGGCGACCTGCGTCGAGAAGACGATCGAGACGATGCCGAGCGGCATGCAGCACAAGATCGTCGTCAGGATCGCGTAGGCGAGGTAGTTGGGCGGCGGCGGGCCCATGGGCTGGTTCCACGGCGCGGGCTGGCCGTAGCCAGAGCCGCCGTAACCGCCCTGCCCGTAACCGCCCTGGCCGTAACCGCCCTGCCCGTAGCCTTCGTAGCCGGGCTGTCCCGACTGCTGCTGACCGTAGGGCTGCTGACCGTAGGGCTGCTGGCCGTACGGCTGGGCCCCGTACTGCGGGATACCCGTCGGACCGCCCGGTTGCGGGTCGCGGAACTGCTCGTTCTGGCCCTGGAAGGGCTCGTCGGGGGAGCTCACGGGCGGCATCCTGCCACGAGAGGGCAGGTCACGGGGCCAACCACGGGGCGAGGGCGGGGACGTTGCGCGCGACCGAGTAGCCGACGACGACCCCGAGCAGCACCCACACGGCCCACGCCGGCGCGATCCACCGCCGCGGTTCGCCTGTCCACGCCCGGCGGAGCCAGAGCACCCAGGTGACGACGAGCACGGGCAGGGCAAGCACGACGAAGGGGTTCATCCCCCACGCGCCCGCGAGGTCGAGGTGGGTCAGGTCGTGGACGGCGCGCAGCGCCCCGCACCCGGCGCAGTACCAGCCCGTCAGCGCGAGCGTCGGGCAGGTCGGGTAGTGCCCCGCCTCGTACGGAGAGATCGAGCCGACGTAGGCGGTCGCGGCGAGCGCAGCCGCCCCGACCACGAGGACGGGCGCGACGGCGCGGCGCTGGACCCCACGAGCTCGCGCGGCCTCGAGCGACACCGGACGAACTAGCCGGTCGTCATCGAGTCTTCGAGGATGCCGAAGTACCACTCGAGACCACCGAAGGCGAAGACCCACACGAGCAGGGCGACGTAGCCGATCGTGATGACCCAGTTGATGATCGTGCCGGCCATCGACAG
>Ga0123333_10005440_pt1 | contig 11486 bp, 8 predicted proteins | sample BioC12SIPDNA_3_FD_89957 | JGI IMG/M metagenome (GOLD analysis project Ga0123333, IMG submission 89957) | Anaerobic biogas reactor microbial communites from Washington, USA - Biogas_R2_B C12 SIP DNA | ecosystem: Engineered > Bioreactor > Anaerobic > Unclassified | place: Washington, USA...
GAAACCCTCACCACCGAATTCGAGATCGATACCATTTACCACCTCGCGGCGCTGCTCTCGACCAGTTCGGAATTCCACCCCGAAACGGCCCACCGGGTGAACGTGCAGGGCACGATCAACCTGCTGAAGCTGGCGCTCGACCAGAGCCAGTCGCGCGGGCAGGCGGTGAAGTTCATCTACGCCAGCTCGATCGCTGTCTACGGCCTGCCAGATGTGGCGACCAAGCAGGCCGCCGGGATGCTTGTCGAGGATCAACACCTCAACCCGATCACCATGTACGGCTGTAACAAGCTGTACTGCGAGCACCTGGGCCGGTACTATGCCCACCACTACCAGCAGCTCTCCGCCACGCGCGCGATTGGCGTTGACTTCCGCTGCGTGCGCTTCCCCGGGCTGATCAGCGCGACAACGATGCCCACTGGGGGCACCAGCGACTACGCACCGGAGATGATCCACGCGGCGGCGCAGGGCAAGCCCTACGCCGCTTTCGTGCGTGGGGACACCACGATCCCGTTCATGGCGATGCCGGATGCGATCCACGCACTGGTGACGCTGGCGGCGGCGCCGCGCGAGGGGTTGCGACGTCTGGTGTACAACGTGACCAGCTTCAGCCGGTCGGCTGAGGAGCTGGGCGAGATGGTCCGGCGCGCCTTTCCACAGGCCGAGATCACGTTCCGCGCGTCGGATGCGCGGCAGGACATCGTCGACAGTTGGCCGCTCGGCCTGGACGACAGCGCCGCCCGCGAGGACTGGGGCTGGCAGCCAACGTACGACGCGGACCAGGCCTTCGACGATTACCTGGTACCGACGATCGTCGAGCGTTACAGGGGAACTGATTATTGAACGGGCGGCGGGACTGGAATGTCGAGTCCCGCCAGGCTTGTTCGCGCGGAGCGTTCCGGCTCACATGGGGACTTCGGTCGCGTCGGGCACCGGCGCCGGCTGGTCGTCCCATGCCTCAGCCGGTTGGGGCAGGTCGTCCATTTCGACCTCGTCGCGAACGTCTTCGACGCCGCGCAGCACCAACCACGAGACGATGCCGGCCATGAAGATCAGCAGCCCCGATCCCATGAACACCGCTCGCGAGCCAATTTCATCCATCAGCAGGCCGGCGGCGCCCATCGACGCGATGTTGGCGACATTCACGATGGTGCCCTGGGCGCCGCTGGCGCGTCCTAGCTTGGCGCTGGGCACGTGCCGCTGCATCAGCGTGGAGGCGACGATCTGCGGCGGCGACAGCGCCAGCCCCACCGCGAACAGGACCGCGACCATCAACGCGTAGCTGGTGACCGTCGACACGATGATGGTCGTGACGCCAAAGGCGAGCATGCTCAAGCCGATGATGTCGCGGGCTTGGTGGCGTTGGGCAATGGAGGTTGTGACCAGGGCGCTGCCCAGGACGATCCCCAGCGTTTGAGAGAACCGGATGAGCCCCAGGCCTTCCTCGCGCATGCCCAGCTCGTCGATCAGCAAGGGGACGAATGTCACGTTGGCGGCTCCGAGGCCGAGCATCAACGCCAGGAAACTGATCAAGACGCCCCGCATCACCTGGTCGGTCACCACGTACCGCAAGCCGATCACCAGTTCGGACAACATCGTGCGCAGCGTTCGCGCTGCGCCAGCGATTCGGGAGACCGATCGGGCCACGGGTGCCGGGACCGCGGGCCGGCGGGGCGCCGCGCCGGACGCGCTGATCCGCGCGATGAAGATCGCGGAGATGAGAAACGTGATGCTGTCCACGATGAAGGCCGGGGCAGTCGCTCCGGCAAGACCCACCATGACACCGGCCAGGGCGGCGCCCACCACCGCGGACAAGGTATGCGTCAGTTGGGCAAGCGCATTTGCCGCCAGCAGTTCGTCCTTGCTCATGATCGTTGGCAGCATGGCGGTGCGCGCAGGGTAGAAGAACGTGCTGACCGTGCTGAGGCAGACCGACACGGCGATGAAGATCCAAACCTGATCGACGTTGGTGACCAGCAGAAAGCCCAGCGCCAGGACGCTGCGGATCAGGTCGGCGCCGATCATGATGTGTTTGCGGTTGGCGCGATCAACGATGGTCCCTGCCACCAGCCCCAGAAACAGCGAGGGCAGCGCGGAGAGGACGAACAGGGCGCTCAGCAGCTTGCCCGAGCTGACGTCCGCGTCGTTTGCCATGCGGATAATCGCCAGCGTCATGGTGTTGTAGGCCAGGGAGTCGCCCAGAAACGAGATCAACTGGCCGGTCCAGAGATTGCGGAAATCGCGGTTGCCCAGCACGGAGAAGATGCTGGTGCCATTGCGGTAAAAGAGTGCGGAACCGATGCGTCCCCAGACGGTCCGTTTGGTGCCGAGTTCAGAAGTCATCGCGTCAGGAGCTTCCTATTGAGGTCAACCCTATCGAATCTGTTGTACGCGCCAACGCCGCAAAACGCCCAGCCAGTTCAGCGCCCGTCGAAATCGTGCTCATCATAGCCCCCGGCGTCGTAGAGATCGTCCAGGAGATCGGTGATCTCGTCGTCGCGGTAGCTCTGGAGCTCGTGGTCCGAGATCGAGAGATCGACCGGCGGAATGACCAGATCGCGCGCGGGCACAATGACATCATAACCGTTTTCGTAGGCCCACGCTTTCATCTCCTCGATGATCTGGATCAGCTCCCGTCCGCCTGTCACGTGCGGTCCGCGCAGGATGGCGATGCGTTCCGGCTCGGTGCCGTCGCCCCAGAACAACGTCAGGCGCCCGTCCTCGGCGATAGTGATGTAGGCTGGCTCCCGCACGTGGTCCCTCCTCAACTGGCTGGCGGGATCAACATCCGTCTAAATACATCATAGCGCCACAACGCCTGCACGACGATCGCCCAGGCAAGAACTGCCAGCACAACGATGCCCAGATCGACCCAGGCCATGGTGCTCAGCTCGAAAAAATCGCGCACGGCGGGCTGGGGGAAGATCGCGACGTAAAGGACCAACATGGCCGCGGCCAGCCCGATACGGCGCGCGCTGTACGCCAGCGGCTGCCGGTTTTCCCAGGCTTCGGTTGGGTGCTCGGCGAAAACGATCAGTAGCAGGCCGCACAACACGGCCGTCGTCGTGAGGACCGTGCGCTGCAGTTGGAGCGGGTCATCCTGGTACAGCAGGTAAACGACCAGCGTGACCACCATGATGCTAAAACCGGCGGGCAGGATGAACTCGCTCACCGACACGAGGAGATTCTTTTTCGGATGCCCTGGCGTGGCCCAGATGGCGAGTACGAAGGCCGGCAGGCCGACCGGGAGTGTGGTCAGGATGGCATTGTGCTTGGGCGTGAAAGGGAACTCGGTCCCGATGAAGCCTGCGATGATGATCAGCAGGGTCGCGTATAGCGTCCGGGTGAGGAACAGCCGCATGACATCCTGCATGCCGTTGAGGATGCGTTGGCCCTCCTTGATCGCTTCGGGAAGCACGTCAAACTTGTCGCCCAGCAGAACCATGTCGGCCACGCTGCGGGTTGCCTGGCTGCCGCTCTGCATGGCGATGCCCATGTGCGCCTCTTTGAGCGACAGCACATCGTTAACGCCGTCGCCGATCATAGCGACGTAGTGCCCCCGCGAGCGCAGTTGCTGGACGATGCGCTGTTTCTGCTGCGGGGTGATGCGCCCGAAGACCGCCGACGCTTCAACCGCCTCGGCAAACTGCGCCTCTGACATTTCGGCCAGATCCAGCCCGGAGACAGCGCCGGCATCGTGGCTGAGCCCGGCGAGCTGGGCCAGGGCGGCGACCGTCTTCGGGTTGTCGCCGGAGATCAGCTTGATGGCCACGCCCGCCCGGCTGAACTGATCGAGGACCTCGCGGGCGTTCGGACGCAGCTCATCGGTGAAGGTGAGCCAGCCCAGCGGGCGAAGATGATCGGGCAGGGGCGGCGGGGCATTGTCGGGACGCTGCAGCGGCTCGGGGTGATCGGCCAGGAGCAGCACGCGCAGACCCAGGTCGGTCCAGGTGTCGGTGTGCCGCTGCAGCAGGTGGCCGTCGTCGACGCACGGCAGCAGCACTTCGGGCGCGCCCAATACGATGCTGCCCGGATGCACCGCGCCGTTGGCGAACGTGGCGCCGCTCCATTTGTACTCGGACGAAAACGGGATCTCCACAGCGACGGCCTGGGCCTGGCCGGGGCAGGCTTCCGCGATGGCGTCGGCGGTGCGGTTGACACGGCCTGTGCTCGCCACGAAATCACCGGCGCGCTGTCTGACCTCGTATTCTTCGCGGTTGATGGGGATGATCTGGCGCAGTTGGATGCGGTTAGTCGTCAGCGTGCCGGTCTTGTCCAGGCAGAGGACATCGACGTTGCTCAGCGACTCGACCGCGTTGATCTGCTGTACCAGCGCGCCTTTCTGCGCGATCCGGACGGCGCCCAGGGCGTACGACACCGTGATCATGAGCAGCAGCCCCTGTGGGACGAGGGAGATGACCACCGCCGTGTCCTGTACGATCTGGTCGAAGGGCTTGTCTTCGATGGCGAAGGACAGCATGAGCAGGATGGCCAGGCCGATCGCGACGATCACCAGCAAGCGGACCAGGATGCTTACCTGGCGCTGGAGCGGGGTGAGCACGCGCCGGTACTCTCGCGCGCCGGCAGTGAGCTGGTTGGCGAGGCTGTCGGCACCGACCTTTTCCGCGAGATAGACACCGCTGCCCGACACGCAGAAACTACCGGAGAGCACCGGGGCGCCGCGCTCTTTGGGCACATGATCGGATTCGCCGGTGAGCAGGGATTCGTCGACATCGATGCGGCTATCGGTCAGCAGCGTGCCATCGACTACGATCTGGTCGCCGGGGCGAACCAGCACGGCGTCACCGGCCACAACGGCGGATGGATCGACGGCCTGCTCCTCCCCGTCGCGAATGACCGCCGCGCGCGGGCGGGTGAGCAGGGCGATACGGTCAAGCTGGCGCTTGGCGCGAATTTCCTGGAAGACACCTAGAGCCACATTGAGCAGCACCACGCCGCCCGTGACGAAGGCATCCTCGGCCTTGCCGACGAGCACCAGCGCGATCATGATGCCGAACAGGATCAGGTTGGTCAGCGAGAATACATTCTCGCGCAGGATGGCCGTGATGGGCCGGCTGGATTTGACCGGCATGTCGTTGCCAAGACCCTGAGCGTGTCGCCGCTCAGCCTCGGCAGACGACAAGCCCTGCCGGGCAAATGAAGGCGAGAGCGTATCCGGCGAGACGGGTTCGATGGCAGTGCTGCTCATGACTGGTTCCGCGATCGCTGGGCAAGGTTCGCCGCGGCGCGTGCCTCGACGACCGCATCCAGGCGCCGGTACCAGGGGTGAGAATCCGGAAGCTGTAAGAAGTGGTCGCGGACATAGACGAAGCGTGTCGGCGACGTATCCCACAGGTAGAGCGGCGGCTGACTTTGGTCGAGCGGCCATAGCCAGGCGCGCTCGTCGCGGACCGAGTGGACGAAGTAGCGCACCGATTCGGCCAGGTCTTCGCCGGGCGCCGTGCTGACATCGCGCGAGTCGACCGGCAGGGTCTCCCAGGTGCCAGGTTCCGGCGGGCGCCCCTGCTGCCGGGGATGGGTCCAGGTGTCGCCCTTCTTGCGCCAGTCCAGGCCGGGGCACGTGCAGAACTCGTTCTCATACGGCCAGCCGCGATACTCGTTGGAGGCGTGCGTCCCTTCGTGGAGCAGAATGCGATAGAGGACCGATTCATCGTGGCCCGGCTCCCCGATGCGCAGCCAGTGGTCGCCGTACGAGCCGCCGCCAGGATTGCGATCAATCCAAAGATGAATAGGATTATCGACAAACGGGCTGTAGAAGGCGGGGCCCAGAAGACGCAGCGTTTCCTGGAGCATGCTCAGCTCGGATGAGCGCCAGGGCCGGGCGTTGCCTTTGGGATCGGTTTCGATCAGCCGCAGACCGTAGGTGGATTTGAGGACATCGACGGCACGGGAATGTTCACCGCTTGACTCGGGTTCAGCCAGGCCCAATAGGCGGCCTATCCAGTTCGACAGCGAGAATCTGTTGGGCATGGTTTGACCTCGTGGGTGTCCTGATGGGACAATCTGAGCCTGATAGTTCTATTGTATCTTACCCGCAATGATGGGCCAGCGCTTCTTTAGCGCAAGGGGGGCGCCGGGCAGGCAAACCATGACTGACCGAAACGAACGAGGCTCAAAAACGACCCGCGTCCGGCGCGTGCTTGTGCCCGTAGCCAATCCGAACACGGCGCGCGACTTGATCCGGCTGGCGGGCCGCCTGGCCGGTCCGGATGAGGGGCACATTGTGGCGCTGCTGATCGCCCCTGCACCCGCGAATCAAGATTGAGAAAGACTAAAGACAAAATTGGCGAAATGCTGTACCATGTAACCAGTAACCTCTTGCCACCCGGGGGCGTCGATGACGTTTACTGGCCAGCTGACGATCCAGCGCCTGACGATCGCCATTCTGTTCATTCTCTTGTTTGCGATGGCGGTGCGCGTTCCAACCGATACTGATACGTGGTGGCACATTCGCAGCGGCGAGACGATCGTCGACAACGCGTCTATTCCCCATGCTGACTCTTTCTCCCACACGCGCGACGGAGCAGACTGGATCGATCACAGTTGGGGTGCGCAGGTCGCGTTGTATGGAGCATACGAGCTGTTTGGGGGAGGGCGCGCGCCGGGTTCATCCGGGAATATTGGGCTGGCCCTGTTCACCGCAGCGCTGGCGACGCTGGGCATGCTGTTCGTGTTTCTGATGTGCGAGGGCAACGCCTACGTGCGGGCGTTCGTCGTCGTGCTGGGCGCGGCGGCGGCGGCGGTGTTCTGGTCACCGCGACCGCAGATGGTCTCCTTCGCCCTGGGTGCGCTGGTCCTGTATCTCATTCATCTCTACAAGCGCAGGCAGATCGACCGGCTGTGGCTGATCCCGCCCATTTTCATCATCTGGGTGAACATGCACGGCGGTTTCGCGATCGGGTTCATCTTCCTGCTGGGCACCATCGCCGGCGAAGTGATCGGCAACCTGCTGAATTCCGGCGGGGAGCATGTGATCCGGTGGCCGAGGCTGCGCAAGCTGGCCGGGATCACGGCGCTGGCAGTCCCCGCGGTGGCGCTCAACCCCTACGGCATCCAGATGCTGCAATACCCGTTCCGCACGGTGGGCATCGGCGTGCTGCAGGATTTCATCCAGGAGTGGGCATCGCCCAATTTCCACCAGCCCCAGACGTGGCCGTTCGCCGTCCTGCTGCTGGGCGTGCTGGCGGCGGCGGGATTGTCCAGCCGCCGGATCGACTGGACGGACCTGGCGCTGGTTGCCGGGACGGCGTTGATGGGCCTGATGGCGGGACGCAATATCGCGGTGTTCGCCATGGCGGCCACGCCCGTGCTCTCGCGCCATGTGGATAGCTTGCTCACCGATCGGGGCTGGCAGATTCGCCCGGCTGCGCACATGTCGCGAGGGATGATACGTCTGAACTGGTTGCTGCTGGCCCTCGTTGCGCTGGGCGGGCTCGCCAAGGTCGTCTCGGCGGTGAATGCCACGACGGTACGCGACGCTCAGGAGAGGTACCTGCCGGTCGAACTGGGGGCCTTCCTGGACGAAACGCCGCCGGACGGGCTGATGTTCAACTCGTACAACTGGGGCGGCTATTTGATGTTCGCCGCGCCGGATGTGCCGGTGTATGTCGATGGGCGGACCGACCTGTACGATGACGCGTTCCTGCGCGATTATCTCGATATCGCGTTCGTGCGGGATGGCTGGGACCAGCAACTCGACGAGCAGGGCATCGGGTTCGTCGCCATTGAGGCCGACAGCTTCCTGGCGACGATGCTGCGCGCGAGGCCGGAGCAGTGGCGCGAACGGCGTTTCGACGAGGGGCGATCCGCCCTGTTCGTCAGGGCGCGGGAAGAAGGCGCGCATGACTGACTCGACGAACCGGATGCGGCTCCCGCCTTTGCTCGCCGATACGCGCCTGCTGGTGTACCTGTTCGTCGGCTTCCGGCTGGTCATGGCGATGGTGTACCAGCCCTATGCCTTCGAGGTGTACGAGCTGGATCAGGGCCAGTACGTGCCCACCACGCTCGAGCGCGGCCTGAGCACGTTCGGCGATCTGCGCTACTACTACCAGTTTGCCGAGCTGGTCGACGCGGGCGAGCTGCCGTACCGCGATTTCTGGCACGAGTTTCCACCGGTCTGGATCACGCTATTCAGTGGAGTCTACGCCGTCATGGGGCTGCGGGGCGAGGTGGACTTCACGGCCTGGGCAACCGCGCTCGGCCTGATCATGACGGTCTTCGACGTCGGCAACCTGCTGCTGCTGCGGCGGCTTGGCCGGCGCCTGCACGGGGAGGGGGTCGGCACCGCGCTGGCGTGGATCTATGCGGTCCTGGCGGCGCCACTGATCTTCCCATGGAGGACCTTCGAGACGATGGTCGCGTTCCTGATCCTGGCGGCGCTCGTATGCCTGCTGGAGGGACGCGACCGGGAATCGGCGCTGCTGACGGCGCTGGGGACGCTGACCAAGTACACGCCGATCCTGCTGCTGCCAGCGGTGTGGCGTTTCTACGACCGGCAGCGGGCTTTAAGGTATACCCTGATCTCAGCGGGAGTGGTCATCGCGGTGCTGGGCGGGCTGCTGGCCTGGGGCGGGCGGATGGCGTGGGCATCGCTGCTCGCACAGTTCAACAAGGCGTCGTACCAGAGCGTGTGGGCGCTGGTGGACGGCAATATGCGGACCGGCAGCTTCACCGGGCCGGAGACCCGTTTCGATGCCGATAACGCCTTCGAGCCGTACGGGAACGAGCCGGTCATCCCGACGCTGGTCCGGGCCGCGCCGTTTGCGCTGGCGGGCCTGTTCGTCTTCACGCGGAGACTGCGCCAGGACGATCACGGCGTCCTCGCGTTCTTCTCGATCACGGTGGTACTGTTTTTCCTGTGGGCGCACGGCTGGAGTCCGCAGTGGATCGTCACGCTGACGCCGCTGATCTTGCTGAACTTCCCGACGCGCGACGGGGTGCTGGTGTGCCTGGTGCTGAATTTGCTTTGCTTCGTCGAATATCCCGTCTTCTTCATGCGCACGGGCGACACGGGCGGGGCGATCAGCGGAGCACTTGCGGTTCCTTATGCGCTGACGATTTTGCTCCGGACAGCGTTGCTGATCGGGGTCGCGGTCGGGCTGTACCGGCGCGCGACGGTGAGGGCACCGCATGGCTGAGATGACGCGACGCGCCTGGGCCGCGCTGGGGTTGACTCTGTTGCTGGCGCTGGGCCTGCGGCTGGTGAACCTGGGCGGGCGGGCGCTGTGGTATGACGAGGCGTTCGCCGTGCTGTTCGCCGAGAAGGGGTGGGATGCCATGGTCGATGGCACGCTGACTCCGGTCGATGGCGGCGCGGCGGACGTGCATCCCCTGCTGTATTACGCCTTGCTCGACGCGTGGATGGACGTGTTCGGGCAGGGGGTCTTTGCTGTGCGCCTGCTCAGCGCGCTGGTGGGTGTGGCGACGGTGGGGGCGGTGTTTGGGCTGGTCCGCGACTGGTTTCCGGATGGTCGCACCGGGCTGGCGGCGGCCTTCCTGACCGCGGTCGTGCCGTTTCACGTCCAGTACTCGCAGGAAGCGCGCATGTACGCGCTGCTCGCGCTGTTGCTGACGCTGGCGACGTGGCTGTACTGGCGCGCCTGGGTGCGCCCAGGGGTGGGATACTGGCTGGGTTTCGGGATGGTGGCTGGGCTCAGCATGTATGCGCAGCAGTTGGCCGCGTTCTACCTGCTGGCGCTGGGGCTGCTGCCGGTCGTGTATCGCCGCCGCCAGGCCGTTATCGGGACCGCGTTGGGCGCGGGCGTAGCGCTGGCGATCTACCTGCCGTGGATGCTGAACCTGCCGGACCAGCTCGGCAAGCTGCGCCAGTACTGGGTGCAGAAGCCGAATGTGCTGCATCTGTGGCTGGCGCTGCGGTCGTTCGTCTCGGTGAACCTTGATTTTTCGCCGGCGTGGTGGCTGCCGACGTTTCTGCTGGCGGCGCTTCTCGCCGTGTTCGTGCTGTACCGCGCCGGGCAGGTGCTGCGGGCGCGCGCGCCGGATCCCGACCGCGTGCCGTTGGGCTGGGCGGTGTGGCTGGCGTTCATGCCGATGGCGTTCATGTGGGTGGCGTCCTACATCTTCCAGCCAGTGTTCCTGCCCCGCGCGCTGCTTCCTTCCGCGGTGATGTTCTACTCCGCGCTGGCGTGGTTGTTCGTGCGCGGCGGTCTGCCCAGGCCGATCAGCGGCTTACTCCTTGCCGGGTGGGCGGTGATCGTGGTATTCGGGCTGGTGACGCATTACACCTGGGACACGTTCCCGAATCCACCTTTTGACCGGGCGGCGGACTTCCTGGGCGACCGTGTCCAGCCGGGCGACGTGGTGGTGCACGGCAACAAGATCACGGCGCTGCCCATGGTGTTCTATGTGCGCGATTTGCCGCAGCAATATGTTCGCGACATCCCCGGATCGGGGTCCGACACGCTGGCGGTGCCGACTCAGGCGACGCTGGGCTTGATGGCGGCGCCCTCCGTTGGGGACGCCGTGAATGGGGCTGATCGCGTGTGGTATGTTGCTTTCGAGCAGCTCGAGGACGAGATGGCGGAGCTGGTCGAAGACGATCCGGAGAACGCGCAGTACGATTCGCTGAGCTGGCTGCGCGAGCGCTACACCGAGGAGCAGACGGTTGCGTTCAACGATTTGCAGATCGTGCTTTTCACACGGCCACAGTAGGGAAACGCGATGGTGGGCAGTCTGAGCGGCGGGCGGCACACACGGTCGATCCTCGTGGCGGCCGGGCTGATGATCGCGCTGGTCATCGGGAACGTCGTCGCGACGCGCGCGTATTTGACCGAGCCGCACCCGGGCCACAATGATTTTATGTCCCGCTGGGAGGGCGTGCGCTCGTACTGGCGCGACGGGCTGAATCCCTATGGCGAGCAGGCCAGCGCCAACATCCAGGATCGCATCTATGGCCGTCCCGCGGCTGAGGATGAGGATCCGGGTTACTTCGCCTACCCGTTCTATACCGTGTTCCTGTTGTGGCCGCTGGCTTACGTCGATTATGCGTGGGCGTCTGCGCTCTGGATGGTGGTACTGGAAGCGTGCTTGATCGGGACGTTGGTGCTGTTGCTCGATCTGGTCCGCTGGCGGCCGCGCCCGTGGCTGCTGGCGGCGCTGCTGCTGTGGATGCTGATCAACTATTTCTCGGCGCGCGGGTTGATTCTGGGGCAGCCAGGGCTGGCGGTCGTGTTCCTGGAGGTGCTCGCTCTATGGGCGCTGAGCAAGGATCGCTCGCAACTGGCGGGGGGCGCGCTGGCCCTGTCCACGCTGAAGCCGCAGATGGGCTTCCTGCTCGCGCCGTTCTTGCTACTGTGGGGGTCGCGCAGCGGCCGCCGCGCGTTTGTGGCCAGTTTTGTAATCGTGTGGGGCGCGCTGATGGCGCTCTCGTTCATCGCGGAGCCGTCATGGTTCAGCGACTGGATCGACCAGATCCGACGCTACCCGTCCTATACGGCGATTGGCGC
>Ga0123333_10005443_pt1 | contig 11477 bp, 10 predicted proteins | sample BioC12SIPDNA_3_FD_89957 | JGI IMG/M metagenome (GOLD analysis project Ga0123333, IMG submission 89957) | Anaerobic biogas reactor microbial communites from Washington, USA - Biogas_R2_B C12 SIP DNA | ecosystem: Engineered > Bioreactor > Anaerobic > Unclassified | place: Washington, USA...
GAGAACGCGCTTGCCGGCCAGATCAACATCACGAACAGTCTTTTTGGTCACAGTCGTTTCTCCTTCTATTCAGCACAGTGGGGGCGCGGGGCCCCATGGCCCGTGCCCCCACGAATTGCCGTTTTACCGCTGCAAGTGGGCCTGGTCGCGTTTAGAGCTTGCTCGCCATCAGATGAGCCAGATCGGCGGTGCGGACCGAGTAACCCCATTCGTTGTCGTACCAGGTCATCAGCTTGATCAGGGTGCCCTGGAAGACCGAGGTGAACCCGGCATCGACGATGCTCGAGCGGGGATCGCCCTTGAAGTCAATCGACACCAGTTCTTCGGTCTCGAAGCCCAGGATGCCCTTCAGGCTGCCTTCCGCGGCTTTCTTGAAGGCGGCGTGCAGTTCTTCGGTGGTGGTTTCCTTCTCGACTTCGATCACGCAGTCCACCAGGGAAACGGTCGGGGTGGGGACGCGTACCGAGATGCCGTCGAACTTGCCCTTCAGATCCGGGATGACCAGCGCCACGGCCTTGGCCGCGCCGGTGGTGGTCGGGATCATGCTGAGGGCGGCGGCGCGAGCGCGGCGCAGGTCACTGTGCGGCAGGTCGAGGATGCGCTGGTCGTTGGTGTACGAGTGGATCGTCGTCATTATCGCGCGCTTAATGGTGAAATTGTCGTGGATGACCTTGGCCGCCGGGGCCAGGCAGTTGGTGGTGCAGGACGCATTCGACACGATATGGTGTTTGGCCGAATCGTACATATCGTCGTTGACGCCGAGGACCATCGTCAAATGGACTTCGCCCTTGGCCGGGGCGGTGATAATGACTTTCTTGGCGCCCGCGTCGATGTGCGGCTGGCACTTTTCCAGGCTGCGGAAGACGCCCGTGCCTTCGATGACGATATCCACGCCCAGGTCGCCCCAGGGCAGCTTACCGGGCTCGCGCTCGTTGAACGCGCGCACCAGCTTGCCGTCGACCTTCAGGCCCCCGTCAACCACCTCAACCGTACCGTCGAACTTGCCGTAGTTCGAGTCGTACTTGAGCAGGTGGGCCATTTCCTCCAGCTTGCCGAGATCGTTGAACGCCACAACCTCGAGGTCATTCGGATACTTCTCCATGATGGCCTTGAGAACCTGGCGACCAATACGACCGAAACCGTTGATACCTACACGTACTGCCATTGGTGTACTCCTTTTGTAGATGGTCTGTTAAACCCAACACACGTGGTTCGTTTTTCGCAGTTGCACCTCAGAAGGACGCAGCCGCATCCACATGAACAGGTACTGCCTGCGTGGCATCTTGCACCATCGCCAGCAGCGCCCCTGCCAGCTTGACAGGATCGTGGCGCCAGGGCCGTTCCTCGTCGGTGAGGTCGGCTAGGACCAGTTCGTAGCGCTGGTAAACTGCTTGTGACTCGGGTCCGGGCAGGACATAGTGCGTCGAGTCGCCCGCGTTGCGGCTGGGGTAGCTGTTGTTCGCCAGAATGGCGTCGAAAACCCCCCGGCCCACGTGCGCCTCCAGCGCGGCGACATGATCGGCTACAGTGAAACCTTCGGTTTCGCCTTGCTGCGTGGCGACATTGCACACGTAAATGGTGTACGCACTGCTGGCCCGAATGGCTTCGGTGATCCCGCTCACCAGCAGGTTTGGCAAGATGCTGGTGTACAGGCTGCCCGGTCCAATGACGATACAGTTGGCGCCCAGGATAGCCCGAACGGCTTCCGGATAGGCGCGTACCTGATCCGGGTGCAAAAAGACGCGTTCGATTCTACCACCGGGTACGGGAATTTGCGATTCGCCAGTGACGCGGCGGAGCCCCTGCTCGCCGGGGATCTGGACTTCGGCGACGAGCGTCACATCCTGCTGGAGGGTGGCGGGGAGCACCCGCCCGTCGATGGCGAGCACGCGCCCGGTCTCGGCCACGGCTTTGTCCATGCTGCCGGTGATGTCGGCCATCGCAGTCAAGAACAGGTTGCCGAAGCTGTGCCCTTCCAATCCCCCATCCGCGAAGCGGTACTGGAAAAGCTGGGTCATCAGGCTCTCGTCGTTGGCGAGCGCAGCCACGTTGCTGCGCAGATCACCGGGGGCCAGAATGCCCAACTCGCGCCGCAGCCTGCCGGAGCTGCCGCCGTCGTCGGCCACGGTCACGATCGCCGTCAGGTTGGTCGTGTGCGATTTCAGCCCGCGCAGCACGCTGGGCAGGCCGGTACCGCCGCCAATCGCCACGATTTTCAACCCGCGCTGGCGGCGGCTGTGCATGTAGACCCGGTCGATCAGCGATTCCCGGCTCTGCAGCACGAAGGGGGCGAGGAACGAGCGGCTGAGCTGGACCAGCGCCAGGGCGATAGCAGCGCTGCCCAACACAGCAGATAGCACCACGCGAGCCCAGCCGGGCAAGAAGCGCAGCGTGATGATCGACACCAGCGCGGGAAGATCGCTGGTGCCATAGGCGCTGACGATGATCTGTGCCATGCCCAGGGCCAGGACGGTGATGCCGAACAGGAGAACCACCAGCCAGCGCTTGATGCGGAGGCCGGGCGTCAGCCATTTGATGAGAACGTTCCAGGAACGTCGCACCGATGTTTTGTGACGAAATAGGCTCATCGATCGCCTGGTGGCCCTGTCCATTTGGGGGCACGAAAAACATGCCCATCGCGCGGCCCATTGTAGCCCGTTTGTCCGGGTTGTTCAATACAATTCGACCTGCAAAATGCTGCCAACGATTACTTGACGCCTGCACCCGGCGTGTTACAAATAATGGCCGGGAATTCACCACCAGAGAGGGATACAAAGCGATGGCAAACTTCGATTTGATGCGGCGTCTGACGCTGGATAAGGGCGGCAAAATCATTCTGTTGGTCATGGACGGCCTAGGCGGTCTGCCGCGCGAGCAGGGCGGTCCGACCGAGCTGGAAGCGGCTCACACCCCCAACCTGGACAGGTTGGCGCGCGAGGGCAGCTCCGGCCTGAGCATTCCGGTGGCGCGCGGCGTGGCTCCCGGCAGCGGGCCGGCACACCTGGCGTTGTTTGGGTACGATCCGCTGGCCTACGAGATTGGCCGCGGTGTGCTGGAAGCGACCGGCATCGGTTTGCAGGTCAATCCGGGCGACGTGGCGATTCGCGGCAATTTCTGCACGGTCGATGACAACGGGATCATCACCGACCGCCGCGCAGGCCGGATCTCGACCGAGGAGGGCGCCAAACGGGTTGCAGTGCTCAAGGACATCAGGCTGCCTGGTGTGGAGATTGAGATCGAGATCGCGAAGGAGTACCGGTTCGCCATGGTGCTGCGCGGCGCGGGGCTGCATGGCGCCATCGCCGACACCGATCCACAGCAGACCGGCGTCGCGCCGCTGCCGGCTCGGGCGCTCGATCCTGCCGCCGAGAAGACCGCCGAGCTCGTCAACCAGTGGCTGGCCGAGGCGCGCGCCCGGCTGAAAGGTCACGAGCCGGCCAACATGGCGACGCTGCGCGGCTTCGCGATGGAGCCAGGGCTGCCCAAGTACGCCGATGTGTACAAGCTGAAGGCGGCCTGCGTGGCGGTCTACCCGATGTATAAGGGCGTGGCCGGACTGGTCGGCATGGATGTGATTTCGACGTCCGCCCACGACACCACCGCCGACGAGTTCGAGCATGTGGCCCGGATCTGGGACGACTATGATTTTGTGTTCTGCCACATCAAATACACGGACAGCCGGGGTGAAGATGGCGACTTCGACGCCAAGGTGAAGGTCATTGAAGGCGTCGACGAGGCGCTGCCCCGCCTGTTGGAGCTGAATCCGGACGTCCTGATCGTGACCGGCGATCATTCCACACCCGCCACCTACATGGCGCACAGCTGGCACCCCGTGCCGACGCTGTTGTGGGCGCCCGCCACGCACATGACCGACCGCGCCCAGTCGTTCGGCGAGCGTGAGTGCATCATTGGCGCGCTGGGGCAGTTCCCGGCGCCCGACCTGATGCCGCTGGCGCTGGCCCATGCCAAGCGGCTGCAGAAGTATGGCGCCTAGCCAGCGCGATCGCTGTTCGCTGTCGTCAGGACGGAGCCGTGAGGCTCCGTTTTTATGAGTGCGGGGTGTTCTTCGGGCGGCGCGTGGCCCGCTTGGGGATGGTGATGAAGGGTGGGTGGCGCCAGTACCATGCGACCAGCATCGCACACAGCGCGCCGCCGACTGTCAGCAGGCCGATCGTGATCGCGGCATCGAACCAGAATTGTTCCGGGAACAAGCGGATGAGGGTCGAGCTGGTGCTGAACTGCCAGGAGTCTCCCTCGAAAAACACGGCGTGGAAGTTGTCGAAAAAGAAATCCCAGCTGACGACCATCAGTATGACGAACGTGATGATCAGCGCGATGGTGAAGACGCCGCCCTCGGACAGCGCATGGCGCAGCAGATGGCGCGTCGACGGGCGCCACATCAGGAATACAGCCACTGCTGCCAACGCCAGGGCGAGCGCGGTGTGCACCGTGAAGGCGGTTTGAACGACCGTCTTGACGTCCGCCATGTGCCGGAGTTCCTTCTCGGTATACATCGGCGCGCCATCCAGCTCGAAATCGCCCAGGTAGCTGATGTCGGCGTCATTGTGCAGGTAGCGCACGGCGTAGGGCGCGTATTTCAAGCGATCTTCCTGGCTAAAGCCGAAGCGATCGCGCGGGAAACCGGGCCGGTGATACTCGAGCTCGATGAACGTTTCGGAGGCCACCAGCCGCACGCTGGTCAGCAGGAAAAAGGCGGGCAGGCAGATCACGAACAGCACGCGCAGCAGCCTGGCTATCCACTCGGCGAGACGGGGACGAGCGCCGGGCGCCGCTGCTTCGGCGTCAAGGGACTGGAATGTGTCAGAGGCCATGGTGTTCACCCGCTTCGCTCAATCGTCCAGCTCATCGATGCCGCCGGTGAGCAGGAACTCGATGACCATCGAGTCCACGATGGACTCGACCGGCGCCCTGTCGTCGGTGAAACGGACGTCCGAGGTGGTGGTAAGGCGCAGCGCGTCGATCGCGGCGCTCAGCGCCTCGCGCAGCACGGGGTGGGCGTCCGCTGGCAGCGCGGCGAGATTAGCCGCCAGATTCTGCGCGCTGGTGGGCTGGCGCGTCGCCACCAGGATCGTGTTGTACGAGTCGGGCACGTCCATGGTGTGAACGGATGGAAAGACATCCAGCAGGGTGCGCGCCATCGCGTCGACCAGCCGCCGGTCGGAGGACGTCCGGCCCACGTTGATGGTCAGAACCCCGTCGCTGGCGAGCCGGTCGCGGACTTCCTCGAAGAACTCAACGGTGGTCAGGTGCCACGGCACGTAGGGCACGCGATAGGCGTCGATCCCGATCATGGTGTACGTTTCGTCGAGCTGGTTGAGGCCGAACCGGCCATCGGCCACGATGACGTTGAGGCCGGGCTGCGTCATGCCCATGTACTGGCGGCCCGCCTCGACAATGCCCGGATCGATTTCGATGCCATCCATCTCAATCCCGGGATACACCGCGTCATACTGGCGCGAGATCGTGCCCGCGGCCAGCCCCACGACCGCGATCCGCTCGACGCGCTCCGGACTGAAGGGCGGCGCGTTGAAATAAGGCGCGGTCAGGAAGAAGCCCCAGGTACGGCGGTAGAAGATCTCAGTGGGATGCCACTGTGAATGGACGCCCTGGCCTTCGTTGAGCAGCAGGTAGCGGTAGCCCTCGTCGTCTTCGACGACCTGGACGAGATTGTAGGCGGTCTCGTCTTCGTAGAGCAGCGTCGTGCCCGAGGGCGGATCGTGGAGCGGGCCGCTGAGCGCAATCACCGCCAGCACGCCGAGCGCGACCGGCATCCACAGCAGCTTGAGGGCCGCCCGCCGATCCTGGAGCGCCAGCCCGACCAGCCCGACGGCCATCAGCAGGCCAGCGAATACCAGGAAGGTCCTGGTGGTACCGATTTCGGGGATCAGGATGAGCACCGGCGTGAAGTTGCCGATAATGCTGCCCAGCGTGGAAATGGCGTACAGGTGACCGGAGGTGCTGCCAGCCTGTTTGACTTCGGAGAGGGCCAGGCGGATCGAGAAGGGCGAAATGCATCCCAGCAGCGTGACCGGCACCGCGAACAGGACGAGCACGCTCGCGAACGATCCGGCGGTCACAGCGGCGTCGTAATCCTGAAATGCGGTGGCCGCCACGCGCAGGATGGGGCGCGCCACCAGCGGCACCAGGCCGCTGAAAAATGCCGCCCAGGTGATGATCCGGTAGAACGTCGTGAAGTGGGGCGAACGGTCGGCCCAGCGACCGCCGACGAAATAGCCGAGCGTCAGGTAGATCAGGATCAGGCCGATGATATTGGCCCAGACGATGTTGCTGGTCCCGAAGGTGCTGCCCAACAGACGTGAGGCCGACAGCTCAACGGCCAGTGTGGTCATGCCGCCGGAGAACACGGCGAGATACAGGAAACGCTGTTGGAGTCGTGGGCCAGGAACACGGCTGCTCATGTTTCCATCCTCGTTCGGACGAGTCACAGGACCCGGGTCTGCACGCCGGCGCGATAGCTGAGTACCGTGGCCAGGTCGTCGTCCTGGCGGATCGTGTAGACCATGGCGCCCGCGGCTTCGGCCATGGCGCGCAGCCCCGGCGTGGAATCGACGTGATCGCCGAAGCTGCGCCGGTCGAGCAGGACGCAGATCACGCGGATGCCGCGCCGGATCATGGTGTGGACTTCGGCGACCCAGTCTTCATCGTTGCAGGCCGTGACCAGGATGGCCGTCGTGCCGCGCGTCAGGTAATTGGCTTCCAGCGCTAGAAGTTGGGCCAACGACAGGTTCGTTTCGCTGCGGGCGACGGCCAGGATCTCCAGGATGCGCGTGAGCTGGCGCGGTCCGTGATCGGGCTGGACGATCTCGCGCCGGGGCGCATAGGTGAGAAAGCCGAGCGCGCGCCCCTTCTCGACGAAATATTGGGCGAGCGAGGCTGCCACGGTGATGCCGTATTCCTCGGTCGATGGCGGCAGGTTGGGCGGCGGCGCGAAGATGTTGCCGTTCTCGGTGCGGGCCGCCGGGCGCTCGACCAGCGAGGCAAGCGACAGATCCAGGAAGATCCAGACGTCGGCCAGCGGGTCCAGCTCGAACTCCTTGACCAGCAGCCGGTCTTTGCGGGCGGTGCTGCGCCAGTGAATCCGGTTGAAGCTGTCGCCGGGCTGGTAGTCTCGAATACCGGCGGCGTTTGTGGTGATGAAGTGTGCGCGGCGGCGCACCGCCTCGCCGCCCGACAGCGTGCCCAACGGTGTCACGAAGCGGTGGATCGAAACGGTCGGCGGGTAGACGATGATGCGCGACTGCGCCGCGATGTGGCGCGGAAACTGGAACAGACCGAACGGGTCACCGCTGACGATGGTCATCGGCCCGAGCGTGTATTCGCCGCGCTTACTGCAGACCGTGTGCGTCTCCCAGCGGTATTGGCGGCGCGGCAGGATGGTGGGCACGACATTACTGGCGTTGTGGTTGGGTAGGGTGGATTGGTCGCGAATTTCGAGCCACAGCTTGGGCAGCAGCAGGTTCGTGTTGCGCACGGCGAAGTATTCATCCAGCGTGCGGCCCACCTGGGCGCGCCGTGCCAGCGTGTAGCGGCTGATGGTCAGCCAGTTGACCGACGTCCACGACCAGATGAATGCCCCCAGCAGCACCGCGCCCAACGCGTAGGCCAGATTGAACAGAAACGCCCGCCCGCTGATGAAACCGAGCAGCAGGCAAAAGATGATCAGGGCATAAATGGCGTTTCGTCGATTGGGCATGATGGCCGGATCTGTGTTTAGAAGCGGGCTCCCACAGTAGCGCCAGGAATGGGTACGGTGTTCAAAATGCTGTGGACGATGCTGCTCGATGAGACGTCCTTGATGCGCGCGTTCGGGCCGATGATAATGCGGTGCGCCAGCGTGACTTCGGCCAGCGCCTTGACGTCATCCGGGATTACGTAGTCGCGCCCCACGATGGCGGCGCGCGCCTGGGAGCCACGGTACAGCGCCAACGCGCCGCGCGGACTGGCGCCCAGATAGACGTCCGGGTGCTGACGGGACGTGTTCACCAGGCTGACGATATAGTTCTTGATGTCGTGGTTCAAGTACACGTTGCGCACCGCGTTCTGAGCCTTGATCAGGTCTTCGACGGTCACCACCTGCTGAAGCCCTTCCAGCGGGTGCTGGTATTGCTGCGAATCGAGCATGGCGATTTCTTCCGGCGGGCTGGGATAGCCCAGGCGAATCCGCAGCATGAAGCGGTCGAGCTGCGCTTCAGGCAACGGGAAGGTGCCCTCGTACTCGATCGGGTTTTGCGTGGCGATCACCAGGAAGGGTTCGTCCAGCGGATAGGTGACGCCATCGACGGTGAGCTGGCGCTCTTCCATGGCTTCGAGCAACGCGGCCTGCGTCTTGGGTGTGGCGCGATTGATTTCATCCGTCAGCACGATCTGTGACATGATCGGGCCGGGGCGGAACTCGAACTCGCGGGTGCGCTGGTTGAACACCGACACGCCAGTGACGTCCGATGGCAGCATGTCGGGCGTGAATTGGATGCGGCTGAAATTGGCGCCGATCGACCGGGCCAGCGCGCGGGCCATCATGGTCTTGCCCACGCCGGGCACGTCCTCGATCAGGATGTGCCCCTGGCACAACAGGCCAACCACGGTGAGGCGAATTTCATTGCGCTTACCGATAATGACCTGGGAGACATTCTCGACAATGCGCTCTGCAACTGCTTGGACTATCGTCATCAGCATCAGTGCCTTTGATCTTGCGTAGACGGGGTCATGCTGTCGAGATTATAGCGCAGCGCAGAGAAGTGTGGAAAGGGCGGTTCGCCTACGCTAAAGCTACCGTGACGGCGCGCGGCGGCTTCGTTCCGCGCGGAAGGCGTCCCACGCGCGCGCTACGTAGCCGGTGATGGCGCGCTCGAAGACTGCCGAATCGAACTGCATGGCATGGGCGCGCAGCACAGCAGGATCGAACTGCGCGTCGTCGAACGTCTGCAGGACGCCAGCCAGCGATTCGACGGTCGGCTCCGCGAACAGCAACCCGGTTTTGCCGGGAATGACCGTATCCAGCGCGCCGCCGCCGCGAAAGGCGATCACGGGGCGCCCTGCCGCCTGGGCCTGAACCGGCGTGATGCCGAAGTCCTCCAGGCCGGGAAAGATGAACGCGCGACAGCGGGCGAACAGGTCCGGCAGGTCTTCGTCCGGCACGTAGCCGATGAACTGGACGGTTGGCCCGGCCATCGCCTCCAGGCGCGCGCGGTCGCGACCCTGGCCACCCACGATCAGGGGCAGGCCGAGCCGGGTGCACGCCTGAACGGCCAGGTCTATTCGCTTGTACGGCACCAGGCGGGAGACGACCAGGAAGTAATCGTCTGTAACATCGGACGGGGCAAATCGCGCGGCCACCTCCACCGGGGGGTAGACGATCGTGCACTCCCGGCCGTAAATGCGCTGGATGCGCGCCTGGACCTCCGTGCTGATCGCGATGAACTGGCCGACACGTTGCGCGGCGGCGTAATCCCAACGCCGGTAGAGCTTCGCGACCAGTCGAGCAGCGGCGCGTACGCCCCGGCCAAACTGCTCGCGGTCGAGATACGCTTCCAGGTCCCACACGTAGCGCGTCGGCGTGAGGCAGTAACAGATGTGCAGCGTTTCGGTGCCCACGTTGATGCCGTGGCAGAATCCGCTCTTGTTGCTGAGGACCACGTCATACGCACTGAGGTCGAGATTGTGGAAGGCCAGCGGGTACAGTGGCAGATAGCGCTGGTGGTGGCGGTGAATGCCGGGCAGCCGGTCCATCCAGGTTGAACGGATATCCCAGGCGCGGTATTCGGCGGGCATCAGGCCAGGCGCGTACATGCTGGTGTACACCGGACTGTCCGGGAAGAATCTCACCAGGTGCTCGAGGACGTCCTCCGCGCCGCCGTTTTGATTCAGCCAGTCGTGCACTAGGGCCAGGGTCATCAGCGCGGCTCCCTGGCGGACTCCGCGAGAATGGCCTGCAGCGGGGCGAACGTCATCCGGTGGAGACGGGTTGGGCCGAAATGGACCAGCGACTGCTGGTGCAGCGGGGTGCCGTAGCCCTTGTGCTCGGCAAAACCGTACTGAGGGAACGCCGGGTCCAACTCGATCATGAACCGGTCGCGGGTCACTTTGGCGAGGATGCTGGCCGCGGCGATGCTCAACGAGCGCTGATCGCCCTTGATGACGGCGCAGCAGGGCAGGTCGATCTCGGGAAGGGCGAGCGCATCCGACATCAGCGCATCGGGCGCGACGGCCAGGGCATCCAGCGCGCGGCGCATGGCCAGCCGGGTCGCTGGCACGATGCCCAGCCCGTCGATCTCGGTGTGGGTCGCGTGGCCGACGGCGGCGGCGACTGCCACATCGAGGATGCGCGGCAACAGTGCCTCGCGCTCCTCCGGCGTGAGTTGTTTGGAGTCGGTGACGCCCTCCAGCACGTGCGCCAGATCGAACCGGTCCAGCGGCAGGATCACCGCGCCCGCTACGACCGGCCCAGCCCAGGCACCACGGCCCGCTTCGTCCAGCCCCGCGATGAGGCGAAACCCTTCACCGCGCAGGCGAAATTCCAGCGCGAGATCCGCACTACGCATCATGGTCGGATCGGTTATACATACCGCGCAATCCGTTGCGGCGAATCTTGAACACTTCGGCGAACATGTTGATTGAATCGCGGATGGGATGGATGCGGGTATTGTCTTTGTAGTACCAGTTGATCGGCACTTCGACGATGCGGTAGCCGCGCCGCTGGGCGGCGTACAGCACCTCGACGTCGAAGCTCCAGCCGTTCATCGTCTGCAGCGGGAAGACGCTCTCGGCTACGTCGTCGCGGAACATCTTGAACCCGCACTGGGTGTCCTGAAAGCCGGGCACGGCGAACAACCGCACGATGGTGTTGAAGACGCGGCCCATCAGATGGCGATACCACGGCTCGTTATAGCGGACCGCGCCCGGCGCCTCGCGCGAGGCAATGGCGATATCGTAGCCGGACAATTGCGGCGGTAGGAACTTCTGCACTTCCTCGATGGGCATCGACAGATCGGCGTCACAGATAAAACGGTACTGCCCGCGCGCAGCCAGCATGCCGGTGCGCACGGCGGCGCCTTTGCCCTGGGTCTTCTCGAACAGGACGCGGATGTAGGGCTGCTCGCTGGCGAGTTCCTGCGCGATCGCCTGAGTGCTGTCCGTGCTGTTGTTGTCGACGACGATCACCTCGACGGGATAGGGCTGCTGCTCCACGAATTCCGCGATGGCCTGCAGGCTGGCTGGCAGGCGGGCTTCTTCGTTATAGGCGGGAACCACGATAGACAGAAACGGGCGATCTTCGTCGCGATTCGGCTGATGGCGTGCCAACGGATGCTCCGATCTTGCGTCCTCTTACGTCCTGGGTGCCGCGTCGTCCGGCATCGGCGTCAGGATCGACTCCAGATACTCTATTGATACACGGCGACCGCGTTGAATGTCGCGCCGTTTGCGCAGCATTTTGGGCA
>Ga0123333_10005444_pt1 | contig 11476 bp, 10 predicted proteins | sample BioC12SIPDNA_3_FD_89957 | JGI IMG/M metagenome (GOLD analysis project Ga0123333, IMG submission 89957) | Anaerobic biogas reactor microbial communites from Washington, USA - Biogas_R2_B C12 SIP DNA | ecosystem: Engineered > Bioreactor > Anaerobic > Unclassified | place: Washington, USA...
AGTTTCAGTTTCCGGATGATTTCCGTGAAATCGGTTTTGTGGGTGAAAATGGCCATGCTGCTGCGGTGCGCGGCGAGCGCCTCCATCCGGTCGCGGCCGTACGGCCGGTCGGTAGTGAGAATGACGGAAAAGGTCTCGGGCGCCCAGGTGCCGTCGCGTCCGACGGCCGCCAGCCCCGCGTTGAAAGAGCTGATCCCGGGGACGACCTCCATCTCGACGTTCACGCCCTTGAAGGCTTGGATGAACCACACCCAGGGGCCGTAGATGAGCGGATCCCCGTTGTCGATGAAAAGAACCGTCTTCCCCTGCTCCACCGCCTGTTTGACTTCGCCGATGAAGGCCTTGTGCTGCCTGTCGATCTCGGCCTCTTCGGCGGCGCCGCCCGGGAGATCTCCCGATTCCCTTTTCGCATCCCGCAGGGTATGACGGGATATGACCTTGAAGGAAAACTCGCGGACATCCTTGCCCCGGAGATATTCGGAGAAACGCTCGAGGATATCCCCCCCGAAAGTATAGATGACATCGGACTGGCGGATCAGGTTCATCGCTTTGACCGTGGCCAGATCGGGATCGCCCGGCCCCAGCCCGACAAGGTAGAGGCCCCCGTCGCCGGCGCCCGCAGGGTTGGCGCACAGCGCGGCGGCGGCCAGAAACAGGGCGGCGAGTTTCAGGTACAAGACTTGCATCGGTCTGCATCGTGATAGGTTCATTTCTGGATTTTCCGTTCTTTGACTCGTTTGTGGAAAATGTGCGCAGCCACGGCGGGATGGTCCCGACAGGAAGACTGCGGAGAATCGTTGCCCGTAGGACCGGGCCGGAGCGCTTCCGGAGGATGGCCATCGTCCCGCGCCGGGGGCATGCCCATGCGAATACATATCCCTTAAAGTAATAATAAGTACATTAAAGGGATAAAATAGCATATTTTTTCATCCCGTCCCATGGTTCTTTGCGTGTTGCGGGCCCGGGGCGCCCTGAGGCGCCGGGCGGGCGGGGGGCTTTTTCGTGTGCCGTCCGGATCCGGCGTGCTTTCTTCGGTCCGCAGCGACGAGGGATGCGGCATAGAACCGGCCGCAGACGGCCCGTGCGGTTCTCAGAAAGTGGAAGGGGGCCGATCGAGGGCGGCAAAGCGGAAAACGGGAGCGTGATGTTTTCCGACGGCGCCGGTCTTCGGGACGGATTCCCGCCCCATAGCGTGGATGCTTTCGGGCTGGCAAGCCCGGCCGCGAACAGGACGATGCCATTTTCTTCGCCGGATCCGACTCCCGAAGTCCGGAGCCGGGGCGGAGAGGCATTTCCAAATCGGCCGTGAAGGGGGCTCCGATGCCGCATTCTCTCGGTTTTCGCCGCCGTGTGATTCCAGGCAGAATGCGGCATTGCCCCGGTGCGGCCCTGAAAGGCGCCCCGCCGGCCCCATCGGGCGCGCATCCCGTTGCGAATTCAAGCGCACCGGAGAAGGGGGCATACGGGGCGTGGGTGCGGCTGCTGGCCGCCCTAGGGGAAGGCCGCCTTGGGGCCCCGCCCCGAGGGCCGTCCAGCCCACCGGTTGCGGCGGCTGCCGTTCATTTGGGTGTCATGGGACGGTATCTGCGTATTCACTGCCATGATCACTTGCGTCATGCCACCTCCCATGGCGTCGATGCGCCTTTCGGCCCGGGTGCTTCGCCCCGCGGGCCGGAAGGCCTCGAGCCCCGGCCTGGTCGAAAAGTCGGTCGAAGGCGGGCATTGAAGCCGCCGGCATCCACGTGGATACCCTGGAAGGAATGGAAGACCCCTCGGTTCCCGTACCCGCCCGCCGCCGCCCCGTCACAAAGTTTTGGCTCCCTCATGCCGCCGCCCATTAGACCTATGACAGTCGCAGCATGTCCGGGAAGGCGGCAGGGACGTCGCCGCGGAGAACGCCTGGATCCGCGCTGCCGCCTTTTCCCCGGGAATATCCGCAAAAGGTGCGCGTTGGAGATGCCGACTGCCCGAATGTTCCATGTACGGGAGGTGGACGCATGCACCCTATGGTCAGGTGTGTCGCTGTTGTGTTGCTCGCCGCCCTGCCGGCCCGGGCCACGGTTGTCCCGGGCCGGTGGGAAAAGATGGCGGCCGAAAAACCCGGAACCAGAATCATCGTGACGCTGGCGATGGGCGATCTCATCGAATGCGCTTTTGTCGGCCTCGAGCCCGATTCCCTGGCCGTGGCAACTTTCGACGGAGTGCAGCGGGAGTACAGAAAATCCGACGTGGTGCGGATTGTCACTGCCGGGGCCCGCACCGACAGCATCGCCGACGGGGCGGCACTGGGCGCCCTCGTAGGGGCCCTGCAGGGTTTCATCCTCGCGTCCGCCTCCGGCGGCACGGCCGGGGGGGCCCTGGCCATGGCCGGGTTCGGAGCGGGGATCGGCCTGGCCGCCGATGCCGCTTCCAAGGGCCCGGTGATCCTCTATGAGGCCCCCAGGAAGATTCCCGGGCCCTGATTCGGCCCGCCGGAGCGGTGCCGGACCGCTTGCCGCACACTCCCGGCGGCACGGACTCCTCCGCGGAGCTTGAAATACTTCTTTCCCCCTCCTCCGCTTGCATGTAATGTGGAGATCAGGATGACGGTGTGCCGACGGCCGCCGGGGCGTCCGGGACCGGACGGCGGCCCGAGGGTAGGCGCGCGGGCCGCCGGCAACACAAGCAAGCCTCAGGGGGAACAACCATGGATGAAGAGGAGGACCTTGACGGTTTCCTCGACGAAGACGGCGAGCCGCTGTCGATCCGGGAGGCGGAACGGTTGTCCGCGGTCTTTCTCGTGACCGAAAAGCTCGACGTCGCCATAGAAATTCTGCGGCATCTCGTGCTGCAGTGCGTCGATCTGGGCTTCTTCGATTCGGGCTACCTCGAGGCGGCCTGCAGGTACAACGAAAAGATACTTCCTCTTCTGGAAACCCCGGAAGAGAAGGCCGAATGCCTCCTCACGACGGGAAAACTGATGGAGGAGCTGGGGAAATACCTGGAAGCGGAGGAGACCTATATGCGGGCCTTCGACTTCCCGCAGCAACAGAACGAGACCTGGTACTACCTCTACAACAACCGCGCCTACTGCCTCAACCGGATGGGGCGCCCCCGGGAGGCGGAAGCCTGCTGCCGGGCAGCCATCGAGATGCAGCCCGAACTGCACGACGCCTACCGCAACCTGGGGATTGCTCTCGCGCATCTGGGCAGGCATGGCGAGGCTGCCAGAAATTTCATTCAGGCCACCACAATGTGCCCCGACGATTGCCACGCGCTGGGCCTTCTCAACGCGCTCTTTGCGGGCCACAGGGAGATCGTGCGGGAAATGCCGGATTTCCCGGCGCAGCTGCTCTACTGCCACGAGCTGGTCGGGCGGCAACAGGGAGACATCTCCGTGCAGTAGGCCCGGGCCCGGGCCGGCCCCGCAAGCATGGGCCAACCGGTAAAGGTTTCGTCCCGCCGTTTTTTGCCTTACAATGAATCCATCGCAACAATCCGGCATTGCGGCTCCCGTTTGATCGGCGGGACCGCCCGTCGTGTGTAGCCGGCCCATGTCTGACTTTCAACAACTGCGGGAAGCCGTACCGGAACGGCTTCCGCGACAACGCGAAGCAAACGCCGGAGGTGCCGCATGGAAAGAGAAATGCTGGTTCGGTTCTGCGAAACCATCACCCAAGCCGACGTCATCGACAACGAGCTCTATCGGAAGTACGACGTGAAGCGGGGGCTTCGGGACGTCAGCGGGAAGGGGGTCGTCGCCGGGCTCACGGAGATTGCCGAGGTCCGGGGGACGGAGACGGTCGACGGCGAGGTGCGGCCCATCACGGGCAAGCTGATTTATCGCGGGATGGACGTCGTCGACATCGTCAACGGCTTCATCGCCGACGAACGCTTCGGCTTCGAGGAGACGGCCTACCTCGTGCTGTTCGGCTCGCTCCCCGACCGGGAGCAGCTCGACAATTTCCGCGGGGTGATGGGAGGCTCCCGCGGGCTTCCGCACGGTTTTTTCCGCGACATGATCATGACGTCCTCGAGCAGGGATATCATGAACTCCATGTCCCGGAGCGTCCTCGCCCTGTACAGCTACGACGACAATCCCGACGACGCCTCCCTGGAAAACGTCCTGCGCCAGTCGCTCTACCTCATCGCCAATTTCCCGCTTCTGGCCGTCTACTCGCACGCGGCCCGCGAGTACTATTACAACAGCCGGAGCCTGTTCATCCACAAGCCGGTCCCGGAGCTGGCGGCCGCGGAAAATTTCCTGCACATGATGCGCCCGGACAACTCCTATACGCCGCTCGAGGCGAAGCTCCTCGACCTCGCGCTGGTTCTTCATGCGGAGCACGGCGGCGGCAACAATTCGACGTTCACGAACCATGTGGTCACATCGTCGGGCACGGACACCTATTCGGCCGTGGCCGCTTCGCTCGGGTCCCTGAAAGGGCCGAAGCACGGGGGGGCGAACATCAAGGTGGTCCAGATGATGGACGACGTCGAGGCCCATGTCCCGGACTGCAAGGACGAGGAGGCCGTCGCGGCCTACCTGACCCGGATCGTCAACGGGGAGGCCTTCGACCGCCAGGGCCTTCTCTACGGCATCGGGCACGCGGTCTACTCGCTGTCGGATCCCCGTGCCGTGATCTTCAAGGGCTTCGTCGAGAAGCTGGCCAGGGACAAGGGGTACGGCGACCAGTTCGATCTCTACGCCACGGTGGAAAAGATCGCCCCGCGAATCATCGCGAGGCACAGGAAGATGTACAAGGGGATCAGCGCCAACATCGATTTCTACTCGGGCTTTGTCTACAGGATGCTCCACATCCCGCCCGAGCTGTTCACTCCCCTGTTCGCCGTGGCGCGCATCGTCGGCTGGAGCGCCCACCGGCTCGAGGAGATCGTCAACGGGGGGAAGATCATCCGGCCTGCCTACAAAAGCGTGTCCGGAGAGCGCGCCTATGTCCCGCTCGGCGACCGGCGGTAGCCGGCGGGGGAAGGGGTGCGGGTGTGTTCGGGACGCGCGCCTGTCGCAGGGGGCGCAGCCGTCCGGCAGGTGCGGGGGGAGACGGGCAGGGGAGCCCTACGACGAGCCGCCGTGGGGCTCCCCTGCGGAAGTTATTTCACTCTTTTCAAAATGGTCGGGGGCATTTCGCCCATTCCGCCGCCGCCCATATCGCCCATGTCCATGGTCATCTCGATCTTGTCGCCGGTAAGCGTGCCCTTGAAGTTCATAGGCATGCCCATGCCGAAATCGAGGGAAAAGGAAAATTTGTTGCCGTCTATCTTGCCGTTCTCGATGGAGATATCGTTGCCCTCCATCCCTTTGGTGTTGCCGGTCAGCTTGGCCCCGTCGGCCTTGAACGTGTAGTTGATCTTCATGGGGCTGCCGTCCATGCCCTGGACCTCGCCTTCCCATTTCCCGTCGATGTCGGCGGCGAAAGCCATGCCCGTAATAAGCAGCAAGAATGCTGTAAGGGTTACAAGTCTCATTCAGGTTCCTCCTCTGAAGCTAAAATGCACAATGGTGTAAACAACCAGCGGCCCAGAAACACCCACACATGCTAAATACTCCCGCCATCGCCGGTTCGTTTCACTAATAATGCGGCCGGAGGCGGAATGGCCCTTTCGAGCAGCCGGCGTCGACGAGCCGGCCTGCGGCGGCCGCCCGCGCCCCATTTTCAGTTTGTCCGGCCGGCCGCGGGGGAAGTACAATCACCCCTGGCCGGTTCCCGCCGTCGGGGGCCGGGGGCTAGGACGATCCGAGACTCCTGGAGGTGCCGCATGGGCCCGTTTCAAATGACAGCCTGGATGTCCCTGATGGCCCTGGCAGTGACTGTCCCCGCCGGGTGCCGGGTGCGGGAGAGCGCATCCGTCAAGGCGATCGTGTTCGACGTCGGCGGAGTGCTCAGCGACGATATCATCGACACGAAGCTCGGCGAACTGGCGGCCCTGTACAATCTCGATGCCCGCTCCCTTCTGAGCGTCAAGAGCCGGTACCGGGACCCGGCGGAACTGGGGCAGATCTCCGACAGCGACTTCTGGATCCGGATTCTGGGCCACTTCGGCGTGGAGGCCGGCGAGGAGGACGCGGAGATCGACAGCTACATGGAACCGCTCGAAGGCTCCCTGGACATAGCCCGGTCCCTTTCGGGGACGTACCGGGTTGCGATTCTTTCGAACGATTCCAGGGAAATGGGCGCGCTCCGAAGGGAGAAGTTCGGGTTCGACAAGATCTTTGACCCGATCATCATCTCCGGGGACGTCGGCGCCAGGAAGCCGGGCCTGGAGATCTACCGCCTGCTGCTGGAACAACTCGGGACCCCGGCCGGGGAATGCCTGTTCGTCGACGACGATCCGGACAATGTGCAGGCGGCCGAAGAGGCGGGCATGCGGACGATCCTCTTCGAAAACGCCGGGCAGCTCCGGAAGGAGCTTCTGGCGCATGGCGTCCGGGTCGAGGGCCGGGGCGCCGTCCGGCCCTGAACGCGGCGGGCGGGTCGGCGCGGTTATTCCTTGCAGGCCGGCTCGCCGGGCCAGCCCATCGATTCGGACGCGGAGCCGATGACGGCCTGGATCATCTCAACGTCCCCGTTTCTCATCTTGAACATGTGGAAATCGGGAAGGCTGCCCGCGAAATGAACGTATGCGACGACGAGGCCCGCGTCGACGTCAACCAGGAAGCGGCGCGGGCCGTGGTTGGAGATGACCAGGCCTTTGGGAGTGCAGTCGTGGGCATGCATTTCGGCCTTCTGGCCGTCTTCCCCCTCGAGCGTGAACATCCCGCTGACGGTCGTCTGCGTGCCGTTCTCCCACCGGTCGCAGACACTGGCGAACGGGGTGCGGACGGCCGGCTCGGCGGCGAACATGTCGAAATAGTCGTCGGCGGCGGCCATCATCGCCAGGCGCGAACTCCGCTCACCGGGCGGAAGGATCCCGCCCCAGTCCTGGTCCCGTGTCGCCAGAACGCCTTCGGCGTTGAAGGCGAACTCGTTTTCGCGGGCGATGATCGTCTCGATTTCCGTGATCCTGCCGTTTTCAAGCCGGAGGCGGACGCCGACCAGTATCGGCCGGGGAGCCCCTGTTTCCGGCAGCGGCCGGACCTCCATCCCGGGAAGGCTCGCCGCCGGGGTTTCCCCGACCGTCGCGGGGTCGAAGGCTTCCTCGATCACCGCGTTGCTGTGCGTCCCGCATTTCTGCGTATCGATCAGGTCCCGCCTGAGCAGCGTTTTCCCGGCGGTCTGCCAGAAACCCTGCCCGACGGCCTTCTCGACGCCGTTTTCGGTATACCGTAGGCCCGGAGCGAGCGGCAGAGTGGACGGATCGTGAGCTTCCAGGGCGGCAAAGTACGCATCGACGAGACCGACGAGGTCCCCGCGCACGCAGTCGGACCGTGGCGGCTGAGGCGCCTCGGTGCATGCCAGGTGGACCAGCGCCGCGAGGCAGGCCCCCGCCAGCCATAGTGCCGTGTGTTTCCTCATGAGAACCCTCCATTGAAGATGACGTTGCCGAGGCCCCCAATGTATCACAGGCTCCCCCGGGAGACGGTAAGGAATATTCCGTTTTCGTCCGGCGCTGTACGGGCGGGGGCTAGGGCCCCGTCCGCCTCTGGCGGGGAGAATTTCCGGCTTGTACGGACAATATCATGATATAGTTGCGCCCGCCGCAAACGGGAGCAATGCAGGGAGCGCATGCGCGGGCCGTCGGATGCCCCATCGGACCGCCTGCGGCTTCCGTTCTGCCGTGGTTCTTTGCCAGTGCAACATAAGGTTCAGGAGGACTCGAAAATGAAACGAATGGTACCGTGTATTCTTACGATTCTGCTTGTGGCGTACGGATGCGGCCCTGGCGTGGACTGCACGCGCGACACCCTCGACGGCATTGTGGATGCGTATGTGGCGTCGCTTGCGGCGCACACGGCGACGGACCTGCCGCTGGCCCCCAACGTCAAGTTCACCGAAAACGGCGTCGAGAAGGCCGTCGGCCAGGGCTTCTGGGAAACGGCAGGCAAGCCCCTGCACATGATCACCCTGATCGATACCAAGGAATGCGGAGCCCACATCCAGGCCGTGATGGAGGAACCGTTCAGCTCCGCCATCGTCGGCCCCGCACCGAAGGGGGGCATGATGATGGGCCCGCAGAAGCCGAGGCCCGACGAGGGGACCCTCCGGCCGATGCTGTTCGCCGCCCGGCTCAAGGTGGAGCAGGGGAAGATCTCCGAAATCGAGACGATCATCGCCCGCGAAAACGAGTTCGCCTTCAATGCCGACGGTGTGCTCGAAACCAGGGACCAGGACTGGAGCAGCATCCTCGCGCCAGGGGAACGCACCCCGCGCGAGGTGATGATCGAGGCGGCCGACAACTATTTCGACATGTTCGCCGACGAGCCGACGGTCAGCGTTCCTTTCGCCAAAGTCTGCGACCGCTGGGAAAACGGGTTCCAGACCACCAAAGGGGGGCCCATGGGGAACGCGGTGCTGCCGGCGCACGACTGCTCGCCGAAGGGCCTCGTGATCAGCAACCACGGCCCGCGGCGCTTCCTGGTCGACGAGGAGAGAGGACTAGTCGTCGCCTACGTCCACTTCGCCGGCAGCCTGCCGGATTGCCACATATTCCGGATGCGGTCGGGGGAAGTCGACCTGATCCAGGCCGTCATAGGATCCGGGGCCCCCACGATGGGATGGGAGGACGAACCGGCGGAATAGCTTCCGTTTTCGGAATCGTACGGAGCACCGGGGCCCGCCTGCCGCTTCGAGCGGGCGCACCCCCGGTGCGGGACGGGCGGAGGACCCGCTTCGGCCCGCGCCTATTCGGAGATGGAGCAGGCGTGTACCTGCCCCGATTCGAAGCCGCGGCGGAACCAGGAGGCCCTCTGCTCCGAGGAGCCGTGGGTGAAGGAATCGGGATTGACGTACCCCTGGGTCTGCTTCTGGATGAAATCGTCCCCCACCGATTGCGCGGCCCGGATGGCCTCCTCGATGTCCCCCGGATCCAGAAGGTCGTTCCTCCCGGCGTGGTGCGCCCATACCCCGGCGAAACAGTCTGCCTGCAGTTCCTGAATCACCGACAGCCGGTTGGCGTCCCTCTCGTTCGACTGGCGCCTGATCCGGTCGATCTGATCGAGGATGCCCAGCTGATTCTGGACATGATGCCCGACTTCGTGGGCGATCACGTACGCCTTTGCAAAATCGCCCGTGGCCCCGAAACGGCGCTCGAGTTCATGGAAGAAGGAAAGGTCCAGGTACACTTTCTGGTCCGGGGGGCAGTAGAAGGGCCCGACGGCCGCCGAACTCAGTCCGCAGGCCGATTCCACGGCGCCCTCGTAGACAACGAGGGTCGACGGCTGGTAGCGCCGCCCCGCCGCGAGGAAGATCGGGCCCCAGGCGTCCTCGATGCTTCCGAGCACGTGGCTGACGAACTCGTACTCGATGTCCTGGCCTGCGGGGACCGCGGCCGGCTGCTGCACGGAATAGGAGGTGTCGGTCCCCACCTGCTGCAGAAGCTCGAGAGGGTTGCTCCCGGTCAGGTAGGCCAGCAGGACTATCACGGCCAGCCCCAGGCAGCCGATGCCCCCGGCGCGGGGCAGACGGCTGCCCCGGCGGTCTTCCACATTGGTGCTTTTTCTGCTGGATTGCCAGCGCATGGCGCCCTTCCTTTCTCCGGAGACCAGGGGCGGGCGGCCGCACGGTCATGGGGCGGCAAAACGCCCCCCCCGGGCCCGGGAAACCTGCACCCCGCAAGTCAGTTGGCGAACGTGATTCCCAGCCCCGTGGTATAGAGGAAATCGTTCGTTTTCCTCCCATCGGCCGGGTCGCTCTGGTAGCGGTCGCTTATGGAAATGTTCCACGAAAGCCACTGGAGCAGCTTCGTGCTCAGCCCGAGGTTGAAGTCCATGCGGTACTCCCCGGTTTGGGTCAGGTTGTGGAACATCCGGTAGCTCTGGACCAGGGCGGTGGCGTCGCTCAGCTTCAGGGAGTACTCGTTGCCCCAGTAGAGCTCTCCCGCTTCCCGTATCTCCGGCGTGCTGTAGCTCGAACGGTTGTAGGCCACCCCGGCCAGCAGGTCCAGCTGGCTCCGGTCCGTCTTGTAGGCGTGGTACCCCAGGCCGCCGCCGATGACGAACCGCAGGTCCAGGTCCTGGAACCGGTCGTATTCGTAATCGTTGAACGCGCTCAGAAACAGGCGGGGATGGACGTCGCGCTGGTACCGGAGGCCGCCGCGCACCGCTTCGGCCGTGTCCTCGCTCAGGCCGCCGACGCGCGCCGACGCCTTGATGAAGCTGAAATACAGGGAGGTCTTGTCGGTGCGCGTCTTCCGGTCGGCGTTGATCCCGGAGGTGAACGTCAGCGTCTGGGCGTTGCCCGAGGTGCCGGCGAGCCCGACGGTCCCGGTGCCCGTCCACAGTTGGAGCCACCCCGGGTTCTCCAGCCTCTGAAACGCCTGCTCCTCCGCCTCGTTGCGGATGGCGGTGATGTCGGCGGGCGATAGCGCCTGCGTGGCCCCCGACGTCCGGACTTCAATCTTGTCCGCCGTCTGCGCCAGCGTCCCGTATAGCTTCGGCCCGGCCACCGGGACGACGTACAGAGGCTGGTCGGACGTGATCGAATCTATCTGGTCCCACGGGACGATGACCTCCCCCATCCGGTCGGTCAGGATGGTGAGATTGGCGTCGTGTTTCTTCACGATGCTGCCCGTGAGGCGGTCGCCGTTTTTAAGCGCCACCTGATCGGCGCGGGCCGCCATCGCCGGAAGCATCCCCAAAAGGCAAACAATGAACACCCGACCGCATCGGATCCTCTGCATGTTCCGTCCCTCCCTCAAAAAGCAAGGTCGCGGCCGGCCTCCAGAACACGGGGCCGAGCCGGTGCCTTGCGGCATCCCTAATTTATAGGACACGGAAGCCCCGGTTGCAAGGGGCCGGTTGCGGAGCCGCTTCCGCCGGCGGCTTGCCCGACCTTCGGGGCCTGCCCGGGAGCCTCCCCGGAAACCGGCCGGGGCCGGTCGAAAACGGGCCCGGGCATCCTGCCCGGCCACCCCTCCGGAGGAACAGGGGAGCCAGATGTCCGCCCCGCCCGTCTTCGCCCTGATCGGCCCGCGGCCCGGAGACAAACCCCTGCGCATTTTGGGGCAAAGGATTTCCGTCCCGCAACGAATCCGGGGCCGTTTTGGGACGAAAGAGGATTTGTCGCAACCGGCGCTACTTTTTCCTATCGGCCGCGATGGCGATGTTGTATGCTTGGAGAGATGTCATCTTGTGACTGCATGTATTTAGAACCGATGCGCCGCCGTATCCGCTTTCAAAACATCGAGGACTCACTCAGGCGTTCCGCCTATTCCGTGGGCAACCGGCCGATCGGGACTCACTAACAAGGCAATCATTTACCAGGAGGACTTGCCATGGCTGACGAAGAAACCAAAAAGAGCGAAGGGGGAGGCCTCAACCGCAGGAACTTCCTCAGAAGCGCGGGCGTGATTGCCGCCGGCAGCACCCTGGGCGCGCCGA
>Ga0123333_10005445_pt1 | contig 11476 bp, 13 predicted proteins | sample BioC12SIPDNA_3_FD_89957 | JGI IMG/M metagenome (GOLD analysis project Ga0123333, IMG submission 89957) | Anaerobic biogas reactor microbial communites from Washington, USA - Biogas_R2_B C12 SIP DNA | ecosystem: Engineered > Bioreactor > Anaerobic > Unclassified | place: Washington, USA...
GAACCACAGCCGCCGCCCGCCCACATGGGCCACCTGCCCGGCAAAGGGGGCAAATAGGCCGCCGCCCAAATCCCACCCGCGGCAGTTGAAACGGCGCACAATGGGCTGCCGCGTAATCCAGCCATAGTTTTCATGGTTGCCAAGGCAGATGATTTTCTTACAGGGCAGCGCCCGCCACCAGCGCAGGGCCTCATCGTCCTCGGCCACCCAGGGCGCGCCAAAGTCGCCGCAGTGTATCAGCGCGTCCCGCGGCGTCAGCTGCGCCTGCGGCAGAATCTGCCACAGCTTGTCCAGATCAACCGCGCCATGGGTATCGCCGACAAACAGCAGGCGCATAGGCCCTCCTTCTTCATAACTTATTAACAGGACATCAGGCTGTCACAAGGCCCAGCCAGCGCAGCACCTCCGCCGCGCCGGACACTGCCGGGATGGTATGCCCCCGCTCGGCAATATCGCCCAGCTGATGGGCGTCCGACGAGTGGAGCACGCGGTAGCGGGATTCATCCAGACCGCCCGGCAGAGGCAGTTCGGGGCTGACCTCCAGCGCCGTGAACCGCGCCTCCGGCGGCAAAAAGCCCAGGGCCGTCAAAATCCCGTTCTCCCCCCGGTTGATGTGGGCGGGCACGGGCACGCCGCCCAGGGCGCGTGCCTGCGCGATGACCTCGTCCAGGCCGGCGGTCAGCGCCATGAGCAGCATTCTGGGCTCGGTGCCGATGACCTCATCGCGTTCATTCACCAGGCTCTGCTCGCCAAAGTAATCAGGGCGGTTGGGGATATCGGGCAATAACCCGTAGCACCAAGTGCCCATGCGCTGGGCCGCCGCCACATCGGCAAAGTAGCACAGCACATGCACCTCCTCCCGGGTACATACCTCCAACCCCGGCACCAGCAGCAGGCCCTCGCGCGCGGCGCAGGCGGCCACCGCGGGCAGGTTGCCCGCGCTTTGGTGATCGGTGACGGCAATCACATCCAGCCCCTTCAGCCGCGCCATGGCGCAGATGTTGGCGGGCGTCATGTCCTCCTGCGCGCAGGGGGACAGGCAGCTGTGGATATGCAGGTCGTAGTGCAGCGCCACGGCTCAGGCCGGCAGGCCGGCTTGCGCCATGCGGGCGCAGATATCGTAGGCGGTGAGCGGGCTGGTGATGACGGCGATGCCCTCCTCCTGGGCCTTGCTGAGCGGCGCGCCCTCCATGCGGATGTCCTCGGGCAAAATGATGCAGGCCATCTCGTGCAACGAGGCCACGGCCACCACGTTGAGGTGGGTCTGCACGGTGACCCAGGCCATGCCCGGCTTGCCGCGCGCCATCACCCAGCTGAGCAAATCGCACACATAGCCCGCGCTGACATCGCGCGCCTCCGTTGACTGCTGCGTCAGCAGCGTTCCCTCCACCAGGGGCAGTAGCTCTGTCAGGGTCATGGGGCCTCCTATCAGCCGTTTCCGGCAAAAGATTCACGTCTTTCGACGATTGTACCCGCCGGGCCGCCGCAATGCAAGCGGACCGGGCAGCGCATAAAAAACGACTGCCGGGGCGGATGCCCCGACAGCCATGCATGGCTACCAGATGCGCTTTACGCGCGCCGTGTTAGACCCTCTTGGCACCTGTGACCAGGCGGATGATCAGCAGCAGCACAACCGCGCCGACCAGGGCCACCAGGATGGAGGTGAAATTGATGCCGGTGACGGCACCCGCCGCGCCAAACTGGTTGTACAGGAATCCACCGATGAAGGCACCGATGATGCCCACGATGATGTCACGAACGGACAGGCCAGTCTCCTTGTTGACCAGCAGGCCAGCCAGCCAGCCGGCGATGGCGCCAACGACGATCCAGATCAAAATAGTGGTCAAATCCATAAGAATAATCTCCTACCATGTTCGGTCGCTTGGTTGCCTGCGATCCGATTCCTCATAGTTATACCCCCATTGTTACATCCTTAATCATTTCTGTTCGCAATTTGTTCATTTTTGAATATCGAATATTGATTATTGTCAATGTTTGATGCCCGGATTGGCTTTATACTGGGGGTGAAAAGAGAAAGTGGAGGGAATCAATGAGCGAGATGTTTTGCTACCAGTGCCAGGAAGCCTCGGGCAACCGCGGCTGTGACAAGGCAGGCGTGTGCGGAAAGATGCCGGACGTGGCCCGTGGGCAGGATTTCCTGATTTGGCTGACCAAGGGGCTGAGCGCCGCCGCAGTGCAGTCGCGCAAGGCGGGATTGCCCATTACCAGGGAAGTCAACCACCTGGTCACCGGCAGCCTGTTTATGACCATCACCAACGCAAACTTTGACCTGGACGCCATCCGGGCGCGCACCCACGAGGTGCTGTCCGCCCTGCGCGGCCTGCGCACGCAGCTGCCCGCCGATGCCACCCTGCCCGAGGCCGCCCTGTGGGATAGCGGTGATGAGGCCGCCTGGGCAGAGAAGGAGCATGAGATTGGCGTGCTGTCCACCAAAAATGAGGATGTGCGCAGCCTCCGCGAGCTGGTGGTGTATGGCCTCAAGGGCCTGAGCGCCTACAGCAAGCACGCCAACGTGCTGCTGCGCGATGATGAGGAAGTGGATGCCTTCATCCAGCAGGCGCTGGCCGCCACGCTGGACGACAGCCTGAGCGCCGATCAATTGGTGCAGCTGGTGCTGGATACCGGCGCCGCGGGCGTGAAGGGCATGGCGCTGCTGGACGCCGCCAACACCAGCCGCTACGGCGACCCGGAAATCACCCAGGTGGACATCGGCGTGCGCAGCCGCCCGGGCATTCTGGTATCCGGCCACGACCTGCGCGACCTGGAGATGCTGCTGGAGCAAAGCCGCGACGCCGGAGTGGATATCTATACCCACTCGGAGATGCTGCCCGCCCAGTACTATCCCTTCTTCAAACAGTACCCGCACTTTGCCGGCAACTACGGCAATGCCTGGTGGCAGCAAAAGGAAGAGTTTGACAGCTTTAACGGCCCCATTCTGATGACCACCAACTGCATCGTGCCGCCCAAGGCCAGCTATCAGCATCGGCTGTTCACCACGGGCATGGCCGGCTGGCCGGGCTGCCCCCACATCCCCGGCGGCATCGGCGAGGAAAAGGATTTCTCCACCGTCATCCGCATGGCCAAGACCTGCCCGCCGCCCACGCAGATAGAGCAGGGCACCATCACCGGCGGCTTTGCCCACGCCCAGGTGTTCAAGCTGGCCGACAAGGTGGTGGACGCGGTCAAATCCGGCGCCATCCGCAAGTTTGTGGTGATGGCCGGATGCGATGGCCGCCAGAAGGGCCGCAACTACTACACCGAGTTTGCCCAGGCACTGCCCAAGGATACCGTGATTCTGACCGCCGGCTGCGCCAAGTACCGCTACAACAAACTCGACCTGGGTGACATCGGCGGCATTCCCCGGGTACTGGACGCGGGGCAGTGCAACGACTCCTACTCCCTGGTGCTGATTGCGCTCAAGCTGGCCGAAATCTTCCGGGTGAACAGCGTCAACGACCTGCCCATCTTCTACAACATCGCCTGGTACGAGCAGAAGGCCGTCATCGTGCTGCTGGCGCTGCTAAGCCTGGGGGTGAAGAACATCCACCTGGGGCCCACGCTGCCCGCCTTTCTCAGCCCAGGCGTGGCCAAGGTGCTGGTAAAAAAATTTCACCTCTCGGGCATCAAAACCGTCGAAGAGGACTTGCAGTTAGCCTAATCAAACTATACAATAGAGGCAAGTGGTCGGGCGGCTGCATGGAAGGGAGGGGCTTGCATGGTTGATATCCGCCTCAAGCGCGCCTACGAGCCCGCGGAACCAACCGATGGACAGCGCATCCTGGTAGACCGCCTGTGGCCACGGGGGCTGAGCCGCGAGGCCGCTCGGCTGGACGGCTGGGAGAAGGACCTGACCCCCACCACCGACCTGCGCCGCGCCTACCACGGGGGCAGGATGAGCTTTGACGAGTTTGCCGCCGCTTACCGCGCCGAGCTGACCGGGCGCGACAGCGCCCGCCAAGCCGCGGGCAGGCTGGCCGACGCCCTTACCAAACAACCCGTTACCCTGCTGTACGCCGCCCGTAACACCCAGCAAAACCACGCTTTGGTGCTGCGTGATTGGCTGTATGAGCAGATGAACCATACACGCGCTGGGGCCTGAGCCCCGGAAAGGAGAACCCATGAAAGCCATTGTTGATGAAAACGCCTGCATCGGCTGCGGCCTGTGCGAGGGCATTGCCCCCAACACCTTTGAGATGGACGGCAGCCTGGCCAAGGTGATCGAGGACCCGGTCAGCGACGAGGACGCCGCGCGCGAAGCCTGCGAAAGCTGCCCCGTCAGCGCCATCAGCCTGGAAGACTAACACCGCCCCACCAATAAAACCACCGGGGCTATCCCCTGGGGACAGCCCCCGGTCCTCCCTTGTTGTGAAAGGAGCACGCATGAGCCAACCCGATGCCTTGACAGGCTGCCTGCACTGCAGCCACAGCTGTGGCGGCCAGGGCTGCGTGGGCAATGTGCCCATGTTCAGCATGCTGGACGCGCACAGCCTCAATCAAATATCCCAACTGGTGCGCCGCCGCGAGGTGGAGGCCAAGGGCACGCTGTTCAGCGCGGGCGACCCCATTCAGGGCATCTACATTGTGCGCTCAGGCTCGCTCAAACTGGTGCGCTATGACGTGCAGGGGGAGGAGCGCATCCTGGACATCCTGCGCGCGGGGGATTTTTACGGCGGCAACAGCCTGTTTCACCAGAGCAGCGCGCCGGAAACCGCCGTTGCGCTGGAAAAAACGGGCATCTGCTTTCTGCCGGAGGAGGGCCTGCGCGACGTGTTGATGCGCAACCCCGCCATTGGACTCAAAATCATCCAGTATTACAGCGCCGCCAATGAGCGGGACCGCAGCCTGCTTGAAATCCTCTCCATCCGCGACGTTATGCAGCGCGTGTGCCATTTCCTGCTGTGGCAGGGGGATGGCGGCACGGCGCTCAGCCTCACGCAGGAGGAGATTGCCCGCATGATCGGCACCGCGCCCGAGACCCTCAACCGCAAGCTGTCCGAGCTCAAGCGCGAGGGCATCATCAGCATGGAGGGCCATCGCCGCATCCGCATCGCGCAGCGCCACCGGCTGGAGGCCTACGCCAGCGCGCAGTGAAAATGTTTTTGCCTTGTATTTCCCTTGACAGGGGAAGGGTACGCCCGATATACTTCTGCCCAATCACTGAGGAAAGGAGCCCGACCATGAACCGTACACAGACCATGATGATGTGCATGATGATGCGGATGACGAAGTCACCCGTTGTCTGGTCGTGCGCTCTGCCAAGATAGGGATTTGCCGCAAGGCACCCGGCGGGAGGCTGAACCGGAGACGGGCAGCCTCCTTTTTCTATGCCAAAAACGCCGTTTCAGGAGGGCAGACGATGCATCACCACCGAATGCGCAGGGCCGCGGCCCGGCAATACCGACCACAAAAGGCGACCCAATAAAAAACAACAGGAGGAACCCCTCATGAAAAAGGTATTTGCATTGATTCTTGGCCTGGCCCTGCTGGCCGCCCTGCCCCTGAGCGCCCCCGCGACCGAGCAAACCGTCATCAAGCTGGGCCTGGTCGGCGAGAACTCCGACCAGTGGCAGCCCGTCATCGACAAGCTGGCCCAGGAGGGCATCACGCTGGAGCTGGTGAAGTTTGCCGACTACACACAGCCCAACCGCTCGCTGGCCGACGGCGAGATTGACCTCAACGCCTTTCAGCACTATGCGTTCCTGGAGAAAGACAGCGAGAACTTCGGCTACAAGCTGGCCGCCGTCGGCGACACCATCATCGCCCCGCTGGGCCTGTACTCCCGCAAGATTACCGATGTAAGCCAGATCAAGGAGAACGACAAAATCGCCGTGCCCAATGACGCCACCAACGAGGGCCGGGCGCTGAAGCTATTGGAGAGCGCCGGCCTCATCAAGGTGGACCCGGCCGTTGGTTTCCTGCCCGAAAAGAGCGACATCACCGACAACCCGCTCAACCTGGACATCATTGAGGTGGAAGCCGCCCAGACCGCGGCGCTGCTGCCCGACGTGGCCGCCGCCATCATCAACGGCCAGCACGCGGTGGACAACGGCCTGTTCCCGCAGACCGACGCCATCTACCTGGAGACCGCCGGCGGCAACACCGACAACCCCTTTGTGAACGTGGTGGCCGCCCGCGAGGAGGATAAGGACAACCCGCTGTACCGGAAGGTGGCCGAATACTTCCGCAGCCCGGAGGTGGCCGAGATTTTGCTCACCCAGTACAAGGGCGCCTACCTGCCCGCTTGGGACTATCAGCCCGCCCAATAATACACCGGCCGGGCCTGTGGATATCTCCACGGGCCCGGCGTTGACCACAAAGGAAACGCCATGCTTCGACTGGAACAACTCGGCAAGACCTTTGACGGCCGGGAGGGCCGCGTGGAAGCCGTACGGGATGTCAGCCTGACGGTGAAAGCGGGGGAAATCTACGGCATCATCGGCGCGTCGGGCGCGGGCAAAAGCACGCTGGTGCGCTGCATCAACCTGCTGGAGCGCCCCGAGCAGGGCAGCGTGTGGATGGATGACATCGAGTTGACTGCCCTGGGCGAACAGCAGCTGCGGCAGGTGCGCCGCGGCATCGGCATGATTTTTCAGCACTTCAACCTGATGGCCTCGCGCACGGTGCTGGACAACGTGCTGCTGCCGCTGCGGGACGCAGCGCTACCCCGCCCGCAGGCGGTAGACAAGGCGCGCAGCCTGCTGAAGCTGGTGGGCCTCTCCGACAAGGAGGCCGCCTACCCCTCGCAGCTGTCCGGCGGGCAAAAGCAGCGCGTGGCCATCGCCCGTGCGCTGGCCAACGACCCGAAGCTGCTGCTGTGCGACGAAGCCACCAGCGCGCTGGATCCGCAGACCACGCTGTCCATCCTGGCGCTGCTCAAGCAGCTCAACGAGCAGCTGGGCCTGACCATCGTATTGATTACCCACGAGATGGCCGTCATCAAGGAGATATGCCACCGCGTGGCCGTGATGGAGGATGGGCGCGTGGTGGAACAGGGGGACGTATACGGCGTGTTTGCCCACCCGCGGGAACATGTGACGCGCCGGTTTATCGACACGGCCTCGCCGCTGCAAAAGATATACCGCCTGCTGGCGGCGGATTCGCCCATCCTGCGGCTGCAAATAGGTGAACAACTGCTGCGCCTCAAGTTTCACCGGCAGAGCGCGGCGCAGCCCTACATCAGCGATATCTCCCGCCGTTTTCACCTGGACATGAACATCATCTTCGGCGACATTGATATCCTGCAGGACGCGCCGCTGGGCAGCCTGGTGGTGATTGTGCGGGGGCAGCCGGAGGATGTGGCGCGGGCGACCGAGTACCTGCGGCAGAGCGATGTGGATGTGGAGGTGATGAAGCGTGCTTGATTTTTTGAGCGATATCGCGCCCAACCTGGTGAAAAAGCAAGGCGAGTTTGTGGGGGCCATCGGCCAGACGCTATATATGATGGCGGTGTCGGGCGGTATTTCGTTTCTCATCGGCATGGCGCTGGGCATCCTGCTGACGGTGTGCAAGCCCGGCGGCATCCGCCCAAACCGGGTCATCTTCACCGTGCTGGACCGCCTCATCAACGTGCTGCGCTCCATCCCCTTCATCATTTTGCTGACGGCGGTCATCCCGCTGACCAGGCTCATCTCGGGCAGCGCTATCGGCACCGCGGGCGCCATCGTGCCGCTGGTGTTTGGCACGGTGCCCTTCTTCACCCGGCAGATTGAGACCGCCCTGGCCGAGGTGGACAGCGGCCTTGTGGAGGCGGCGCAGGCCATGGGCATGAGCCCGTGGGCCATCATCTGGCGGGTGCTGCTGCGCGAGAGCATCCCCGGCATCGTGCGCGGCAGCATGATCACCATCGTCAGCCTGGTGGGCCTGACCGCCATGGCCGGGGCGGTGGGCGGCGGCGGCCTGGGGGACTTCGCCATCCGCTACGGCCACCAGCGCAACCAGGTGGACATCACCTGGGCCACGGTGCTGACGCTGCTGGTGTTAGTGAGCCTGATTCAGGCCGTGGGCCGCCGCATCGTGAAGCGCACCACGCATTGAAAGTTGTAGACGCAAGAAGGGCAGGAGGCGCAAGCCTCTTGCCCTTGCCTGTCAAAGTAGATGATTCAGGGAGGTATCGGAGGGCGAAGCCCTCTGATTAAAATCCGCCCCAGCGACATGCGCGGTGGGGCGGGAGGCCTGGCAGAGCCAGGGTTCCCTTGCCATCCGCCGCCCGCGAACGAAGTGAGAGGCGGATGGCCCATCGTTCCTTCCCGTCAAGAAACCAAAGGTTGCTTGACGGCGCGAGGCAGGAGACGTATGTCTCCTGCCCTTTTGTATGGTGCGATTCCTCAGCAATCTTTGCGAATGGTGAGCGCCATCATGCGCATGCGCAGCTCGTTTTGCAGCTCCCGGTGACGGGGGAGGCGAGGCGCCCGAAAGGGCTGCTCCGCAGGCGGGGCCGCCCGCTTACAGCTTGTAGTATGCCGTGTTAACCGTTTCATGATTTGCGTCCTCCTGCGTTTTCGGCTCATCCGGTGCCTTCTGTTCATCGCTGATGTTGCCCACATCGCTTGCCACCTGCATCACCGCGCCGCGCTGAGCCGGGCTGCAACGCACCGCGCCGCAATCCCGCAGCACAAGCTGCTCCAGGATCATGTGCGGGCTTACATCCTGCGCGATGTCCACCGAGCCGCAATCCTCCACCGTCAGGCCGTGGGCATGCTGCGCAAGCAAGGCGGCGTCCACCACCAAATGTCCCCGGTCGTACAGCAAGGTGCCCTTATAGGGCGATATGTCCCCGCAGTCGGGCTTGATGGCCATCAGGCTGTCCAGCATGCTTTCCGGCACCCGCAGCGTGCCCGTCACGGTGAGGCGCTCCAGTTGCGCCGCCAGCTCCTCATCCCCGGCCCGGATAACCAGGTCGCCCGCGACAAACAGGCGCGTCCCATAGCGCCGCAGCAGCGCGCCGGTCAGCACCTCCTCGTCCTCCACAAAGGCGCTGCCGGCGGGGATGGGGAGGATGCGCGCGCTGTCTTCAAACAGTGGCAGGGCATCGGCCAGCAAGCGCTCGGCCACAAAGGCCTTTTTGGTGAGGAAACGGGCGCCCCTCTCCACCAGGGCCCGGATATCCAGTTGCTCATCGGCGATGACCACATGGCGCGTCACAAAGTATGGCGTGTCCTTGGCGCGCAGGATGAACAGCGCGTCCACCCGCGCCGCGCCATCGATGAGCACGGCGTCATCGGGGTAGGCCACCGTCGAGCCGTTCACCTGGGCGCGGCTCATCTCGCCCGCCAGGCTGTTGGGGTACAGCACCTTGCCGTTCACCTGAATGCCCGCATAGGCGCGCAGGGCCTCCGCGCTGCCCGGCCGCACCAGCAGCCTGCCGTTGACCATCAGCAGCACAGGCCGGCTCGGCGCACCCTGAGGGGTGATTTCATAGGTGCCGTTTTGCACGGCAATCTGTGTGCCCTGGGGCGCCTGGGTCACCGAGGCCGCGTTCATGGATACGGGCAGCGCGGTCAGCATTTCCTTGGCCTCCGGGCTGATGATGATGTTGGCGGCGTTGATTTCGATGGCGCTGTAGGCAGACAGCACCTCCGCCCGCGGGTCGGTGATATCGCATAGCGCCGTGTTGATGATCAGTTTCTTCATTTTCTGTGACATGGTTATTCGCTCCTTTGTGTTTCGCATTGCTCGCGCAGCAGGGCACGGCATTTGGCCAGGCGGTATCGCACGGTGGCGGCCGGCATGCCCAGCTGTTCGCCAATCTGGGTCGCGTTGAGGCCGTCAAAGTGCCGCAGGTAGAAGATGGCGCGGTCCTCCTCGGGCAGGTACATCAGCATCTGGTGCACATAGGGCCCGGTGGTGTCATCCTCCGCGTATCCCTCGCCCAGCACCTCCGGCCGCTCCCGCCCCTTGCGCCGGCATTGGTCAATGAACAGGTTCTTGGCCGTGCGGTAGAGCCATGCCTTGCCCTGGTTTGCGGACATCTCCTCAAACAGATGCGCGTTGGCCAACGCCCGCAGGAAGGTCTCCTGCACGATGTCCTCCGCCTCCGGGCGGCTGTGGGTCATGGACAGAAGATAGTGCACCATCTCCTGAAAGACCCGGTCGTACAGTTCCGCTACCATGCCGTTGCTCCTTTGCCTGTTCACCATCATAACGATTGGCGGGGGCGAAGTGTTGGCCAAAACACAAAGAACCCGAAAAGAAAGCCGCGGGACCCTTATACGCATGAAGGCATCCCGCGGTGTTTTCAAAGTGAATAATCTATTCCCGCTGCGTCTGGCTCATGTCCACCATCTGCTGGGCCATCAGCTTCAATTGCTCCTTGAGCAGGTACACACAGTCCAGCTCCTTGCAGTAGCCGCGCACAATGTCCTCGGCAAAGGTGGCGCAGGTGGGCGAACCGCAGGAGCCGCAGTCGTATCCCGGCAGCCGGGCGGCGATTTCGTCCATCTCGTCCATCATGGCGAGCGCCTTGTCCATGTCGTCGCTGAGCTGCATGACGCCATTGGGGCGGATGGGCTCGTCCATACGCAGGGAGGAGGGCAGCGGCGGAGCGCCTTGGGCGGCCTCATCCGGGTCGCGCGGGGGCAGGTTGCGCGCCAGCGCGCGCAGGGTGTTGCGGGCCACATAGTTGTTGCCGTATACCAATGGCCCCCCCACGCAGCCGCCCACGCAGGCGGCTGCCTCCAGAAAGTCCAGGTCGCTCAGCTTGCCGTTTTCAATCTCCTCCAGCACCCGGATGACGTTGTCGATGCCATCCACCGCCAGGCTGTTTTCACACAGCGAAGCCTCGCTCTCGCCGCCGGCGGCCGCCCAGCGCAGGCCGTAGGGCGTAGCAACCGGCTCGGTTTGGGAGGCCTTGAAGCGCTCCAGTTCGGGCAGTACAGCAGCGTACACCTCCTGGATGGAAATCGCGCCATCCACATGGGAGTTCCGGTGGCCGATGGGGCTGCGGATAGCCGTCATCTTGGCCGGGCAGGGGGTGATGAAGAACACGCCCACATCTGCCGGGTTAACGCCGTGCGCCTTGCAGTACGCCCGTCTGGCATCGGCGGCGGCCACCTCCATGGGCTGCTTGAGCGGCACAATGTGGTCAATCAACCCCGGGAAGCGCACCTGAATGATGCGCGTCACCGTAGGGCAGGCGGAGGATATCATCGGGCGGGGATGGTGGCGGTCGCGCAGCAGCTCGCGCAGCGCGCGGGTTACCGCGTCCGCCCCGCGGGCCACCTCATACACCTCGTCAAACCCAACCGCGCGCACGGCATCCAATATCTGGCCCAGGCCGTGCACATTGCGCCCAAACTGGGCAAAAAAGCTGGGCGCGGGCAGCGCGATGCGGTGGGGGAAGCGCTTCAAATCCTCCAGGCTGTCGGTCATGGCCACCTTGGCGTGGTAGGGGCACACGCGGATGCACTGGCCGCAGTCGATGCACAGCTCCTTGATGATATGCGCGCGGCCCCCGCGC
>Ga0123333_10005447_pt1 | contig 11474 bp, 7 predicted proteins | sample BioC12SIPDNA_3_FD_89957 | JGI IMG/M metagenome (GOLD analysis project Ga0123333, IMG submission 89957) | Anaerobic biogas reactor microbial communites from Washington, USA - Biogas_R2_B C12 SIP DNA | ecosystem: Engineered > Bioreactor > Anaerobic > Unclassified | place: Washington, USA...
CCGGTGACATCACTCGGCAGCATATCGGGCGTGAACTGGATGCGCCCGAACGTGCTTCCCAGTGACCGGGCCAGGCTCCTGGCCAACATCGTCTTGCCGACGCCCGGCACGTCCTCGATGAGCAGGTGCCCCCGGCTCAACAGCCCCACGACTGCGAGCTGCACAACGGCAGATTTGCCGACAATGACGCGCTCGACGTTGGCGACGAGCTTGCGACTGAAATCCTGTACGTTGATCATGCAGGCCTCCCACCCCGTTTTCTGCTAGCTCGCCCGCGCGCCACACAGGAGCTCGAACCAAGCTACCACCCATGAAGGACAATTATACTCAGACCGGGCTGCAAAACCAGTCCGCCTGCATCGCGATCTCCACGTTCCCGGTTGCTTTCCAGGCGGAACCGTCTATAAGTGGGCATGCGCAGGTAGGTACACAGTCGAACACCCGACGAGTGATGGGCTGCAGCAATCCCGCCTGCTGACGGGCGGCCCGGCCCCGACACCGGGACCGGGTTGGCGAGACACCTCGCCGGGGAGGCAGTGTGAGGCAAAGCAGATCTACGCAGCACCAAAGCCACCGGGTCGCGAGGTGGCTCAGGGCCATCGAGTTCGATCTACCCGGCGGGCGCGCCACTCTGCTTCACCTGCCAGGCGTACCTGGCCCGGGCGCGAGTTTCCACGCGCTACGCGCTGCAGCACGGGAAGCTGGCGCCGGGCACGTGCTGGTCGCCGGGCCTGGGTCTGTGACCACGGCGCTCTGGGCTGCCCGTTCAGGAGCATCGGTCACGCACTGGTCTGATAGCCTCGCGGAAGGCCTGTCTCTGCTTGCGAGCTTCAACGAGAGCCGCCTGCCGCCGCCAGAGACACACGTCGACTGGGATTACGCGCAGCTCGCGCAAGGCTCTTGCCACTTGGCTCTGGTCCATCTTCCACGTGGACGAGCGCTCCAGGCGGAACTCCTGCAAGCCGCCGCGGCTGTGCTGACTCCGGGCGGCAAGCTCGTCTACGTAGGAGCAAAGAATGAGGGAGTCAAAGGGGCGACCGATGAGGCCCGGCGTATATTCGGCAGTGCCGGCATAGTCAGTCGGAAAGGCGGATACCACGCTGGTGTAGCGGCATATCGCCACGAAGCTGCGCCCTTTCCAACCGTTGAGTTCCGGTCGTATGCCATTTCCGTGGCCGGGTCGCCGACGGAGTTAGTCAGTTGCGTGGGTGTGTTTGCGGACGACCGGCTCGATGCGGGGGCAGCGGCCCTGATCCGAGGCATGGACATCCGATCTGGCGCCCAGGTCTTGGACCTGGGATGCGGCACGGGCTTGGTCGGGCTGACTGCCCTGCGTAAAGGCGCCGCTGTCGTGGCGACCGACGTACCAGCGCGTGCTGTCGCTTCTGCGCATCGCACGCTCGCGGCAAATGGCTTCCCTGCAGCCCCAGTGGAGCTGTGCTTCGGAGCGAGCGCCGTTCCGGATGAGACAATGGACACGGTGGTAACGAATCCACCGTTTCACCGGGGACACGATATTAGCTTTGATGTCGCAGAGCTCTTCGTTGCGGAAGCCGCAAGGGTACTGCGGACCGGCGGCGAGCTGTTTCTGGTCGCGAATGCCTTCCTTGACTACACGCACTGGCTCCAGGCACACTTCCGGAGCGTCCAGGTCGCCTGGGCCGACGCCCGATTTCGCGTATGGTGCGCAAGGAAGTAGGGCGCGGTACTAGGTGACTCGGCGTGCCATAGCGGTAGAACGCACACTACCACACGACCGAGGCGGGCAACTACCTTGACGATACGAGGAGAAGGAAACGATGGATGATCTCGACCGATTCTTCAATCCCAACGGCGTCGCTATCATTGGCGCCAGTTCGAGCCCTGACAAGCTCAGCTACGGCGTCGTGCGCAACCTCAAAGGGCATGGCTACCGCGGCCCTATCTATCCCATCAACCCGAAAGGCGGCGAGATCCTGGGGCTGAAGGTCTATCCGACGATCCTGGATGTCCCCGATCCCGTGGAGCTTTCCGTGATCATGATCCCGGCACCGTTGGTGCCGGAGGCCCTACGCCAGTGTGGACAGCGAGGCCTGAAGGCCGTCATCGTGATCACTGGAGGGTTCCGCGAGGTTGGGCCTGAGGGGGAGGCCCTTGAGCACACGCTCAAGGAGATCGGTGAAACCTACGGCATACGCCTGATTGGCCCCAACTGCGTCGGTGTCATAGACGCGCATCTGCCCCTCGACACCACGTTCATCAAGGAAATGCCGCGTCCGGGCCACATCGGGTTCGTCTCTCACTCAGGCGCCATCTGCGGTGGCACGGTAGATTGGGCGCGCGAGGTTGGCGTCGGCTACAGTCGGATCGCGAGCCTGGGCAACCAGCTTGACGTAGATATCGCCGATGGCATCCGGATGCTGCAGGACGATCCAAACACACGCGTCATCAGCATCTATGCCGAGGGACTGCCTGACGGTCGGCGTTTCGTGGAGGCCGCTGCCCGCGTCTATCGGCGCAAACCCATCGTCATGCTCAAGGCTGGAATCACCTCTGCTGGCGTTCGCGCCGTGGCATCCCACACCGGGGCCCTTGCCGGCGACGAACAGGCGTACCTGGCGGCTTGCCACCGTGCGGGGGCTCTGGTTGTGGGTTCTCTACAGGAACAGAACGATGTCGCCACGGCCCTGGCCACGCAGCCCTTGCCTGTAGGCAATCGGGTCGCGCTGCTGACGAATGCAGGCGGCCCCGCGGCGCTCGCCGCTGATGAACTGGACCGCTGCGGTCTACGTATGGCGGACTTGAGTCCGGAGACCCAAGAACGGCTGAAACCCATCACGCCTCGCGGAACTCAACTGGGAAATCCGGTCGATATGCTAGGAGGTCCCCAGGCTGAGATGTTCTCTGCGGCGGGCAAAGTGCTGCTCGAAGACCCTGGGGTCGACATGCTGATGGCGATTTTCGTACCCCAGGCCATCACACCCGTTGATAACGTGGCCCGGAACGTCGTGACAGCAGCAACAGACAGCCGCAAACCCGTGGTCTGTTGTCTTGTCGGGGGCGAGAGCATTACCGAGGCCATCAAGATCCTCAACCACAACGCGGTCCCCTTCTACCAGGATCCTAATCGCGCGGCTCGAGCCCTCGGAGGTCTGCTGCGCTACAGCCAGCTTCGCGACCGGCCCGAGTTTGACCCGCAGCCAGTGGCAGGCACCCACCGGAAGAGCGCGCAGGCGTTGTTGGAGCGTCTCGTCATCGAGGACGCGGCTGAGTTCCTCGACCCCGAGACCTCTGCTAGGGTCGTGAGCGCCTATGGTATCCAGGTCCCTGGTTCGGGCCTGGCCGATTCGCTTGGTCAGGCCCAGGCACTGGGCGAGACGCTGGGCTACCCGCTGGCCATGAAACTGGTCGCGCCCGGAGTGGTGCACAAAGCTGACGTTGGCGGCGTGCAGTTAGGGCTACATGACGCCAATGCTGTTCGTGTCGCCTTCGAGGCGCTGGTGGGGCACGGAGCCGGCAACACAGTGTTGCTGCAGAGGATGGCCCCGCGGGGTCAGGAGGTCATCGTTGGAGCACGCCGCGATCCGCAGTTCGGCCCTGTCCTGATGTTCGGGCTTGGCGGCACGTTTGTGGAAGTGCTGAAGGATGTGGCCTTCCGCCTAGCACCTATCAGCCGCCAGGACGCTCGCGAGATGGTGCTGGAGACCGCTGCAGGAAGATTGCTCCAGGGCGTGCGCGGAGCGCCGCCCGCCGACCTGGACGCAGTAGTGGATGTCCTGTGCCGGATTGGTCAGCTAGTCGTGGACTGTGACCAGATCGCCGAGCTCGACGTGAATCCGCTGATCGTAGGCCAGGCCGGTCAGGGCGCCTGGGCTGTGGACGTACGGATAGCAGTCGACCATAGCCACAGGTGACCTGCCCGGTCATGGGAGCGCTTTCAGGCCAATCCCAGCCCTAAAGCTGCGCCCGCCGGACCTAGCACAGTGTAGTGCTTTCTGTGTCCGGTACGCTGTGGGCCTGCTAACGGCGACTCGACCTCCGGACAGGTCTGGGCAGATATCAGTGACGGACAGCGTTGATGGCGTCCCAGCACTCGCACGCCGTAAGGATCTGTCCGTCTCGCGATAGCGTACCGTCGTAGGCGTTTTCGCCGGAGATTGGCAACCAGCCCGATAGGGTCATCGGCAGTTCGGGATCATCGGTCGCAATCCAAACGCCATTGAGCCGGCGGGCGAAGTGAAGGTGCGAGGCATCGGAAACACCGCCTTCGCAGGAGGGGTGCCCAACAGGATCGCCCACCTGCAGGTGCGTGTTCTCGCTAACCCGCCCCTGGGTTGCCATGTGCATATAGATCAGCACCCAACCCGTACCGGCGAAGCCATCGGCATCCAGGTCCTGTAGGACCATCCCGTCTTCGCTCATCACGACCAAGCCCGGGGCCGCCGCTGTCACCCAGCGCTGGCTCGGCGCACAGCCGATGTTGCGCTCATCGGTAACAAAATCCACCGCTGAGAACGCCCCTTGCGTCCCCCACCCCGGATGGGGACCACCTGTGTAGTACCACGTCTCAGCCTCGGCCCATGGGAGCACCAAGTCAGGCGCTGTGGCTCCAACCGGGATGAGGGGCTCGACCGCATGGGCAAATGGATCCCCGTACAAGGTCTGGTAGACCTCGCGGAAACGATCAAGATCCGCAAGCCACGTTTCGTAGTCGGCAGTCGTGTCGGCGAGCAGCTTCTGGACTCCGGCGGTGCCCGCGTTCAGGTCTGTGGAGTACTGGATAAAGCTTCCATTCGCAGGCTGGACCAACCACAGCGTGTCCAGCCACCATCCATAGAAACCCGTGTTGAGCGCGTTCGCCGCCTGCGAGAGCTGTGGATACAGCCCGTCCCAGTATGCGCCGAGTTGGTATCCCATTGGGTACAGCCGCGCCTCGGGCGGCGGGTCGGGGTTCGACAGCCAGCCACCGCGCTGCTCCAGTAGCGCCAGGAGCACACGGGGTCCCACGCTGTATTGTTCGGCGATGAGCGTCACGATCTGCGCGCCTGTCAGCTCCTGACCGTTGACGGCTTCCGAGTACTGGCTGAGCAGCCCTGGGTGGCGCGCGACCTCTGCAGCGATGTCGAAGTCCTTGTACCCCGGCCCGTAGACCAACTCGCTATCGGGTATGAGCACCTCGCCCGGCCCCATATAGTCGGCATCCATAGATACCTGTAGCGTCTGTCCCGCCTGTAGCTGATCGGCGCTGGCCAGGCCGTTCAGCCGCATCAGCGATTCGACGGTCGTTCCATAGAGCGCCGCGATACGCAACAATGTGTCTCCGGCACGGACCATGTATTCGGTCGCCGTGGTTTCCGGTGGCACACGGGTCGGCGTTGCTGTTGGCGTACCAGGAAGTGCTGTCGGCGCAGGTTGTAGCGTCGTGCGAGGCCCGCCACCGTGCATTGGAGATCCCTCGCTGAACTGGACGGACTCTGGGATCGGCGTGGGGGTCTCGTACGGCGGTATAACGACCTCCCGGCGGCAGCCTACCATGAGCAATGCCGCCAGCGTGACGATCAGGGCTGTGATGCGTGCCCGCGTACGGCTCGGCTTTGGCATAGATCCGCCTTCCTGCAAGATGATCATATCCGTAGACATGCCAGCATCATAACAGCGTTTGATGGCCGAACAAGCAAGCGCTCCAAGCACCCCTGCGGCGACCGGCACCGGTGCCGTCCAACCGACACGATCTCTACTCCGGTGTTGGGTTAGCCCTGCTCGCTACCCCATCCAGCACGGAGGGCACCCAGGGCACATTGTAGCCATAGCGACGCAACACCGCGCCCGCTTCACGCAGCCACACCGCGATCAAGCGATCCATCAAGATCCGCACATCGTCGGGTTCGCGGTTCAGCACTGGTGCCAGAAGCTCAAAGATGCGTGCGGGCATGTCGGCAGCCCTTGGCGGTCGCCAACCGTAGTCAAGTCGCAACATAATCGACTGTGCCCAGAAGGCTTGGGCAAACCACCACAGGTCGGTCGCGCTTGCTGCGATGCCGTAGAGTGAGAGGAGCCCCTCGAGAAGCGCGGTCTCGTCCAGTTGCTCCCCTTCACCATCCAGGCTGAAGATCGGAAAGGTGAAGGCGCAGGTGGACAATGCGTTACCGAGACAGCCATAGAACTCTCGCCTGAGCAACGCCGCGACGACACGCTCGAACAGCCCCTCTGTCTCAGCATCGTCCATGTCAGGACCCAAGACCCCAGGGATCTTGTAGATTTGGCCGGAATAGTGGCTGAAAAAACGCGAGAACGGCATCAGAAAGGTCCACAGCGCGTTTGCGTGGCCTGGATTGGCCAGAGTTCCGCGACCGCACGTGAAGACCAGGTCCCGCATAGCGGGATAGGCTTGGGCCAGCGCTTCTGGTCCGTTCGCGAGAGCCCGGAGTGCAGGCGCCGGCGCTCGCTCTCGCAGCGCAGCCACGACATCGGCCGCCCGCTCGACGCTCCCAAAGTAGGGCCCCGCGCGCAGGCTTGGCGGCACGTCGCTTGGAGGGACTGCGCCGCGCTCCAGCCCCTCAAAGAGCCCGGCGATCCCCACCCCGGCATCGATAACATCGATGCCCAGTTGCTCCAATGGCACAACGATGCGTCTATCGACGGCTTCGATCAGCTCCAGACGCCCGCGCAACGACTGATCCACTGGCGCCAGGTCAAGCATCGCGAAGAGGGCATAGGTGGGCTCGAAATCGTCAAGGTAGCGATCCCGCCCGTCTGGCGCGTAGTCCACCTCCACCCAGTGCCAGTGCCGGCAGTTGACCGAGCACCACTGGCAACCCGTCTGCCCAACGCGATGTGCGGCCAGCACGCGTCGCGCACCCAGGTCTGCCAACCCATAGCCCACGCGCTGAGCGTTTCGCGCCGGGAGCGTGGGCGTGTCTCCGGTGCCGGTTGTGTAGAGCTTGGTGATGGTACCCCCGTCGCGCCGCGAGAGCCGATCGCAATACTGAGCAAGCCGGGGGCCGATCTCGTGCTGTCGCAGCGCCAACCACTCGGACAAGCGGTCCCCCATCCAGTCGGCAACCTCGACCGGCTGACCTGTAAGGACCATAGCGCTGGCGTACTGCGAGAACACATAGCCTGCCCCACCCCGGCCGGCGTGATACAGGCCCTCGACCGCGAGGTTGGCAGTGCGGTATCGGTGACATGCCGCTTCTCCGACAGTAAAGATGCTGCCAGCGTCTGTGCGCCCATCCAACTCCTCCCCAAGAAGTTGATAGTAGGCTGACCGCTGACCACGAGCCAGTCCTTCGGCACTGCGCCACTCAACGTGCACATCGGGCGCCCGTCCCGAGACAACCAGGTAATGAGACACACTGTGATCTTCGGCGCCCGAACGATCAGCCGTGTCGGAGCGTGTCAACACAAGGGCATCGAGACCAAGGTTAAGCAGCTCTGCGTAGCCGCGGCCTCCGACGAAGCTGTAGTGGGGCAACCCGGTAAGAGGCGAGATGTACCCCACAGTAGCCTTGTTGCCGGGGAGGAACGCCAGAGGACCACGAGCTATGACAAGACAGGCTGGCAGCTCGCGCAGCAGGTGCTGACAGAGGGCCTCGCCCCACAGCAACAAGCTATCCTCCCGCTCATCTACCGCCAGACGTTGCGTGTTGATCGTTCGCAACCGGAAACTGTGCGTACCGGTATCCACAACCAGAACCCGCCGCAGGAAGGACGCTGTGCTGGCAACCGCCATCTTACGATTCCCCCTCAAGGGCTGGTTGCTGTTGGTCTACCGGCGGGCGGTATGAAGGATCGTCCCCAAGGTATCCGCCAACATCGGTCGGCGCGTAGACCCTGATGGCAGATTCACCCCCCATCGGACACTGATACTCGCAGATGCCGCAGCCGATGCACAGCTCCTTGACCACCACCGGACGCTGGATCGTCACGGACTGCCCTCGGGCATCCACGACATCGGCCGTCTCCAGCCAGATCGCTTTGTGAGGCACAGGGCATGCCTCCTCGCAGACGATACACGGAATGTTGTGTGCCCACGGCAAACAACGGCTGCGGTCCACACGCGCGAGGCCAATCGGCGTAGTCTGTTTGACAGGAAGCGTCAGGCCGGGAATCGCGCCCGTGGGGCACACCTCCCCACAAGCGTTGCAGCGGTAGTCGCAGTATCCCAGCCGCGGCACAAGCTGCGGGGTCAGGACGTTCTGGACGCCGCCTTCGAACAGGCTTGGTTGGAGTCCCTGGGTTGGACAGACGCGTACACACTCACCACACCGGATGCACAGTGTCTCAAACGCCGGTGTCTGCGCACCCGGAGGCCGGACCAGATGCGCAGGGACGCGCTCGGTGATCGGTTCTGCGCCCGCAAGCGCCACGCCGGCGACCGCCGCACCCGCGCTTAGCAGCAGCTGCCGTCGTCGAGGATCGTACTCCCGCCACGGGGCAGCGCGCCAGCGACTGCCCAGCCACCGGAACCCGACACCCTCGCGAGTGCAGTCGACAATACAGTCATAGCATACGATGCACTCGGCCGGATCGCTGCGGTAGCCTTGCAGCGGGTCGATGGTGCCTGTGGGGCAGTCGCCGGTACACAGAGCGCAGGAGGCGCACGCTCCCGACACCTCACGCCGCACCAACGCCAGCTTGGACAGAAGTCCGAGCAGCCCACCAAGAGGACAGAAGTACCGGCACCAGGCGCGTTCGGCCCACCAGTTCAGGGCGACGATCGCGGCGAAGAACAAAGCGAGGGGTATGGTCAGGTAGAACACTGAGATGGCGTCCCGGAAGAGCGGATAGACCACTGCGCTATGCAGTGTATCAAGCAACCTCCAGAGCGCGGGGATCCGATACAGGGCCGCCTCGGCACCATAGACGCCACTCCTGACGGCGGGCCAGGCTGCGCCCCCTATCGTGCGCGTCAGGATCGTCAGGGGATCCAGCAGCAGAAGCGTCTGGTTGCCCAGCGCCGCCGCTACCAACATGATCAGCAGAATCAGGTACTTGGCTGACCGCCACCGAGGGTTGGGCTCCTGCGCGATAGAACGACGGCGCCGCGGTCGCAACCACTCCAGCAGCGTTCCAAGCGGACAGAACCAACCGCACCAGACACGGCCGAAGAGCAGCGTGAGGCCCACCGTGATGAGGGCCAGAGTAGCGCCCGGAACCCAGCGCCGCCCAGCCAACCCCGCAGTGAGCATGACCAGCGGATCGAGCCGGTACAGCAGGTCTGCCCATGCGCGCTGCGGACTGAGGTAGGTGGCGTAGATGAAGACATAGAGAAACAGCAGCAGGCCGAGCACCTGTACGCTCTGCCGGAGGCGACGCAAGAAGACCGGCCGACGCTTCACGGGCACCTCGTGGAGCGGCTGGCAAGTGATGCGGCAGCATCCACCCGCGCACAGTCGGAGGGTTCTTCTGGGGTCCTACGGATCACACTCCGATTATATCGGAAAGGAACACCGATGACAACAGCAGGCCGGGCCAACGACTGCTCGCCCGGCCTATCGCCTAGACGTCGAAGCAGAGTCGGCTAACCGCCCGTCGCCAACGAACCGTGACCTACCCGCCTACCAGAGACGGAACCAATCTGTGCCGGTGATGACGGAGCATGCCAGCAGCACGAAGATAATCAGCAGCAGAACGCCACACCCCATACCTGTACAAGAGCATCCTCGGCCAAAGCCGAAGCGATCCTGCAGCCAGTCGAACACCGCATCCAGTATCGCGAGCTTGAACAAACCCACCAGACAACCCTGTCGACGCTCCATTTGTCCTCCGTCGAGCCACTCGCATCGCGCGAGCCATAGTGAACGGGCAAGAAGGCAGCCTTCGCGAACCCACGTGTGGAGACAGCAGTCCCATACGGACGGTGTGACTCACACCGAGGGCGACTTGGTCGTGTCTTGCCTCACTATCACTACGCACTCAGCCGGCGGCCGGTTGCACGGTGAGCTTTCCGCTGACACTGGACATCGTGATGTGGACTCTGACGGTGGCATCGCGATAGGCAGAGTTCGTGTACTGGTCGCCGCTGCGCGTGAACCCCGGGGCATCGAATCTTCCGCTAACAGCCGTGAAGCGCAGAGCGATGCCGAGCGTCTCAGGATAGATCACCCTCCCGACGCCGGATACGCAGTTCAGCCCCACAGCCAGGTCGTGGACCAGTCCGCTGGTCAGATCCACAGTCATAACTCCGCTCGCTGTGTTGAGCGCCACCCGCTCGAGCGCGGGGCAGTCGCCCCCTAGATGAACGTCCATACGACCGCTGGCGCCACTCACCTTCAGTTGCTTGAGCCGCGGACAGCTTCCATCGAGGACCAGGTCTGTGTCGCCACTGGCAAGGCTGATTCCCACGTCTGACAGAGATGCATACCGTCCGCGCAGCACGATGGCGGCTACACCGCTCCCGGTCTTGAGGGAGACTTGCTCAAGATCGGGCATATCACCGGAGAGATCGGCTGTGAACCGACCACTCCCCACCGCAGCGTCGAGCCCCTCAAGCCGCGTATCGCTCAGGTTCAGGTTCGCTTCACCTGACCCCAGATGCACTGTGAGTCCAAGGGGCAGCTGATCTCCTAGGGCAAGATCCCATACATAGCGCGGGTCATCGACCAGCTGGCTCCAGGACTGCGGGCCCCTAGCCTGGAGGTGGCCCACACCATCCGTCACCGTGTAGTGCACCTCAGGCTTCCATTGGGGCGCCCCATACTCAAAGCGTCCGCGGAAGAGGGTATCCGCGCCACCCTCGACGCTCAGTTTGCCCTTACCCATCTGTAACAAGGCCCGTACGCGTTCGGCGCCCTGCCCCTCGATCACGACATCGTCCACAAACGGCGTTGCCACAGGCTGCTCCATTCCAACCCCCTTGTCAATGTCAATGAACACCTGTGGATAATTTTAAACGAGGATTTCATAATTGTCAACTGCATGCTTGATATCTGTAAACAGAGGATCAATGTCAATACAACTACGTGTTGACAGGGTTCAGCAGCGGCGCGCCCATGCGAGGTACGCGAACAGAAGAGCGGGAGAGACGCACCGTCGCGATGCTGCCGTAGCAACCATCAGGGGGTAACAGATGTAACTACCGCCGGGTAGGCGGTCAGTCTAGCAAGAGCGAGGGGCGGTTCAGCCTTCGGGCTCGTCGTCCCAGGGGAAGTACTCCGTGCCCTGAGCCGCGGCACGGATGGCAGGGTCATCGGAGTAGTGACCCCGCCGCTCAGGAGATATGAGACCGGCGATCCGGCGCATGATCTCGTCGCCAATCTCGGCTACGCGTTCGCGCCGCTCGCGTCCCCGACCGGGAGGGGCAAAGGGTCCAAAGGGCTCCCCTATCCTGACTGTGACGCGAGCGCGCCTCCCACGCTTGAGCGATGGGAAGACCTCAGTAAACCCGTCGAGCCCAACAGGGAGTATGGGAGCGCCCGAACGCGCGGCCATGAATGCAGCACCGCCACGCGGGGGACGCAGAACTGCATAGGCACTCGACCCTTCCGGAAAGA
>Ga0123333_10005449_pt1 | contig 11470 bp, 11 predicted proteins | sample BioC12SIPDNA_3_FD_89957 | JGI IMG/M metagenome (GOLD analysis project Ga0123333, IMG submission 89957) | Anaerobic biogas reactor microbial communites from Washington, USA - Biogas_R2_B C12 SIP DNA | ecosystem: Engineered > Bioreactor > Anaerobic > Unclassified | place: Washington, USA...
AGTCTAATAAGCACGGTCACTGCCGGAGGGTATCCGAATGGTGAGGGGTCTGATTCGAAATCAGATGCCGGCTTTGCCGGTTGCGGGTTCGACTCCCGTGCCCTCCGCTCACCGCCGCATCCAGCAGGATGCGGTTTTTTTGTCGCAAGGTCTTGCAGCTTCAACACGTTAGGCCGTTCGCCTTGGGCCTGTTGCGGGGCCGTTTCCGTCCCGCTGCAATCGTCGGGCCGTTCGCCACAATTCGCAGTTTCTTGCATCGTTTCGCTGCCGTACTGCTGGCGATTTGCTGGCAAAATTGAAACCGTACTTACGGGGGTTAGGTTGTCCGTTCCCGTCGCTGTCAGCGTTTCGGCCGTCGTGGTTTCGGGGGGCGTCGCCAAGTCGGGCAGGGCATCCAGGGCCGCCGTCAGGTCGTGTAGCCGGGCGTGGGAATATCGGCCGATGGTCAGCGTCGGGGTGCTATGTCGGGCCAACTCTTGGCAGGTCTTGACGGATGCCCCGCCGGCCACGATGCCCGATATGTACGTGTGCCGCGTTGCGTGGAAGTCCACAACCCGCCCGTCCGCGTCTTGGTACGCCAGGAAATCGGACCGTTCGCGTTGCTGGCGTTCCGCGTCCGTGGGGGCGTCATCAATCCACTTTCGCCGGGCCGCTGCCAGGTCCTGTTGCAGCATCCGGGCCGTGTTGTCGGGCATGTTGGCCAAAGGGTGGTCATCTCGCCCGTAGCCCGCCAGCCAGGGCCGCAACAGTTCCGCCAGGTCCTGCCGTATCGGTTGCACGTCAAGCCGGCGTCGCTTGCTGTAGGCCGCGTCAACCGTCACCGTCGCCGGGTCCGCGTCCAAGTCGAAATGGGCCGGCGTCAGGCTGCGAAGTTCGCCCGCCCGCAGTCCCGAACCGAGGGCCAGCCGGTAGGCTATCGCCCGAACCGGGCCGGGCATGTTGTGAAACTTGGTCGTGTACCCTTCAACGAACCCAAGCAGATAGACCGCTTCATCCGGCGTCAGTTCTCGCCGAACGTGCCGCCGGTCGGTTTCTTCGTTGAACCGGGGCAGCGTTGCCAGGGCATCAACGGGCGTCCGCCGTTCCCGCCACAACCATCGGGAGAATCCCTTGATTGCCGTCAAGTAGGCGTTGGCCGTCCGAGGGCCTGCCCCGTCTTGCGTCCGCTTGGAAATGCCCCTGTTGCGAAGTTCGCCCACAACTTGAAGGACCGCCGCCCCGTTCAAGTCGCTTACCTGCTTGGCGTTCGTCCGCTGGCAAACGATTTCGATATAGCGAAGCGTCGATTCAACATGCTTGGGCGTGTTGCCCTTCGATGCGAGAAACCGCCGGTAATCTTCGATGTGGTCAACCAAGGGCCGCCGGGCTTCATTCGAGAACCGTTCTTGCGTCGGGTCGATGATGCCCGCTTGGCGTAGGGCCGCTTTGTTTTCCAACTGCCCCGCGATGCGTTCGGCCGTCGCCAAGTCAGTCGTCTTGCTGTTCACTTCCTGCCGCTTGCCGCCCGCGTCAAAGTAGGCGATAAGGTAGCTACCGCTCTCGACCATCACCGCATCACCGGCCGCGTTCAACGGGGCCTTGCGAGTCCGCCCCGTCTTGTTGTCAACCCACTTGGCGAACCGCTGCCCCTTTCTGTCCGTCACGATTTCCGCACCGCTGGGGATGGGATAGCTTCGCGTTCGTCGGTAGATGCTCGCCATGTCTCACCTGCCTTTCTTCCGAGGGGCTGCCTTCCCCGCCTCACTCTGCCTTGTCCCTGATTTCCAGACCGAAGTATTCGATCAATTTGTCCGCCGTCCGCAGCGTCATGTCCCGCTGGCCCGTCGCAAAACGCCACAGCACGGGCACCGGGATGCCCGCCCCGTAGGCCACTTCGGCGATTGTCTCACGTTCGGCGATTTTCCGCCGTAGAACGTCCGCAATCGTTTCCCGTTTTGCCCGTTTCGCCTTCGTCGCTTTGCTCTTGGTCATCCAGCAGTTCCCCAAACGCTTCGCGACGATCCTGGGGCAGTCGCCTCAGAATCGCCGCCAGTCCATTGTACAGCCGGCTTACGCCGCTCGTTTCAGAATCCGGTTCACCGTTGTATGTTGCCACGGTTTGCCCTCTCTGGTTTCGATACCCCGCCGGTTCAACTCGTCGGCAATCTGCCGCAGTGTCTCGCCCTTGGCCCGCAGTTCGTTCATCAACCGAATTGCCTCTTGTTCGGCGGGAACCGCAACGAGCGTCTTGCCGTCGGCCGCCAGTTCGTAGCCGAACCGCACCTTTCCGCACCGCTCGCCCTTGCCGATCTTGTGTTGCAGGGCGTCTTTCGTCCGCTCCGCGATGGTCTCCCGTTCCCACTGGGCAACAGAAAGCAGGACATTCAAGACGAGCCGCCCCGCTGCCGTCCGGGTGTCGATGCTATCGGCAACGGAAAACAACTGCTTGCCCGCCTTCTCCCCGAAGTAGCCGTCAATCAGCCGCTGCCAGTCGCCTACGCTTCGCGTCAACCGGTCCAGCTTGCCGATGACCAGACCATCGGCCACCCCGCGCCGCAACTTGGTCAAGGCATCCTGCAGACCGGGCCGGTTAAGGCTCTTGGCCGATACCCCCGCGTCCGTGATGATCTCGACCAGTTCCAATTCGTACAGACTGGCGTAAGCTTCCAGCTTGGCCCGCTGGGCGTCAAGGCTCTGGCCGTTCGTCGCTTGCTCTTCCGTCGAAACTCGGATGTAGCCGAAAACCCGCATCGCGTTGCCCTTTCCGATAGGCTTGGAAGCAAATTACCTATCGGTTATTCGCGTTTACCGTTCGGTTATTGCCCTTTCTTGTACACAAACGTTCGTCTGTGAACAGGCCGCGCTCCGCAGGGCCTTTCGGAGCACCGCCCGCCCGTTCTCGCAGCTTCCCGCCGCTTGCGAGAACAACGCCTAGGATGCGTTTTAAGGCACCGGGCCGGGGTTCGATGTCTTGGTCATACTTGCCCGCTTGCGTCGATTCCTGGGGCATCCTGGGGCGTGTTTTCCGCGTCGATGCCAAGCGTCGCCGCGTCGATGTCCGTTGCCCGCCGCAGTCGCTGCTGTCGGGCCGCGTCTGTCATCGTCAGCCGCTGGCGACTCGACCAGCCACCGGGCCGCTTCGGGCACAACCACAACTGCCCGCCGCGTTCGACCACAACCAGCCGCCGCAGCAACGCATCCGAGTAGACCACCGTGGGCGAGTCCGTCGGCGTGGTCATCGGCCGCTGTCGTCTTTTTGCTGTCATGCTCGTTTGCTCCAACAGTTGAAACACAATCCCGCCGGCCTGCCAGGTTGACCGGGCACAACGGACCGGGGCCGGCCGCAGTCGCTGCAAGCCCGTATCGGGTCCGCGATGATTTCCGTGGGGACCGCCGCCGGCCACGTCCTGGGGACCGTCACGGGCCGAGGCTGCAGGTCCGCGTCCCGTGCCACCGGGTAGCGTTCCCGCAGTTCGGCCGCCCGCTGGCGTAGCCGTTGGCCCGTGGGCGTCGCCGGGCTGCAGCGTTCACAATGGGCACCACCGGCCACGTCCCACCAAAACACGATGCCACCGCAGACCGGGCAGGGCCGGGCGTCGATGATCTCCACGTCGGCCGCGTCGGATCGGACCAAACACCGCCGGCCGTCCGCGTCGGTTACTTCCTGCCACTCGCCCGCGTCGATGTCCGAGGGGCCGGGGTCCTGGGGACCGTCCGCCCCGTGCGGATCGCCGCCGGGCGGGTCCTGGGGAGCCTTTGGCGACACAACCGCCGTTTCGCCCGTGGTTGCGCGGGTTGTGTAGCCGTTGCCACCGTCGCCGGGCTGGGGACCGCTGGCCAGCATCGCCAGCAGTTCCGCTTTGCAGTCCCGCAGCCGCTGCAGTAGCTCGCCCGTCACCGCAGACCGGGGCGAGAACCGCAGCCGGTCACCATCGGCCGCCAGGGTCACCCCGAGGCCCTGCAATTCGGTCATCAATCGGGCCGCCGTGGTCATACTTCCCCCCAGTCATCATCTTGCGTTTCCGGGCTCGCTGCGCTGGCTACGGCTACGGAACCCCTGTTTTCTTCGGTGTTCCTGGGGGTTGTGTAGCCGTTGCCATTGTCGCCTAGCCGAAAGATGCGTCCGGGCCGGCCGCCCTTGTCGGTTGTGGGCAGGTCCTGCCAGGTTCCCAAGCCGGCCTTGACCAGTTCCTGTAAAGCAGCTTCGGCCGCATCGGTGGAACCCCGATACTGCCGGGGGCCTTGCTGTAGTTCTCGCCCCGTCACCGCCCCGCCCTTGCGTCGTATCCACTCAACCAGCAGCCGCCGTTCCCGCTGTTCATCCGACTCCGCAAGCACCCCATAGACTCGCCGGGCTTGGGCCTTGAACCATTCCGCCAGGGTCACCGCCCGTCGCATCGAATCGGCGTCAATCTTGTCGGGATGCTGCAGGCTGGTATCACCGGCCGCCCACCGGGCATAGTGGACAATCAGGGCCAGCCGCGCCGCGCATCCCTCCAACTTGGACCAAGCCGCCGCCAGTTCGCCCGTCAGGTCAACTTGCTCTTGGCCGTGGGCGTTGTAGAACTCAACCCATAGCCGCTTGGCGTCGGCCGCCAATCCGATGCACACCGGGCAGGGCTGGCCACCGTCGTCCGTATCGGGCTCCAGGTCATACAGCCGGGCCAGCAGCTGGCCAAGTTCCGCTTCGGCCGCCGGGTCGATGTCCGCATCCGTCCAGTGTTTCGGCCGCCGTGGTGGGCACGTCAGCAGCAATCGGGCCGCAAGTCCGCTTTCCCGATGTTCGACACCAAGGGCACGATGCAAGATTGCGGGTTGAATCCCGCCGCAGATACTGACGTAGGCGTGGGGCACGTAGATGGTTTTCGTCGGGCCGGTTTTTCTGTCCACTATCAGGCTTTCCCCGTTGTGGACCGATAGCCAATGGGCAGAATCCCCGCCACCGCTGCCGCCCGCGTATCTGTCGAATGAACCGAGCCAGCCGGCCAGCTCGTCACGGGCCAGCAGTAGCCCCCGAGGGTTCGCCAGCAGTAACGGGGCCAAGGCTTCCACCGTCGTATCCTGCACGATGTACCGAACCGCCTGGGGCTGTTGTGGCCTCTCGGGCGGGTCGCTGTCGCCACTCTTGCGTTTCCAGAGTGTAAGGTCACGTTCGTACACTACCAGGGCAGTTTCGTACCGCGCCTTTTCTTCGGCGTGCAACTGCAAGGCATCACGCTGCAGGTCCCGTATCGGTTTCGTCACTAGCTTGAAAGCCGGCGTCTTGGTTGTGCCGCTCTCGCCCACAATCGCCGCCCACAAGATCGCGGGTTCACTCCAGCCGCGTTTCAGCGCAACGCGCCGCGTCGAACCGATTGCAGCCGCCAGGGCCGCCAGCAAAGGCAGGGCGAGAAAGGACGCATCGCAGACCATCGACCGGGCCGCCGCGTTCACGAAAGAGTCTAGCGGGTCGGGGAGGGCATCGACCGGAAAGGGCCGGTAGGGTTCGACCGTGGGCGTCGCCGCCTTAGCCGTCGCCGGGCCGGCCGCCGTGCTGCCCGTGGTCCGCTGGCCCGTCTTCACCGGCCGCCCGTCCAATCGCTGGCGTAGGTCCTGCCAGGTCCATGCACAATGGGCGTGATGACAGCCGGCCGTCACCGCCCCCGATGCGTGTTGCACGATGAAAGGGCCGTCCCCGTGATGTTCGCACATTGGGGACCGCGTAAACGTCCACTTTCGCCCCGCCCCCTGCTTGCCGTTCCAGTCGTGGGGGCCTTCCACTTCCAGACCGTACCGCCGGATAAACGTTTCGATGTCGAACCGTTCCCCGTCGCCGTGGTCTTGGCGTGGGGCTGCAGCCGCCGGCGTCACCGTGGGGATCTCGCCCGCCAGGGCCTGCAGTAACTCGACGGGAACAACTTGCAGGGCATCGGGGGCCTGTAGGATACGGGCCATTCGCCAGGGCCGGCCGGGCACGTCATCGCCCTTGCAAGCCAGGGTCCCGTACAATTTCCAGATTCGGGCCGGGTTGTAGTTCCCCTTGTCCACTGTGACCGCCGCATCGTCGAACCGGACCGCCAGGGCCTGCAGGCACCGTTGAACCAAGCCGCCATCATCGGCCGGTAGGTCGATGCGATACGTCGCGTGCCCACCGTTGCCGCTGTCCGCCGCGATGCCGCCGGGCCAGCCGGCCGCCGCCAGATAGGCCACGATGTCTTGCACCCGTCCGAGGGCTGCAGCGTGTTCATCGTCGCTTGACGAAATGCCCGCCGGCCGCGTCGGGTCCGCGTCAATCAGCAGCCACCGCCGCCGTAGGATGTCGCTGTCTTGCGTCGTTGCGTCGCCCTTGCCGGCCTGCTTGATGCGATTTGCCGCCCGTGCCAGTAGGGCCGGGTTCACTTCGTTGGGCATGATGTAGATGCCCTTGGCCGTCGTGATGGTCCCCGCCGCAGCCGCCAGGGCTTGCGAGTTATCGCAATAGCCGAACCAAGTTCGGGGCCATCGGTCCGCTGCCGTAGTTGCTTCCAATGCCCGCAGTTCGGTAACCAGTCCGGGGCCGAACAGCCGTTGACAAGTGGCGACAACTGCCGCTTGGTCAACTAGGGCCTTCCTGTCTTTCGTCGCTGTCATTGGCCGTTGCCCCCCTTCCCGTCGACTCGGGGGCAACCGCTGGCAATCCAAGCCATGATGTCAGACCGCCTGTATCGGACCGCCGGCCGCGTGCCGTGTCCGATTTGGAGGGGCCGGGGGGCAAGACCGCTTCGGGTCCAAGACCACCAAGTTCGTTCGCCAACTGAAGCCAGTTCGGCCGCCTGCTTGGTCGTCAGCAACTCGGGCACGATGCCCGTGGTCAGGTCCTGGGGCGTCGATGTCGTGGGGGTGCTATGCGTCACGGGCCACCCCCTGCCGATTCTCGGCACGTTCGCGTAGTGCTTTTTCCACCGCCGCCGGGTCGAATAGGACGGGCCGGCGTCCGGCACGTAGGCAAGGTATCCACCCCCGCCGATGCCAAGCGTGGACCGTTGCAGGGGTCACCCGCAACTGCTTGGCCAACTCTCGGGCGTCAACAAGTTCGCTCATCATCCAGTCTCCACAGTGAACACGTGAATCGTTCAACCGTGAATGGTACGATGGGCGTGCGTTTGGATTCGTATCGGAAAAGATGTTGAAAGGTGTGGATTCGTGGGGGTTACTTGATTCGATGCCGCTTGCCCGTGCCCCCCGCAAACTGCAAAACCCGCTCCCAGTCGCGGTCTTTCTTGGCTAGATTTTTCAGGGAGTTAACCGCGTCGCCGTGCTGACTTTTCTTGACCAGTTCATCCTTGGTCAACCCATTTTCGCCCGCCTGAACAAGTGCCTTGATTGCGTCGTATCTGGCCTTGGTCAAGGTGGTCTTTTTCTTCCCGTTCACTTCGGGTTGCTCGCCGGGTCCGAACAACTTGACCGCCTTGCTTTGACAGACCGGAATCCGCGTTTCGTCTTCATCAGCGCCCCCAACCCTCGGGTTCCGGGGCCGGTCCCCTGACACCGGCAGCAGCGTGCGCTCCTGCACGATTAGCGCCGGGAGGGCGGCGATTTCGGGATGCTCGCTGAACCAGGCCTGGGCGATCGTGCGGCACTCGGGCCAGCGATCCCGGATTAGCTCGCTAGGCAATTCGGGTGCGAGCACCGGGGCGCAAATGTCCAGGGATACGCGCTGCTGCGCCATCGCGGCCGAGTACCCATCGCCGTCCAACAGCAGCCACAGCTCCGTTAGCAGGTCATTGGCTCGGTCGGTCGCTGCGACGTGGGCGTTCGGGTAGTACTCTTGCCCGATCCGCACCGGTTCGCGGCCGCGCGCCTGTGTGTACGCTTCTTCAAATCGTGGCTCATGGCTGGCCGGCAAAGCGTCGTACAGCAGCATCAGCACGTTTCCGATCAGTCGGTCAAAGGTGGCTGGCTCATCCAGTTCCGCTGCGTCACGGAGGACCCTGAGCCTCTTGGCGAGCGATTCGATGTTGCGTGATAAGATCGTGACGGGTTGCGGCGCGTCCGACATGGCCCTGCCTTTCTGAAGTCGGGCCGGACCCCGGCCGGCCGCTGACAAAGGCAGGAAGCCAGTCGCCGGCCGGGTCCGCTTGGCCGGGGTGGTTGCAACACACCGTCGGCCGTCCCGAAACTGATCCGATTGTAGCCGCGCCGGCGTTCTCATTGCCAGCCGATTTCTTGGCCCGGTTGTTTCCCGCAAATGAAAAAGTAAAATGCGGCCATCGAACTGTTGGCCGCAGGATGTGGCAGACGTACTCGGTGTACTGTACGGCAAATCGCCGATGTTTCCGTTTCAAAACCAGGAGGCAAAACACTGGAACGACGATGAACGATTGACGGTTGGCTGCTGAAATGGCGGCTTGCTGACAACTTGAATGACGCGTGAGCGTCAAGTTACTGCTTCCTCGAAAACGACCAACCTGGGCCGCATGGCCCTTGAACAGAGGCAGTGCTTGGCACCGCGCTCCCGTCTGGGAGCGTCGGGCCAGGTGCTGTTCTGTTCGCCCCTTGGTCGGGGTTCGAGGAGCGGCCTTGGTTTCGACGCTCCTTTTCTTTTGACGGACGGGAGGGAGAGATCGTGTCCGAGAAACCCCTGTTTGACGCTGGCTCTGGGAAGTGCGAGGCGGAATTGCGGCGGTACGAGAAGAAGTGCCTCCAGCATCTCGCTCGTGTTCGACTTTCACATCGGCTCGCGAATGCCGCCCTGGATGGCGAACAATCAGCGCGGGCAGCAAGCAACAATCTTCTCCTCGAAGCCTTTGGCAATCAGCTAAGCCCAGATGAGTCGATCCGGAAACTCGGGAACCAGATCCACGCCATCCACCTTGTGGCTCTGAAGGCGGATTTTGAACTCTTCCTGAATCGAGTCCTCTTCACGATCTGGGAATGTCATTTCGATTCACTCGCGGATCGGGCACCGACGGACAAATCGTCCCTACGCGACCTTGCCATAAAGGCAGCGTCAGGACTCCACGGCGATAGCACGCCAGCCTTTCTTGTTCAGCAGATCGTGCCGAGCTACGGATTACACGAGTTGACGGATTGCCTCAAATCTGCAACCGGTATCGACCTCCACGCAGTCCTCAATCTTGGAGGACACAAGATCTGGGCGCAAATCTTCACTGCCTTCCAGGTTCGACACTTGATTGAACACCGAAACGGGAAGGCGGATGTTTCGTTTAAGCACAAGGTTGCGAAACTCTGGCGAAACACGAGTTGGGGCGAGCGCAAACCGCTTGAATCCCTGGTCAAGATCGAAACTACGGCAGACGATTTCTGCCGAACCCGGGAAGCCATGAGCACGGCTGTTCCACTCGTGGCAAACGCGTTGGTCGAATGGGACAGTCGGCAGCAGTGACCATCAGTGCCACAATTCTGACGCGAGCATCGTCGCGCACATGGGGAGAAGTATCATGAGACACATCGCTCTTGGAGTTGTGCTTGTTGTGGCTGTGGGCGGGTGCGGTTCGCGAAATTCGGAATCTTCTTCCGTCGTGCCGGCCGGTTCGCGAAATTCGGAATCCTCTTCCGTCGTGCCGTCCGGTTCGCCAAATCCCACATCGTCGTCCGAAGTGCCGGCCCCTTCGCGAGATCCAAAGTCGTCTTTCGAGTCGCAAGCCGACAAGTTCCATGCCAACTTGCAGGCGGCGTATGACAACGTGTACGAGAAGATGAGCGACAAAAAATATCGCAGACGCTGCCTGATTGACGCCGAATACGGTTTCGACGTCACTAAGACGGACAGCCTCGTGTCGCCGTTTCTTGGGACGCTGGATTACAAGTTTCGTTTCGACTGGGAAATGCCGGAGGACAGTAAAGAGTCGGCCGATACCTTTGGGACCATCGTGGTTGTGTTTGCCCTTCAAGAAGCGAAGTGGATGCTCAAGACCTTCACCGTGCCGGGGGGGCAGGAGCATTCCGTAGGTAACTCGAAAGCTCGCGAGCAACAGCCGTGGCACAACGACGCTATCGTCCTGGCTGCAGAGGCAACCACCCGCGGCGAAGCAATCACATCACTTCTGGACGAAGCGGGCTACAAGGCCCGAAAGGAACGATTCGAGGCCGCGTTGCACGCCCTTGCAGAGAAAGTGGCGGCGCACCATCTCGAATTGGAGCGATCTAACGTGGCGTTGTTAGAGCGACAAGTCGCATTTTGGAAAGGCGAAGAAAGTAGGCTAGAGCAAGTGCTGGACAGCGCGCGTAAGGATCGGTGGGACCTTCTTTCCCGCTACAGACTTCACAGCTACGAGGTGCGGCAAGCCGACTCGGCGGTGGAATCGGCCGAACTTGAGGTTGGGTGGGCAAAGCGGCGTCGTGATGTCCGCCAGAAGCTGCTCGTTCAGTGCCAAAAGGTGCTAGTGACATTTTCGGGTCGGCTCTATCCCGCGATTGTGAAAGGTCAGATTAGGCAAGTGTGTCTTGATCCATCATCGTGGGTGACCAGGGCGTTGACGGACGGAACGGACGTCGACACGTGGGAATTCACACGGCTTCATCAGTCAAAGGAACTCTATCAAAACTTCAGCATTTCTATGGAGAGGTTGCGCGAGCAGAAAGAAGTCGATGACACGAGCCACGGACGTGTACGGTCGTGGCGTGATGGCGACAAGACCATCGAGGCGGAGTTTGTCCGCTATGATGGAAAGGACGTATTACTGAAGGGCACTGACGGGAAGAGGATCCGCCTGAGCGGCGGTTCTTCTCTCCCTGATGCGGTCAGACTGTGGATCGCGGAGTTGCCTGAATCGGCAGAAAGCTCCGAAGTCGATGGCAAGCAACGCCCCCCCCAACCTCACGCCCAAGAAGCAGCCGCCGAGACTTCCGCGCGGGCCAAACTGGAGGAAGCCGAGGCGCAATTCAAGGAATTAGAGACCCGCCTGTCGGAACGCTACCGCACATGGCAAGACACCTCGGCGAAATTCACCGTGGTTGCCGAATACAACGGGTACAAAGACGGCAACGTGACGCTCACTCGGCAGGAGGACGGGCGGGAGATCTCGCTGCCGCTGGCGCAACTAAGCGAACCGGATCGGAAGTGGGTCCGAAAGCAATTGCAGAGCAAAGCCACCGCGGTCGCGCCAGGTGGATCGCGAGCCGAGAAGGCGGCAGGACTGCGGAGAGTGAAAGAGGCTCACGAACGGCTGGCATCGGTCCTGGACGAGATAGCAGCACGGCGTGCGAAGCGTGGAGCGACAGATTCGGCACCGGATACCCTCCAAGCCGAAGCGAACCAACAGCGCCAGCGCGCGTCGGAACTGGAGGCCGCCATCAAAAAACTCGAAAACTGAATTTGCCGTCAGCACTTGTCGATCGGCTCCGGCAAATGATTGGCCCTTTTCCAGGGCGCACGAAGAAGGAAACGGGCGTGCGACCGACTGCACGAGTTACCAAGGTAACCACGACGGCACTGGTTGCCGGCTGTTTTCTCCAAAGGTATCATGGAAACAAGTTGCGGCTCGAATGGTTCCAAAGTGAAGGGGGAGCC
>Ga0123333_10005454_pt1 | contig 11460 bp, 11 predicted proteins | sample BioC12SIPDNA_3_FD_89957 | JGI IMG/M metagenome (GOLD analysis project Ga0123333, IMG submission 89957) | Anaerobic biogas reactor microbial communites from Washington, USA - Biogas_R2_B C12 SIP DNA | ecosystem: Engineered > Bioreactor > Anaerobic > Unclassified | place: Washington, USA...
GCCGGGGCGCCGGGACCGCCATTTTCCATTCCTTGATCCGGATCAAGAACTATCCCGACGGAACCGGGCATACTATATGTGTAGGCGGGGTGGAAAACCGAAAGCGAGGACCGGCATGAAACGGAAGATCATACGCATCGACCAGGAAAAATGTACGGGATGCGGGCTGTGCATCCCCGATTGTCCCGAGGGGGCCCTGCAGGTTATCGACGGCAAGGCCCGTCTGGTCAGCGACCTGTTCTGCGACGGGCTCGGCGCATGCATCAGGACCTGCCCGGAGGGCGCCATATCCGTCGAGGAACGGGAGGCCGAACCGTACGATGAATACGTCGTGATGGGAAACATCGCGCCCCAGGGTGCCAACGTGATCCGGGCGCATCTCGAACACCTGAAAAGACACGGGCAGGCCACTCTTCTGGACCAGGCGCTGGAGTATCTGAGGGAACGGAACATCGCGATCGATGCGGATTGGCCGGGAGCGGATGCCCCGCCGGAGCGGCCACGGTGCCCCGGAGAGCAGAACCTGGCGTTGCCGTCCCGGCCGGGCGCGGAGGACGACGGAGGGAAGCGGCCGTCGAGGCTGACGCACTGGCCCGTCCAGCTCCATCTGATATCGCCGGATGCGCCCCATTACCGGGGTTCAGACCTGCTTGTGGCCGCGGATTGCGTCGCGTACTCCATGGCCGATTTTCACGGGGATTACCTCAAGGGCCGGACGCTGGTCATCGCGTGCCCGAAACTGGACTCCGACCAGGAAATCTACACGCAAAAGCTGGCCGCCCTGATCGACCGGGCCGGGATAGGATCGATCAAGGTGCTCCTCATGCAGGTTCCCTGCTGCAACGGCCTGCTGCGCCACGTCGTCGAAGCGTCCGGACGGTCCGAACGCAAGGTGCCCGTCACCTACGCCGTCGTGGGCCTCCGCGGAGAGATTCTCAGGGAAGGGCCGCTGGAGGAAGCCGGGTAGCGGCCCCTTCGGGTAGCGGCCCCTTCGGGTAGCGGCCCCTTCGGGTAGCGGCCCCTTCGGGTAGCGGCCCCTTCGGGTAGCGGCCCCTTCGGGTAGCTGTGCCTTCGGGTGGGGGCGGCGCCCGCCACCCGGCACGCTACTGATTTTCGGGCAGGATGCGAACGGCGCCCTTGTCGGCCGAGGCCGCGAACAGGGCGTAGGCCTGCAGGGCCTGGGATACCTTCCGTTGCCTTTTGGGTTTGAAAGCGGAAGCGCCCTTTGCAAGTTCCTCCCTGCGGCGCCGCTCGATCTCCTCGTCGCTGACCAGGAGGTCGACCTTCCGTCCGGGGATGTCGATCCGTATCGCGTCCCCGTTCCGGACGAGGCCGATCGCGCCCCCGGAGGCCGCCTCGGGGGACACGTGGCCGATCGACAGCCCGGACGAACCGCCCGAGAAGCGCCCGTCGGTAATGAGGGCGCACTCCGTGGCCAGGTGCATGGATTTGATGTAGGACGTGGGATAGAGCATTTCCTGCATGCCGGGGCCGCCCTTCGGCCCTTCGTAGCGAATGACGACGACGTCCCCCGCCTTCACCTCCCCGGAGAGGATCCCGCCGCAGGCGGCATCCTGGGAGTCGTACACCCGCGCGTTCCCTTCGAAGCGGAACATGGACGCATCGACCCCGGCGGTTTTGACGATGCACCCCTTCTCGGCGACATTGCCGAACAGGACCGCCAGACCGCCGTCTTTGAAGTAGCAGTGGTCCACGTCCCGGATGCATCCGGACACGCGGTCCAGGTCGGACTCCGGGTAGTACGCTTCCTGGGACGCCAGCGACAGATTCCTCCCCTGCGCCCCGGGCGCACTCCGATACAGCTGCCGCGCCTCCTCGGTCACCGTCGGCCGGTTCAGGTCGTAGGCGTCCAGCACGCTCTGCAGACTCGGCGCATCCACGCGCCCGACATCCGGGTCGATCAGCCCGGCTCGCTCCAGTTCGCCCATGATCGTCATGATCCCCCCCGCGCGGTGGACGTCCTGCAGGTGGTAGGGGGAACTCGGGGCGACCTTGCAGAGCACGGGGATTTTGCGGGACAGCATGTCGATATCGGCCATGGTGAAATCGACCTCCGCCGCCTGGGCTACAGCCAGCAGGTGCAGGACCGTATTGGTGGAGCCGCCCATGGCGATGTCCAGGGACATGGCGTTCAAAAACGCCTGGCGCGTCGCAATCGAGCGCGGGAGAACGGATGCATCGCCGTCGACGTACCAGGCGGCGGCCATTTCCACAATCCGTTTGGCGGCCCTCTCGAACAGGCGCATCCTGTTCTTGTGCGTGGCCACAAGCGTTCCGTTGCCGGGGAAACCGAGGCCGAGGGCTTCGGTCAGGCAGTTCATGGAGTTGGCCGTAAACATGCCCGAACAGGATCCGCAGGTCGGGCAGGCGATCATTTCCAGTTCGGAGATTTCCTGGTCGGGCACCGAGGGATCCGCAGCCATCACCATGGCGTCGATCAGGTCATAGCTGTTCCCGCGCATCACGCCCGCTTCCATCGGACCTCCGGAGACAACGATGGCGGGGATATTCAGCCGCATTGCCGCCATCAGCATCCCGGGGGTGATCTTGTCGCAGTTCGTGATGCAGATCATCGCATCGGCCAGATGGGCGTTCACCATGTACTCCACGCTGTCGGCGATGAGCTCCCTCGAGGGGAGCGAATAGAGCATGCCGTCGTGGCCCATCGCGATGCCGTCGTCGATGGCGATGGTGTTGAATTCGGCCGCGAAACATCCTTCGGCCTCGATGATGTTCTTGACGCGCTGCCCGATCTCGTGCAGATGCACGTGCCCGGGGACGAACTGGGTGAACGAGTTGGCGATGGCGATAACGGGTTTGCCCATCTGGGATTCGCGCATGCCGTTGGCGCGCCACAGGCTGCGCGCCCCGGCCATCAGGCGCCCCTGCATTGTGACGGCACTTCTGAGTTTGGATGCCATATGTACCCCTCCTTGATTCCGTGCGGGCGTCGCCGCCCTGCAGCAGTTTCTGATGCGTCGGGCCCCGGGCGACGACTGCGGGAACCGGCATCCCGGCGCCCCGAGTCACTCCCTGTTTGAATGCACGACGGTCTTTACCGCGAGAATGGCGAAAACGGCCAGAAACAGCGCGAGCAAAAACCGCTCCTCCCGGGTCCGGGCCGGCAGCAGAACATACAGGCCGACGGCGACAAGGACGCAGTAGCAGGCCAGCGCGGTATAGAGCTTGGCCGGCAACCGCTTCAGCCTCTCCCGGATTTGCACCCACATCGCCGACTCCGTCGAGCACACTAGCTGTTTCTGACGGCTCCCGCAACGAAGCTCGCGATATCGACGACCTGCATCGAATCGTCGTAATCGAGCAGCTTCACCGAGTCCTCGAGCATGTGCAGGCAGAATGCGCACCCCGTCACGATGGTGTCCGCCCCTGCGGCACGCGCCTGCCGGACGCGTATGTTGTTGATCCGCTCCCCGCGCTTGAGGTCCATGAAGTAATGCCCCCCGCCCGCACCGCAGCACAGGCTCTTTGCGTGGTGATTCTCCATCTCGGCCCGGACCAGGCCGGGGACCGCGTCGAGAACACGGCGCGGCGCGTCGTAGATCTTCTGGTAGCGTCCCAGGTAGCAGGGGTCGTGATAGACCACCTTGCGGCGGCCTTCGGGCGCCTGCCCGGGCTTGAGCCCTCTCCGGTCGAGCATCTCCCGGATGAATTCGGTGTGATGGACGACGTTGAAGTCCGCGCCGAACTGGCGGTATTCGTGCTTGAGAACATTGTAGCAATGGGGGCACCCGGTCAGCAGAACCCTGAACTCGCGCTGGCGTATCCGCGCCACCTGTTCTTTGGCCGCCGCCTGGAAGAGCATTTCCTGCCCCAGGATGCGGGCGGGGTCTCCGCAGCACACCTCGTCCCCTCCCAGGGTGCCGAAATCGACGCCGCACGCCTCCATCAGACGGCACAGGTCTTCGGCGATCCTGCGCTTCTGCGGATCGAAGGCGACGATGCAGCCGATCCAGTAGAGCACATCCACCTTTTCCCCGGGGGCGACCACCCGGATGCCCGCGTCGCGGATCCAGTCCTCGCGCGTGGACTGGGGCCCGAAGGGATTCCCGTTGTTTTCAAACAGCCGCAGCGCCTGCCCGGCCTCTTCGGGAACCCGCCCCTGGATCAGGACCTCGTTGCGCCTCAGCTCCATGAGCGTGTCCACATGCTCGATCAGGGCCGGGCACACCTCCATGCAGGCGCTGCAGGTCCGGCAGTGCCAGACGAACTCCTCGTCGAATGCTTTTCCCACGATGTCGGAAGCTTCCGGAGCTGCGGCGGGATCCTGCGCCCGGGCCGCCTCGAGATCGTCCAGGGCATTTTTCATGCGGGCGACGAGCTGGCGGGCGGAAAAGTATCCCTTGTCGGCCAGGTACGCGGGGCAGACCTCGTCGCACCGTCCGCAGGAAACACAGGCGTCGAGGTCGAGGCGCTGTTTCCAGGTGAACTCGTCGGCGCGTTGAATCCCGACCTGGAAATCGTCCTCGCTTTCGGCCTTCTCCATGAGCGCTTCGATGTCCTCGCGCCGCAGTCTGCCCCGGGGGCCGAGCTTGTAGAAAAACACGTTGGCCGGAAGCGCGAACAGATGCACGAGCTTGGTGTAGGGGATCGCCGCGATCCAGCCTAGGGCCAGAACCGTGTGCAGCCACCAGAGGGAGGCATGCAGCGTTCTGCCGGTCTCCCCGCCCACCCGGGGCGCCATGCGGGCGAACGCCGCGCCGACGAACGAAAGGGGGGCCCAGGGGTCCCCCAGGTAGGCGATGCGCAGCCCCTCGACCATGTAACCCGTGACAACCATTCCGGCCACGAGCAGCAGGATGAGGTTGTTTTCCTCCGTGTCGGGCAGCGTGTCCGGTTTCCGCACCCAGCGCCGGTACAGGGCCATTCCGACGCCGACGAGGATGAAAAGGCCCGCCAGTTCCGACGCCACCGTGAAAAAGACATAGACGGAGCCCCGGAAGAAGCTGAGCTGCATCCCGAACAGCTGGTTCATGTCATACTGGACCATGACGACGAGGGTCGTCACCAGGAGCACGACAAACGAATAGAACAGGAAACTGTGCAGGACGGCCGGGTAGGTGGCGTTGCGCACCTGGGTCTGCAGAACGACCTCGCGCAGGAGGATCCTGAAGCGCTTCCCCCAGTCGCCGAAGCGTTCCCTTTCTTCCTTCCCCCGTCGCCAGGATCCGATCCGTGCATGGACGCCGTAGGCGAAAACGGCCGCTGCCGCTGCCAGCAGCGCATACATCAACCAGACCGCTGAAACGTTCCACAAGAGCGGCCGGGTCGCCTCCGAAAGCGGTGGCATCATGGCTCTTTTCTCTCCGGCTAACGCAGATCCCCTCAGAAAACCGCGTGATTTTCTTGACGTGCCCGTACGAATGCTCGAGCAGAGAGGGTACCATGTACACTTTGGGCGCACCAGACTATTTCGGGCCCCGAAAGGCCCCGCCCGGGCATTCCCGGCGCATGCGCATGCGCCTCGAAAAACGCCGCGCCCGCATGGCCGCATTCAGATTCTGCGCCGCGATGCCCGGCGGAAATGCGGTTTTTGCACAAAACCGCGGAGGGGCTTATAATCAGTCCCCCGCGCACGGAGATCGCAGGGCCGACGGGGTCCGCGCCCGGATGTCGGACAGGTGCGGAATCGTGTCGGGCGTCCGCGGCATGCGGTCTCATTTCAAGGAGTCTGTGTATGAAAGTCGTAGCCTTCAACGGCAGTGGTCGGAAAGACGGCAACACGTTTCTTCTGCTCAGGGCGGTCCTGGAGGAGCTGGAGAACGAGGGGATCGAGACGGAGTTGATCCAGCTGGCGGCGGCGGCGCCGCTCCAGGGCTGTGTCTCCTGCTTCAAATGCATGGAGCGGAAAAACATGCAGTGCGCCATCGGGGGCGATCCCTTCAACGAGTACTTCGCCAAGATCCGCGCCGCCGACGGGCTCCTGCTGGGATCGCCCGTCTACTTCTCCGATGTCACGGCCGGCATGAAAGCGCTCCTGGAGCGGACCGGGTTCGTCGCCCGCGCCAACGGCAACATTCTCCGGAGGAAAGCGGGGGCCGGAGTTCTCGCCGTGCGCCGCTCCGGCGCCAACCACGCGCTGTCGAGCATCAACTACCTCTTTCTGATCAGCGAAATGATCATTCCCGGGTCGAATTACTGGAATCTGGCCATCGGCGGGAAACCCGGTGACGTCCTGCAGGACGCCGAAGGCATGGGCACGATGAAAACGCTGGGCGTCAACATGGCGTGGCTGATGAAGACCCTGGCCGGCGGGAAATAAAACAGCCCCGAGGCACTCCGGGCTCTCCAGGGATGCACGGGTGGGCATCAGGCCGGATTCTCCAGGAAGCGGCGGGGGTTCTCTACGAGCATGGTCCGGATCTGGCTAGCGGACACGCCCCGCTCCGCCAGCGCCGGAAGCACGTCGCGGCAGATATGCAGAAAGTGCCAGTTCGGCGCACTCCTTTGAGGCGCCCCCTCCGGGAGCCAGTCGATGTAGCAGGCCGCGTCGTGCGACAGCACCATGCGGTCGGCATACCCCCGGGCGCACAGGCGGGCGACCGTATCGACCCGCCGGTCGAAAGGGAGCAGCGCGTCCATTCCGAAGCGGTCCATCCCCAGGAGGGAGCCCTTGTCGATCAGCCGCTGCAGGTACTCGAGGTCGGCCGTGTCCCCCGAATGCCCGATGCACACCCGCGACAGGTCGACGCCCTCCTCCTCGAAAATACGCTGCTGTTCGATCCCGCCCTGTTTCCGGGCGTCCGTATGCGTCGACAATGGCGCTCCCGTATCCCGGTGCGCCCGGGCCGCGGCCCGCAGCACGCATTCGGCCGCCGGAGTCAGCCCGCGGGAATCGGTTGCACATTTGACGACGGCGGCCCGGATCCCGGTCCCGCCGATCCCCGCCCGGATGTCCCCGACAAACATGTCCACCAGGTCCCGCGGCGGTCGGGTGCGGCTCCAGGCGCGCCGCGACCGGAAAAAAGCGGGCAGCTCGCCGCACGCCATCATCCCGGTTGCGACCAGGATATGGAGGTCCACACGGTCCGCGATCCGCCGGATGCGGGGGAGGTACCGCCCCAGTCCCAGAACGGTCATGTCGACAATCGAATCGATCCCGCCCGACTTCAGAAGCCGCAGCTGCCGCACGGCATCCTCCACCCGGCTGTTCTCGTCCCCCCAGGTTTCGGGATAATTCTGATTGATTTCGGGCGAGAGCACGAAAACGTGCTCGTGCATCAGAGTCGCACCGAGCGCCGCACTGTCGATGTCCCCCCGGACGGTGCTCACACGCGCCATGGCCGGACCCCCCCCTGCAGAACGCCGGCGACCTGCGGGACGCAACGACCAGGGCCGCCGCCGGCGCACCCCCCCCGATCCTATTCGGCCGGCAGCGCCTCCCTGAGCTCGGACCGCAGCTTTTCCAGGGCCGGCTCGAAAAACCGGTACAGTTCCCCCAGCGCCTCCCGGTACGGCTCGTCAGCCGCGAGATTCGGCCGGATGGCCGACCCGGAGATCCCCCGTGCGGCGAAGGCCTCCCTGGCCCTGGTTTCGAATTCCCGGGCAACGGCCGCCTCCCTCTGCCGGAACTCACCGAGGATGCGTTCCCAGGCGCCACGGGCGCCATCTCGGAAAACGGGCCGGCCTCGGGCAAGTTCCAGGAGCCCGTCCAGTGCCCTTTGGGCCGCCGGAACATCCTCGAGCTGAATCGAGCCGGACAGGACCGCAACGCACGCGCGGCCGGCCATTCTCCCGGAATCCCCCCGGCGCTTGCCGAGCTCCGCCCGCAACTCCTTTTCGCCGATCATGCCCTGCAGGAACCGGTTGCCGATCGCCTCGCCGACCGGCCGGAGCTCCCTCTCCTTCTGCTCGTCGATCTCCTCGGGCGTCAACTCCGGCATATCCGACACCCGCTCCATTGCTATTTCGATGGCGCTCTTTATCCTGTCGTCGTCCACGTTTCTCTCCCTGCAGGGCTGATACCGGGGGAAAACAAGGGCCCCCCGGTTCGCAGGAGGCTGCCGCTCCCCCCCTCCCCCGCCGTTTGGCCGACACTGCCCGCCGCCCGACGGCCGTCCTGATTACAGGTACTGAAGTATCCACTCGAAATTTTCACGGACATCCTCCTTGCCCTGAATGAATCCGGGATGCCCGTAGGGGTGCCCGCACAGAAGGTACTCGATATCGAGCCGGGATGCCCTCTCGATGCTCCGCCGCAGCTCGGAGGCGCTGCCTCCCGGGAAATCGGTCCTGCCGGTGCTCCGGTAGAAAATACAGTCCCCCGCGATGAGGGTTTTCCTGGCGGGCCAATAGACCATCACGTGCCCCGGGGAATGACCGGGTGAGTGCAGGATCTGCAGACGGGCGACCGTCCCCGCGGCAATCTCCAGGAGACCGTCTTCGAGGTACAAATCCACCGTCCCCCCCAGCATGCGGACCATCTCCTCGTCGGCCGGGTGCATGGCGACCGGCACATGCAGTTGCTCCCGGATCGCAACGGCCGCCTCGCAGTGGTCCGGGTGACCGTGGGTGAGAACAACCAATCCGATGGACGCGCCATCGATGCCGTCGCGCCTCATTTCCGAGACCAGTCGCTCGAATCCCGGCTCCTGGTAGGAAGGCGTGACCAAGTGGCCGGGATCGATGATCAGGTGCTTCCCTCCCGTCAGAACGTTCGTGAAAATGCACGTATTGCAGTTGTTGTCCTGCCCCCGCCACAGGTAGATATGGAAATCGTCGAATATTTTCATGCAATTCCGGTTCTTTGGATTGGTAGATGTTGGGTAGAGCAAACACAAACGGGTTCGTCCATACAGGGATCATAGCAACCGTCCGCCTCCGGCGCAACCCGGCAGTACGGCTCCGGCCGGGCCCGATCCGCGCCGGTGCCATGCCGCAGGCATCGGATAGGACTATCCATCCGCGGGAAAATGTGAAATGATTTCCTGCGAACCCGGCGTGCATGCCGCCGAGCTGCGGGTATGCGCCAATGCCCTGGAGAATGCCGAGACATGGAAGACCCATACGTAAAGGAACGGGACCGGTCGCACATACCCGATGCCTACAAGTGGAACCTCGGGGATATCTATCCGAACGATGCAGCCTGGCACGAGGCGAAACAGGAACTGATTTCGGGCATGGCCCGGCTCACCGGCTTCAAGGGGACGCTGTCGGAGGGCCCGGGAAGGCTTCTGGAATGCCTCGAGCTGGCCTTCTCGCTCAGGAAGGAATACGTCCGGCTTGCGTCGTACGCGTCCATGCAGTCCGACCTGGACACCCGGGATTCGACCTACCTGGCCATGGACCAGGAAATGGGGCAGATCGGCTCGGATTTTTCCGCCCTCTACTCCTTCGTGGAGCCGGAGATCCTCGAGATCGATCCGGAAACGATAGACCGTTTTCTCAGGCAGGATGCGGGCCTGGCCGTCTACGGCCACATCCTGGACGACATTCTCCGCAAACGGGCCCACACCGCAACGGAGCCGGAGGAGAGGATCATTGCCGAAGCCAACCTGATGGCGGATTCTCCGGCGAGCATCTACAACGTCTTTTCCAACGCCGAGTTCCCCTATCCCGAAATCGAACTCGAGAACGGCACATCGGTTCGCCTCGATCCGGTCGCCTTCAGCCTGCACCGCCGGTCCCCGGTCCGGGAAAACCGCCGGAAGGCCTTCGCGGCCTACATGGGGAGTCTGCACGAATTCCGCAGGACTTTCGGGGCGCAGCTGGCCGCGGAGGTCCGGAAGAACCTGTTCTTCTCCCGTGTCCGCAGATACGGCTCGTGCCTCGAACGCGCCCTGGACGCCCACAACATCCCGGTGGCCGTGTATACGAACCTCATCGCCGGAGTCCGCAACCACCTCGATACGCTCCACCGGTACCTGGGCATCCGGAAAAGGCTCCTGGGGCTCGACTCCCTGCACTATCACGACCTGTACGCGCCGGTGGTCGGGGAACTCGATCTGAGCTTCACCTACGAGGAGGCCGTCGAACACGTCCTGGCTTCGCTGGCCCCCCTGGGGCCGGGCTACGTCGAAACCGCGCGCAGGGCGCTCACCAACCGCTGGATCGACGTGTATCACAACGACGGGAAGCGCTCGGGGGCCTATTCCAACGGCTCCGTCTACGACGCGCACCCGTACATTCTCCTGAACTACAACGGCAAGTACGACGACGTCAGCACCCTCGCCCACGAACTGGGGCACACGATGCACAGCCACTGGAGCAACAAAACACAGCCGTACGCGCTTTCGGGCTACTCCATTTTCGTTGCGGAAGTCGCCTCGACGTTCAATGAAGCGCTGCTGCTCGACCACATGCTGGGGATTGAGGACAGGCAGGATGTCCGTCTGGCGCTGCTGTGCAACCACCTCGACAATGCCCGGGCGACGGTCTTCCGCCAGGTGCAGTTTGCCGAATTCGAACTCAGGATCCACGAAACCCTGGAGTCCGGGACGGCCCTGACCGGAGACCTGCTCGACTCCCTGTACGGGTCCATCGTGCGGGAGTACTACGGGCACGACAGCGGGATCTGCACCGTCGACGATGCGATCCGCTCTGAATGGGCCCACATCCCGCACTTGTACTACAATTTTTACGTCTATCAATACGCGACGTCGTATACGGCTTCCGCCGCACTGTCCGAACGGGTCCTGTCGGGCGACCGGGAGGCCTCCGGAAAGTACCTGCAGTTGCTGGCGTCGGGCGGGAGCGATTACCCCATTGAACTTCTGAAACGGGTCGGGATGGACATGACGATGCCCCAGCCGCTGGAGGCCACCATCGCCGGCATGAACAGGATCATGGACGCCGTGGAAGACATCATGCCCGAATAGGACCGGCACAGGACACAAGAGATCCCGATGCTCAGACAGGCTAAAAGGATTGTCATTTTCATTGTGGGCAGCACCATCATTCTTTTCGGCATCGCCCTGCTGGTGCTGCCGGGGCCCGCGGTGGTCGTGATCCCGGTCGGGCTCGCCATCCTGGCAACCGAATTTGCATGGGCCCGGCGATGGATCAAGGTCATTCGGGATTCGGCCGAAAAGGGGGCGGACAAACTGAACCTGCGCTCGTTTTTTACCCGGAACCCCTCTCGGAAAAAGTCCGGGAAAAACCCCGGGGGAAACACCTGACCGGGCGGCCGGCTATCCGGCTCCGGTCCGGGCGCCCGTGGACCGGGCCAGGCCGTGGATCCACCGGAATACGGCGTCCCCGGCTTCCTCCCCCGGCTGCCTCTGGCGCCCGATCGCCTCGAGGTTGCGCGCCATGATCCGGAAGACGTCCTCCATCAGCCGTTGCCGGTCCCCCCGGCCATAGGCGCCAAGGTCCAGGGGAGAACCGATCCGGATGCGGATGATGACCCCCGGGTTCACCCTCAGGGTTTTCGGCAGGATAACGCGGCTGCTGCCTTCGAGCACGACGGGAACCAGAGGGACA
>Ga0123333_10005456_pt1 | contig 11456 bp, 8 predicted proteins | sample BioC12SIPDNA_3_FD_89957 | JGI IMG/M metagenome (GOLD analysis project Ga0123333, IMG submission 89957) | Anaerobic biogas reactor microbial communites from Washington, USA - Biogas_R2_B C12 SIP DNA | ecosystem: Engineered > Bioreactor > Anaerobic > Unclassified | place: Washington, USA...
CCTACGACTTTGACTTCGAAATCCGTATCGACCGCGAAGCGCCCCATCGGAAAGGATTTTGGACCGGTTCCGCTGCCGGCGATCTGATCGAAGCAGCCGAATATCAGCTCGAAATCCTCGTCGACGCCCAGGCGAACCGGGTCGCCGAGCGTGGGGTATTCATTCACGCCGCGCGAGAACTTGTCATTGCGCACGGTTCCCAAAAGCTGCACGGTCATCGTGATGCGCCGCGGAGCGCCGGGGTCGGGCAAGGGCTCCAAATCGCCGGCCGCCCCGACGCGCGTGATGTAGCCGATCAGCATGATGCGGCCCAGCGGCAGCGTGACATACGTGCCGAGCCGGCCCACGCGATAGGTGGTTCCGTGGTATTCCAGCGCCAGGTTCGAGACAGTTATCTGCACCTCGACCGAGTCGCCGTTAACGCTGATGACGTGTCCGATCTTCAGTGGATCCATGCGTGTGCTCCGGCATTGGGGCCCTTAAACTCAATCGGGAGTTGCCCGTTTTCGGTTTCCAGTTTTCAGTTCTGCGTGCTCACCCGACACCTGAAACTTGGCGACTAGCGACGCAAAACTGATGACGGAAAGCTGCCTACCCCTTGCCGTGGCGAAGTTGTTGTGGTAATCTCGCTAGCACAGCACCACATGTTGTGGTGGCGTCCCGTCGTTGAAGGCTGAAGGCGCGGCCCGGCGGGGCGATCCGATGCGGGGCCTTGGCCCTGTGCAAAAGACGCCCATAATCGCGTCAATCGTGTATCTAAAGCGAATTGTTCTTCACGGCTTCAAGAGCTTCGCCGACCGGACGGAGTTCGACTTCGGCCCCGGTGTGACGGCCGTCGTCGGCCCGAATGGCTGCGGCAAGAGCAATCTGCTGGACGCGGTGCGCTGGGTGCTTGGGGAACAATCGGCCCGCAGCCTGCGCGGCAAGCGCATGTCCGATGTGATCTTCGCCGGTTCGCGTTCGCGCAAGCCCGCGGCCGCGGCGCAGGTCGAACTCGTGTTCGACAACAGCGCCGGATTTCTCGCGACCGATGAACCCGAGGTCAGCATCTCCCGCGTACTCTACCGCAGCGGCGATAGCGACTACCGGATGAACGGCAATTCGTGCCGGCTGAAGGACATCCGCCAACTGTTCCTGGATACCGGCGTGGGGGTCGACGCCTACAGCATCATCGAGCAGGGCCGAGTGGATATGCTGCTCCAGGCCGACCCGATGCAGCGCCGCGAGATCTTCGAGGAAGCGGCCGGCATCAGTCGCTACAAGCAGCAGCGCGCCGAAGCGCAGCGCAAGCTCGAACGCTCGCAAAACAACCTGCTGCGCCTCAACGACATAATCGAGGAACTCGAACGGCAGCTCCGCAGCGTGAAGCTCGCGGCCGGAAAGGCCCGCCGCTGGCAGGAGTACGATCGCCGCTTGCGCGAACTGCGGGCCTCCTTCTCGTTGGCCGAATACCATGAGCTGGAAACCGGCTGCGCCGGGGTCCGGGCCCAAATGGCCGAACACAGCGACCGCCTGCAAACCGAGCGTGCCGCCCTGGCCGCGCACGATGCCGCGGCCGCGCAGCACGAGCGCGACCTGCAACAGCTTGATGAACGAATCCAGCATACCGACGCTGAATTGGCGGCTCTGCACGGCGAATTGAGCACGCTCAGCGAACGCATCGCTCAGAGTGAGCGGCGCGCCGCGGACCTGGCTGCCGCTCGTGAGCGCCGGCACACCCAGTCGGCCGAAATCTCGCAGCAGTTTGCGGAGCTTGAGCAGCGCATCGTGGCTGAGTCGGCCGCGTTGGACGTTCTGGCGCAGGCCGCCGAGCGCAGCGCCGGGAGGATTGTGCAGCTCCAGCAGGCGCGGAACGAAGTCGAGCAGCGCCGGGACGGTGCGCGGCAGGCGGTGGATCAGGCGCGGGCCGCGGTGTTCGACGCGGCGCGCACGGCGGCCCTGCTGAACAATGAACAGAACAACATTGTGGCACAGCGCGAGCGTCTGAATTCGCAATCGGACCGCTTGAAGGCCCGGCGCGCCGAGCTGGAGCAGGAACAGAACGAGCTTGGTCAGCGGCAAGCGCGTGCGCTAGGTGAAGTAGGCCGGCTTGATCAGCGCGTCGCCGAACTGAGCCAGCAGATTCGTGACACTGAGGCGCAAGTAGCGCAGTTGCGGAGCACGCGCCAGGCGCACGAGGCCGAAATCGGCGCCGCAAAGGAGCGGCGCAGCGCTTTGCTGTCGCGGCTCGAGTTGCTCGAGGATATGGAGCGCCGCCTGGAGGGGGTCGACGGCGGGACGCAGACGGTTCTGGCGTGGCGAGCCGAGGGCGATGAGCGGGCCGGCACCATCCGCGGGCTCGTGGCCGACCTGCTGCACATCGATGATCCGCGGGTCCAGGCTCTGCAACCCGTGCTGGCCACGTTTGAAAATCAGGTCGTGGTTGAAGACGCGCATGCGTTTTTGGCGGAACTCAACCGCCGGCCGGAATTGTCCGGTCCGGTGCGGGTCATAGCGCTGGACCGGCTGCCGGAAGATTTCAGCCGCGGACATTACGATGATGCGCCCGGGTTTGTGGCGCGGGCTTCCACTTGGGTGCAGTGTGCCCCACAGTACCGGAAGCTGGCCGAGCACTTGCTGGGCCGCGTGATCGTGGTGGACTCGCTGGAACGCGCTCTGGCTTTGGCCAATGGCGCCCCGCAGGGGTACGTCTTCATTACGCTGGACGGGCGCTCCGTTTCGACCGATGGCCGCATCACCATCGCCGGCGCCCAGGCCGGGGCGGGCCTGATCAGCCGCAAAGCTGAGGTTCGCCATCTGCAGCAGGAGCGCGACGAGGTCGAGACGGCCCTGGAACGCTGCGTGCGGCAGCGCAACGAGGTCGACCAACAGCTCTCGGACGAACAATTGCGGCTCACGTCGCTGATGAACGAAATCGCGGCCGCGCAGCGTGAACACGCCGAAGCGCGCAGCACGCTGACGCGCCTGGAGGGCGAATTGGCCCGCCTGCGGCGTGAGGCCGAAGTTTCGCACAGCGAACTGGAAGCGATTCACCGCGCGTTGGCGGAAATGGAAGAGCTGGCCCGCAAACTTGCGGCGCAGTTCGAAGCCGCCGGACAGGACCAGCAGGAGCGCCAGTCACGCATCGAAGTGCTCGAACGCGAGCTGGCCGAGCTGGAAGCCGCGGTCAGCAGTGCAGCGGCCGAGCTGACCGAGGCCCGCGTCGAAGCCGGGCGCAACTCGGAAAAGCTGGCTGCCAGCGCTGAGGCGTTCGCGCAGCTCCAGGCCGGGCGCGCCGGTCTTCAAAGAGATTTTGAGCGTGCCGCGCAGGAGATTGAGCAGGCCGCCGCTCAGATCGCCCAATCGCAGGCTGAGGCCGAAGCGGCCCGCACGCGTCAGACGGAGTGCGCGGCGCAGATCGAGCTGTTGCGTGCCCAGACCGGCGAGTTGCGGCAATGCCGACAGGAACTGCGGGCGCGGATCGAGGAATTCGGGGCCTTGGCGCGGGGGACGACCGAGCAGATTCATCAGATCGAGTCGCAGATACACGCGGCCGAGGTGGCGCTGCGCGAGTTTGAAGTGCGGCGTGAGAACCTCGTCAACCGTGTGCGCGACGAGTTGAACATAGATCTGGCTGCGGCTTACCAGGAGCAGCAGGAGCAACGCCGAGCCGCGGAAATGGCGGCCGCGGCGGCCGCCGCCGAGGGTGCGGCCGTGGAAGCGCCGCCTGCCGAACAGGACTGGGAGGCAGTGCGGGCGGAGATTGCGGAGCTGCGTGAAAAGCTGGCGCGTCTGGGCAATGTGAATCTCGACGCGATCACGGAGCTGGAAGAGCTGACGCCGCGCTATGAAAACCTGGTGGCGCAGCGCACCGACCTGCTGGCGTCGATTGAACGCCTGCAAGCGTTGATTGCGGAGCTCGACCAGGAATCGCAGACGCGCTTCGCCGCGGCCTTCAACCAGATCAGAGGATACTTTCAGGAGCTGTTCCGCCAAATCTTCGGCGGCGGCAAAGCCGACATCGTTCTACTAGACCCGGAAAAGCCGCTGGAATGCGGCATCGAGATCATCGCCCGCCCGCCCGGAAAAGAGCCCCAATCACTATCCTTGCTCTCGGGCGGCGAAAAGACCATGACGGCAGTGGCGCTGGTCATGGCCGTGTTCAAGAGCAAGCCTTCGCCGTTCGCTTTTTTGGATGAGGTGGATGCGGCTCTTGATGAAGCCAACACGGAACGCTTCAATAATGTACTACAAGGCTTCTTGGCGCATTCGCAGTTTGTGGTCATAACGCACAGCAAGCGCACCATGTCGAGCGCCGACGTGCTGTACGGCGTGACCATGGAGGAGCCGGGCGTCAGCAAACGCGTGAGCGTCCGGTTCGAAAACGGCCGCGTACAAACGCCCAATGTGGCGTGAGTGTTTCTGTTCTGTTCTTTTTTGTGAGGTTTGCGCCATGGCAAAGAAGAAGGTCGTAAAGAAGAAGGCCACCAAGAAGGCCACCAAGAAGGCCACCAAGAAGGCCGCCAAGAAGAAAGCCAAGAAGACGAGCAAGAAGAAGGCCATGTAGCTTTCTCGCCCGGTCGAGGCCGCCCCGACGGCCTGACCGGAGCATTTGGCTTATCCGGTCTTCAGGCGGCCTGCCCTGTACAGCCACGCGTAAGGCGCGGGTCGCGGGACCCAGCCGGTCAAGAGCCGGTGGCGAGTTTCGCGACGGTGTACTGGGCAGGCCGCCTTTGTTTGCGCGGATACTTGGCGACGTCTGCGATTACGGCCGCGTGTGAGTGGGAATGTGGGAAGGTGGGAATGTGGGAAAGTGGCTGGCACCTTCCTACCTTCCCACCTTCCCACTTTCCCACTCTCCCACGTTCGCAGTGGTCGCGTGGGCTGCAGGGCGCAGCCGGTCGCTTTCGCGAGGGGTGAGGAAGTGCACAGATTTCGACACGCCGGGCAGCGCAGATCGTTGGCAACGACCGCACGGCGCGGGTAATCTGCCGGACTTTAGAAATCGGCCCCAGCGGAGCTGTGCAGATGCGGTACAAATTCGGGATTGCGGCGGGGGCGGTTTTGGCGGCACTGGTGGTCGGCTTGACCGCCTGGTCATGGCGCGAGGCGGAACCGCCGGCCTCTTCGTCGGCGCCCAGCTCGCCGTCGGCCGATGTTGGTCACCAAGAACCGGCGCTCGCCCGCCCGGCAACGAGCGCGTCCAGCGCCGGTCTGGGCGAAGTCAGCGGTTCGGCACCGAGTTCGACCCGGCCCGTGCCGCCGCCATCCGAATGCCTCGATCTGGTTCCCGCCGAGACGTTGCTGTGCTGGTACGGACGCCCGTTCCCGGACACGGCACCGGCCGTGGACGGCCCCTCGCCCGTGCGCCTCGTGTTGGATTGGTTCGGCCATGCGCTGGACAACGAGGCTCGCCTATGGGCGCGCGGACTCGAAGGCTTCAATCTCGCCATCCGCTTCCCGCACGTGTTCGCACTGATTGACGCGCACGCGAAGGTTGACGAGTCGAAGAAGCCGCCGATCGTACGCGGCGATCGGATCGAGTTCGCGCTCATCGTCGAAACCCGCGGTCACGACGAGGCGTTCGCGCGCGTCATTCAGGCCGCGATCAACGAACAGACCGATCGCGACAAGGCTCACCTGGAACGACGGCAGGCGGAGAGCTGGTCGTTCATGGAACTCCGCGACGAGCGCCTGCCGGAATATTGTCGGCTCGCCTGGGGCAACATCGGCCCGTTCTTCGTCTTCACCGTCGGGCAGGATGTCTGGCCGCGCGTGGCCGCCGTAGCAACCGGGCAGCAAGAGGCCCTTAGTCACACGGACTGGTTGGAGGGCGTGCGAGGCCCGCGGGCGCGGCAGGCGCTGATCGAGATCATTGTGCGTTCGCAGGATATCCGCGGGCGGTTGGACCCGTTTGTGGATGGGCGGGCCACGGCCTTTTTCAGCGCCTGGCAGGCTGACGACATCGAGCGTTCGCATTGGGCGCTGGGCTTCGAAGGCCGCGCGATGTACTGCGTGGCCAACTTCGTCGAAAACGGGCAGTCCCGTCAGCGTCTGCTGGCCGACCCAAACGTCGATGACCCCGCGCTGCTGGCCACGATCCCGGAGGGGGCGCGTTATGCCGTCTACCGTGTGTCCCCGGCTGAAACGCTGCCGCGGTTCTTCAACGGCCTGTTGGCCACCCGGGATGCGCGCGAGCGTCGCACCATTCGGCGGCTGTGGAAGCAGATCCAGGAGGAACGCGGCTTCGACGCCGATCGCGACATCCTGGCCCACCTGGGCGAGCACATCGTGATGCACAACGACCCGCCGCACCCGTTGCACATTCCGCTGGCGATGACCACGCTGACGGAGATTCGCGACGAGCCGGCGCAGGTAAGCCGGGCTATCGACGCATTGTGTGAGGCTTGGCGCGACGCGCAGCAGAAATTTGAAGAGCAATTGAAAGCGCACAACACGGACGGCGAACTGCCGCCCACGATGGTCATCGACCGCGACACCACTGGCATCTGGTACGTCAAATTCGGCCCGTTTGCCGGGCCGGCGTGGGTTGTAACGGACCGCTATTTGATCACGAGTTGGTCATCGGAGGCGTTGCGCGCTTATCTCGACAAGGTCGGCGAGCGCGCCGGGCGCCGTCCACGGTAGCGCTGCCCGGGCCCGCCAGGCGAGCCTGCGTCGAGCCCCCCAGGCTTCTCGCCTGCGACGGCCTAATATCTATCGGTCGGTCCCATATTCTGAAGCCGCGAGCGCTGACAGCGCGGAGCGAAAGCCGCATATTCCAGGCGATAACTCCGGTTAGCCGTCCCGGCTCGTTGACATAAATGGCGCCTGAGGTAAAATTTCGTTTTTGCGGCTCAGATGCGACTGGGGCCGTAGCTCAATTGGTTCAGAGCGCCGCCCTGTCACGGCGGAGGTTGCGGGTTCGAGCCCCGTCGGCCTCGTTTCCCAATCGCAGCAATAGCGCCCCTGGGTATCAAGCCCGGGGCGCTCCCCGCTCTTAAATCCCACCAAATTGTCTAATCCCTACCAATCCTGAGACACGCCTTCCGTTCCGCCCGGGCTCGGCCTGAGGTTCACGCGGCTGGCCAGCACGCGTGGACGAAACAGTATTCCGAAGGCCACGCAGGCCGCGTAGAGGCTTACGTGCACCAAGGCCCGCACCAGCATGGTCCAGGCGCCGCCGCGCACCAGGTTTTCCGCCGAGGGAATCAGCAGCAGCGCCGCCACGGTTGTGAAAACCAGCACCGTGAGCTGCGCCGGCACCTGAAGCCAGAACAACCGCATTTGCGTGGTCATAACGCCGAACACGATCGTCAGCAGCATCAAGCTCTGAGCCAGGATGATGAGCATGAATTCCGGAAAGAATTCGGCGTACTCCGCACGATACAGCGCTTCGAGCACGAAATGTCCGAAGAACACCGCCCCTAACACGAGCGACAACCCCAATGCCAGCGCCGCGCCCAGCAGCTTGCCGGCCAGCAAAAGAAAGGCCCGAAAATCGAGCTGATAGCAGCGCGACAGGCGATTCGCCGCGGCCACGCCGAGCTGGATGATCAGGATGTTCCCCGCGTTGGTGAGCTTCTCCAAAGCCCCGTAGTGTCCCAGGGCCGCCGTGCCGCCCGGCTGATATTTGATTACATACACCGGGATGCTGCTGGAAAGGTGCAGTATGAGCAGGACTATCCCTAGCGGCAGCGTCCGCCGCGCCAGCTTCGACACCGCGCTCCAGGTCCAACTCGGATCAAAGTCGCGGTGGGCCGTGACCTGCCGGTGATCGAACAACAGCAGAATGGCCGCCGACGCGATCACATAGACCATGATCGCCAGGGCAGCGCCGTCCGCGCCGTGGCCGTCGCTAATCAGGCCGCGCCGCGCCAGGTACGCGAACAACGGCACGAACACCGCGTAGCTGACCAGCATGGCCGCCCCGCGCTGCGCCGCCGAGGCCGCCAGCAGGTCCAGGCGCTCGCGCCTCTGAAAGAGGCCCCATGCCATTTCGGCCTGTGAAAGCATGATGCGGCTGCCGCACATGCCCACCAGGATTACGGTGTATGACCAATTTTGCTGTGTGAACGCTTCCCAGACCGCAAACCCAAACAACACGACGGCCGCCGCGCCCATCATCAGGTTGCGCAGCTTGCGGTAGGTGCCGTAGGCGAACTCGTGGGCGGCATCAGCTACGAACGCGCCGCGCAGCTCGAGCGAGCAGAACAGCACGATCGGGGTAGCTACCGCCAAGCTGAATTCGACCTGCCCCAATACGAAAGGTGGGGCGAATTTCGCGAGAATGACGATGGCTGTTAATTGGCAGGCGTAGAACGCCGACATGCCTGTAACGGCATACAGCGCGTTCTGCTTCAGCGAGCGCGTCCGTACGAACGCGCCGGCGGGAATCGCGGTCCCTCGTAACAGGCCAGCCAACATTCAGCTCCGGTGCCGACTTCGCCGGTACGGCGTTTCTCGCTCGGGTGCGCCGGTGCTGATTTGTGCCAAACGCGGTCCGCTATTCCCGCCTCCTGGGCATGGACAGCAAAACCGCCGCTCAGGGCAGCGGCACGGAATCCAACTCAATCGGAATCGTGATCTCGTCCGTCCTGGGGTAAACACGCAGCACCATTTGCGTGTTCTCGTCCAACGTACCGCTCGTAATAGTGTAGGCTTTGACCGAGTCGCCGCTCGTGGTTTCGAGCGTGCGCTCCCGCGGCCGCATCTGCTTCATGTAAGCGTCGTAAAGCGCGATTTCCTGGATCTTGTCATCGCCCTTTTTAATCTGCAACACCAGTTGGTTTGACTGGGATTGCTCTTCCGGCAGTTCTTCGGCCGCGACCACGCGCACTTCCACTCCGGCCGCCTGTAACTGCTCATTCGGGATGGTCTGGCCGGCGTACTGCAACGGGTTGTCGATCGAGATCTCAAGCTTTTCCGGCGCCGTGACAATGCGCAGCGCGCCTCGCAGGCGCATCGTTTGCGCCGCGCGGGCCGGCGAACCCAGCTTCGCCTGGAGCGTCAGTCCGCTGGTCTTGAGCCGCTCTGCGGGCAGATTGAACGGTCGCATCTCGGTTTTTTGGTCTTCCGTGTACGTTTCAGGCGTAATCAGCGGCCGGCCCGTGTCGTCAGTCGCTTCGGTAATGATGATATTCCCGACGCGTACCGTGTTCTCGATTCCGGCGCCCGCGAAGCGCATCTGCAGGCGCAACTCCGATTCTCGTTGTCCGGCGGTCTTCTCCAGGAAGAAGTAACGCGCGTCGAACATGGCCAGGATTTCAGCCCGCAGCGGACCCTGGTCATAGGTGACGGCCGGCTCAGCCGGCTGCGTATCCGCCGGTGGAACGGCCGTCACGCCGGACGGCGTCGGCGGTGCGGGCTGTTGAAGCGCGACAAGCATGCACAGATACAACATGGATGAAATCCTCCTAGTTCAACCTAGTTCAACTTCCTCTGGCGATGACCGACCGCTGGCCGCTTTCCCACTTTGCGCGCGGCACAAGCGCGATCTCTAACGGGCGGGAACATAATCACTCCCGCCCCGCTACTCGTCAACCTGGTGATCAGCGCCGGTGGAAGCGTGGCTGCCATGAGGTGCCGTGCCCAAGCTGTAAGCGCGGGCATGCCCCTCGTTAACGGTCTCCGATGCGGCGCGACTGGCGGCGGCATAGAGCAACTGGCGCCGGCATGCCCGCGCCCCGCTGTCGCGGGGCTTGGGCATGGCACCCGGCTTGGGCATGGCACCCGTCCTGTCGCGCTGTCTCCGCCTGTCGGGCTGTCTCCGGCGCTGCGTCCCATGCATGCCCCCCGAAAGCCGAGCAGATAAAGGGCGCATAGCGCGCATGCCGGAATTCGAATCGGAGCCACTCTCTGTCGCGCGGCGTGCGAGCGGCCCGTCGAACCGGTCTAACCGAGTAGTTTCTCGGTGACCTCCATCAGGCGTTCCATGCGGAAAGGTTTGTTCAGGTATTCGTCGACGCCCAGGGCCTCCGCGTACTGGCGGTGACGACGCCCTTCGTTGCCCGTGATCATGATCACGTGCGGGCGGCTGCCGCGCGGCTTGTCCTTGCGGAGCCGTTCGAGCACCAGGAACCCGCTCTTTTGCGGAAGCATGATGTCGAGGATGATCAGATCGGGGTCGTTCTCCTCAGCAAGCTGCACGGCCTTGGCGCCGTCGCGCGCCGTGTCGATGGTTGCGCCGGTATCGGCCAGACTGGTGGTTATCGCGCCCACAATGTCCGGATCGTCGTCCACCACGAGTATCCGTCTGCCTTCGAGTGATTTCGGCACTCTCGTCTCCTTATGCTCGGCCGTGCGCGTAGTGTAATATTCCCGGCTGGACCTGACAACAAACTCATCGGCCGGCGGCGACGGCCGGCCGGGTCTGGGAGAGCGTCATGCAATTCGCACGTCAAAATGTCCTGGTCGGAGCGTTCGTCCTGGTAGGGCTCGCGGCGCTGGGTGCGCTGGCGATTCTGTTCGGCAGCGGGCTTACGCGGCTACTCGGAGGCGACGGATATCCCATCATCATCGAATTCGGGTCGGTCAGGGGAATTCGGCCGGGAAACCCGATTACGCTGGCCGGACTTGAGATTGGGCAGGTCGAGGAAGTCAAATTCGCGGGGCCGGCCCAGCTCGCCACGCTTGGCGGGCCGGTGGTTGAGGTTCACGCGATCATCAGCAAGGAGTTTGAGAACCGCATTCCCAAAAACAGCACCGCGATTGCGACTGAACCGGCGTTTGGGCAGGGCCGGCCGCCGATCGAGATCACGCCCGGCGATCCGAAGACTGGCATGTTGGCTGCGGGAGACCGCATCCTGAACGCCCAGACCAAGGGTGCGATCGAGTCGCTGCTGCCGCAGGATATCCGGTTCACGTTCGAAAAGGCGACCCAGCAGGTCGGAGATGCCGCGGAAGCGCTGACGCCGGTCCTGACTGACATGCACGACCTGCTCGCGCGGCGCAGCCCGAGCGAAGTGGACCGCATCGGCGGCCCGCAGGGCAACCTCGCCTCCGCGGTGGCCCGCATCGACGCGGCCGCCAAGCATTTAAAGGAGGTGCTCGGCGATCCGGCGGTGAAGAGCCAGATTCGCGAGACGATCGCGAACGCCCACAAGATGAGTGAGGACGGCAAGGTCTTCACAGCCAACCTGCGAGCCAGCTCGGAAAAAGTGGATGAGGTCGTAGAGCGCGTGCAAACCGTGGCCGCGAAAGCGGAGACGACGGTTGACCACCTGGACTCCGAGGTGACCGCGCTGGCGCGTGACGCGCGCGGCTTCCTGGAGCGGGCCACGCGTCTGGCGGACACGGCCAACGAAATGGCGGCCGCCATTCAGCAGGGCGAGGGCACGCTGGGGCGTCTGCTACACGATTCGAAGCTCTACGAGTCAATGGTGCTGACGTTCCAACGGGTCGCGCAGGCGATGGAGGAGTTCCGGCTAATGGTGGTGGACTGGCGCGACAAGGGAAAGATTCGCGTAGCGTTCTAG
>Ga0123333_10005460_pt1 | contig 11454 bp, 5 predicted proteins | sample BioC12SIPDNA_3_FD_89957 | JGI IMG/M metagenome (GOLD analysis project Ga0123333, IMG submission 89957) | Anaerobic biogas reactor microbial communites from Washington, USA - Biogas_R2_B C12 SIP DNA | ecosystem: Engineered > Bioreactor > Anaerobic > Unclassified | place: Washington, USA...
GCCGACGGCCCAGTCGAAGATCGCACCGCCGGTGCCGGTCTCCTGCACGGTCTCGAACCGCTTGGGGACGAGGTCCATGCCGGGGGCGTCGACGCCGCAGTCGGTGAGCGCGACCCACACGTTCAGGGCGCGGATGCCGGTGCCCATGAAGGCGCCGTCCTGGTGCCAGTCGCTCTTGCCCTCGAGGCGGGCCCGGCGGAGGGTCGCCTTGTTGGCCGAGAGGACCGGTCGTTCGCCGAGGTAGTCCTCGACGACGCGCCGGAGCCCGACCCGCTCGTAGGTGCGCAGCACCAGGTCGAGGAGCCGGGGTGAGTCGCACGCGAGGACGCCGCCGTCGCCGGCGATCCAGGGGCGGGCGAGGGCGATCGCCTCCTCGCGGGGGAGCGGCAGGCCCCGGAACCACGACGACAGGGTCTTGTGGGGCGTGTCCTGGTTGGCCTCGCGCACCGCGAGGACGTGCTCGATCCCCTCGACGAGGGTGTCGACGGTGGCGGCGTCGATCAGCCCCGGGACGTGGACCGCCCCGCGGGTGAGGATCCCGCGCCGCACCGAGTCGGCGTCGAGGTCGGCGGGGGCGACGCGGGCGAGCCCGGGCGCACCGGCCGCGTCGTCCGGACCGGTCGGATCGGCGGCGGCCGCGTCGACGCGGACCGGCCAGGTGGCGTGGCGCGACGCCTCGGGCACCTCGGAGAAGGCGCGGTAGCGCAGCTCGGCGAGGCGGATCTCGATGGCGGCGTCGCGCTCTACGCCGTTGGCCTCGTGCAGAGCCTCCACCGCGTCGAGCACCCGGCCGGCGGCGACCATCTCCTCGGCGGCGGCGAGTGCCGCGACCGCCCGGGGACCCGGGTCGGCGTCGAGCGCCGCGCTCACCGGTGGCGCTCCTCGTACAGGCCCACCGCGTACTCGTAGAGCTCGACGTCGAGGGCGTTGTCCTCGCGGATCCGCTCGACCAGGCCTGCCGGTGGCGGGGTCGCCTCGGTGGTGTTCGACCGGGTCGGGGGGCCGACGGTGAGGCCCCACCGGGCGCCGAGCTCGTCGCAGAACTCGTCGAGGCGCGACTGGAGCCCGAAGGCGTCCAGGCCGGCGAGGGCCTCCTTCGCCATCTCCAGCCGCTCGGGCGTGTACGGGACCTGGGTCAGCACGCCGTCGCCGGGTCCGAACTCGTCGGGCGACAGCGAGAGCATGCGGGTCATGTGGTTCTGGATCATCGCCTCGAAGCGGAAGGGGTCCTCGTAGATCTCCCACAGCGGTGTGTCGGGACCGGCGCCCCGCTGGTGGCGCTCGGCCTGGTGGCGGAGGAACGACAACGTGCGTTCGACCGGGTCGCGGAGCACGGTGACGGTGACGAACGGGGCGTCGAGCAGCTCGACGGTGCGGACCGGGAAGTGTCCGGTGAGGAGGCGGATCCGCTCGCCGCGGTTCTTCCAGCACTCGAGCAGGTGGGACACCGAGATCACCGAGACGCGACCGTCGGGGCCGTCCTCGCCGTTGGGGTAGACCTGCTCCTCCGGGAAGGTGGCCCGCAGGCGGTCGCGGAGGGTCGTTCCCGCGGTCTTCTGCATGTGGGCGACGAAGAACCGGGTGTCGGGGTCGACGGCGGCCGGCTCGGTCATGGGTCCTCCGTGTGGTCGTCCGGTGACGCTCCGGACACTATCCGGCGGCCGGACCCGCCCGTCCGGCGGGCACCGGGCGGGCCGACGATGTCGTAGCGTCGGGCGGTCCGACGATCGAGGCGAGGAGTCGCGGGGTGTTTCCGTTCTGGGAGAAGGTGGTGGCGCCGCTGCTCGACGCGGCCGGTGTCCGACGGCTGGTCGAGATCGGGGCCCTCCGGGGTGAGAACACCCAGCTCATCCTCGACCGGCTCGGCCCCGGCACCGAGCTCCACGTCATCGACCCGGTGCCCGACTTCGACGTCGACGAGCACCGGGCCCGGTTCGGCCCCGGCTACGTGTTCCACCGGGCGCTCAGCGTCGACGTGCTCGACGGGCTGCCGCCGATGGACGGCGCCCTGGTCGACGGCGACCACAACTGGTACACGGTCTACAACGAGCTGCGGCTCCTGCGGGAGGTCGCCGAGGCCGCCGGCCGGCCGATGCCGGTGACCGTGCTGCACGACGTCGGGTGGCCCTACGGCCGGCGCGACCTCTACTACGCCCCCGACACCGTGCCCGAGGAGCACCGCCAGCCGTGGCAGCGAAGGGGCATGCGTCCCGGCGTGGAGCGCGTCGTGCCCGTCGGCGGCCTCAACCCGACGATGTGCAACGCGGTGGTCGAGGGCGGCCCCCGCAACGGGGTGATGACGGCGGTCGACGACTTCGTCACCGAGTTCCCCCGGCCCCTGCGCACGATGGTGCTCCCGATCTACTTCGGGTTGGCGATCCTGGTCGAGGAGGAGTGGGTCAGCCGGCGCCCCGAGGTCGGCGCCTTCCTCGACTGGCTCGACAGCAACGACGGCAAGGACATGCTGCTCGAGCTGTCGGAGTCGATCCGGATCGACGCCATGCTGTTCCAGCACCAGATCTACTTCAACGGCCAGGCGGCCACCGAAGCCCTCGCCACCAAGTACCTCGACAGCACCAAGCGGGCGCTGACCAACGAGCACTACCTCGAGGTCGAGGTGCGCCTCGCCCACCTCGCCGACTGCGTCGAGCGGGAGCGACCGCCGCAGATCCCCAGCCTCCGCGACCCGATCCGCCACGACGCGGTCGCCTACCGGAACCTGCGCACCGTGCGCCGGACCGGCCAGGTCCCCGAGGGCGAGGACGTGCCGCCGATGGGATACGCCTACGGCACGCGGGGACGAGCGTCGCTCGACGCCCTGACCGACCTGCTCGACGGCCTCCGCGACGACCACGTGCGGGGCGACCTGGCCACCTGCGGGGTCGGCCGGGGCGGCACCGCCATCCTGCTCCGGGCGTACCTCGACGCCCACGGCGTCGACGGGCGCCAGGTGTGGGTGGCCGACCGGTTCCGGGCCGCGCCCGAGGGGCAGCTCGAGTCACGGACGGAGGACGGCCTCGCCGCCCTCCGGGGCGACCTCAACCAGGTCCGCGAGGGCTTCGACCACTTCGGCCTGCTCGACGACACGACCCGCTTCCTCCAGGGCGACCTGGCCGCCACGCTGCCCGACGCCCCGATCGAGTCCCTGGCCCTGCTCCACGTCGGGCCGGGCCTCGGCGCCGCCGCGCGCGATGCCCTCGACCACCTCTACCCGCGCCTCGCCGTCGGCGGCGCCGTCGTCGTCGACCCGGGCGAGGACGACCCCGCGGCCCGCGAGGCGGTCGCCGCCTTCCGTCGCGACGCCGGCCTCGACGGTCCGACCGACCCCTTCGGGGCCACCGGGCTCACGTGGCGCAAGACCGACGACGCCGTCCGTCGACCGACGCCCCGGCCCGCCGAGGTCGGCGCCGCCCGGGCCCCGCTGGCGGTGCCCGCCGCGACGGGCACCTGCGACCTGTCGGTCGTCGTGTGCTTCTACGACATGCGGCGCGAGGCGGCCCGCACCCTGCGCTCGCTCTCACGGGCCTACCAGGAGGGCATCGAGGACCTCGACTACGAGGTGATCGTCGTCGAGAACGGCACCGCTCCGGACCGGCGCCTAGGCGAGGAGCTCGTCCGCGGCTTCGGCCCCGAGTTCCGCTACCTCGACCTCGGCGAGGAGGCGACGCCCTCACCCGCCGACGCGCTCAACCGCGGCATCTCCGCCTCGCGCGGCGACGCCCTCGCCCTGATGATCGACGGCGCCCACGTGCTCACCCCCGGGGTGCTGCGCCACGCCCGTACCGGCCTCGCCGCGTACGCGCCGGCGGTGGTCGCCGTGCAGCCGTGGTACGTCGGGCCGGGGCAGCAGGGCGACGCCATGCGCAACGGGTACGACCGCGACGAGGAGGACCGTCTGTTCACGTCGATCGGCTGGCCGAACGACGGCTACCGACTCTTCGAGATCGCGCACTTCCAGGGCGACCGCGACTGGCTCGACGGCCTGTGGGAGAGCAACTGCCTGTTCGTCACCCGGAAGCTGCTCGAGCAGGTCGGCGGGTTCGACGAGGGCTTCCACTCGGCGGGCGGTGGCTACACCAACCTCGACATCTACGAACGCCTCGGTGCCTCGCCCGGCGTGAACCTGGTCAGCGTGCTCGGCGAGGGATCGTTCCACCAGGTCCACGGCGGGACCACCACCAACCTCAGCGACCCCGAGGAGCGCCGGGCGACGGTGTTCTCCTACGGAGAGCGCTACGCCGAGCTGCGCGGGCGGCCCTACACCGGACCGGAGAAGCGGATCTTCTACGTCGGCGGCTTCCACGGCGAGCCGGCCCGCCGCACGCGGGCGCGGCGCATGACCGGCGCCGCGTTCGAGGTCGACCCCGCGCTCGAGGGTGAGGAGGGCCCGCTCGGACGGCCGGTGCCGATCCCCGACGACCTCCGCGACGCGTTCGTCGCCGCCTACCACCGGGGGGCGGGCTGGCGATCGACCTCGTGGCTGGGCACGCAGGCGCTCAACGCGCCCACCGACCTGATCACCTACCAGGAGATCGTCGACGAGGTCCGGCCCGACTGGATCATCGAGACCGGCACGCGCACCGGCGGGCGGGCGATGTTCCTCGCGTCGGTGTGCGACGCGCTCGGTCACGGCCGCATCGTCTCGATCGACAACCGGGCCGACACCGAGCGGCCCGAGCACCCGCGGGTGACCTACGTGGAGGGCCGGGCCCAGGACGACGACGTCGTCGCCCGCGTCCGCGAGATCGTCGGCCCCGACCCGCACGCGCTCGTGATCCTCGGCACCCGCGGCGCCCGGCGTCGGATGCACCGCGAGTTCGAGACGTACCGGCGGTTCGTGCCGGTCGGGTCCTACGTGATCATGGAGCACACGGTGCTGAACGGCTATCCGGTGCAGGCGTCCTACGGACCGGGGCCGTTCGAGGCGGTGCGCCGCCTGCTGGCCAGCCGGGGGGAGTTCGTCGTGGACACGTCCCGCGAGAAGCACGGCCTGTCGTTCAACCTCGGCGGGTACCTGCGCCGGATCCGGTGACCGCCGTGCCGGGGAAGGTGTTCGGCATCGGTCTCAACAAGACCGGCACCATCTCGCTCCACGAGGCGCTCGAGACCCTCGGTCTCCGCAGCCTCCACTGGGGCGGTCCCGAGGTGCGCCTGACGATCGAGCGGGCCCGAGACGAGGGCCGCCCGCTCGTGGACGACCTCGACGGCTACGACGCCTTCAGCGACATCCTGGTCCTGAGCGAGAACTTCGCCCTGCTGGACGCCCAGTACCCCGGGAGCCGATTCGTGCTCACCACCCGCCCGGTCGAGGAGTGGGTGGAGAGCCGTCGACGCCACGTCGAGCGCAACCGTCGTCGCCGCGACGCCGGCGAGTACGACGGCACGTTCCTCGACGTCGAGCCGGACGCGTGGCGGGCGGAGTTCGCCGCCCACCACGAGGCGGTGCACCGGTACTTCGACGGCCGCGACGACCTGCTGGTGCTCCGCATCACCGAGGGCGAGGGCTACGAGCGGCTGTGCCCGTTCCTCGACCGCCCCGACCCGGGCACGCCGTTCCCGTTCCGCCACCGGTCCGGCTGAGCGCCCACCCGGTGGCGTCCCGGCGACTCGCCGTCCTACGGGGTGGGGGAGGCGTCGTCGGCCGCGGGGTGCGCCGGATCGGCCGCCGCGGCGTCGATCAGCGCGAGGACGGCGTCGACGCGCGCCGCCCACGACTCGGGGGCGAGCCGATCGGGGTCGGGCTTCACCCGGCCCTCGGCCAGGGCCTCCTCGATGGCGGCGAGGAAGCCGTTGCGCCCCTCGGCCACGCGGATCAGGTCGCCGAGCTCGCCGATGTTCGCGATCGGAGTCGACACGACCGGCACCCCGGCCGCGGCGTACACGAACGCCTTCAGCGGGTTCATGGCGCGGGTCATCTCGTTGTCGAGGTGCGGGATGATCCCGACGTCGAAGTGCCGGACGAACGTCAGCGCCTCGTCGTAGGGGCGCACCCCCGGGAAGTGGACGTTGGGTTGGCCCTCGAGCCGCAGGATGGAACGGTCGAGGTGGGTCGAACCGATCAGGACGATCTGCCACTGGGGGCGCGCCCGGGCGATCGCCTCGATCAGGTCGATGTCGAGCCGTGACGACAGGTTGCCGACGTAGCCGACGATCGGTCCGCTCAGCTCGGCCAGCTCCGGAGGCCGCGGCCCGTCGGGGAGGGCGTCGGGCAGCTCGAGGCCGTTGGGCACCAGGTGGATCTCGTCGGCGAGCGGGGCCATCGACTCGACGACCGGCCGGCAGTTGGCGATGACGACGTCGCTGCGGCGCAGGACGTCGGCGTAGTTGCCCTCGATGCGGGCGTACAGCGCGCTGCCGGGCCGGCTCCAGGTGCGGTTGTCGTCGACCACGTCGGTCACCACCAGGTCGGGCTGGAGGCCGTCGATCAGCTCCGGCAGGTCGAGGTTGCTCGGGTACCCCCACAGCACGAGCGGCCGGTCACCCACCCCGGCCTTCCGGAGCACCTTGCGGACGTGGTCGAGGTAGCGCTCCCGTGGCGGCAACCCGGCCAGCCGGCTGGCGCCGCCCGCGTGGAGGAACGTGCGGTGCAGCACCCGGCCGTCGTCACGGCGGTGCGCCACCCGCTCGATCGTGCGGCGCATGATCAGCCGGCTGTGGTCCGTGGTGGACCCGGCGCTGCGGAGGTACAGCTTGGCCAGGTACTCGGGGGCGACCGGGTTGTCGAAGTGCACCGCCCGCTCGACCCGGCCCGACGCCAGCAGGTACTTGAGGAACATGTCCTGGCGGCGTCCGTAGATGCCGGTGTCGTTCTGCTTCCAGAACACGACCAGGTCGAACGGTGCGCCGGGTTCGAGGCGCCGCCGGGCGTCGCCGGGCCGTCGCTCGGCCGGTCGTCCGGGGGCGGTCGACGGCGACCGGCCCTCGCCCCCGCCGACGGCGGGGGCGCCGGCGCCCGCGAGGGTCGCGGCGGTCGCGGTGGACTCGGCCGCGGCGCCGGGCAACGTGGCCCGGGCCATGCGGTGGGTCAGGTCGATCAGCTCCTCCGCCCGGGGCGTGAGGGCGGGCGGGTCGTCGAGCAGGCCCTCGAAGATCGGCGCCACCACCTCGGCGAGCGCCTCGTAGCTCAGGTGCTCGAGGAACAGCTTGCGACCCCGGGCGCTGCGGGTCCTCGCTTCGTCGGGGTCGTCGAAGATCCGGGCGATGCGCTCGTGGAGGTCGTCGCCGGGATCCCACACCTGGAGCACGCCCCGTTCGAGGAGCGGGGCCAGCGGTGCGGTCGGCGTGACCAGGCACGGAACGCCCATCGCCAGCGCGTCGGTGATCTTGGCCGGGAGCTGGTGGGCGGTGACCGGGTGGGTCGGGTCCTGGAGGACGCACGCGAGGTCGGCGGCGTGCACGGTCCGGGCCAGGTCCGAGAACGGCTGGTCGGGCAGCGGGGCCACCCACCGGGCGAGGTCTCCGATCTGGGTGCGCATCTCGTCGAGGGCGCGCGGGCCGAACACCAGCAGGCGGTACCGCTCGTCGCCGAGGCGGTCGAGGGCGCGGAGGACGTCGAGCACCCCCTTGTGGGCGCGGGGGGTGCCGCCGAAGAGGAGCAGCCGGTGCTCGTCGCCGAACCCGAGCCGGGCCCGGGTCTCGGCGCGGTCGTACAGGGCGGGGTCGAACACCTTCTCGTCGCGGGCGTGGGGCACGATCGTGCCGCCGTAGAGGTGCTGGAGGGTCGGGTTCGACACGGTGACCGCGTCGGCCTCGACGATCACCTGATCGCAGGCGCGGGTCCACGTGCGCTCGAACGGCCAGACGACGTCGGGCTGGCCCCGCCGGGCCAGGACGCCCCGCGAGTCGAGCCCGGCGTCCTCCGCGAAGAACGACAGCTCCCGATCGTCGACGTCGAGCACGACGGGACGGTTGCGGTGCTGCTTGGCGAGGAGGCCGAGCGCGTACGAGGGCAGGCGCGGCTTGGACACCCACACGGCGTCGGCCTCGATCCGCCCCGCGACCTGCTCCATGGCGTCGAGGTGGGCGGGGAACGGCCGTCCCTCGAAGACGTTGATCGGCATCTCCGAGTCGCGGAGCGGCGCCCACACGTCGGTTCCGTACCGCTCGAACTGGGCGCCCCAGATCTCGACGTCGAACCGGCGGGCGAGCACCTCGGCCATCACCATCGCCCGGCCGAGCGGGTTGTGGCCCACGTCCCAGGCGATCACCGCCACGGAGGGCCGCCCCGAGGGGGCGGCCGCCGGTCGGGTGCGCGCGACCGTGACCGGTCCCGTCGGCTGGGCGACCGCCTCGGCGGCCCGGAGCCGGCGGGCGATCCCCTCGGCCCCGGCGACGCCGCGGGCCAGCAGGCCGTCGGGACCCGACGCGGTGCCCGCGGTGGCGTCCTCGGCCCGCCGCTTGGCGGCGCGGGCGAGCTTGATGCTGCGGCTCCCGGCGATCATCCACAGCGGTCGGGCCGCCCGCTGGCGGAGCTCCTGGTACACCCGCTCGCTGGTGCCGAGCCGACGACGCAGGTCCTCGGTGCGGAGGCGGTCGACCCGGGCCGCGGCCTCCATGTCGGCGACGAGCGCGCGCCGGTCCTGGTCGTCGGCGAGCGTCTCGAGGGCCTCGCGTGCCCCGGCCGACGGCGTGGTCGAGGCCGCGACGTCGAGGAGGGTGCCGGCGTCGGCGGCGGCGGCGAGCTCCGACTGGCGCGAGTTGAGCAGCTCGTCGCGGCCCGCGGCCGGCCGCTGGCGGCGCAGCGAGGGGGTGATGAACTCCTCGATCTCGGCGGCGGGCGGCGTGGTCAGGCCGGTCACGCCCAGGCCCGTGAGGTCATCGACCAGCCGGGCCGTCCGCCCGACCGGGTCGGCCATGAGGTCCTCGTAGCGGACGTGGACCCGGGGGAGGTCCGCGGTGGCGTCGAGGGCCCGCTCGAGGTGGACCTCCCAGAGGGCGAGCCCGGCCGCGATCGGGAAGCCGCTGCGGGCCCGCACCGACTGCGCGACCTCCACGGGGTCGCGGGTGACGATGACGCCCACCGGCGCGTCGAGGAGCGGGCGCAGCAGGGGCAGCAGCAGGCACAGGCGGGGCTCCTTGACGACCCACGGGCGGTGCCGGTCGAGCTCGTCGACGACGTCGGCCATCGCCGCGAGCTGCTCGTCGCGGACGGTGGCCGGGATCGAGTCGAGGTCGAGGTCGGCGAGGCGCCACCAGTCGTAGCCGCCCCCGAGGAGCAGGCCGTCGCAGACCTCGCGGACATCGCGCCGCTCCCAGAACCCCTTCGGGTTCTCCTCGTTGGTCTCGGTGGCGTCGGCGTCCTCGCCGAACCAGGCGCCGGCCAGGTTCAGCAGTCGGGTGACGCTCGACGTGCCGGACCGGTGCATGCCCAGCACGATCAGCTGCATGGCCGGGATGCTACCGATGGGCTGGCGGGGTGGGTCCGCCGATGGGCGCGGGTGGATCAGCCACCCTCGGTCGTCGTCGGGGTCGACGGCTCTGCATCGGGGGTGGCCGTGTCGCCCGGGGGCGTGGTGAGGGTCAGGCCGTTGTCGGAAGGGATCACCCAGAAGCTGACCTTGCCGGACTCCACCGCGCGGAGGAGCACGTACTGGTCGCCGGCCTGCTGCAGGGCGGAGGCGAGCCGCTCGATCGCCAGCGCCTCGGCGGTGCGGGCGTCGACGGTGATCGCCGAGGTCCGGACGTCCTCGAACGCCGCCTGGACCGAGAGCGGCAGGTCGATGCGCTTGATCTGGAACGTCGGGTTGCCGCACTCCTCACCCGGCTGGTAGCGGGGGGAGCAGAAGTAGTCGCCGCCGAGGGCGCCCGCGAGGCGCTCGCTCAGCGTGGACTCGACCTCGTCCTGGAGCTCGAGCAGCACCTCGACGTTGCCGAACAGCTCGGCCACCTCCTGGCGACGGGTCTGCTCCTGGAGCGCGTTCTCGATCTGCTGGCGGAAGTTGTCCTGGATCATGCGATCCCAGCCGCTCGGCGTGAACGCGTTGTACCGGAGCCCCAGCTCCTCGTGGAACTGCTGGAGGCGGTCGATGTTGAGCTTGAAGTACACCGCCACCTGGTACGACACCTGAACGCGGTCGCTGGTCGGGGCGCTGATCGCGCTGCGGTCGACGGTCGACCCGCTCGCATTGGCGGCGGCGGCATCGTCGTCGCCGTCGCCGGAGACGATGTAGTTGCGCTGGTCGGCGGGATAGAGGAACAGCGAGTCGCCGATGCCGTTGAAGAACAGGTTGCTGCCGGGGGCGACGATGCGCTGGAAGTGCTCGCCCTCGAAGGGCCCGCCCCCGTAGCTGATGCCCCACTTGTCGCGGGGGGTCTTCTCGAGCGTGCCGCGCACGAGCGGCACGGCCGCCAGCCCGACGATCAGGAGGAGCGCGGCCGCGACGACGCCCCCGCCGCGCAGGCGTCGGGTCACCCGCCCGAGGAGGCCCGAGCGGCCGTTCGAGCCGCTCGCCGCCGCCCGACTGGCCGCCCGGGCCGACGGCACCGTCGCCGCCGCGCCGAGGTCGTCCTCGACGTGGTCGTCGTCGGGGTCGAGCTTCACGTTGAACGCCCGGAACCGGGCGGGAGCCCCCTCGGCGGCCTCCCCGGCGTCGGCGGTGTCGCCTTCGTCCGCCCCACCGTCGGCGGTGTCGTCGGCGTCGTCGTCGGCCGACGGGACTGCGGTGGGATCGTCCTCTCCGTCGACCTCGGCGTCCGCGTCGGCGACGTCATCGTCGTCGGGGTCGTCGCCGACGGACTCGTCCGGGACGTCGTCCGCGACCCGGTCGAGGTCGTCGAACAGGTCGCCGCCGAGGCGGGCCCGGCGGAGCCGCTCGGCGAGCGCCTCGTCCTCGGCCTCGTCGTGGTCGTCGTCGGGTCGGTCGCTCATCGTCAGTCCATGTCCATCTCGGTCGATTCGAGGCGGCAGTACCGCATGTAGGCGGCCACCACCTGCTCGGGGTCGCCCTTCTCCATCACCTGGCCCTGGTGCATCCAGATGCCCTGGCTGGCCATCTCCAGCACCGCCATCATCCCGTGGGTGACCAGCACGATCGTGCGGCCTCCGGAGGTCATCTCGTTCATCTTCTCGGCGACGCGGCTCTGGAACTTCGAGTCTCCGCCGGTGAGGGCCTCGTCGATGAGGACGATCTCGGGATCGAGGTGGGCGGCGACCGCGAAGCCCAGGCGGGCGCGCATCCCGCTCGAGTACGTCTCGACCGGGTAGTCGATGTACTCGCCGAGCTGGGCGAAGTCGGCGATGTCACCGGTCAGATCGGCGAGGCGGTCGGGCTCCATCCCGATGGCCAGGCCGCCGAGGCGGATGTTCTCCCGCCCGGTGAGCCTCCCGTTCATGCCGATGCCGATCGTCAGGAGGCTGGTGATGCGGCCGCGGACCACGACGCGGCCCTCCTGGGGGGCGAGGATGCCCGCCAGGCAGCGCAGGAGGGTGGACTTGCCGGCACCGTTGCGACCGAC
>Ga0123333_10005461_pt1 | contig 11453 bp, 6 predicted proteins | sample BioC12SIPDNA_3_FD_89957 | JGI IMG/M metagenome (GOLD analysis project Ga0123333, IMG submission 89957) | Anaerobic biogas reactor microbial communites from Washington, USA - Biogas_R2_B C12 SIP DNA | ecosystem: Engineered > Bioreactor > Anaerobic > Unclassified | place: Washington, USA...
AAGATATTCAGCCTTATCAACAAACAGCAAAGCATTGCAAAGCTTGAACATCAGTGTTAAATCGTTCGGAAATTCTTTGAGCGCTTTTTTCATCAATTCGATATTGTCCTGTATTTTCCCGCAATTGCCGTTTTTGTCATATTGACAGAGGTATTCATTTATCTTTTGGGCTTTTTGAATTTCATCGCATCCCAGCAGCTCATCCACTGACTTGTTATAATATGCAGCAATTAAAGGCAGCAAGGTTATATCCGGATAACCCTCGCCGCGCTCCCATTTTGAAACAGCCTGAACAGAGATATTTAAGTGATTTGCGAGCTCCTCCTGTGTGTTTCCGTTTTTCTTTCGGAAAGACTTTAAGTTTTCCGTTATTCTGATATCCATTGATATTCACCTCGTTTATAAAGTAACAAGCGCTTGTTCTGACTTTATTATACAAGTTTATTGAGCTTTTGCAATAACCGCAGCGTTGATTGGCGGTTGAAATAATCAACTGACGGTTTATTTCCGACTGATGATAAAGCGGATTCAGGCTGCTGTTCCCGAATCCGCTTTGTTTTATGTCAGGATTACAGAACCTCGGCGGTTCCGTAATTCTTTTATATATGGGTCACATCATTACACTATCTCGGCGGCTAACAGCTCCTCCGCCATGTGCATGGAGAGAGCTGCGTCCTCGATTGTGCAGAGCGGGTCGCGGCCGTCCCGCAGCGCCGCCACGAAATCCTCGTTCTCCGACTTGTAGCCGTAGTATTCGTAATACTCCTTTCCGCCGGCAAGGGCGATGCCGTCCAGCTTTTTAATGCCGGGCAGGGCGTAACCCGACGCGGCACGGGAATATATGCTGCCCGACGCGGAGGTGAGGATTGTCGCCTCGCAGACCTGTTCGGCGAAGCCGAGACTGATATAGGCTGACGCCGAGGGACCGTGAACCTCAAAGGTGTGGACCCGGCTCGCAGTCTGGTAATTTGCTCTCAGCGTGCCCGCCACGCCGTTGTCCATGGTAAAGACGCTGAGCCATGAGTTGGTCACCGGTGAATTTATGGCGCGTGAGACGGTCGCCGCCTTCGCAAGCTTTGTGCCGCCCGAGAGCCAGCGCACCAGATCCACCGCGTGAATGATATCCGACACATAGGCGTCCATATAGTGCCAACAGTCCGCGATATTGCTGTGCTTGATAAACACGCCGTCCACCTCGTTTATCTGGGTCAGTTCGCTCATTATGCGCATGACCTCCCGCACAAGGGGGATGTGGCGCCGGTTCATCGCCACCGCCAGTTTGAGATTCATCGCCTTTGCCGTGCGGGCAAGCGAGTCGGACTGGTACGAGTTGATGCCGGCGGGCTTCTCCATCATGACATTGAAGCCGGCTTTAAGACAATCGTATACCACCCGGTACATGCGATCGGGCTCCACCAGACAGACCACGCCGTCAAGCTTCCCCGCCTCACCCGCGATAAGATCGGTATGCATATAATAGGTGCGGGGGATGTTATACTTCGCTGCCATGGCATCGGCTCTCTCATGCACCAGGTCGCAGACCGCACAGACCTCGCAATCGGGTATGGAAGTCAGCGAGGGGAGATGAATCCCTCTGCCCATGCCGCCGCAGCCTATTACTCCTATTCTGACTTTAGCCATTGTCATTTCCTCCCGTTATCGGTGTGTTCCGTTTCCTTTATGATATATTACGACTGTGCACCGTATTCTTCCTCAAGCGCCGCCTGTATTTTGCTTTCCAGTGATGCGTAGCGCGAGGCGAAGTCGAAGGATGAGGCTTTGACCGTCTCGGTGAAGAGACTCGTCACGCCGCCCCAGTTGTTAAGGTAGCCTATGTCGAAGATACGGGTGCTGAGTATAAGATCAACCATTGCGATAGATTCGGTGTCGCGCACGGCTTTGCCCTCGAAGATTATATCAAAGTATGCGGGAGTGACCGTGTTCAGGCTCTCACAGCAAAGCGCCTCAAGGAAGAAGGCGCTGTCATCCGGCGCCTGACAGGTGACGGGAATGACCACGCAGGTAGCCCAGCTCGCCGAGATGCCGTTGTAGTATTCCTCCTGAGCCTCATCGTATTTCGGGGTGGGAATGATGCCGAACTCGCTCTCCATGTCGCGCAGGTGCTTGAAGGTGTTGCCGATTCCCGTGAAGTAGAACAGGGCGCGGTCGTCGGCGAACATGGGGATGATATATTCGGTCCAGACAGAGGAGGAGGCTAAGAACATCCAGTTCTCGGCGATGAAGGCGCTGCCCGCCGAGCCGTGGTATATGTCATACACCTTTTCAAGCACACTCGACACGCGGGGGCTGTTCAAGGTGAGATAGGGCATGTCGTCCTTGTCCTTCTTCGCCACCAGCTCGCCCGCGCCCAAGAACTGCATGTAGTAATTATAGTTCTCGGTCATCAGCCCCCAGCGGTCGAGCTGGTCAAATACGCCGTCGCCGTTCAGGTCGGCAGCCGACTTCTGCATCATGCCGTACATTGCGTCAAGCGTCCAGCCGCCGTCATATACCAATTTATACATATCGCCCAGAGAGAAATCCTCCGCCAGCTTGCGGTTGAAGATGAACGCCCAGGTCTGGCTGTTGTCCATGGTGCAGATGTCGCCCATGCCGATATACCGCCTGCCGCCGACCGAAAGGTCGCTGTTGCAGCGCTGATCCCACCAGCGATTTTCCAGGTCGATGTAGTTCAGAGAGTTGAGGTCGAATATATAGCCGCTCCTCGCCAGCACCGTACAGGCGGTACTGACGCCGCCGTTGATCACCGCATACAGGTCGTCGCCCGAGAGTATGCCTTTGGTCGCGGTGTTCTGGAAGTTGGCGCGGGTCTCCTCGATACAGGCTATCTCGAAATTATACCGCTCCTTAATTGTGGAGTTGCGCTGATAAACCGCGTCGTTCAGCGGCTCGCCGTCCAGTTCCTCGGCTATGAAGTCGTCCTGCACCTTTGTGTCAGCCCGGGACCAGGTCAGTACGCTGAACACCTTGCCGCCGAAGTCGTTGTCCGGCAGGTCGGGAACGGCAAGTTCGGGCTCGGTCTCGGCGGGTTCGGTATTCGTCTCTGTCGCATCAGCAGCGGCAGCGGTAACTTCGGCGTTCTCCCCGCCTCCGCCCGAACAGGCTGTCAGGACAAACGAGAGCAGCAGCGCCGCCGCAAGGAATGCGGCAATAATTTTTCCGTATTTCATTTTTCTGTCTCCTTTTCGTTATATTTTATTGTGGCGAGGCAGGTGTAGTATTCGCTGCCCCCGTAGCTGACATAAAGCCGGTCGCCTGACCTTGTAATGCCGGTGAAGAATATGGTGTCGGAAAACTCCGAGCAGTAATCGTGAGGCGGGTCGGCAAGCCGTCCGTCTTCCCAGGGTATAGCGGGGTCTGCGGTGAGCGCCGGGTTCTGCAGATAATCCAGCGGCTTTTTCGGGTTCTCACGGGAGAAGAGCACCTCGCCCACCGCGTAGAAATGCCCCGAGTGATTGCCGCCTGTGAACAGTATGATATCCTCGCCGCGGCTCAGGGCGAAGCAGCCCTCTCCGCCCGGCCAGTCGTATCCGGTCTCCTCCGATTCCCAGTGCATAAGGTCATGGGAGAAGGCGATAAGTCCGTTGTTTATATACATGACATAACGTCCCGACATGTCCTTCACCGGTCGGTTATCGGCGTCCTGCAGCACACAGGGGTTCCGGTGGATTCTCCCGGCGTCCGGGAAGAGCAGACCGTGATTCTCCCAGTGTATCAGGTCGTCCGAGGTACAGCAGATGATGCCGCTCACCGACGGGTCGTTCATACGCGCCCAATCCCAGCGGTTGAGGTAGATGCAGTAGCGGGGATGTGACACAGATTCACCGGCGTCCACACAGCAGACGTCCTCGAAGCTGTATATAAAGTCCTCTCCGTGACGGAAGAAGGGGCCGGCGACCCGCTCGAAATACATTTTTTCGCCGTCGGCAATGGTCTTTCGCCGCAGCACCGCCGTGCCGATGTCGCAGTGATAGTTTATGCCGGTGGCGCGCTGAGCCGCCAGTCTGTCGTCGTCCGGAGTGCGGAACTCACCCCGGTATATGTAATATATCTCGCCGCCGCGCTTGACCAGCGCGCCGTTGTGCACGCCGCCGCCATAGCGCCCGCAGTCCCAGCTCTCCTTGTCGGGGGCAAACACGGGATTCCCTCCGTATTTCTCAAAGGGCAAAAGCGCCCATTCCGGAGCCGGGCGGGAACGCAGTTCGGCGTCTCTCGAGAAGCCGCCCCACTGTGTATCGGCGTTGTAGCCGTAACGCCTGTCTGGGCGCTCGAACTGCCAGTCGAATATGCCGCTGCCCGTATTTGTCTTTTGCCCGGACATATTTTTACCTCATTTCGAAATTCGATTCTTATGGTCTGATTATATCTCACCGCAAAGGCTTCTGTCAACGGCGGTTTATGAAAGTTGCCCTTGACAGAGACGCCGCCGCAGGCTAAAATAGTGTCAAACATATTAAATATGCAGTATCAGGAGAAATCATGAAAAACCGCGAACTTTTTGAAACCGCCTTTCGGGGCGCCGCGCCCGACGGCGAGACCTTCACACCCTACCGGGTATGTCCCTTAGGCGCCCATATCGATCATCAGCAGGGAAAAATCACCGGCTTTGCCATAGACAAAGGCATATACTGCACCTGGCGCAGACGGGAGGACGGCGGATTTGCCATCGTCTCCCGCCAGTTCGACACCCAGGCGGAGTTTTCCCTTAATGATATCCCGTCCATCCGCGTTGGCGACTGGGCTGACCATCTGCGCGGCGCTGTTCTTTCACTGGGGAAGCGGTATGAGCTTCACACCGGCATAGACGTGCTTATCGACGGCGAACTGCCCATCGGCGGGCTTTCAAGCTCGGCGGCGGTGATTATATCCTTCCTCAACGCCCTCTGTGCCGCCCAGGGCAGGGAGTCTCCGACAGGCGTAACCGGCGGCATAGCTCTCGGCGACCGGGAGCTTATCACCATAGCCCGGGAGGCGGAGAACAGCTATGTGGGCGTCGCCTGCGGCAAGCTGGATCAGTCCTGCGAGGTCTTCTGCCGCGCCGAACACCTGCTATATATGGATATGCTGGACGACAGTTACGAGAACATCGCCCCGCCCGTCGATATGCCCGATTACACCCTGGCGGTGATCTTCTCGGGCGTGGAGCGTTCGCTTGTCGGCTCCCGTTATAACATGCGGGTGGATGAGGCGAAGTCGGCGGCATACGCCCTGCAGGCCTGGGCGGGTGTGGAATACGGAAAGTTTGACGAGGCGTTTCTGCGGAACGTACCCCGCGAGATATTCGAACATTACGGCGAAAAACTCCCCGGCAGCTGGCGGCGGAGAGCCGAGCACTATTACAGCGAGTCGGAGCGGGTCGAGGCGGGTGTTGAGGCATGGCGCAGGGGAGACCTTGCCGCCTTCGGAATGCTCATGAATCAAAGCGCCCGTTCCTCCATGGTTAGCTGGGAGACCGGCTCGCCGGAGCTTAGATACCTTTGCGAGCTGATGGCAAACACCGAGGGCATATACGGCGGCCGCTTCTCGGGGGCGGGCTTCAAGGGAAGCTGTATAGCCATAGCCGACCCGGCGTATACCGAGAGCATTGCCGACTCTCTCAAAAGGGCTTATCTCAGGGAATTCCCGGCGCTGGAAGGTAAATACGAGTTAACCTTCTGCGGTACCGCCGACGGCGTGGGCACGGGAAAATAGCGTGAACACATCGACAAAATCACATCCCCGTCTCCGAGTGAATCGGAGACGGGGATGTAATTTACAGATATTCTTACATTAAAGACCGAGACGGCTGACAAGCGCCGCAGCCTTTTCGCAGCAGTCGGCGTAATCGCAGGATTTGTCAGATGCCGTTTCGCCGCATGTCCTGACAGCGCACGCCATTTCTGCAAGGGGACGCGCCATGAAGTCCTCGAACAGCTCGCGCTTCTTCGCGCCGAAATCGGCAGTCCAGGGCTGAGGCTCACTTCCGGCCAATACCTGCATGCCGGCGCGGACATTCTCCTCTACCCAGTCGAAGTAAACCCTCTGCTCGTCGAGGAAGAGATAGCGGTAAGCTTCGGAACAGGCCTGGCGGCAGTAGCCGTTGACAAGGTTCTGCTTCAGCGTCTCCTCAAACCGGGCGCTGACCGGAGACACCTCGTCCATGCCCTTAAGCGTGGCGTACATGGAGTAATCCTCGTGCCCGCATACAATGCCGCAGAGCAGCTCCGCCAGCTCTCTAAGCGCCGCAACAAGGCTTATCATCTCTCCGCCGAGACTGGTTTCACTCTTTTCAAAGCGGCTGCGCAGCAGGCAGAGACGCATGATCCCCCAGTGAGACAGCCGGCCGATAATCGAGATGGCGATATCATACATATCGCGGCGCAGGAACTGATTACATCCGTCGGCACCGCAGCCCTTCGCCCGTCCGGCTAACTTTGCGAGTATCGCCGCGCCCCGTTCGGCACAGCCTTCTTCTCTCACTCTGCCAAGCAGGTAATCCCAGCGCAGCATGTCGCTGTCCCTCAGCTTCTGTATGCAGCCCACGCCCAGCATGTCGTAGAGGAATACCCGATTGTCCCACCAGTTGTGACAGTATTTGACGTAATCCGGGTCGTCGGGAGTGCGGCGGCTGTAGTGTCCCCACTCCACTAACTTCACCATGGGCAGATAGGTCTGCCATATATCGTTCATCAGCGGAACGTCTTCTGCGGGGTATCGGGAGGTCACAAAGTTCCCGGCAAGCGTCTCAATGGTCAGGGTATCCTCCTCCGGTCGCCAGCTGTTGCGCGCCAGGTACTCCAGCGCCAGCGTGTCGCTGTGGCTCAGCTCCGGCCACATAACCATACCCTTGCACATGGGGTCGGCGTCTGCGATCTTCAGCCGCTCCTTCGTGCGGTCGTAGGGGCCGCGTATGTCGCTCTCCGACTCGTATGCGTGGAACATGCCTATAATCCAGGGGAATTTACCCACCACGCCCCAGCTCAAAAACGCCTGCTCCGGGTCGTCGTGCTCGCACATGTAGTCGAGAATGATGGTGCGCTGCGGGTCAAGCTCGTTTATCAGCTGCTGAATTTCCTCCTTGCGCCACCAACCGATGAAGTCCCAGGCGGCGATTAGCATCTTGCTCTGGGGGTATTTCTCGCGGATATTCTGCAGTATGCGGCGGTAGGTAAAGAGTTTTATCTTCAGATTCTCCCGGCGGTCGGCGGAGATGTTCCGCTCGGCAAGTCCGATGGTATGAAAAAGCTGAGGAGTGCCGTAATAATTGGCGTAGACATCAGTTATTTTCAGATAATTGTCAAGATTTTCTTTTATCCGCGGATCCCATACAAGTCCGGTCTGCTCGGAGTAGCCGCCGCTGGTCTGTGAGAGCAGGACGGGCTTCTTTTTCTCGAGGAACTGTATCGGCGTGCGGCAGTACCAGTGGGTCATGGTGCCGCAGTCCTCGGAGTGCATTATATCCCGCTCTCTGGCGTATTCAAGCAGCTTTTTGCGCAGCGTGCTCCGGTATTCAAGCGGCCAGAAGAGGGAGCGGTCGTCGTACCCGGCGGTTGCCTCGGGCAGTTTCTTCGAGGCGGACGGGTAGTCCACGACATCGGGGAAGGCGCGCTGGAACACGTCGTCCATACCGATGCGCAGCATGAAGTAGTTGAGGCGGCGCTTCACCATCCAGTCGATTTCCCTCTTCCAGTCGGCAAGCGACCAGTGTTCCGCCTGGAAACGGTGCAGTCCGCGGTGGGCGAAGTAGCGCAGTCCGCGGTATTCGAACCGAGGCTTCTCGCACACATCAAACCCGGCAAGGGGCAATGTATCGTGATGCGGTATTACATCGCCGTCCCAGAAGTAGCGGCAGCCCGCCGCCCGCTCGAAATAGTCGTAAACGGCGTAGAGGGTACTGCGTCCCCGTCCGCCCGCCAACACGAGACAGGTGACGTCGCCGCACCGGGCGGAACGGATGGCGTAGTCGTCTGTGCCGTAGCGTATGCCCAGGCTTTCAATGATATCCCGGGCAAAAAGCGAGGCGGTGCGGTCGTTCACCGCGTCGCTGCCGATGAGTACCAGGTCGTCTCCCTCTCCCGAATATTCGCTCTCGCAGAGCAGCTCGGTAAGGCTTCCGGTGACCGCCTGCCACATATCGCGGAAGGCTTCTCCGGCGCGTTTATAGGCGATTTCGCCGCCCGATGGCAGCAGTATTTTTAACATTGTCATTCCTCCCGGACAGAATTGCGCGGCGCCCGTATAAGATTTAATACACGGGCGCCGCTTCAGTCACTTATTCGTCAGTTTAATGCCCGAATCGGGGCGTTTCTTCAGCTTACACGCTTACTCGACCACAGCGCCCGCGAAGGCTGCGGCAAGTTCTGCGGCGGTGAGCTTGGTGCGGATGTAGCGGCGCTTGCAGGCGGGCAGGGTCACCGCGCCGTCAACTGCGTCAAGCACCGTCTCGCCCGTATTCAACTCGTCCATGAGAGCGGCGGCGGGGATATTCAGCTTTAGTGTGCCCTCTCCGGTGGGATGCCAGTAGGCTGCCCACGCTTCGCCGTTGCGCTCGAACACAAAGGCGCGCAGTGTGGTCTCGTCGGGAACGGCAGCCATGGCGATGGGTACAATCTCATACTCGCCCTTCTCGTTTATGAGAAGATGATGTTCCTGACCCAGCTCTCGCAGCATCAGCTTCTGCTCGGCCGTGAGCCACTTCCTGGCGCGTACATCCTCCCAGCGGCGTATGACTTCAAAAATGTCTGCCGTTCTCGGGTGAATCTTGAAGTTGTCCATTCTGGTCTGAACGGTAATCGGGCAGTCCCAGCCGGCAGCGCGGCTGGTGCCGTACTCGTACATATCGGCCTGAATACCCGTGGGTCCCCATCCTCCGGGCGCCCAGTAGCCCCACCAACCGAAGTTGAGACGGGTGAAGTCCTGACGCATGCGGGGCGCCTCCTCGGCGGGATACTGGTCAATCTTCTCCTTGAAGACCGCCGGGCCGAAGACGTCGAAGGCGTTGCCGCCGCTGAGGAAGTGCCAGCTGAAGTGAGCCTTTGCAGCGCCCTCGGTGAAGAGAGTAGCCGGAGTCAGCTTCTTCCAGACGCGGTACTGGGCATTGGGAACGTGAATTTCGTAGGGTATATTGGTGCCCTCGGAGCCGTCAAAGTAGACGGTGCGGAAGCCGCAGTTGAAAATTTCGGCTATCTTTTCGGCTACCTCGTCCTGAAGGTCGGTGTTCTGGTCGACATAGCAGCTGCCGCCGCCGAACTCGGAGACGTCCAGAATGCCGCCCATCTGACCCTTGGGATGATCCTCGAGCTCGGTGGAAAGGGCACCGCGCTGACAGCCTATGAAGCGGTAGGGGTATTCGGTTACATAGCTCTCGTAGGAGATAAGCTCGCCGCCGAACTGGAGAATGCGGCAGCGTTCATCCATAACGGTGTCCTCGGGGTTCTGCTCCACGAACAGCTCGGTGTCGCCCTCCTCGATTGCCTTGGCAAGGGTGAATATGCGGGTCTTGCCAAGACGGTGGTCGGCGTGGGGCACCACATAGCGGGACTTTAAGCCGATATGCGTCTGAAGGAAGTGGAGACCCGGGATTATGCCGGCAGCCTTGATCTTATTGACCAGCGCGATGACATCCTCCTTGCCGTTGGGGTAATCGGGGCGGTAGTGGTAGTTGCCGTTCAGTCCGTAACTGCCGATTTCCTTGCATATGGCGGTGTAGTAGATGACCATTATGCGGAAGCCGCCCGCCTTCGCGTAGGCGATATGCTCGTCGACGTTGTCCAGATTTATTGCCGCTGTCCAGTAGATGGAGGCGTTGATTAAGTCGCTGCGGCGGCTCTCCACGCCGCGGGGCAGGTCGTAATCCTCCTCAAGGTCGGCGATACAGTCAAGAATCCGGTCGCCGGGCGCGCAGATCAGAGCGGCGGGATTGTTCTTCAGCTTGATGCCGCGGACAGCGTCGGCGGTCATGATGCGGCAGCCCACCCGGCGTTCCGACTCGATGCGGGCAAAGGGGGAGGCGGCAAGCACACAGACGCCGGCTTTCTCGTCCCAGCTGACGTTCAGCCACTCGCCGAAGTATTTGCGATTCTTCACCGGCAGCTGCAGCAGACGCAGCTCGGCAACCGGCGGCGGGGTCATCCTGAGTCCGCCGTATGCCTCGGGCGGGCAGATGAAGTCCACCAGCGTGAAGGTGAGGTAGCGGTCGGCAAGCTTCATCTCGATAACCGCCTCGTAAGGCGCTATCTCGAAGCCGACGATGAAGCGATTGCCCTCAAGACGGAGTGCGTTCGCCTGATAGGTGGTGCGCTTGTTGGGATGGGCTAATTTGACCTCGTTGTTGAATGGTCTGTCCTGGGTCACCGAGAAGAGCGATATCTCCTCGTCGGCTTTCAGGCACTCCTCGCCGGTGGCAAGACAGATGAGGCTCTTCGCAATGCCGTCTTCCGACACGGTAAGACGCAGCATCTTGTTTTCAATGACGATGTTTGGCATAACCTGCTCCTTTTCTCTGTTGTATTTCTGTGTTTTCGTACATGGTTCTGAGCCTGACTTCATTATATGGCATATTTCTCTTTCCGTCAAGCCGATTTTTGTCAAAGTTTATGGTGGACATAAACGTGGCTTTGGGGTATAATCACATCAAAGTATAAACCGAGCGGAGGGATTATTATGAAACGTCTTATATCGCTGATACTGGCATTGAGTATGGTTCTAACTGCGGGATTTGCCCTGCATAGCTGTTCGGGGGACGGCGGCAATATTGCCGCAGATTCTGGCGGCGCTGATGACGCCGCTCCGTGTGAGACAACCGTGGTCACCACCGCCGACAGTTATGCGGCACTTAGGGAATTAGATTTCGGCGGTGAGCAGATAACAATGCTGGTGCGCTCAGAGTTCGATTATGAATTCATCGCCGAAAGCGAAAACGGCGAAGTAGTCAACGATGCCGTCTACGCCCGCAATCTGAAGACGGAGGAACTGCTGAACGCCGACCTTGAATACGTTGCTCAGTCGGGCTCGTTTTCGACAAAAGCCGCTTTTATGTCAACCTATACCGGCAGCGTACTCGCCAACGACAACGCCTACGGGCTGGTGGCTGCGGCGGCAAACTATCTCCTTGCACTGTCAGCTGAGGGCTACTTCTCGAACCTTATCGGCAACAAGTATATTACAATCGATTCACCCTGGTATTCGCAGGGCTATATCGACAATCTGACAATCGACGGGCACATATATCTGGTTGCCGGATCGGCATCAATAAACCTGCTTGAAAACATGTGCGTCATGTTCTTTAACCGCGATCTGCTTACAGACCTGGGGCATGATATGCCATATGAGGATGTCAGAAAGGGTGCCTGGACCTTCGATAAGCTAAATGCGCTTGTCAAGGACTCCTACTCGGATCTTGACGGCAGCGGCGATGTAAGCGAGGGCGACCGGCTGGGCTATCTGACCTACAA
>Ga0123333_10005462_pt1 | contig 11451 bp, 3 predicted proteins | sample BioC12SIPDNA_3_FD_89957 | JGI IMG/M metagenome (GOLD analysis project Ga0123333, IMG submission 89957) | Anaerobic biogas reactor microbial communites from Washington, USA - Biogas_R2_B C12 SIP DNA | ecosystem: Engineered > Bioreactor > Anaerobic > Unclassified | place: Washington, USA...
CGGCCGAGATGCGTGATGTCAGAGATCGTGCAATGTCGCTCCAGTTCCAGTTCCCGCTTGCGGTTCTCCAGGCGGTTGTTCAATTCGTCCAGGTGCTGGTCGGCCTGGGCGATGATGCCATCAAGCCCTTGGACGGTCTGGCCCGCCACTTGGCGATTGAGAAACTCGGCAAGCTGCAACTGCTGGCGGTCGATCAGGGCATTCAGGCTGATAGACACGTGGCGAGCCACGCGAGTGACCTCATCCATGCGGTCCTGGGAAGCCACACCAATCCACGGCTCCAGTGCATGTTGGTAGAGGAACTGCTCGACGACCGTGCGATTGGGAATGTTCACATCGGCCGGCGTGGGTGTGCCGACCGGCGCGGGACTGACTTCGTGCAGGATGGTCGGTTCGTGAACCCGCATTTCGCCGGAGATGGCGCTTTCGACTACGAACAGCCGGCGATGGAGCGTGCTGCCACGCCCGTCCTTGATCGAGGCGGCAAACACGTCGAGCAGCGCCGGGGTGTTGCGATGGAGATCGAAGAACACGGCGCCGCGGCGCAGGTGGTCCTCAAAGCGGTCGAGGCAATCGGTGCGCACCGCCTCGAACAGCGGATGGCCGGGCGTAACCCATTCCAACGACGGATCGCTCGGCAGCAGAGTCTTGTTGAAGACGATCTTGCCGTACTCCCGTCCCAACCGGCCAAAGCGAGATTCCTGTCGGTCGCCAATCGGCAGCAGATTGCGTGGCACTTTGCCGACGCGAAACACACCGCTCGATTTGCCGGTTTCCTTGGGGCTAAGGCCCGTCTCGGGAGCGGCCTGCACGAAGAACGACTCTACAACCTCGGGCACCAGCCGCCGTTCCTTGGCCTCGGCCGACTTACCGACGATGGCCGACAGGTTCAAGTCTTTCTTTGCCAACCCCTCCAGGGCACTTTCGGTGATTTCGCGGAATCGCTGTGGGCTAACGTCGCGGACGATGCGGTCCTGAATCTTGTGCTCGTCGGTGATACGGGCGTACATGTCGCGGAAGTATTTTTCCAACTGGTTCGACGGGAACACCGTGCCCACAACGTCGAACACCTGGTCGGTGCCCAGCTCGCGGCGGATTTCCTTGAGCCGCTCGAGCAGCTTTTGCAGCACGCGACCTTCACGGGTGTTTTGAGCCACGAAGTTGAAGATCAGGCAGTCCTTCTCTTGGCCGTAGCGGTGGATGCGGCCGACGCGCTGTTCCAGACGAACGGGGTTCCAGGGGATGTCGAAGTTGATCATCAACCAGCAGAATTGAAGATTGATTCCTTCGCCAGCGGCCTCGGTGGCCACCAGCACCTGGGCCGATTCCTTGAACTCGCGCTCGGCATAGATGCGCGAACCGGGCGTATCACGGTCGCCGATCTTCATGCCGCCGTGAATCTGCGTGAGCGTTAGCCCCCATTCGCGCAGCTTGCCAACCGGGCGCCCGTCGCGGCCGTCGCCGGCCAGAAAATCGAGTGTATCCTTATGCTCGGTGAAGACGAGCAGCCGCATTTTGGGATCGGCGAAAATGCCCTCTTCGGTCAGCACCGAACGCAGCTTGTTCAGTTTGGACTGTACGTCGCGCCCTTCTAGTTCCTTCGCCTGATCGACAAGTTTGGTGAGCCGGGCGATCTCCTCCCGCAGCACGGCGGGGTCGGCGGACAACACCTCCTCTTCCAATTGGCTGACGATTCGCTGCTGCTCTTCTTCAGTGAGGTCGTCGAAGTCGTCGGGAATGCGCCGCTCGATCTGTTCCCGCCGGTATGCCTCGGGGTCTTCCAAAATCTTCTCACGACGGTCTCGCATGCGTTCGAGACTGCGGCGGACGGCGTAGATCGACGAAGCCATGCGGCGCTGGAGCATGGCCATTGTAAAGCCGACGGCACGGCCCCGTGCCGACTGGTCGCCGGCGGCGGCCATCGACTGGTCTTCCACGTAGCGGGTCAGTTCGTCGTAGAAATCGAGTTCCTCGCCGTCGAGATCAAAGGCGGCCGTGCGGACCTCGCGGTTGGTGAACAGCTTGCGGACCTCGCCCGTATCTGGGTGGGGAAACGTGACGAGGGCCTCTTTGGTGCGGCGCAGATAGAACGGGGCCTCGTGCTCGCGCATCGCCTGCTGGAGGCTTTCGATGCTGCCGTACACGTCGGGATCGAGCAGCGCGAGAAAGCGGCGGAAGTGGTCGGGGTCGCCCTTGTGCGGCGTGGCCGTCATCAAGAGGAAGTGGTCGGTCATCTTCGACAGGTTCTCGCCCAGGCGATAGGCATAGGTCTTGTGGTCCTCGGACCGGGCGCTCATCTTGTGCGCTTCGTCGACGATCACCAGATCCCAACGCGATCGGAGCAGGCTCTCGCGGGCGTCTTCCACCACCGATACCCAGGAAACCGACGTGATGACCTGGTCGCGCTCCTGCCACGGGTTTTGGCCGTAGTTGGCGCGGAGAACGTCGCCTCGGATCACGTCGAACCGTTCGCGGAACTTGTCAGTTAGCTCCCGCTGCCATTGAAACGTGAGGTTTGCCGGAGAAACGATCAGTATGCGCCGCACGAGGCCGCGGGCTTTGAGTTCTTTCAGAAGCAGGCCCGCCATGATCGTCTTGCCGGCACCCGGGTCGTCAGCCAATAAAAAGCGGATGCGAGGCAGCTTCACGAAGTAGCCGTACACCGCCTCTAATTGATGAGGAAGCGGATCGACGCGGGCAATCGACAGCGAGAAGAATGGGTCGTACTCGTAAGCTAGGCCAAGACGATGCGCCTCGATGCCGAGACGAAACAATCGGGCGTCGCCATCGAACGGCTCGCATTCAGCGGAAACCGTGAGATGAAGTATCTGGTCGGAGTTGAGCACCGGGTCGCGTGTCAGCCCGGTGTTCAGCCCGCGCCCAATCACCTTCACAGCGCTGCCCATAGGGGCGACTGCCAGAACCTCAATAGGTTCAGGTAACGTCGGACCACGGACAATGCTGCCGATACGGATACTGTTTGGTGCCGAGGACATACGGGTAAAGATTAAAGATTAAAGGATTAAAGGGGTCGGGAGTCTTTAATTATTGCTGCAAAACGTATCGGGTAACACATTCCGCTTATGGCTGTTTATGTAATTTGATGGACGATCTGTTTTTCGCGGGCGGAGAATTCGACCGACAGCTCGCTCCAAATTCGCCGCATAACTAACACTCCCCAACGGACAGCCCGTGCGGTTGTGCTATCGTAAGGCCCGGTAAAACAATTACTGTCGGATTTTCCGTGGGGCAAGTTTTCAACCTGCCGTGTTTTTTCCGGTTTGAGGCAGGTTGCAAACCTGCCCCACGATACTTATTGATTCGTCGGTCTTCGACCTGTCCGATTCTTGAGCTTGAAATCGTTTTCCGCCGCAAGGTAAGATCGACATCGCCCGGGCTGGGTTCGGCTTTCGTCCGGCGGTCGGTCTTTGACAATACGTACCACCAGCCTATAGCTTCACCGTCCGGTTTTTCCGCAACGACTCGGTTTGCTTTTTGCACATCAGCAGTGCATCGCGGGCAAGTTCTCCGGCCAGCAGCGGCGAAGGTTCTCCGGCGCGGATCGCGCGGACCACTTCCTTCAACTCCGCCGTGAAGGCATCGACCGGATCAGCCGAACCGAGTTTCGGCCGCGAGGCTCGGCCGTCGCTGGTGAGCAGGGTTAGCGGCGCAAGCGAATCGCCCAGCTTCGGCAGGGCCATGTAATCGAACAGCAACGTCGCTTTTTCCAGGTACAACTCGAAGCCGTGGGTGAAGGGCCGCCCCTGTTGATCGATCACGCCGCTGGCGGCGGTGACCATTCGCGGCGGGTCGTAGATGAATTGGGTGGAAAATCGCTCGGCCACTTCGCCCCGCATCGTGCCGACGGTATGCACGGCCTCGGGCATTCCGAATATCAACCGAATGAAATGGGCGTCGTGTACGTGCAGGTCGAGCATCGGCCCGCCGACTTTATCCGGATCGTAGAAGTCGCGCAGCCAGTTTGGGTCGGAGATGATCCGTTTGAAGTGTCCGCCCAGCGGAGCGCCGTACTTGCCGTCGGCGATAATATTCCGGGCGAACTGATATTCGGTGAAGAAGGGGAGCACGTGCCCGATCATCAGCAGTTTGCCGGCCCGCTTGGCGGCGCGGACCATGCGGTCGGCGTCGGCCGGATCGAGTGCGATTGGTTTTTCGCAGAAGACGTGCTTGCCCGCCTCCAGCGCGGCAATGGCGGCCTCCGCGTGCCAGGCCGGCGGCAGGCAGACGTCGATCATGTCGAGTCGCCCGTCGGAGAGCATCTCGTCGAGGTCGCGATATGCGGCGACGCCGGCGAGGTCCACGATTTCGCCCCGGGAACCGAAGTTCCCCTTGATCGAGCGCCAATCGCCGGAGAGCCGTTTCAGGTCTTGCTCGCAAATGGCGGCGACTTTGACGCCGGTAATTTTTTCGTAGGCCCGATAGTGGGTCATGCCCATGAATCCAATGCCCGCTATGCCGACGCGTATCATCTCTCGCTCCGATGGTAAAAGGTGTTGAAAGGTTTTATTGAAGATTGCAGGAAAACGGCTTTTCGACAGGGTGCTCGTTTCGATGGATATTAGCAGTTTGTCGAAAAAAAAGAAAGTAGCATCAGCGGTCGCCGGCGAAATATCCTTGGCCGAAGTCCTTTTGCCGACAGGACTTGCCATGCAGTCCCGCCTGATTTGTGTTTGTCGCCATCGTTTCCAGGGCATAATATCCCATTGCGGAAGTTACGCGCATTTTTATGGTATTCTTGACTGTCAAGTGCCGCGTCATATTTTTTAGAGAGAGATAGAACAAGGCTCAATCACGCTGGTGATGGAAATGTTCTCGTTGCAGTGGGCGAAAACCGCGTTCTGGGCGAAAACAATGTTTGCCCGGCATTGGGGAAAATTGCTGCTTTTGCAGGCGGTGTTGCTTGTAGGGTTGGGATACTTGCTGAGTTCCATGACCGCCGGCGGCAACGAAAAGCCGTCGCCGCCCAAGGCCGAACGTACCGCGAGCGAATCGCCGAAGCAAGCCGAGGCATGGACGTGCTCGATGCACCCGCAGATTCGCCGGTCTGGGCCGGGCGATTGCCCGCTCTGCGGCATGGACCTGATCCCGGTAGAATCCTCGTCGGCCGCTCCGGCGCCGATGCTCTCTGGCGACGCCGAGGCATGGACGTGCTCGATGCATCCGCAGATTCGCCGGACCGGGCCGGGCGATTGCCCGCTCTGCGGCATGGACCTGATCCCGGTCGAATCCTCGTCGGCCGCTCCGGCGCCGATGCTCTCCGTCGCCGCCGAGGCGGCGGCGCTGATGAACGTCGAAACCGTTCCCGTGCGGGAAAAGCCCGTGGAGACCGAGGTCGAAATGGTCGGCAAAGTTGCCTACGACGAAACCCGGTTGGGGCACATCACCGCCTGGGTCGATGGGCGCATCGATCGGATGTTTGTCGATTACGCCGGCGTGAACGTGAAAAAAGGCGATCATTTGGTCTATATCTACAGCGAGGAGTTATACTCCGCGCAGGCCGAGTTGATCGACGCGGTCGGATATTCCCGCGCCGGAAACGGCAGCGAACGGTCGTTGTCGCCCGGCGGGATCGATATGGCCGAAGCCACGCGGAACAAGCTCCGCATGTTGGGGCTAACAGCGGAGCAAATCGAACGGATCGAGGAGCAAGAGCGGCCCACGACGCATCTGACCGTTTTTGCCCCGTTCGGCGGCGTGGTTATCGAAAAACACCGCCGGCAGGGCGAGAGGGTCAGCCGAGGCGACCTGCTCTACACCGTCGCCGACCTCGGCCAAGTGTGGGTTAACCTGGACGCTTACGAATCGGACCTCCCCTGGATTCGCTACGGCCAGAACGTATCGTTTACCGTCGAGGCGTTTCCCGGCGAGACGTTCATCGGACGAATCGGTTTCATCAACCCGATGCTCGACGAAACGACGCGCACGGTGAAGGTCCGCGTCATCGTTCCCAACCCGGATGGAAAGCTGAAGCCGGGAATGTTCACCCGCGGCAAGGTCCGCGCTCGGCTTGGGGCGGGAGGCGAACTGATCGCCCCTGAACTGCGGGGAAAGTGGATCAGTCCCATGCACCCTTGGATCGTCAAGGACGCGCCGGGCAATTGCGACGTTTGCGGCATGAAGCTGGTCGAACCGAAGACGCTCGGCTACGAAACCGCGGATGTTGCATACGAACCGCTGGTAATACCCGCCTCGGCGCCGCTGATAACGGGCAAACGGGCGGTCGTCTACGTCGAGGTTCCCGACGCCGACCAGCCGACCTTTGAGGGACGCGAGGTCGTCCTCGGCCCCAGGGCCGGCGACTACTACATCGTCCTCGAAGGGTTGGACGAGGGAGAGCTGGTCGTCGTCCGCGGCAACTTCAAAATCGACAGTGAAATACAGATTCAAGCCAAGCCGAGCATGATGTCGCCCGAAGGGGCGGAAAACGGCCACCCTCCACATGCCGGAACGCATCCGCATGAATGAGCGAAACGACGAACCGAACGCCGCTGCCGAGCGAAGATCGTTCCTCGATCGGATCATTCGCTTCTGTCTGACGAACAAGCTGGTCGTGGTATTGGCGGTTTCGGCGTTTTTGTTCTGGGGGCTTGCATCGGCGCCGTTCGATTGGGACTTGGGGCCACTGCCGCGCGACCCGGTGCCGACCGACGCCATCCCCGACATCGGCGAGAACCAGCAGATCGTTTTCACCGAGTGGCCTGGCCGATCGCCCCGCGACGTGGAGGACCAGATTTCCTATCCGCTGACGACCGCGTTGCTGGGCGTGCCAGGCGTCAATTCAGTCCGCAGCTATTCGTTCTTCGGCTTTTCGATCGTATACGTCATCTTCAAGGAGGAAGTTGAGTTTTACTGGTCGCGGTCGCGGATACTGGAGAAGCTCAATAGTCTTCCGCCGGGCGCGCTGCCCGAGGGCGTTCGTCCCGCCCTAGGCCCCGACGCGACTCCGCTCGGCCAGATATTTTGGTACACGCTCGAGGGGCGCGACCCGGACGGCCGTCCGATCGGCGGCTGGGACTTGGGCGAGCTGCGCTCGGTCCAGGACTGGCGCGTCCGCTACGCCCTGCTGTCGGCCGAAGGCGTCAGCGAGACGGCTTCGGTCGGCGGTTTCGTTCAAGAGTATCAGATCGACGTCGATCCCGACGCCATGCGGGCCGCCCGGGTCGGCATCGACGACGTCTTCAACGCCGTGCATGCCTCGAACATCGACGTTGGCGCGCGAACCATCGAAATCAACAAGGTCGAATACTTCATTCGCGGGTTGGGATTCGTGAAAAGCGTCGAAGACCTGGAAAACTCCGTCGTGGCGGTCAACGACAACGTGCCGATCCGCGTCAAGGACGTCGCCCGGGTCTCGCTCGGTCCTGCCATGCGGCGCGGGGCGCTCGACAAGCAAGGGGCCGAAGCCGTCGGCGGCGTGGTCGTGGTCCGATACGGATTCAACCCCCTGGAGGCCATTAAAAACGTCAAGCGGAAGATCGAGGAAATCGCGCCCGGAATGCCGACGAAAGCCGTCGTCGATTATCGAAAGACGACGCCTGGTGAAATCGAGGCATTCGCCCGGAAACAAGGCTTCGACGCCTTCGATGGCGGGGCGCTGAATCAGAAGGCGTGGCTCGGCTGGCTGAAATCGCACCCCCGCGACCGCTGGCCCGAATGGGTCTCGACAAGCCGGTTGGCCATCGTGCCGTTTTACGACCGCACGGACCTGATCCACGAGACGCTCGGCACTTTGAATACCGCCCTGGCCCAGCAAATCATGGTTACGATCATCGTCATTTTGGTGATGGTCATGCATCTCCGCAGCTCGCTGTTGATCAGTTCGCTGCTGCCGCTGGCGGTCTTGATGTGTTTCATCGCCATGAAAACATTCGGCGTCGACGCCAACATCGTGGCCCTATCGGGCATTGCCATCGCCATCGGCACGATGGTCGATATGGGCATTATTCTCTGCGAGAACATCCTCAAGCGTTTGGACGAGGCCGAACCGGACGACGACCGGCTGGAGGTGATTTATCGAGCGGCGAGCGAGGTCGGCCCGGCGGTGCTGACAGCCATATCGACCACGGTCGTCGGTTTTCTGCCGGTTTTCACGATGATCGGCGCCGAGGGCAAACTGTTCCGGCCGTTGGCCTTCACGAAAACATTCGCCTTGGCCGCTTCGGTCGTCGTCGCCTTGACGATCATTCCGCCGGTCGCCCATTTGCTGTTCGGGCGGCGGCTGAATGTCGGCAAAGCAAAAAAATTGTGGAAAAGGCTGTTTTTTCGGAAATCGGGCGATACTGCCCTGTATCAACGGACTGCTTGGCTCGTCAACGCGGCGGCCGTGTTGCTGATGACCGTATTGCTGTCGAACCACTGGCTGCCGCTTGGGCCGGAAAAGGGAGAATTACGAAACTTCATCTTCGTGGCGGTGATGATCGGGGGACTGCTGGCCTTCTTTCTCGTGTTTCAACGCATGCTTTACGCGCCCATCCTGCGTTGGTGCCTGAGCCACAAGCTGCTGTTTCTGACGATTCCGGCGTTCATCTTATTGACGGGCCTTTCCGTTTGGCTGGGTTTCGAGCGGGTGTTCGCGTTTCTCCCGTCGACGGCCGAGCGGGTCGGCGTCGGCGCGGCGTCGATTCGCGATTCGCGCCCCTGGATTGCGGCGTCGCGGATGTTTCCCGGCTTGGGACGCGAGTTTATGCCCCCGTTGGACGAAGGTTCGTTCCTTTACATGCCGACGACGATGCCCCATGCCTCGATCGGCGAGGCGCTCGACGTGCTCCAACTTCAAGACCGGCGGTTGGCGGCCATTCCGGAGATCGAATCAGCCGTGGGCAAGATCGGCCGAGTGGACAGCCCCCTGGACCCCGCCCCGGTCTCGATGATAGAGACGATTATAAACTACAAATCGGAGTACGTCGGCGACAATGTCGGCAAGCGACTGCGGTTCCGTTATGATGCGAAACGCGGCGAGTTCGCCCGCGACGAGAGGGGAAACCTGATCCCCGATGCCTCAGGCCGGCCCTTTCGCCAATGGCGCGACGAGATCAAGTCGCCGGACGACATCTGGCGGGAGATCGTTCGCGCGGCACAAGTGCCGGGCACGACCTCGGCGCCGAAGCTGCAGCCGATCGCCGCCCGGCTCGTAATGTTGCAAAGCGGAATGCGCGCCCCGATGGGCGTCAAGATAAAAGGCCCCAGCCTCGAAACGATCGATCGTACGGCCCTGGACATCGAGAAGCTGCTTAAGGAAGTACCCGCAGTCGAATCTTCGGCCGTAATCGCCGACCGCATCGTGGGCAAGCCGTATCTGGAAATCGACTTCGACCGCCGGCGAATCGCCCGGCACGGACTGAGCATCCGCGCCGTGCAAGACGTGGTCGAGACGGCAGTCGGCGGCCGCCGCATCACCACCACGGTCGAAGGGCGCGAGCGCTATCCGGTCCGCGTCCGTTACATGCGCGAGCTGCGCGACAGCGTCGAGGGCATGGAAAAGATACTCGTCCCCTCGCCGGACGGAGCGCAGGTGCCCTTGACCCAACTAGCCGAGATCAAATACGTCCGCGGCCCGATGGCCATCAAGAGCGAAGACACGTTTCTGGTCGGCTACGTGCTGTTCGACATGAAGCCGGGCGAGGCGGAAGTCGACGTCGTCGAGGACTGCCAACGCTATCTCAACGATAAAATTAAAGCCGGAGAGCTCGTCATTCCGCCCGGCGTCAGCTACAGCTTCGCGGGCAACTACGAGAGCCAGATACGCTCGCGGAAAACCCTGATGGTCGTGCTGCCATTGGCGCTGCTGCTGATATTCCTAATCCTTTACTTCCAGTTCCGCTCGACGATCACCGCTTCGCTGGTCTTTATCGGAGTATTCGTTGCATGGTCGGGCGGGTTTATCTTCATCTGGCTCTACGGCCAGCCGTGGTTCCTCGATTTCGATGTCTTCGGCACGAACATGCGCACGCTCTTTCAGGTGAATCCGATCAATCTCAGCGTGGCCGTGTGGGTCGGATTCCTGGCCTTGTTCGGCATTGCCTCGGACGACGGCGTGGTGATCGCCGCGTATCTCGATCAGAGTTTTCGCAAGCACCGGATCGATTCGGCCGCCGCCGCCCGCCGCGCCGCGGTCGAGGCCGGGCTGCGCCGCGCAAGACCGTGCTTGATGACCACCGCCACGACCTTGCTGGCGCTGATTCCCGTCCTGACCTCGACCGGACGGGGTTCGGACATCATGCGTCCGATGGCCATTCCCTGTTTTGGCGGAATGTCCATCGCGATTTTAACGATGTTCATCGTGCCGGTGATTTATTGTTCCGTGCAGGAATGGAAGCTCAAGCTGGGTTATGAAGATCCGCGCTTCGAACGGCACGATTGACCCTCGGGCGTCGATTCATCCCCGAACGACGCGCCTCCGGGCGGGTATATTCCGCGATGCCGGATTATTGCCGCGGCGACAGCCGCGTCATTGTGCCTTCATTGCGATTTCGATGCGAAGCCGCGAATGATACCGAGAATCAGCCGCCAGGCGCCGAGCATCGCACCCATTAAGGCCAGACAGACGACCATGACGGCCGGGATCAGCCAGCCGAGGCCGAACACGCCTTGAACGTAATCCCACACTCCATTCCAGAAGACGATGACAAAGAGCGTTGCCAGACAGAGAAACGGTCCGTAGGGGATTTCCTTGTCGCGCATTAAGAGCAGCCGCAGCAGGCCGACGACCACGCCGGCCAATGGGGCCAGGAAAAAAATCACCATGCAAGGTTGCCAGCCGAGAAAGGCGCCGATCATGGCCATCAGAGTTACGTCGCCGAAGCCCATCGCCTCGCGGCCGAGCGCGGCGCCGCCGATGATTCTGACCAGCCAGATCAAGCCGCCGCCGGCGGCCATTCCGACCAGGGAGCTGAGCAGTCCATGCCAGCCCGGCCCTCCGCGAAACCATACCAAGACGACGAGCAGCGCGCCGAAGACGGCCATGCGCAGGATGCGGTAGGACACGCGCTCGCGGACTATCCTGGCGCAGCAGAGCCGAACTGCTCGGAGCCAACCGTGACGCCGATGCCAAGTCCGCGGGAGCAAGGCCGCGCACCAGAGCCACCAGCAGCCGAGCGCAACCAACAGCGGCCAAACGACCGGCCGGCCGTTAAGGTATTCGGGCCAGACGTTGGGCGAAGTGAGACGCAGAAAATCAATTTCTATCCGTTGGTTCGCCACGATCACGTCGGGCAACATCGACCACGGCCATGCGGCCGCCAACAACAGCCCCAGCAGCGTGCCGGTTACGGTGATTTCGTCGGGGATGATTTTTTCGTCCACGTCGATCATCGAGCCGGCCAACATCAGGGTGATGAGCACGGCGTGCGCCGCGAATTGCAGATGCAGCATCCGCGCCGCGTCCCGGGGCAGCCAACGGACGATCTCCGCCGGCAATAGTCCGAACGCCTC
>Ga0123333_10005463_pt1 | contig 11449 bp, 3 predicted proteins | sample BioC12SIPDNA_3_FD_89957 | JGI IMG/M metagenome (GOLD analysis project Ga0123333, IMG submission 89957) | Anaerobic biogas reactor microbial communites from Washington, USA - Biogas_R2_B C12 SIP DNA | ecosystem: Engineered > Bioreactor > Anaerobic > Unclassified | place: Washington, USA...
AGCTCGACATCGCAGGGAGCGGCGGCAAAGTCCAGCCGCAGCCGGGTGATGAGTCCTTTCCACTGCGCATGGCGGCTGAGGTCGAGTGTGACCTCGTGGAACTGCCCGTCCGCCGGCAAGTCGAACGCGACGCTGCGGATCGGCGCGAAACCGCCCTCCTCGTTACTGAAGAACAGTTGGCCGCCGCGGCAGGTCGCCTTGGCGCGGAAGACAATGCCCCGATGCGCCGCGGCGTCGGCAAACACCGCCGGACTGTGGATGTACGGGTCGGCTCCGGTCACGGAGACGTGCAGGGAACCGTTATTCGCGGTAAGCGGAGCCACGTCATGGGCCGCCTGCCAGCCCTCCGCTGCGCCGTCGCTGCCGTTGAACTCCCATGCATACGTGCCCGCGCCCGGGACCATCGGCAGCGCTTCGGCAATGCGGACCGCGCGCGGCGTCTGGCCAAACTGCAGCTGGATGGTCAGACAGCCGATGTCGGCGGCGTAGCTCCATCCCTCCGCGGCCACCCCCTCCGCGGCCACTTCGAGCGCCGGCTGCTTCGCCAACTCCTTCCCGTCCACTTCGATCCGGGTCGGCTCGGCGATCGGCATGATTGCCGTCCGCGCCGTGGCACCGGGGAAGTACCGTAAGCTCAGCTGCAACGCTCCGTCCACGACCGTCGCGTCGGTGATGCGCGGCGCGGCGTTGATTACCAGGCGCCGGCCGTCCGCGGTCGTCACGACTTCGGTCTGGACGCCGGTGGGAGCTTCCAGGATCTCCAACACGTTTTTCAGGATGCCGCCCGGCGCGAGCATGCAGCCGACGCTCTCCACGTCATCGATGACGTCCCAGTTATCCGCGTAGCAGCCGAAGTCATGAGCGCGCGTGCTCTGCTGGTTCATGCCCGAAATGGTGATCATCTCGGCGAAGTGTTTCCAGGGGAGGGTGTGGTCGTACTTCGCCAGCTCGAGCAGTGCTCCGGCATAGGCCAATCCGTTCCACTGTACCGGGCGTGCGAACCAGCTGCCCACGTAGTAGGTCGCGCCGAAAATGGCGATCGAGCTGCCCTTCATCAACGGCGGGTGTTCGGGTGCCTGCCACATGTACACGAACGGCAGTCCGGTCTTCGCCCAATAGACGGCGCGCTGGAGCATCTCCGGGTCCTTGGTGATCCGGTACGCCAGCAGATACACTTCGCAGCAATCGCCCGCGGCGAGAATATCAGGCGAATGGACCGGGCATTCCCAGATCTGAGATGCGCGGGGAATCTGGAACCGCTCCATGAATCCGAGCGTGCGCAGGGCCGCGTCGAGCGCGCTGGGATCGCCGGTATGCAGCGCCTTCTGGAGTGTGCCGCGAATCGCCTGTGCGCAGATACCTGACTCGGCGGTCCCGGCCACACCCAGCATGCGCGTGGTCTCCCGCGGCACAAACCCGTACTTGCCGTCAGCGGGCACACGTGCGGCTTCGATGCGCGCTGCGGCCAGCATCTCGCGCAGCGCTCCGCAGGGTGCACCCCCCAGGTGCAGCGTGGTCCCCAGTTCCGCCGGGTTGACCATCGCCCGCCCCTTCTCGTCCAACCGCCGCGCGAAGGCCGGGTCCGACAAGAGCCGAGAGGCGAGCACGTAATACCGCAGCGCCACATCCGGATTCGCATCAGGCGCCCATTGCAGAACTGAATGCCAGCCCTGCTTCTCCGCATTCCACAGGACGGAGTCGTACGACTTGAGCGACATCGCCACCGTGTCCTCATAGCTGCGCGGTTTCGGTGGCAGGTCCGGCACACCATAGCGCTCGAGGTACAGATCGATCGAACGCAGCACGTCCGACTTCGACTCGGCGTACACCGCCGCCGCCAGAGTCAGTTGCGCGCCGGGCTGCAGATCATAGGCGGTGTGGGCCAGCAGCGTATTGGGCGCCAGATAGTCGGGGATCGACGGCAGGCACAGGCCCAGCAGATGGTTCGCATGCCCTTCGATGAAATTCGGCGACGCGAACACGGCGGTCGGCCGGTCGTGCTGGCCGTCCCACTTCTGCAGCGGGTCCCACATCAGGCCGACGATGCCCCCGTCCTTCTCCACCGCCATGCTCGGCACCGTAACCGTGTTGGGGTGCGGCGCGAAACGGATGTTCATCGGCGCGGCGATATCGAGCGTACTCGACGACCGCTCGCCAGACTCCATGTATTCGCTGCCGGGAAAGAGCGCCATGTCCTGCTGGGCGCCGAACGCGCCCTCGCCGGCCCACAGCCAGGGTCCGCGGAACGCAGCGATCCGCAGTGGCCTGTCCGCACGAAGCGTGTAGACCGTATCGATGTACGACTTCTCCTGCTGCAACGTCAATGTCAGCGAGGCAGTCACCGTCGCGGCGTCAGTCTCCGTCGTCCCCGCGAGCTGCAGCACTACCTGCCCGTCGACCTGCTGGACCGTCGCCTCCTGAAATGCCAGATCGACGGCCGCGCTGGCATGTTCCAGGTACAGGCTGGCCAGATGCGGCAGGACTGCCATGGGCCGCGCCCCGCCGTCGTCCACGGCATCCAGCCGCGCGTGGGCGAAGCCGGCCTGGTTCCTGATGAGCGTGAGCAGCACCTTGTTGTTGCCGATCCATGCGGCGTCAGGCTCAACTTCCGCGGCGAGCCGCCCCGGATCCGCCGGACGAGGAAAGGCCGGCGCAACCACCACCTCCGTCTCCTGCCGCTGCCCGTCCGGGCCGGTGAGCGCAAACGCCGTCCGGCCCTCGGCTGCTGGCGTGAAGGTCCATGTAACATTCGTGGCCACGCCCGGCGCCAGTTCGGCCACCTGCTGCGTAGCCGGTGCCACCGCCGCGCGTGCGGGCGCCGTCTCCACCGTGAGCGCGACATCCTTGAGCGGCGTCCCTCCGGCGTTCTCAACCCGCGCGATCAACCGGCCCGCCTGGCCGAGCGTCGCCAGGGCCTCTTCCGACGCGAAGGAGATGATCTGCAGCCGCCCCGGGCCTACCGGCTTTTCAGCGAGAACCAGCGACTTGAGTGTGACCTGCGTTCCCGGTTCGCCGCCCAGACGCAGGCTCAGCCGCTTGAGCGCGCCGGTCCACATCGGGCTCCCTGCCAGCTGCAGCGTCGTAACGAACGGGCCCCCAGGCACGTCGAACTGCACCGCATTGCAGCCGGGAAAACTGCCGTCGGACTCGTCTGCCCAGTACAGTCCGCCCGCCAGCTTGCCCGTGCTGTACAGCTCCAGGCATGCTACCCGGTAATCGGTGGTCTGGAGATCCAGCACCGGGCTGATCAGCGTGACCGCGCCGGTCAGCAACGTCGTCTCCGCCCCGGCTGCGCCGCCAGTCAGGTGCGTACCGCCCGACACCGCCAGCCATGCACCGCTGCTCTGCGTGAAATCCCAGGCTGGACTCCGCGGGTCATGCTCAACCCGCTGACCCTGCCAGATTCGAATGTAATCCAGCTCGACCGCTGTACCATCTCCCTCGGGCAGATCCAGACGCAGTCCCCACACCTTGTCGCGCCACAGCGGATAGACGAAGTAGGTGTGCCATTGCCCATCGGGAATGCACTGGAAACTCCGCTCTTCACCCGCGACGAAACCGCGTCGCGCGCCGCCGACAACGCTGGCCCAGAAGAACTCGGCCCCAGTGCCTCGCCCGTCGAGTTTCATTCGCAGCTCGATGTACTGGAAGTCGTTGCAGGTGATGTCGGCCCGCAGACTCATTGTGTGCATGTACGGGTCCCCTCCCGTAACCTCCGTCCTGAGCGTCCCGCCCCGCACGGTGAAGGGTGCCAGCGAGTGGGTCGGCCCCCAACCTTCCGCATCGCCATCCGTATTGAATTCCCAGGCTTTGATCATCTCCTGTGCGCAGGCGTCAGCGGTGACCAGCCCCAGAGCCAAGGTACACGTGATCAACATCTTCATGGCACACCTCCGTAGTTTGGCAGACTGTCGGGTTCGATTATAGATCGGCGGGGCGCTGCTGAGGAGGACTACTGTGTCACGTCGCGGCTCAACGTGGCGTATCCCCATCACCCGAATTCGCAGCGAGAAGGCCCGGGCACAGTGCGGCCAGTGCTGGCGCCGACCTGCCGGCCATGCGGTCGCCCGTCTCCCAGCGGCTTGGCCGATGTCGCGGCTGCCGATATAGTACATTGGGTGTTTCTTGTGCTGCGGTTAGCAACCGGTGGAGTGAATCATGCTCAACGACGGCGACAAAGGTGTTGTCATTCAACGTGACCGGCAGACTTACGGCATAGCGCCGCATGTGCCCTGCGGGGTGGTCACACCCGCCGTCCTGCGGAAGATCGCGGACGTGGCAGAGCGTTACAGCATCCCCATGCTGAAGATCACCAGCGCCGCCCGCATCGCCCTGCTGGGCATCCGCGAAGAGGATGTGGATGCGATCTGGAACGAGCTGGAGATGGACCCGGGGAATGTCGTCGGCATCTGCGTCCGCAGCATCAAGGCGTGTCCCGGCACGACGTACTGCAAGCGAGGCCAGCAGGACAGCCTCGGGCTCGGCATGATCCTGGACGACAAGTACCACGGGCTGGAACTGCCGGGCAAGATGAAGATCGGGGTGAGCGGCTGCCCGAACCAGTGCGGCGAAACGAGCTTCAAGGACATCGGGCTGGTCGGCACAGCCAAAGGCTGGCGGGTCTATGTCGGCGGCAACGGCGGCACGAGTCCGCGGATCGGCGAGATCCTGGCCCAGCGGATTGACACCGATGCGGCTCTGCAGCTCCTCGACAGAATCCTCGAGTACTATCGAGCCAACGCCAAGCCGAAGGAGCGGATGGGACGTATGATCGAGCGGCTCGGGCTGGAGCATCTGGAAGAGGCGTTGGGACTGGGAAGCGACGCATAGTCCCAGTCGCTGGCCGGCCCGCGCACCCTCACCTGGCAGCGTCCGCCTCGACAACCTCCTGCGGCAACAACAGCTCGTCGGCACTGCGGGCGAGGCAGGCAGGTACCGTCATCAACAGCCGCTGGCCCTGGCTGTCCGCGAACTTCCAGAGTTTCCCGTCCTGGCCGTCCGGCACAGGCACTTTGAACCAGCCCTCCTCCGCGGTGCCAAAATCCAGAACCGCGCGTCCCTCGGCGTCAACGAGCGTACCGGAGATCCGCGGCGCCCAGTTGGCGACGCGTGAGGCCCAGCCCCCCACAAACGCGGTCCCCTTCGGCACGTAGAAGTACAGCGTCCAGGCCCCGCGGAAGTGGCTCGTTACGTCTGGCGTATCGATGCCCGATTCGATCGTCACCGGCAACCCCGCAGGCCATTCGATCCGCGTGAAGTCGCCGCCGTCAAACGTCTCGACGCGGTGCAGGCCGGCATACGGCGTGTTGAGCCGCACGTGGTACTCGTTTCCGTCCGGCTGGTAACTCGCGTCACTGGCGACGGGGTCGAGCGTGACCTCCAGGGGCGAGTAGAGATTGATCTGGGGCAGGCGATTCGCCCAGACCTTCTGTACCCGGATCTTCAGGTCCAGTGCGGCCATCCCGTCGGGGATCCAGACCCAGTACTGCTGGTGATCCTGAGGCTCTGCCGGAAACGTTCCCGGGGTAACGGCAGGCAGCTGGAGCCGCGGGCGGGCGGGAACCAGTCGCTTGCTGAACTCGACACTGGCGAAGCCGGGTTCGGCCGGCTGGTTGCGGGTGATGCCCTCCGCCAGGATCGCTGCGATTTCGCCAGGCGTAAACGGCGTGTCGTCCTTCAACGGATGATTGGGGGTCAGCGCCGCTTGTTGACTGATGAGCCGGCACCAGAGTCCGTAGCTGTGGACCATCATCGTCGTCCGCATGCGATAGGCATGCCTGGCGACGTCGTCCACCGAGCCGCCCTGGCTGGCGTGGGCATAGTAGAGTTCCGTGTAGCGTGTGTAGAGGATCAGGTCGCGGATGCGTTGCAGAACCTGGGGATCGCCGGTCGCGCGCGCTGCGGCGTCCAGCTGCCGGTACATCCGGCCCACCAGGTCCGACGGGGCCCGGCGCTGCGTGTCGGCGGTGATCAGCCGGTAGAACTCTCGCATCGGTTCCTGAGCCGAGCCAAACGCCTTGTCCAGAAAGTCCTCCACTAACGCGTCCAGTCTCCGGGCCTCGCCGACGTCCCACAGCAGGCGGCTCGCAATATAGTACCCCAGCCCACACGGCCCCCAGCAGTCGCCCGATTCCGCATCGTAGAAGCGGATCCCCTGCTGGTGGATGCGCGGGAGGAATTCCGCCAGGTAGGAGGGGCGTGCGCCGGCTCCGCCGCGAGGCAGGTTCCAGTCCCAGTCGACGACACTCAGATAGTCGTAGACCCCCAGGGCAGCTCCCTGCGCCTGCCACCCCGCAACGATCTGATCGAACGTGTAGCCTCCCCGGATGAAGGCCGTTGTCGCGCTGGGGATCACGTTCGGGTGGACCGTTATGTGAGGCGGCGCGGAGTGTTCGTTGTAGGCATAGATGCCAACATACTTCGGTCCGAGCCCCAGGTTGTTGATCGCGTGGGCCACCTCATTGGCCAGCGTCACCACCCGGTCGCTGACGCTCCCCATCTTCGCGCAAGGCTCGCACTCACACCACCCGCCTCCGTCGCTGGGGTCCAGCGAGATGCTGTCGTCGGCGGGATGGTCCTGGAAGTGCCGCACTGCATGCGCGACGACCAGCTGGCGCAGATCCGGGTTCGAGATACAGAACTTCAGATCGCCGCCATGCGACTTGCGTGTCCCTCCGACCAGCGCGAAGAACTCCGGATGCGCGTCAAACTCGGCCTGGTTCGCTGCGACGATCGATTCGTAGGCGTGCCCGCTGTTGAGATCGAACCCTTTCACGGCCCGGTTGCGCTGGCACCATTGCCGGTAAGGCTCGTCGTTGTAGCCCCACAGGCCCCAGTTGTACCAGATGCGGCGGGCATGGAACGACGGACGCTGGCGGTCGTCCAGTTCCGTCTGCAGATGGTTCACAGCGGGCACCACCTCCCACGTCTCGCCCGGGAAAAACTGACGATAGCCCAGCCGGTAGAGCAGATCCCAGACCGCATGCGATACGGCCAGCTCCGAGGCCCCCAGCAGGTAGAGCCCTTGAGGGTGCGAACGGAGCAGATACTCTTCGCGATCGAACGGACCGCCGCCGAATTGAGCCGGGAACGGCAGCCTGGTGAAGTCGGCGGGGCAGCCGATGACGATCCCCTGGCTCCCGTCGCCCGTCTCCACTTTGAACTCCGCTCCGCTCATGCGTCCCAGATACCGGGCCAGGTCCGTCGCGGCAGCCCGGGTGGCGGCCGGCGCGTCCGCTCCCACCACGATCGGCAGCAGGGCCTGCCCGTCCTTGGCCAGGTCCGCAGCCGTGGCCGCCGGCTCCCCGCGTTCCACCACCACCATCGCCTCCGTCCATTCGCGCAGCTGCCAGTCACCCCAGCGCAGGTCCGCGGTCACGATGTGGGTCCCCGCCGCGGCCTCGCGCGGCACGGTGACGCCGATCGCCACTTCCGTTTCCTGCTGCGCGGGAATGCGGATCGGCGCGGGCAGCCCGGAGCGCAGTGTCCAGCCTGGCGGCAGATTCACGTGCACGTCGAACGTCTGCTCGACCGGCGAGTGGTTCAGGATGCGCAGCGAGAGCTCAGCATCGTCCCCTGATCGCGCGCCCTGCGAATAGGGGTAGAACCGCGCCCAACCGTCGTCGATGCCGAAGTTCGGGTCGTCCCAGGGAAGCAGTGCCCGCAGCAGATCGATTCGCTGTCTGAGCACGTCGATCATGTGGTCCACCTGCGGGCCGGAGAATCGGAATGCCGGGCCGACGTGCTGATTGATGAGCAGCGCATCGGGCGCAACCTGCTTCACACATTCCAGACATGCCAGATACCCCGCTCCTTCACGCAGGAGGTTGCGATTGAGCAGGCAGTAGTCGTCGATCCCGGACGGCGTGAACGAGTCGCCGATGAAGAAGTACTGCTCCCCCGTATCGGCTGTGACCAGCAGCGCATCATGCTGCAGCGTCTGGCCCGGGAAGTAATAGAGGGTCATCTGGAACTCTTTCCACCTCCAGCTGGTCCCCTCTGGGGTGCGTCCCGACACGTGAATCGGGTTCCTGGTCAGGCACGGCATGCGGTAGGCACCGGGGTTCTGCAGGATATCCCAGTTGCGCCGCGTGGCATGCACCGTGGCGCCGCACGTGTCGACCAGCCTGGCAACCTGGTCGGTGTGATCATCGTGGTAGTGCGAGACGAAGATGTGCTCGATGGCCTGCAACTGCCCGTCCGCCTTCAGCTTCATCAATTCGTCCACGATACGCGAACTGCCACAATCCACAAGGAATCCGGTCTTGTCGGCGGACACGATGAGCCGGGCGTTGTCGATCGGCACGATCCAGGCCGGCAGGGGCGCAATTGTCTCCGCCTCCGGCATCCAGGCGATCTGGGCGTCGGCGCCCAGCACGCGGCGCCCCTTGGCTATGAAACGATCTTCGGCGGAGTAGTACCGATGTGCGTCAATGGACAGATAGTTGGCATAGAGTGCCTGGATGCGCGCGATGAGGACCTGGATCGCCTGCTGCGGGTTGCGCACAATCGGTCCACGCGCCGGTACAATCACCGACGGATGCTCAGCCGCAACCTGCCGCAGACTGGCAACCAGTTCGCTGAGCCGGGCCGCGTAGCCATGGTAGGCCATGATTCCGAGCTCGGGGATGGCATCCTGCAGGCTGTAGAGGTCCAGGATCTTCCCGTCCCCGTAGAGCATGTCGCCGGTGAAGGCGATTCGTTGCCCCTCGAGTTCCACCAGATAGGTGACCGCTCCCGGCGTATAGCCCGGCGTATCGAGGACGCGAATCGGGAGCCCCTGCCAGGCGAACGTCTCACCTCCCCGCACCGCCTTCCAGACCGGCAGTGGTTCCACCAGCACCTTGGTGCACCTGTGCGTGTAGTCGTGAAATCGCTGCTGCTCAAAGTCCGACCAGAACTGGCCGACAGCGGTGAATAGCTCGGCTTCAGCCGCGGGCACGACCGCCCGAGCTCCCTTCGAGACCAGTGTGCGGCCCGCCCAGACCACATCGCGCCGGTGGTGGGTCAGCAGCACCGTATCTACGGCTGCCGGGTTCTCGCGCGGATCGCCGTAAACGGCCAGCGTCTTGCCCTCGCGTTGAATCAGCACACCGTTGACCGCCCCTCTGATGACGCGGATGCCCCGCGCGATCTCCTCTGACGGGAGACTGTCCGCCGCACAGATGCCCGGTACGCACAGCACCAGGCACACAGCGGCCTGCACACCAACACTCCGCATGGCGAATCGCATCTGACAACTCCTCCGAAATCGGTGTGGTGGGGTCGGCCCGCATGGTACACCTGTCCGGCACAACGTCCCAGACGCGTCCAAGACACACGGTCACTGGAGTTCTGTAGAATACAAACCGGACGCGGATGTCCCAGGCCATGCCATCATTCTAAATAGACTTGCGCGAAGCTGGGTCATTTAAGTAAAGTGGGACTCCTCAAAGAGTTGCGTCTCCTACAAGGAAACGAACGGAGTCCCACATATGGACGGTACCAGTTGGATGCACCGTGTGCAAGAAGCGTTCAAGATGTTGTCCCCGCGTGTTCGTCGCAAGTTGAACGAGGATGCCCAGCGTGCGCCGGATGGCGCGTATCGCATGCGATGCAAGATCGTTCGCAATTTGGTGCGCGGAGTTCGCCCGGTGGTGATAGCGGAGGTTTTGGCGTGTGCATATTCCCAGGTGTTTCGCGTCGCGAAACGCTTTGTCGAGGAAGGCCCCGACAGCTTGCCGGACCGCCGGGCGGATAACGGTGATGAGAAGGTGACGGAGGGATATGCGTGCCTGTTGTTGGCGATTGCGGCGGAATCACCTCGCGATCATGGCTATGATCGTCCCACTTGGACGCAGGAGTTATTCGTCAAGGTCTTGGCAGAGAAAACCGGCATCACCATCAGCACCTCCACGATGTGTCGGCTGTTGCGGCGTTTGGAAGTCCGTCTTGGTGCACCCAAGCCCATCGTCGGTTGTCCCTGGAGGAAACAGCGGAGAACCCGGCGGTTAAACGACATTCGGCGGTTGATCGAGCATGCTCCGGCCAAGGAGGTCATTGTGTACGTCGATGAGGTGGACATTCACCTCAACCCGAAGATCGGAGTCGACTGGATGCCGTCAGGCATGCAGAAGACGGTCCTCACACCAGGGCAAAACAAGAAACGGTATCTCGCAGGAGCGCTGAATGCGCGCACGGGACGTCTCACGTGGGTGGAGTACACGAGCAAGGCCAGTGATCTGTTCATCAAGCAGTTGTGGCAACTGGCGAAGTGTGACTATCCGCATGCGCCCAAGATCCATGTGATTCTCGACAACTACCGCATTCACAAGAGCGAGCGGACGAAACTGACACTCTTAGCGCTCCAGGACCGCGTGATACTGCACTTCCTTCCACCCTACTGTCCAGACCACAACAAGATCGAACGCGTCTGGAGAGACCTACATGCCAATGTGACGAGAAATCACCGCTGCAAGGACATGAACGAGTTGATGAGCGAAGTGCACAAGTATCTCCGCCACAAGGACATTGAGAAACAAAAAAAGTACAGCGCACGGCGTGCGGCATGACCGAATGAACCCAATTCATGCAAGGCTATTTAGCGTCGGGAGGGGTCCGCAATGTATCTGCAATCCGTCGATCGCCGGCAACATCCGCGGTGTAGAGCGCGTATCATGCTGGCGGTCGTCCTGGTCCTGACCGGTGCCGTCGCCACGGCGTCAGCGGGTGGCCCGCACGTGTCGCTGGGGCTCCACCAGGGTCGTCCGGCGCTGGTGGTCGACGGCGTGCCGCGAGCCCCGCTGTTCCATTTCTCGCAGGAAGTCCTGGACGATTATGCCCAGCACTTTGACGCCGCAGGCTTTCGCTTCTATTCGTGCATCGAACTGACATCTTTTCTGGACCTCGGCTGGGTCGGCGAGCAGCAGTATGATTACGCCAAGCTGGATAAGGTGCTGTCCGGGTTCCAGCGCCGCCTCCCCCACGCGTACGTCCTGCCGAAGATTCATCTGTGGGCGCCCGAGTGGTGGCTGGACAAGTACCCGGCGGAACGCATGGGATACGACGCCGAACCGGAGGCGCCCGTGTGGCGGCCGGGTGACGGGCTGAAGCACGAGTCGTTTGCATCGCGCCGCTGGCAACACGACGCCGGCGAGGCGCTGCGAGCGCTGGTGCGGCATATTCTCGACGCGCCCTATGCAGACCGCGTGATGGGCATCTTTCTGGCGCAGGGCTGTTTCGGAGAATGGCTGCCGTGGAGCTGGGATCCGGACCATCTGCCGGACAGCAGCGAGTCGATGCGCATCGCGCTAGGGCAGTACGTGCAGCGCAAGTATGGCGGCGACGTCGCCGCGCTGCGCAGGGCCTGGAGCGATCCGGACGTGACATTCGAGACGGTGCGTGTGCCGGGGAGCGTGGAGCGTCATCGGGGCGACGTGGGGTTGTTCCATGATGTCGCCCGCAGCCACCA
>Ga0123333_10005464_pt1 | contig 11446 bp, 2 predicted proteins | sample BioC12SIPDNA_3_FD_89957 | JGI IMG/M metagenome (GOLD analysis project Ga0123333, IMG submission 89957) | Anaerobic biogas reactor microbial communites from Washington, USA - Biogas_R2_B C12 SIP DNA | ecosystem: Engineered > Bioreactor > Anaerobic > Unclassified | place: Washington, USA...
CTCGCCCATCCCGGCCACGTAGGCGATCACTTCTGCGATCTCCCACAGCTGAGGGCTCAGCTTGGCGTCTGGTGACACCTCGAAAGGGCTGAAGGGCAATCCGGACGCGGCATCGAGTACTTGGGCCCCTGGAGGGGGGTTGCGGGCCATATCACCGTGGAAGTCGATGATGAGCGACGGTAGCCCCTGCTCTGCGAACTCGCGGATGATTCGTCGAGTAGTGACTGACTTGCCCTGCCCGGGAATGCCGACGATGAATGCGTGAGGACTGCCCTTGGTGCTGACATGCCACTGGACGTCCATTGCTCCGCTGTCGTGGCCTAGGGCGACATCGATTCCGACAGACTCACGGACCGATCTCTCCGCCACGCTCTCACCGCCACCGGCGGCAGACGGTTCCGCGCTTTCAGCCCCCTCACGGTCACCTGAGTCTGGCTGTGTCGACGATCCGGGTCTCCCTGGGCTGTCCTCGCCCTCGGGCTCTCTCGGCGTGGCCACATCGTCGCCGCGGTCGCGCGGATCGGATGCGGACCGTTGACCCCCCTCGAGTACGGGCGGGTCGCTCGTTCCACCAGAGTCTGGCTCGGACCCTCCCGGGAGCTTCACAAGCTGGGCGCTATCGTGCGTGGTGAACCCTGCTTCGCCCAGCTCGTCAGCTGTGATCACCCGAATAGAGACGTCGCCTTGCTTCTTCTTGAAGGCGCCCTGGCCGTCAAGGCTGATGACGTAGCCCGTCATCGAGATCTCAGCGAACTCACCGGTGTCACCGATTCGGTCGATGAACCGATGGACTTCATCCAGTCGCTCCCGAGTGATGAGTCTGGCTACATGGGCTCGGTCTGCATAGAAGTGAAGCAGGCTCACAAGACGAGCCCTCTGCAGGTCACGGTCTATGCGCTCGTCTTCGGCGACGAAATAGAGAGACATCAGCAGCTCTCGAGTGTCCGTGAGCTGGTCGACGATGTCATTCACGAGAGACTCGGGCAAGCGGGAAGCCTGCCGTGACTTCACCTCGACGCACTCGATCTTGAAAGACCGCGCTCCCAGTCGTACGAGCAGCATGTCGCACCGGCGAGCGGATCCCTGACCGCGGGCGAGCGGACCGAACACCTCCGGGTGTGCATCGACCGGAATGACGATGGTGTCTTCTAGATGCCCTCGCTTCCGAAGGTGCGTGACCACAGCCGCCAATGCCACCGCCTCCCGGGCTTGGCTTGAGTCGCGCACGAGGCGCAGAGCCAGTCGTCCTGAGATGAGATTGAGAGTTTGCAGCACCTCGTGGACGGCGTTGTTGACCCGTGCGAGTCCAAGCTCCTCCATGGCGTAGCCAAGGATGCTTTCTACCTCCCAGCGCCGGCCGGTAGTCACTGTCAGGCGGTCGCCGATCCCGTCCACAAAGTCCGGCGCGTAGTCGAGTATGTAACGCTCGCGGCGACCGAGGGCTTCGGTCGCTTCAGCCACGTCCATGCCGAGGTATCTATCGATGGCAATGACCCAGTCAGCTGCCTCATGTGCATCCTCGATAAGCCGTCGGCTCTCGCGTGTTAGCGGGATCTCCACGACAGGGCAGGTGTCGGGCTCACCGCCCTGGTGACGGGAGACGGCTAGTTGGTGCGCTCTGTGGGCGGCGGTGAGTTCGTACTCATTCTTGAGGCGGGCGGCCATTGCTGGGGCGAACTGCCATATGACCTGATCATCCAGCGCCTCCCACCGAGGTATGAGCGGAACCAACAGCCCATCGAGAGCCGGTGCTCTCTCGCTGGGAAGAGCAGTGGTCACGCTGGGTCGTGAGATGTCCTGTAGAAGGGCAATGTGCGCCTGGCGAGGGTCCGCTGCGAAGGTAGCCAGTGAGCTCACGCTCAATGCTAGGGGTGGGAAGAGGTGACTTGTGGGCCCGACAAGCTCCCGGCGTCTCTGTCTCTCCTGAAGGTCGGTCAGAGCGGGAACCGGATGAACGTAGTCCGGCGAATCGGTGTAGCAGTTCACTTCCAGGAGGGGTGGGTCTTCATCCGCATCATCTGTCGCCAATTGCGGGGCAAGCCAAGACTGAATCGCGCCCGCACAGAGGGAACCATCGGCGGGATTGAGAACACGCATCCGCACGGTGCCACTCGGTCGATGCGAGTTCACGTATGCGGCGATCCTCTCTCCGACGAGGCCCGCCGCGGTGCTCCGCGCCGAGGAGTCGCGCGAAAGCCCTAGGACGGAACAAATCGTGGCCGCTGCCTCGTCACGGTCGACATCTGTTGGGACGATGTAGAGGCCCGTTCCGTAGGTGAGCTCCTCACAGTAGTGAGCAAGACTGCCGTCGGGTGTGGGAACCACGAAGGGAAGGTTCGCAGGCTGTAGTTGATCGGTCAGGCTTGTGTCGAGCATCGCGCGTCTCGCACCCTTGGGGGTAACCCGGGTAGCCGCATCGGCCCAACTCCTCAGGAGACTGTCGTACTCCGCGATCCACGCGAGACGTAGTGGGTGGAGGGGAAGCAGGATGACCGCTTCGATCCACCGATTCTTGCGTCGAAGCCTGACACCTATGGAGTCGAGCATCAGGAGATCGGCGAGTCCCTCAGCTGGTGCGGATTCGATTGCCCTCCGGTACTTGCTCAGATAGGAGCGGGCACCTGCGAGCAGCTCTTCGTCCCAAACGGCCGACTCGGCCGTATCGCGCGGTCCCCTTTGTCCGAGCGTGCCGAAGAGCTCGCTCCTGGCCTTGGCGAGGGCTCCCGGCAGAGATAGTTCAACCGGCGTCAGCTCCTCATAGGCAATGAGAGTTCCATGCTGTCCCTGTCCCTGGAACCGCCAGCCTGTTGTGTGATTGTGGGTGAGGAAGCGCTGCGTCTGAACGAGTAAGGGGCTCACTCGAACTTGGATCGCTCTACGGCGCCCAACGCGGACTCCAAACACCTGGCCATCAAGATCCCACGTGACCATGTCCTCGTGCAGGTCGTCCACTCCGGATACGGCCTCTCGCACGAGCGCGGCCGGGAGTGAGTCCACTGATACTCGGCGCGCTGCAGCCTCAGGGGCCTCCTGCGTGAGTACCTGGAACTCCTCGCTATCGCGCTCTGCGGCTCCACCATCGAGGAACCGCAACGCCTCTCCTGAGTCACCGATGGCCCGCACCCGAACAACGAAGCGGCTACCGTGCGCCAACTGGTCCGCGTCGGCGGCGACCTTCACGAGTGCGGTGCGCTGACTACCGCGGACCCGGACGCTCCCCAAAGGGTCCTGCTCCTCACTGCGCATGTCCTCGGGGAGTACCACATCGAGCTGCCAGCCTGCGACGCTCGTGACCACAGGAGGGTCTGTGGTCCACCGCACTCGAACGTCCGCAGTGCCCTCATCGGGCACTCGGAGCACCAGCTGGCCGTCGCCTCCAAGCGACAGCTTGCTCTTCGAGTCGACGCTGCCATCCGGCTTGAGGAATCGATCGATGGTGAAGTCTTCAAGGTCGTCTTCAGGCGTCTCGGTTCGTTGCCACTTGTCGAAGGTGAGGGACCGGTGGTTCTCTGCAATCTCTCGACACCACGCCACTGGATTGGCCAGGCGGCTGCCTTGTTGCTCCAAGAAGTAGCGCAGTGGTGCCCGCCAAGTACCCTCACGCATACCACTGTCCGTCAGGCGGTCGTCGATCGTGGAGGACGGGCGGGAGGGCCTGGAGAGCTGCCGAACAGCGTGTGCGTTAGCCAGCAGCCGGGAGGCCGGGTCCTCGCCGTGGTCAGGGACGAGACCGACCAGCCATAGGGCCTGGCCAAAGGTGGCGATAGACGGTCTGTCGACCAGGGTCGCGAGGAACGACGCCCACGCTTCGTATCGCTGCCCGCGAAGAAGGCGACGATGCGAATGTAGGAGAGACTGGACTTCACGGTCCTCGACCCTCGCCAACAAGCTTCGCTCGGCCCTCTTGAAGAGATCGGAGACCGCGAGTCGCTGAAATGAGTTGTCGAGCGAGCTAGCCGCGTAGCCTTCACCGGCCGGGACCAGAAGCACGAAGACCCCTATCTTCCGGTTACGGATTTCAATGGCTCGCTCTGGGGGGATCTCGGCATCGGTTCTACCCGCCGCGCGCAGGACGTGGACGCGTGCAGTTGGGAGTAATGCACGGATGTCCTCCAAGAGCTCATTCACTATGTCCGCATCGACATCGTCAATGCGGACACAGTGACCCGGGGAAGCCTCGCGCACCGAGTCGGCTACTTGCTCGGCAATAGCCTGAGTCAGCACCCTGCTCATGGGCCGCTCACCACCTCTCGAGGTCGGGTGACATACTGGGCACTAAAATCGTCCGACAGCCCTTCGTAACAACCCAGCAGTTGAAGACGTCGCGTGAGCGCCGCGCGATTCTCAGCAGCGCCAGCGCGAGCGTCGGCCGTGTCCATCTCTGCGGGTGGCCGGTCCACGAGTAGGCCGAATCGATCTCGCATGCGCGCCAAGAGTTCCCTGATGGGGAGTTCCGGAACCGTACGCTTCCCATCGGGTTCCACGAAACACATCCCCACGACCGTAGTCAGCAGCTCATCCGTGGGTGAGTATCGCCAACTCGCTCGGCTTCGCTTGAATCCTGAGATAAGCCCATAGGGCTTTTCGACCCCTCCGGTTGACCAGAACCATTTCACTTGGTTCTCAAGTCCTCTCTTGCGCAGGCCTTCGACGAGGATGCTGGTGATCTGTTCTTGTGCTCTGAGATCAGATGCGTTGATGTCGTCGATAAAGGTCTGGCCTTCCTCAGACAAGTCAGGCTGCAGCCGGATCTGCTGAATCTGCATGCGGAGCGCCATTTCCATTGCATCTGAATCGCGGATGTCAATGAGGGCAGCGAGCCGAGCTGCCGAATCTTCCGGAAGATCCGAGCGTTGAGGAAGCAAGTCGACGCTTTGGCCCAGCGTGCGGACGAGGAGCCTGTCGGCGAGGAAGGTGCGCATGACCTCAAGGTCGCGGACGACGCACATTCGAGCGAGCTCATCCGAACTTGTTCCGCGGCGACCGACGAAATCGCAGTAGATCTCAAGAGCTCCGGGGCTGCCAGGAGTCGGCTCGCCGGTCAGGAGCGAACGGAGGTGGTGCGCCGTGAGGAGAGGAAGTTGGAAGAGTCGAAGGCTCAGCAGAGCGGAGATTTGCCCAAACGCCTCAGCCGCGGGCATTGCGGGGCCGTAGTGGCGAAGAAATGCAATCAAGTCGCGACCGACGTTTTCGACCGCTAATGGCACAGGCGGGTCGAGGTCGTTGGGGATCTTGCGAAGATTCTGACTTCCCTCGAACACCTCTAGAAAGCGAATGGCTAGCAGAGTATCGATGTCAAGGACTGACTCCCCGTCGTAGCGTGGGTCGTGCCAAGGGGACTCCCCGAGTTCCACTCCTTCGCCGAAGGTTCCCAGCCACAGCTCACGCAAGGCACCTGTGGTGTTTGTGACGCCCTCCTTCTTCAGCGCCAACTGCATTGTCTGATAAACGAGTTGGTCTGCGAGCCGGTTGCGGCCCCGGGCCTTCGGTAGTCCGCTGCGGTACGTCATGATGGTGATCGGTCGGATGTACCCCATCTGAGCCGTGTCGCGACGCTGCGTTGCTCGCTCCATCTTGACGACCGAAGATCGGAGCCAACCATCCAAGACGTCGAGGCTCTCTGGGCTTTCAAACCCTCGTAGCGCATCGGACTCCTGCAGCGTTCGGAGGTATCGCTCATAATCGCGTGCGTCCGTCTTGGACACGGCATAGTTGCCCCGCTTGACGGTCAGTTCCAAGATGCTCGTGAGCATTCGGTCAACATCGACATCATTGAGTTCGACATTGATGACCTGAGGGGTTTGTAGCGAATTGAGGGCGGGAAGGCTCCTCGGTATTGAGAACCTAGTCACTGTGACCCTCCAATGCGACGACGCCACCAGGCAAGGCGATGGCAGTGCTCACAGAGCCGGCTCCATCGACGATGAATGCAGAAGCCGCAGGCTGCCTGGCCAATTGACTGACGAAGCTCTCGATCTCCTGGATGATTGCGTCTGCGCCCATGCTGTTGACGATTTCCCCCTCGGCTGCCCGGAGAATAATCTCCGCTGCATCCAGACCGATTCGCAGCTGGGGGCCAGCCGAGTGATTAAGGACAACGTGATCCGGTATTCCTTCGACGTACTCCGGGTTCGGTTGCGGAACAACGAGTGAGAACTCTGCCTCATCTACCGTATGAAGGATGGCCCAATCGGCCCCGGGCATGCCACTGCGCATGGCCAGTCCAGCCTCTTGATAGCCGTGAGCGCCCAGGAGGCGACTGATGCCGAGGAGGAGCTTGCTGAGACGTTCCTCGCCCTCGGGATGCCGCAAGGTGTCGACGAATTCGAGAAGGTGCCTGTAGGCGCGAACGTTCTGGCGAGGGGCGTCGGGCTTACCCCACACGCCGAAATACAGCGAGCGGGCGAACGCAGCGTGGGTTGAAATCCCGGCAAAGTCAGGATCGCTCTCTCCCTGGGCAGGGCGCCTATGCCTCTCGCGGCGAATCTGGTCGATATCGGGCGCAGCTCCCAACCCGGGATCTAGGTCTGCCCATTCTTGTACGAGGTAGTCGCCGGATTCTTGACTGAAGGCCAAGTCGTACAGTGCGGAGTTTGGTTGCTGTCGTGGGTCGAGACCCTCTTCGCGGAGCCTGTGGATCTCGTGACAGTCCCTATCGCCGGTGATTGTCCATGCAAGGGCCGATCGCAGATCGCGAAAGGTAGCTCGACGCCGACGGCGCAGGTGACTGGTGAGCACCAGCTCGTCCATACTCTCGGCTGCATCGCCTCGCAGCCACTCGCGGTTACGGAAAATGGGACAGGACGGTTGCGCAACGCAGGCATCGCATTGCCGCCAGAGGCTGTCTTCGGTGAATCGCGCGGTGAGGCGGCGTGTGAAGCTCTCGTCCCCCGGGAAGGAGGACAGAGATCGGTGTTTCAGGTCCACCAACGCGAGACGAGGGTCTTTGACGCGACCAGCGGACCGTAACGCAAGGGCCCAATCCTCATACTCGGCCTCGTTGTCTGTGAAGAACTGCCGTAGGCGTCCATCATTGGCGGCGAGAAGCGCAGTCGCGGTGCCAGGGGGCGCGTCGAGAACCGGATCGAGGACGGAGCGCATCAGGTCGTCGGACGTCTTTGACCCGTGGGATTCACTTGCGTCGAAGACCGCGTAGAAGAAGTGCCCGGCTAGCTCGTAGTGGAACCCAGCATCATCAGCATGATGCTCGTGCGCGCCGCGCTCGCGCAGGGCATTCTGTGTCTTGACGAGGAATGCGGTCTTTCCGTCGCCCGGATTACCGCTCAGGATGACGAGATCCAGTCCGCCAGCTAGGACTTGCGGTAGGAGCTGCGTATCGAGCTTGGTGTCGATGTAGGTGAGGCGGGCGAATTCGTCGTCCAGACCGCGATTCCCCGCGTTTCCCGACCTTGACCCACGGAAGAGCCGGCGTATGGCCGACACGTTCGGATTGACCTGAGGAGAGCGCTCATGGTCGTGCTCGTCTTCCAAGAGAGGGGACGCAGCCATCAATTCGGAGCGGAACTGCGCGGCGCTTTGCGGACGGAGCTCGGGATCCTCCGAGACGGCACGCGATAGGACTCGCAGCAGGACGGCACCTTCTGCACCCCACTGGTCTATCTCCGCCTGTGTAGGCCCTGAGACGACCCCGCCTTCTCCGACGACGCTCCGTCCCAACATCGCGTAGAGAAGAGAAGCCGCCAGACCGAAGAGGTCAGACCTCTGGTCTGGGTGTCCGCCACGCCAAACCTCCGGAGCCGCGAATCGAGGCGTCCACGAACTCGCCTCATCTGAAAGAGGGGAAGTGATGCCGAAGTCGATGAGCTTGGCCGACTCGCCATCTCCGTCAGGAACGATGATGTTCGAGGGGGTGACGTCTCGATGGAGCAGGCCCTTGCCGTGGATGTACTCAAGGGCGTGGGAGATAGCGATCCCCACCGCTCGGATCAGTTCGACCGAGACCTCCGGTCCCAGCTGGCCGAGACTGAGGCCGTGGACATACTCACTCACCAAGAACCGGGGAGCGCTACGAGTGTTGACGTCGTAGACCCGGCCGCACCGTTCGTGGGTGAGCGAGTCCGCAACCTGGAACTCGGCTAGCGCCTTCTCGGATAGGTGGGGGTGGAACTCCTTCAACACCCGACGTTGAAGCTGCTGCTGATCCATGACCAGCCACGTGCGAGCCGTCCCTCCAGTGCCGAGGAGCTGTTCGATGCGGTACCGGTTCTCGATCACTCCTCCTATTTCGAACTGGTTATCGGGCATGGGAGGGCTACTGGTGATCTGTGAGACCACGTCCTGGATTCGTCCAGCTACCTCTTTGGCAGAGGGCCGCTTGCTCGGGGACGGATCGAGGGCATCTAGGAGTGGCGACGCCCAGGAGTACTTCGCGTCTAGCTCCGCCTTGATGTCGGTTCGCGTCAATTCCGTGGGGTCACCGCCGAGGAGCCAGTGGATCATGCACAGGGCAAGGCTGAAGACGTCAGATTTTGGACCGGCTGTCCCGATCGATACGGCTGCCTCCGGAGCCGCGTAATCGTTGCTGATGTCGTGATCGGGTGCCCAAAGGGAGATGGTGGTGCTATCGGGAAGTCGGGCCAGGTGAAGATCGCTGAATTGCACACGGAGCTGCTTCCCCAGCCACACGCGACTCGGATGGAGTGCTCGGTGCAGAAGGCCTTCGTCGTGGACTTCCTGGAGCGCCACAAACGCATCCGTCACAGCATGAGTAGCGACTGCTTGGCTGAGCAGTCCAGAGGGACGCTCAGGATCAGCCGTCCTAATCGATGTCAGAAGGTTTCGGACTGCATGCGGCTGGACTACGGGCACAACCATGAGACCACGAGTGTCGTCCTCGAAGCACGGGTGAGCCGGCCAGGTTCTCCCCGTCGATGCGAGTCGATTGAGCGCTTTGGTCTCCCGCTGCATGAACTCGGTGGGATCACCCAGAGCACGAAGTTCGTCTACGGGATAGCACTTCAGGATGACTTCCGTCCCTGATGAGTCAATCGCGCGGTAGGCCAGTTCGATCCCGGCCATCGCGAGCCTCGACTGGAGGCGATAACCACCTATCTGGTCATCCTTTTGACTCGAGGGCATGTCGTCCAGGTACTTGATGACGATGCCGCGGACGGCGCCAAGAGGTTCATACCCGGCGTCCTCTTCGACGAGGTGTGCAGCAGCCTCCTGGAGCGCATATATCCGCTCTTGCTCCTCATGACGAGCCCCCTGGAGGAGGGTGAGCGATGGATGGCTCAGAATCACAGCCCCGAGGACGCGGTGACCTCGCAGGGCGGAGTATCCGCGCACGTTCTTGTTGAGCAGGCCTGCGAGGACTCTGGCGAGCTGCTGGGTGCGATCCATCGGCGAGTGACGTGGCTCGTCCTTGACGAGCCACGTGCGATCCCCTACGACTACTCGTGGTCCCCATGCCTTTTCGTCGACAACCCAAATCGATCCGCGTCCCACGATCAGCAGGTCGACGTCATCACGGTTCTTCGTCTGAAGCTTCCTGCCCGCGAAGATGACCCAATCGTCGGGCAACTCTCGTTCGAGCGTCCGAGCGGTGCGCTCTTCACCAGGACCGACGAATTCACCCTTGATCTTTAGCTGCGCCATAGGTCACTCAATCCCGTAGTCGTCCGGGTAGGTCCAGCGTCGAAGGATCGTGGGAGGAACAGAGCGGATCCTCTCCAGGTAGTCGTTCACCTTTGTGTACGTGATGATCAGACGGTCCCGCGCACGCGTGGCTCCAACATAAGCCGTCCTCATCTGCCGGTCGTGTTCAGGGAGGCCATCAGGGTTCGGCAGGTCTTCAAGGCCAACAAGGATGACTGCGCCGAACTCATACCCCTTTGCGGAGTGTGTTGTGAGGACCTTGATCGTGGGCCGGGACAGATCGGCTACCTCAGCATCACGCGGGTAGATGATCTCGGTGGCGAACCCAGCTGCAGACAAGGCACGGGCAACGCCCGACTGGCGCCACTTGCGCGTGACTAGTATCCCGATGTCCGCCAGGGGCATGCCGGCATCAACCAGTAACCCAACATCGGCAACAACCGCGTCAACCTGCCCCCTGGTGCTGTTCGCCCACACGAGGTCTGCGGGTTCTCCCTCGACGGCCTCCGCCAAACCCGAAATGGACAGCGATGGGTCAAAGGCCTGAGTCACCGCGAGGATGGGTCGAGTCGATCGGTAGGGCCTCTGCAGCGTCACGCGCTGGATCGCCCCGGATTCAAGGTCTGTGATCCAGGAGCTATCCCTGTATAGCGCTTGATGTGGATCGCCAGCCATGACCAGCCCGCCGCGATCCGGCCGTAGTACTGAACGGACAAACTCGATCCAGGGCACCATGAAATCTTGGGCCTCGTCGATCAGGACTGCATCAACACACGGCTTCACTCTTGTTACGGCATCCTCGACATGCTGGAAGGCTGCTGCCTCATCGTCGAGGGAAATCCGGACTCCCAGCCCGGAAGCGAAGCGTCCAAAGGTTGACACCGTGACCCGGGGCGCGTCTGCTACCAGCGAGCGTAGGTAGGGGACCAACACGCGGTTGTAGCACAGAAGACGGATGTCCCAGTCAGGGTGGGCCCTGGCCAACCACCGCGCTCTCGCTGCGAGGACGAGCGTCTTTCCGCTACCAGGAGGCCCGGAGATGACGGTGGTCCAGCTCGACATTTGCTGAGCAGCGGCCTGCTGGTGTTCGTCGAGCACGATGCGGTGAGCAGCGTTTGCAGCAGCATGACCGTCGTGGAGGGAGGTCCGCGAAGGTATGGTCAAGGCCCAGTCGGGCTGGAGCGCGGAGATCACCGCTTCCACGACGGCGTCATCGAGGTCTTCCTCAGGGACACTCCTGATCCAGTCGTCCAGGAACTCTCTATCCGGAGGGCCTGTGAATCGGGCCGTGGCGCTTGCTGAGAGATCGACGACCACGCGCGACACTCGGGCGTCCTCAAGTTGAGGAGTGACTTGCCTTAGGGCGCCGACCTTGCGATTGAGTGTCGCGACCGAGTCTTCTAGCAAAGACGGGACTATGTCGATTGCGATGGGTCGTCGACCGGCCTGTATGGCAACGACGTCTGGGAGGGTAGATCCCGGACTGGCCAGCACAACAAAGCCGCGTCGCTCCAAGAGTTGCCGAAGTATGAAATCGGGGGTCATGGACGGTCTAGCAGGCTCGTACGGTGAATTGGCTGACTGCTCAACGGTTTGCGGCCGTGGCTGCAGTTGCGGTCCATGATAGTTCCCGTGTCCGGACCGGACTGGACGCGTCTCGGTCGGCGCAGAACCTGGAGCGCTACTGACCTGTCGGGACTGGGGGGTCAGCGCTCGCAGTTTGAAGACGTATATTCGCCGCCGTCCCTGACCATCCTCAATCCACTCCTCTCGATAGGGCATCTCTGGGTCAACCTCGAAGTCTCCTACATATCGCTGCAGCTTGCCC
>Ga0123333_10005467_pt1 | contig 11445 bp, 10 predicted proteins | sample BioC12SIPDNA_3_FD_89957 | JGI IMG/M metagenome (GOLD analysis project Ga0123333, IMG submission 89957) | Anaerobic biogas reactor microbial communites from Washington, USA - Biogas_R2_B C12 SIP DNA | ecosystem: Engineered > Bioreactor > Anaerobic > Unclassified | place: Washington, USA...
AGACGACCACATCCGCGTCCATGCCCTCGGCCAGCGCCCCCTTGCGCGCCAGCCCGAAGATGCGGGCCGGGTTGCCGCTGGTCAGCTCGGCCAGGCGCGACCAGCTGATGCGACCGGACGCCACGCCGTGCGTCGCCAGCAGTGGGAGCATCGTCTCCAGGCCGGGGATGCCGCCCGGCGTCTTGCGGAAGTCGGTATGCTCGCGCTTCTGGACGATCGTGTAATCGCAGTGGTCCGTGCCGATCGTCGAGATCTCGCCCCGCACGATCTGGTCCCAGAGCCGCTCCTTCTCCTCCGGTGCGCGGAGCGGCGGCTGCATGATGCCCCACTCCGGGTGCGGTCCCGTGTAGACCGACTCGTCGATCGTCAGGTATTGGACCGTGGTCTCGGCGATGGCGTGCTGCCCGCGTTGCGCGGCCTGGGTCACCTCTGTCACGGTGCCGCTGGCGGAGCAGTGCACCACGTAGACGCGCGGGTTGCCGGCCGCGCGGCCCAGGAAGAGCACGCGGTTGGCGGCCTCCGTTTCAGCGAGTGCCGGCCGCGCCTTGCCGTGATAGGCCAGGCTCGTCGTTCCTGCCCTCTCCAGCGCCTCACGTGCTGCGGTCACCAGGTCGTCGTTTTCGCAGTGCACCATCACGACCATGTCATGTGCGGCGGCCGCGGCCAGGACGCGGAGCAACTCTGCATCGGTCTGGTAGTAGTTCGGCCGGTACGTGGTATAGACCTTGACCGCACTGATGCCGAGCCCCAGCAGGTCGGCCATCCAGCGATGGAGCGTGACATCGTCCTCGGGCAGCTGCGTGAGCATCATGTGAAGGCCGTAGTCGATCTGGGCGAGGCCGCCGATCTCAGCCTCGCGGCCTGCCAGTGCCTGGTGCATGTCCTGGCCCGGGAACTGCGTCGCGAAGTCGATGACCGTGGTCACGCCGCCGCACGCGGCCGTCCTCGTCCCCACCTCCCAGTCGTCCGGCGACTTGTAGATGCCCGTGTCGAGCACGATGTGCGTGTGCGGATCGACCAGGCCGGGCAGCACCACGCAGCCCGCCGCATCGATGACCTCGCCCGCGCCCTCTGTGGGCAGCGCAGGGCCGATTGCCCCGATGCTCCCCCGGGCCAGCAGCAGGTCGCCCTGCCGTTCACCGTCCGGGAGAACCAGCGTGCCGTTGCGGATCAGTGTCGTTTCATTCATTTCTCACACCTTGTTCGAACGCATGGCTGCCACCACCTGGGGCAGCACGACGCCGCCCGGGCCTTGCAGGAAGATGCCGGCCATCTCGGAGATCTCGTCCGGCTCCGGATTGACGTCGATCACCTGCGCGCCGGACCGCGCTGCCAGGTATGGCAGAGATGCGGCCGGCTGCACCACGCCCGAAGTGCCGACGACGAGCATGGCCTGGCAGCTCATGCACGCGTCGTAGGCGGCCGTCAGGACGCGCTCCGAGAGATACTCGCCGAACCAGACGACGTCCGGCCGGAGCAGGTCGCCACAGTGCGGGCAGCGCGGCGGCTTCTCGGGCTGGTTCGCGAAGTCGTCGGGTGAGAAGCCCTCGTGCCGCCCGGTGATGCACTTGTAGCGCCGGATGCTGCCGTGCAGCTCGATCACGCGCGTGGAGCCGGCGGCCTGGTGCAGCCCGTCGATGTTCTGCGTGACCACGGTCACGTGGGGGATCAGGTCTTCCAGCGCGGCGATGGCGCGATGCCCGTCGTTCGGCTGCGCGGTCGCCACCATGCCGAAGCGGTACTCATACCACGCCCACACCAGCGCCGGATTGCGCAGGTAGCCCTCCTCCGTGGCCATCTCCATGGGGTCGTATTGGGCCCAGAGGCCGTCCTGGGCCTCGCGGAAAGTCGCGATCCCCGATTCCTTGGAGACGCCCGCGCCGGTCAGGACCACGAGGCGATCGACATGTGAGAGGCAGCGCGCCGCAGCTGCAATGTCGGATTTCATGCTTCCCCCGAAGGCTGGTCAGCTCGCACTGGCAGCTAGTATACGCTGCCGGACGGCTCTCGCGCAAGGAAACAATCTCCCCTTGCGGTTGTATAATGGCGCCATGTTCTCCATTCGCCGCCTGTTAGCCATGACCCGGAAGGAGCTGCGCCACGTCACGCGCGATGCCCGCATCTTCTTCCTGGTCACCCTCTCTCCCCCCTTCATCCTGTTCGTCCTCTCCTACCTGTTCTCGTTCGATATCAGCACCGTCCGCGTCGCCTGGCTGGATGAGGATCGCACCCCGCGGTCGCGCGCCTACCTGGCCGCGATCACGGCCGGCGCGGACGCTCCCGCAGGAGGCCAGGTCCGTCCGTACCGGGTCGAGGCGCGGATGGTCGACAGCCGCGGCGCGCTCGATGCTGCGCTGACGGCGGCCAGCGTCGAGGTCGCGGTCCACGTGCCGCGCGGCTTCGCGGCGCAGATCGACCGTTGGGCCGCCGCAGCCGGTCGCGCGCCCGGCGCGCAGGTGCTCGCCGTAGCCGACGGCGCGGATGCGCTCTCTGCCACACAAGCGCTGGTGAACCTGGGCGGGCAGACGGCCGCCTTCAGCGCGGGCCTGGTCGGGGAGGTCGCGCCGGGCAGCGCGGTCACGGCCGGCCCCGTCGCGACGCGCATCTGGTACAACGCCGCGCTCAAATCGCAATGGGGCATGGTCCCGGGGCTGCTGGCCATCGTCCTGACGCTGCCGGCCCTGGCGCTGACGCTGGCGGTCACGCGCGAGTCGGAGGTCGGCACGCTGGAAGCCCTCGTGGCCTCTCCCATCCGGGGCAGCGAGTACCTGTTGGGCAAGGTGATCGCGTATGTCCTCAGCGGCCTGGTCAGCCTTGTGCTCGCGGTGGGCCTGGCCGTGCTCTGGTTCCGCGTGCCCTTCCGCGGCAGCTTCCCGCTGCTGGTCTGGCTGACGGTCGATTTCTACCTGGCGACGATGGGCCTGGCCCTGCTCATCGCGCGGCTGGTGAGCTCGCAGCAGACGGCCATGCTGGTGGTGCTGCTCGTCTTCTTCGTGCCCGGCTTCTTCCTGTCCGGCCTGATCCTGCCCGTCAACACGTCGTCGCTGGGCTCCACGCTGCTCTCCTATAGCCTGCCCACGACGCACTTCGTGCAGATCGCGCGTGGGATCTTTCTGAAGGGGATGACGCTCCCCGAACTGGCCCGGCCCGCGGCGCTGCTTGCCCTGATCGCGATCGCCAGCCTGGCGTTCAGCCTGCTGACCTTCCGGAAGCGTGTCGTATGATCGCGCGCATCGCCAGCCTGACGGTCAAGGAATTCATCCAGCTGGTGCGGGACCGGCGCATGTTGTTGCTGATCGCGCTGTTCCCCGTGATGCAGCTGGTGCTGCTGGCCAGCGCGACGGGCCAGGGCATCAACGACCTGGTCATTGCGGTGGTCGATCAGGACCGCTCCGCCGAGAGCCGCCGCCTGATCCTCGCGCTCGACAACGTGCGTGAGCTCGTCGTGGGACACCTGCCGGCTTCTCCGGAGGCGGCCGGCGAGCTACTGAAGCGCTCGCAGGCGGTCGCCACGGTCATCATCCCGCCGGGCTTCGGCGCGGCCAGCGTGGCGGGGCGCAGCATGCCCCAGGTCCAGCTGATCCTCGACGGCACCTCCACCAACGTGGCCTACACCGCACAGTTCGCGGTGGAGGGCGTGGTCAACGACCTGGTGCGCCAGTCATCCGCCCCGGGCGGCGCGGCGGCCAGCCTCCCGTTGGTGCTGCTGACCGCGGCGGCCTACAATCCGGCGCTCAGCTCGCGGCTCTTCACCATTCCGTCGCAGATGGGGTTCATCGTTTACCAGGTGACGCTGGCCGTTGCCTCGCTCGCGTTCGCGCGCGAGCGGGAGCTGGGGACGCTGGAGGGGCTGCTGGTGACGCCGCTGCGGCGCATCGAGCTGATCACGGGCAAGGCGCTGCTGGCCTGGCTCGCGGGCAGCCTGGATTTCCTGGTGATGCTGTGGGTGGTGCGGCGCTTCTTCGATGTGCCGCTGCGCGGCTCGTTTGCGCTGTTGCTGGGGTTCAGCCTGCTCTTCGTGGCGGTGGAGATCAGCTACGGCGTGATCCTCTCGAGCTTCGCGCGCACCCAGCAGCAGGCCATCCTCTACGTGTTCGTCCTCGCCATGATGGACATCGCGCTGAGCGGCTACCTGGTGCCGGTGAAGAACATGCCGGCCGTCTTCAACGCGATCGCCCAGTCATCGCCGCTGCAGCACTACCTCGTCGCAATCCGCGCGATCATGCTGCGGGGCGCCGGGCCCGCGGTGCTCTGGCCCCAGGCGGTGTGGCTCGCACTGATCGGGCTGGTGATGGGGAGTGTGGCCGTGCGCACCGCAGCGCGGCGCCTGGAGTGATCCCTTACCAGGTGGCCTCGGCCGCCATGCCTGACCGCAACGCACCGTCAGCATTCGGTAGCGTCACCTCCACGGCCACGACCATGCGTGCGCGTTCGTCGGCTGTCTGCACGTTCTTCGGGGTGAACTCGGTGCGGCCTGCGATGTGCGTCACGGAGCCCGCGAACGTGCGCCCGGGGTAGGCGTCTACGGTCACCTGCGCCGCCTGTCCGATCTGAACCTGTCCGACCTCAGCAACCGGGACGTAGACCGTCAGCTTAACCGAGCTCAGGTCGGCGACGGTGAAGAGAGGGCTGCCTGGCGCGGCCACTTCGCCCCCATGGATGGCCTTCAGGACGACCTCGCCCGCAATCGGGCTGCGCACCTGCAACCTGGCCGCGGCCGCTTGGATCACCGCGAGGCCAGCCTCTGCGTCCGCCACCTGCGCCCGGGCCAGCGCCACCGACGCAGGGTGCGCGGCCGCAGTGACCTGGGCGAGCCCGGCGCGCGCCACCGCGCGGGCAGCCTCGGCCATGCGCACGTCGTTCTCCGCGGCGTGCACCGCGGCCTCCAGCGCCACCGGCTGCCCGCGGATCGCCAGCAAGCGCGCCAGGACCACCTCCGCGCCGCGCACCCGGGCGGTTGCGGCGCGCAGTGCGGCCCCCGCCGCGGCCGCCTGCTGGTCGTACATGGCGCGGCGGGTGCGGTCCTCGTCGGATCCGGGGTTGGGCAGGCTCTCCTGCAGCACCTGGGCCGTCCTGACGCTGGCCCGCGCCGAATCGACTGCGGCCGAGGCCACGCTGACCTGCTGGCGCGCGTCGTTGATTTGGGCGTCGAGTTCCTGCGGCTTCTCCAGCGACCGGCGAGCCGCATCCAGCCGCGCCTGTGCGGCGTTCAGCGCGGCTTCGGCCTGTTGCACGGCGACCTGGGCCCGGACGATGCGCTCGGGCTGCGGGGCCGCCTGCACCCGGTCCAGCTCCGCGCGCGCGGCCGCGATCGCGGCGCCAGCCTCCAGCCGCTTTGCCTCCAGTTCCGTGTCGTCCAGCAGTAGCAGCACCTGCCCGGCCGCCACCTTGTCGCCCTGGCTCACCGGCGCCTCGACGGCGCGGCCGCCCACCTCGGCCGCGATCCGGACGGTGGTCGCCTCGATCGCGCCGGCATACGCGGGCGCGGCCGGCGGCGTGGGGGTGGCGGCCGGCTCAGCGCGCCGCAGCAGTGCACTGAGCCCCGTGCGCGGCGCATCCGCGGCGGCCTCGGGGAACGCGCAGCCGGCGGCGCCACCCTCCGCGGCGGCGCAAAACACGGCGTCTGCGGGCATGCCCGGCTTGAGCGCGCGGTCCTCGTTGGGCAGGGCGATCTCGACCGCATAGACGGTGGCGGCCCGCTCCTCCTGGGTCTGCACGCTCTTAGGGGTGAACTCCGCCCGATCTGCCACAAACCTCACCGTCCCGCTGAAGGTGCGATCTGCGTAGGCGTCGACGCGCGCTGCGACAGCGCCGCCCACGCGCACCTCGGCCATGCGCGCTTGGGGCACATACACCGTCAACGTGACCTCGGCCAGGTCTGCCAGGCGTGCGATGGCTGCGCCCGGGGCTGCGACCTCGCCCGCGTGCAGCACGAGGGCGGTGATCGTGCCTGCCTCGGGGGCGCGGACCGCGTAGTCGGCCCGCGTCGCCTCGATGCTGCCGGCTGCGGCATGGGCCTGCCGCGCAAGCGACTCCGCCACGGCAATCTGCGCAGGCGCCGCGCCGGCCTCCAGCAGCGCCAGGTCTGCACGCGCGGCCGCCACCGTTGCATCGGCGACCGGGATGGCGGCGGCCGCGGCGTCCGCCTGGCCTTGCAGGGCGATCGGCTCGTCCTTCTGGCCGCGCAGGTCGGCCAGCGACCGCCGCGCCGCATCGCGCGCCGCGGCCGCGGCCACGTGGTCCGCATGCGCGCGCCAGGCGGCCTGGCTCCTGAGGTTCCAGGTCAGCCGCGCCTCCGCCAGTTGCTCGGCCGGTGCATCCACATGGCGCGAGCCGCCGCCCAGCTCCGGGGGCAGGCTGACATCCGCGCCCTGCTCCAGTCGCTGCACGATGCGGCCCCACAGCTGCTGCTCCAGGTCGGCGGCCGTCGCCGCGGCCGCGGCTGCAGCCACCTCCTCCGTGGCGACCTCCACCGCGGCGCCGGCGCGGGCGATGCTGACGTCCAGCGCGCCCGGCGCAGACACCAGGGCCCCGGCGTCGTCTGCCGCCACGCGGGCTGCTGCGGCGGCCGCCGCAGCCTGTTCGACCGCGGCCATGGCCACCGCCAGGTCGGCCTCCCGCGGGCCGGCGCGCAGCAGCGCCACCTGCGCGTCTGCAACGGCCGCACGGGCGCGGGCCTCGGCTATCTGCGCGTCCAGCAACGTCGTGTCGAGCGTCGCGATCACCTCGCCGGCCACAACCTGGTCGCCCTCGCGGGCGTGGACCGCGACGACGCGCCCGCCGGCCGCGGCTGCAGCGGCCAGGTCGCGCGCCTCGATCGCTCCTGAGGCCACCAACGGACCGGAGGCCACCGCTTCCGCGGCCTGCCCCGAGATGCCGGCCCAGCGCGCCCCGGCCCAGGTCGCAAGCGGTTCACGGAAGGCGATCGCCGCGGCCACGGCCAGGAGGAGAACGATCCACGGGATGAACTTGCGCATCAGCGGATCCTCGAGATGAAGACATCTTCCAGGCTCGGCGGGATCACGAGCATTTCGCCCGTCGTTACGCCGGCCGCCGCGAGCGCCTGCCCGATGCGAGGCATCTGTTCCGCAACCCGGTCGGCCACGACGTGGATGCGCGTGCCGTAGAGCGCGATCTCATCCAGTCCCTCAAGTCCCTTTAGGACCGGCAGCGCAACTTCGGTCGGCCGGCATTCAATCTCGAGCACCTCCCCGCGCATCTGGCCGGCCTTGATCTCCGCGGGGCTGCCCTCCGCGATGATTCTGCCCCGGTGGATGAACGCCAGCTGCTGGCATTGCTCGGCTTCGTCCATGTAGTGGGTGGTGACGAAGATGGTGGCGCCTCCCTGCGCGAGGCCGTAGAGCAACTCCCAGAACTGGCGGCGCGACACGGGGTCGACCCCCGCGGTCGGCTCGTCCAGGATGACGATCTCGGGCTCGTGGAGGATGGCCGCGCCGAGGGCCAGGCGCTGCTTCCAGCCGCCCGCCAGGTTGCCCGTGAGCTCACGCTCGCGGCCCTGCAGGCCGGCCATCTGCAGGACGGCCGCTTTGCGTTCTGCAAAACGGCTGCGCGGGACGCCGTAGGTGCGACCGTAGAAGTTCAGATTCTCACCCACCGTCAGGTCGTTGTAGAGGCTGAAGCGCTGCGACATGTAGCCCGCGCGGCGCCTGATCTCTGCGGTCTGGCGCACGCAGTCGTAGCCGGCCACGGTGGCTGTTCCGGACGTCGGCTTCAGCAGGCCGAGCAGCATGCGGATCGTGGTCGTCTTGCCCGAGCCGTTGGGGCCCAGGAAGCCGAAGATGGCCCCGCGCGGCACGCTGAACGTGACGCCATCGACCGCGGTGAAGCGATCGAAGCGCTTGGTGAGCGCCTGCGTGACGACCGCGGCGGTCATGCGCCCTCCTTGGCCGCGCGGATGAGCGAGATGAACGCTTCCTCCACGCGCGGCGTCGTCCGGCGCATGGCGGTCACCGGGATGCCCGCGCGTGCGAAGAGCGCGGCGAGCCCGGGTTCCGCGGCATCAGCGTCGTCGACGAAGACGTGCAGCACGTCGCCGTACACCTGCACCTCGACGACCCCGGGCAGCAGGGCTGCCTGCAACGCGTCGCGGCCCGCCAGCACCTGGGGCGTGGACACGGCGAGCAACTCGCCCCGTGTGTTGCGGCGCAGCTCGTCGGGGCTCGCGCACTCGATCAGCCGGCCTTCATACATCAGGCCGACGCGCGAGCAGCGCTCCGCCTCGTCCATGTAGGGCGTGCTGATGAAGATCGTGACGCCGTCTGCGTGCAGGTCGGCCAGGATGTCCCAGAATTCCCGGCGGCTGATCGGGTCGACGCCGGTCGTGGGCTCGTCGAGGAAGATGACGGGCGGCGCGTGGACGAGAGTGCAGGCAAGGGCCAGCTTCTTCTGCATGCCACCGGAGAGTGCGCCGGCCCGGCGGCGGGTGAACTCCCCGAGCCGCGCGAAGTGGAGGAGGCGGTCGATGCGCGGACGGCGCTCCGGCCCCCGGACGCCGAAGATGTCGGCAAAGAATCCGAGGTTTTCCGCCACAGTCAGGTCCGCATAGAGGCTGAACTTCTGGGGCATGTAGCCGATTGAACGGCGGATCGCCTCGGCCTGGCGCACCGTGTCGAACCCAAAGACGCTCGCGCGGCCCGCAGTGGGGCGCATGAGCGCGGCCAACAGGCGGAGGGTCGTTGTCTTGCCCGCGCCGTCCGGCCCGATCAGGCCGAAAATCTCCCCGCGCTGCACCGCCAGCTGCAGTCCATCGACCGCTGTGACCGTTTTGAATCGCCGCGTGAGGTCGGTCGCCGAGACGACCGGGGCGTCGTTTGCTTCATCCATGGCCGTTTGAATCGATTATAGCACAGCGCACGGCATCACCCACGCTTCGTCACCAACTTGTTACGGATCGATCATGACAGGGTCATTTACGCCGGGCACAATGCTCCTTCGTGGTTCATATCATCGTGTAAGGTGGAGGCTATCGTGGCGGAAGTTGCCATCAGGCGTCGTGATTCGAAGACGGGAAACAAGCGGGAGCGGATCTTCCGGAAGCTGTCGCCCGAGGAGCTCAAGGCGGGCGAGTGGACGCGCGGCGCGGGCGGTTCGGCGCACCACTTCTTCATCGAGGGGATGAGTGTCTGCGGCCGGCCACAGATCTTCAGCGATCCGAGGGAAAGCATGACGCGGAAGCTGTGTCCCGAATGCTACGCGGCAGTCAGCCGCTCGACCGCCCAGGCCGAAATGCTCGGTTAGCGCCGCCGCGTGCCGGGCCGGCCATGTTATAATGAGGCGACCGGGAGCGGGCCGGCACACAGGCCGGCCCCTACGAACGACCGGCCCGCTGCGGCCGGCGCCCGAGTCGAGGTGACCATGGTTCCGGCACGAATTCTCGCGGTGGATGACGATCCGAAGATCCTCAACCTGATGCGCCGCGGCCTGGCGTTTGCCGGGTACGGCGTCGACCTGGCGCCGGACGGCGAGCAGGCACTCGCCATCGCGCGCGAGCGGCCTCCCGACCTAGTCGTGCTGGACGTGATGTTGCCCGGCCTGGATGGGTTGGAGGTGTGCCGGCGGCTGCGCGCGGGCGAGCCCAACCTTCCCATCCTGCTTCTGACCGCCAAGGACCGGGTGCCGGACCGCGTGGCGGGCCTCGATGCCGGCGCGGACGACTATCTCATCAAGCCCTTTGCCTTCGACGAGTTGCTGGCGCGCATCCGGGCCCTGCTGCGTCGCGCGCGCCCTCTGGAGGGCGACATGTTCAGCTTCGCGGACCTCACCCTGGATCCGCGCACGCGCGAGGTGACGCGCGGCGCACGGTCGATCGAACTGACCACCAAGGAATTCGACCTGCTGGAGTACCTGCTCCGCCACCCGCGCCAGGTGTTGACGCGCGATCAGATCTTCAGCGCGGTGTGGGGGTCCGACTACCTGGGCGGCTCGAACGTCATCGACGTGCGCGTCATGCGCCTGCGCGAGAAGCTGGAAGCCGGCGGCGAGCCTCGGCTCGTGCAGTCGGTGCGGGGCGTGGGCTACAGCCTGCGCGAGGAGTGACGCGGTCGATCGCGTCGAATGTGATGGAGCGTATGCCGATGCAGCGTGAGGGCGCCGGGCGACAGCCCTTGCGGGTGTATGAGCCCTCGGACGATGACGAGCTGGCCGCGCTGGCCGGCACGCTGAACGCGTTGCTCGAGCGCCTGGAGCGCAACATCCGGCGCCAGCGCCAGTTCCTGGCCGACGCGTCGCACGAGTTGCGCGGTCCGTTGATGGTCATCCGCGGCAACCTCGACCTGCTGCAGATGGATCTGCCGCCGGAGGAACGCAAGGCGTGCGCGCGCGAGGCGTCCGAGGAGGTGGAGCACATGGCGCGGCTCATCAGCGACCTGCTCTTCCTCGCGGAAGAAGACGCGCACGACCGGCTGCAGTCGGAGCCGGTGCAGTTCCACGAAATCGTCGCGGACGCGTGGCTGCGCGCGGGGAGCCTGGACGCGACGGAGCACGAGCGCATCTTCGAGCGCAACGACCCGGTCGTGGTCCTAGGCGACCGCTATCGCCTGACCCAGATGGTGTGGAACCTGGTTGAGAACGCGCTCCGCTACACCGACGCGGGGGGCCGCGTCACGCTCGTCTCGCGCGATCTGGGCAACGAGGTCGAGCTCTCGATCTCCGACACCGGCATCGGCATCCCGGCCGAGCACGTCCCGCGGCTTTTCGAGCGCTTCTATCGCGTCGACCGGGCGCGGTCGCGCAACGAGAGCAGCACCGGCCTCGGGCTGCCCATCGTCAAGCAGGTGGCCGAGGCGCACGGCGGCCAGGTGCGCGTGCAGAGCGAACTCGGCGCGGGCAGCACCTTCACCGTCGTGCTGCCCGTGTTGGCGTCTTAGCCTCGCCTGGCCGCGGGCTCGGGCAGCCCGGACAGATCTAATTCTTCGATCGCTTGGAGGAACGCCTCGGGCGCGGGCCCGGCGATCCGCGCGTCTGCGGTGCGCCCCATCAGGTAGGCCGTGAAGACGATTTCCATCACCTTTTCCTGGAACTCCGTTCGATCCGTGTCCAGGAAAACCAGGTGCGCGATGCTGGCCTGCAGGATATTCAGCTCCTGGGCATCGTCCTTCACCAGGTCCCAGTTCCGGTCGTCCACCGGTATCAGCAGCCGGGCAGCCTGATCGAGACAGAATTTCGGATCGGTCAGCCTGGATGGGTTTGTGCTCGTCGGCACGGCGCAGTTCCCCTTTCGTCGGTTGGATTTCGAGCCATACGATTCACGCGTCAGCCTAGCAGGCGCGCATGATGCCCGGGTGATGTCGCCGTGACAGTATGATGACGTTCTTCGTCGTGGCGGCCGGAGGCCGGAGTAGTTTCCGTAAAGATCATCGAATTGTCATCTGAGTCTCATCTCGACGACAGAAAAGCGGTGTAAACTGGACCTGCATTGTTTGTGCT
>Ga0123333_10005469_pt1 | contig 11443 bp, 7 predicted proteins | sample BioC12SIPDNA_3_FD_89957 | JGI IMG/M metagenome (GOLD analysis project Ga0123333, IMG submission 89957) | Anaerobic biogas reactor microbial communites from Washington, USA - Biogas_R2_B C12 SIP DNA | ecosystem: Engineered > Bioreactor > Anaerobic > Unclassified | place: Washington, USA...
AACGACTTTAACCAGAACGCCATCGGCCGCGGCATACTGGAAAAGGGCCGCGCCGGCCGCAAGCAGCAGACCCAGCTGTTTGAGGTGGGCAAGACCGAGCTGGTGGACGAGCTCAGCCGCATGGACGTGCTGGCCATGAGCCCCATGGATGCCCTCAACGCCCTGTTTTTGCTGCGGGAGAAGGCGCGGAAGCTATGACGGATATACGCAAAATTATCAAGCTCAGCCCCGAGGTGGTGGGGCATATCGCCGCCGGCGAGGTGGTGGAGCGGCCTGCCGCCGTGGTCAAGGAGCTGGTGGAAAACAGCATGGATGCCGGCGCCACCGCCATCACGGTGGATATCCGCGACGGCGGCCTTTCGCTGGTGCGCGTGGTGGACAACGGCATCGGCATACAGGACAGCGAGCTGAAAATGGCCTTTGAGCGCCACGCCACCAGCAAGCTGCGCACGCAGGAGGACCTGCAGCGCATCGGCACGCTGGGCTTCCGCGGGGAGGCGCTGGCCTCCATCGCAGCGGTGGCCCGGGTGACTTTGGCCACCCGCGTGCGCGGCGCGCAAAGCGGCATGCAGGTGCAAAACGACGGCGGGCAGATTGTGGACATCCGCCCGGCGGCATGCGCCGAGGGCACCACCCTGTGGGTGAAGGACCTGTTTTTCAACGCGCCGGTGCGCCGCAAGTTTATGAAAAAGCCGGCGCAGGAGGCCCAGCAGGTGGCCGACCTGATGCAGCGGCTTATTTTGTCGCACCCCGAGATCTCCTTCCGCTTTGTGGCCGAGGGCAAGCCCGTGTTTTTCAGCCCCGGTGACGGCAAGCAGGAGACCGCGCTGATGAGCGTGTGGGGCATCAACACCCTGCGCCTGCTGACCCCGGTGGAGGGGGGCGAGCGCGGGCTGTTGCTGTCGGGCTTCGTGGGCGTGGGCGAGGCCGCCCGCGGCAACCGCAGCCAGCAGCTGTTTTTCTTAAACGGCCGGGCCATGAAGAGCCAGCTGCTGTCCCAGGCGGTGGAGGAGGCCTGCCGCCAGCGGGTGATGATCGGCCGCTTTCCGGTGTGCGCGCTGTACTTGACCCTGCCCTACGAAACGGTGGACGTCAACGTGCACCCCAACAAGTGGGAGGTGCGCTTTCAGGATGAGCGCGGCGTTGCCGAGGCGGTGCGCAACCTGGTGCAGGACGCGCTAAGCCAGGGCGCGGCCCAGGTGGCGCCGCCGCCCCTGTACCCGCCGCCCGCGCAGCCGGCCGGGGCCGATGCCAGGGTCAGCCGCAGCGAGCCCGCGGACAGCCCGCCCGCGGCCATGCCGCCGCCTATCCCATCTGCCGGCATGCGCATGCGCTCCCCCGCGTGGGAGCAGGCCGCCGTGCTGGAGCAACGGCCGGCGGATGAGCCCGTGCTGCAGGAGGTTTCGCCGCCTGCAGCCGAACCAGAGCAGGTGCACGCAGCCGAGCATGTGGCCGAGCTGGCGCTCACGCCCGTGCGGCTGATCGGCGCGGCGTTTAACACATACATCCTGTACGAATCGGGCGATACCATCTGCCTGTGCGACCAGCATGCCATGCACGAGCGGCTGATGTTTGACCGCCTGATGAAGGCGTACGATACCGGGGCCATCGCCCAACTGCTGCTGCTGCCCCAGGCGGTGGCGCTGAGCTACCGCGAGTACGGCAGCTTTGTAGAGCACCGGGAGCTGTTGGCCCAGGCCGGGTACGATGCGGAGGACTTTGGCGAGCAGACCGTGCGCCTGCGCAGCGTGCCCATCATGCTGGGGCAGCCCCAGGCCGAGCGCAGCTTCCGCGAGGCGCTGGACGAGCTGGCAGCCACCGGGGCGCTGAGCGATGACAAGCGGGTGGAAAAGATCATCATGGCCTCCTGCAAGCAGGCAGTCAAGGGGGGCGAGCGGCTGCCCGACGAGGCCATGATCGCGCTGGTGCGCGGCGTGCTGGAGGGCAATGTGACCCCCACCTGCCCCCATGGGCGCCCCCTGATGATGCAGTTGACCCGCACGGAGCTGGAGAAGCGCTTCCAGCGCATCCCGGGCTGATGGAAAAGCCCGCAGTTATCGCTTTGGTGGGGCCCACCGCCGGCGGCAAGACCGCGCTGTCGCTGCGCCTGGCACAGGAATACCCCATCGAGATCATCTGCATGGACTCCATGCAGGTGTACCGCGGCATGGACATCGGCACGGCCAAACCCACGCGGGAGGAGCAATGCCGCATCCCCCACCATATGCTGGACGTGGCCGATCCCGCACAGCCCTACAGCGTGGCCGAGTACCGCCGGGGAGCAATGGCCGCCATTGAGGGCGTATTGCATCGGGGGCTCGTGCCCGTGCTGGTGGGCGGCACCGGGCTGTACCTGCGGGCGCTCAGCCAGGGGCTGACGCTGGGCAATACCCCGCGGGACGAGGCGGTGCGTGCCCAGTACCAGGCGCTGCTGGCCAGGCAGGGCAAGCAGGCCCTGCACGACCGCCTGCGCGAGGTAGACCCCATCAGCGCGGACAGGCTGCATATCAACGACACCCGGCGCGTCATCCGCGCGCTGGAGGTATGGCAAATCACGGGCAGGCCCTTTTCTGCCCAGCGCCCGCAGGCGGACGACAGCCCCTACCGCTTCCTGCTGTACGCGCCGGACTGGCCGCGGGACACGCTCTACCAGCGCATCGAGCGCCGGGTGGACGAGATGATGCAGCAGGGGCTGATGGCCGAGGTGAGGGGGCTGTTGGCGCGCGGTGTGACGCCCGATATGCAGAGCATGCAGGGCCTGGGCTATAAGGAGCTGGCGCCCTGCATTTTGGATGCGGCGGACGAGCAGGAGGCGGTGGCCCTCATCAAGCGCCGCACGCGCAACTATGCCAAGCGGCAGCTCACCTGGTTCCGGCCGGATGGGCGCATCCGCTGGCTGGCCCCACAGGGCATGGAGGAGGCGCTGCTGCGGCAGGTGCGCCTGGATATGGAGGAAAAATGACCATTGCGGAGCGTATCGCGCGGGCGGAAATCGCCTGCGCGCCTGTATTTGAAGGGATTGACCGGCTGGAGCTTTTCAACACCAAGCGGGTGTTGGGGGTGTTTCAGCGCCACCGGGTGGCCGCGCGGCACTTTGCCGGCAGCGAGGGCTACGGCTATGGCGACATCGGTCGGGACACGCTGGAAGCCATGGTGGCCGATCTGTTTCAGTCGGAGGCTGCCATCATCCGCCCCCAGATTGCCAGCGGCACCCACGCGCTGAGCCTGGGGTTGTTTGGCCTACTCATGCCGGGCGAGCATCTGCTCAGCGCCTGCGGCGATCCCTACGACACGCTGGCCGACGTCATCGGCATCAATGCCCCGGTGCCGGGGTCGTTGGCGGAGATGGGCATCACCTACGGCATGGTGCCCCCGAGTGCTGATGGCGGCATTGATGTGCCGGCGGTGCTGGGCGCCATCCGCCCCGACACCCGGGTGGTGCTGGTGCAGCGCAGCCGCGGCTACGCCTGGCGGGACAGCCTGTTGCCCCGGGACATGGCTGCGCTGTTTGAGGCCGTCAAAAAAGTACGGCCCGACATCTATCTGTTTGTGGACAACTGCTACGGCGCCTTTACCACCCAGGACGAGCCTACCTTCTACGGCGCGGACGCGGCGGTGGGCAGCCTGATCAAAAATCTGGGCGGTGGCCTGGCCCCCACGGGCGGGTACATCGCGGGCACCCGGGAGGCGGTGGAGCGCATCGCTTCGCGGCTCACCGCGCCCGGCATCGGGCTGGAGGTGGGCAGCTACGCGCCGGGCTACCGGCTGTTTTATCAGGGGCTGTTCATGGCCCCGCACACGGTGGCCCAGGCGCTCAAATCCGCCGTGCTGGCTGCCCGCGTGTTTGCGGATATGGGGTATGAGACAACGCCTGCCTGGGACGCCCCGCGGGCGGACATCATCCAGGCCATCCGCTTTGGCGCGGCCGAGCCTCTGATCGCCTTTTGCCGAGGCATCCAGGCGGCCTCGCCGGTGGACAGCTTCGCCTCGCCCGAGCCCTGGGACATGCCGGGCTACACAGATCAGGTGATCATGGCGGCGGGCACCTTTGTGCCCGGTGCCTCCATCGAACTCAGCTGCGACGCCCCCATCCGGGCGCCGTATACGGCCTACCTGCAGGGGGCGTTGACCTACGCGCACGGCAGGGCGGCGCTGGAGGCCGCGCTGGGCGCGATGATTTGATTTTGCTTATCTGAGGCCGCGCTCGGCCTTTTTGATGCCGGTCAGGTATTGCTGTTTGACGCCGTTGTTTTCTTCCTGTTGCGCCAATAAGCGCACCTGCTCGATCAATGTCCCATTGGCATATGTGGGCAGGGCAACCATCCTGCCCAGCGCATAGGCTGCCGCCCAGCGCAGCACGGTACCCTCTGCCTGGGCCATGGCGAGCAGCAGGGGGATTGCGCCCTCCAGCGCATCGGGGAATCGCGCGGCCAGGTTGCCGGCGATGCGGGCGGCCTCCCGCTGTATGCCGGGGGAGGGGCTGGCCAGGTGCTGCTGCGCAAAGGCCATCCAGTCGGGCGTTGCCCGCTCAGGCTGTGTCCGTGTGGATTCCTCTATCGCCTCCAGCAGCAGCTTGCACGCCCTGTCGTTCAGCGGCGCAGGGGCGGCCAGCAAATCGCCTATGTTGACGGCCTCCTGATCCAGGGCGGCGATCAGCCGGGCGCGCTTGTCCAAGGGCTTAAGGGCCTTGTCGTTGGCAAGGGCTTGAATATCCATCATTTCCGCACTTGGTCGATCAGCTGAAGCACGGCCTCCGTCCCATCCGCCGCCGGCGCCTGCGCCAGCGCGTCGCGCAGGGCGGGGGCCTGCTCCATCAAAGTTTGAAGCGCCGCGATCAGCGACTGGGCGGTCAACTGCTCCTGCGGCAGCACATGGGCCAGCCCGCGCTGTTCAAAGCTGCGGGCGTTTAATATCTGGTCGCCTCGGCTGGCGCTCAGCGGCAGGGGGATCAGCAGCATGGGTTTTTGAAGCGCCTGAAACTCGCACAGCGCGTTGGCCCCGGCGCGGCTCAATACCAGGTCGGCGCAGGCCAGGGCGTGGGGCAGATCCTCATTCATGAATTCGATCTGAAAGTACCCCGGCGTCCCCATCAGGGCGTCATTCAGGTTGCCCCTGCCGCACAGGTGAAACACGTCCATCATGGGCAAAATGCCGGGCAGCGCCTCGCGCAGGGTAGCGTTGACGCTTTGCGCGCCCTGGCTGCCACCCATCATGAGCAGCACCGGTCTGTCGCCTGAAAAGCCGGCGATCTTGAGGCCCCGCTCTCTGCTGCCCGCAAACAGCTGTGGCCGCAGCGGCGTGCCGGTCAGCACGCCCTTGGGGCCCAGCGCCCGGGCGCACTCGGGGAAGGTGGCCGCCACCACTTTGGCAAAGCGCGCGCTGATGCGGTTGGCAAGGCCGGGCGTCAGGTCGCTCTCATGGGCGATGACGGGCACGCCCCGCCGCCAGGCAGCCACCACCACCGGCACGGCCACAAAGCCGCCCTTGCTGAACACCACATCGGGGCGTATCTCTTTGATCAGTCGGCTGGCCAGCGCCGCGCCCCGGAGCACGCGGAAGGGGTCGGTGAAGTTGCGCCAGTCAAAGTAGCGACGCAGCTTGCCCGTGGGGATGGCATGGTAGGTGATGGGCTGATCCGCCATGATCTGCCGCTCGATGCCGTCCTTGGTGCCGATATAATGCACCTCATAGCCCTGGGTCAGCAGGTGGGGCAGCAGCGCCAGGTGCGGGGTGACATGGCCGGCGGTGCCGCCGCCGGTGAGTACGATGTGCTTCATCCGGTATCCTCAAATCGTGCGAAGTATGGTTGCCCTCAAAAATGCCGCCCGCTGGCCTATCAGCACAGCCGGCGGCAGTGGCATATCATGCCTGTGTCAATCAAATCTCCTCGGGAAAGCCCCGGGTCTCGGCCACAATGTACAGCGGGCGGCCCTTGGCCTCGTCATAGATGCGCGCCAGGTAGGCGCCCATGATGCCCAGGCCGGTCAGCACGCTGCCGCCCATCACCGCCATCAGGCTGGCCAGCCACCACAGGCCGCCGGGCTTGCCCGCGATCAACAGAATCACCAGCACCAGCGCCAGCAGCATGCCGGCGCCCAGCCAGAACAGGCCCAGCCACAGCGGCAGCTTGAGCGGCTTGTCCGAAAAGCTCATCACGCCGTCGGCGGCCAGCTTGAGCATCTTTTTGAGGGGATAGTGGGTCTCGCCGGCAAAGCGCTTGTCGCGGTCGTACAGCAGCGGCTCCTGCTTAAAGCCAGCCCAGGCGAACATGCCGCGCAGGTAGCGGGCGTGCTCGGGCATGCCGCGGATGACATCGGCCACCCGCTCGTCCACCAGACGGAAGTCGCCCGTATCTCGCGGGAAGGCGTTGTTGGTCAGCCGCTGCATCAGGCCGTAGTACAGCTCGGCCGTCTTGAGCTTAAAGGCGCTCTCGCCCGCGCGGCTGCGGCGCTTGCCGTACACCACCTGCACGCCCTCGCGCCACTTTTCGGCCATCTGGGGGATGACCTCGGGCGGGTCCTGCAGGTCGGCGTCGATGATGACCACGGCCTGGCCGGTGGCGTAGTCCAGCCCGGCGCTTACGGCGATCTGGTGCCCGCCGTTGCGGGCGAAGTGGATGACGCGCACGCTGCTGTCCTTTTCGGCCAGGGCGTTGAGCATGTCGGCTGTTTTGTCCTTGGAGCCGTCGTTGATGAAGATCAGCTCATAGGGCTCCTTCATGCCCTGCATGACCTGGGTCAAGCGGCGGTAGCTTTCGGCGATGACCGCTTCCTCGTTGTAACAGGGGATGACGACCGAATAGACTGGCTTCATCAATCATGTACTCCTTTACAGCATTTTGATCAGCATATTCTTTTGCGCGTCCATTTCCAGCGCCAGGGCCTTTTCCTTCTCAAGGGCCTTGAGCACGTCGCTGAAGCGCTTGAAGCCGATGTTCTTCTCGGCAAAGTCCGGGTACAGGCCCTGGATGTCGGCCTTTAAAATGCTGGGGTTGATGCGCTCAAAGCCGTCGGCCTTGTAGTGATCCAGCTGCTCCTTGAACAGCTGCACCCAGTTGTCCTGGTTGATCAGCTTGTCCGGCTTGTCGGCCTCGCCGTTCTCGCTTTCCATCAGCGATACCATCACGTTGTAGTTGTCGTTGCGCACCTTGATGACGCCATACTTGTCAGCCAATTTGGTCAGCAGCTTGCCAAAGGTGGCGCAGCCGTAGCTCTTCTCGTTGAAATCGGGCCGCAGGCGCAGCAGCACGCCCTTGAGCTCGCTGGCGAACATCTCGTCCTCATCCACCTGCTCGTCCAGGATGCTTTCAATCTGCTTTAACAGCGTCAGGTCGTCGCCCTGGGCATCGTCCGTCTTTTTGGTGCGCTTGGGCTGGGGGGTGCGGCGCACGGCCACCGACTCCAGGAACTGAAACTCATTGCAGGCATTGATAAAAATATTGCTGGCCACCTCGCTGCGCGAGATCCCCAGCACAAACTTGCCCATGCTCTTGAGCTTGCCTACCAGCGGCACATAATCGCTGTCACCGGAAACGATGCAGAAGCTGTCGATCAGCGGGTTGGTGTAGGCCACCTCCATGGCGTCCAGCACCAGCAAAATGTCGGCGTTGTTCTTTTGCGCTACGCCGTAGCGCAGGGAGGGAACCACGGTGAAAGTGTTGCTCAGCAGCACCTCCTTGAGGGAGTTGAACCGGTCAGAATAGCCGTAGACCTTGCCCAACAAAAAGTCGCCGCGGATTTTGACCTTCTCTAAAACATTGTTGAGGGTCTCCACCTTGGCGCCGCAGTTCTCCAGGTCGATAAAAATCGCAAATTTTGATGTACTCATTACCCCGTTGCGCAGGGCGCTGCCCCGCGCTTCCTTTATTTGTTTTGCGCACAATGCGCATAATTCAGTATAGCATATTTTGAGGGCTTTTCATAGTTGCGCCGCTGCATAAATCGGGCCCTGAGGGCCGTTGTATCAGGGGAGGACAGATTGACAGATCAACAGTTTCGTAATACAATCTTAATGAATTGGACCTTGGAGCAATCAACTGAGGAGGCATACATGATGAAGCATGCCGTTAACAAAAACCCCATTCAGCGCGCAGCGGCCCTGGCCCTGGCGCTGCTGATGCTGCTGGGCCCGCTGGTTTCCCTGGCGGAGCCCCAGCCGCCGATTGACCCGGTCAGCTTTACCTTAAGCTGGACTGGGGCCGATGGCACCCCAAAAACGCAGCAGGCCCTGCTGGTGCCCTATGCGGAATACCCCAACAGCTACTGGTTGTATGCCGATGCGGAGGCGGTGGCGCAAAATGCCCTGCTCCACATCTCGGACAACTTTGGCCAGTACCCGGGCGGCTTTTCCATCCCCAATGACCAGCCCATCGGCAACCTGATGCGCCCGGACGCGGGCACCGCGCCCGCGCCCGAGAACGCCGTGCCCGTGCAGGCGTTTGATCAGAGCGGCAATGTGCTGATGACCTACACGCTGTTCGTGTCCGGGCAGACCGACCAGCCCCTGCCGCCCACCGTGCTGCCCACCGAGGTGCCCGTTGAGACGCCCACGGATGCCCCCATTCAGGATGCCCCCGTGCGCATCTGGTATAAGAATGTGGACGGCACACAGGATGTGGCGACCCCGCAGGAGCGGACGTACCCCGCCGGCACGCATGCCGTGAACCCGGAGCCTGCGGACCTCAACCCGGCCTTCGACCCAAGCAGCGTAGCGCCCCAGCAGGTGACGGTGGACCAGAACGGCGCCAGCCCGGCGGAGTTCACGTTCTATTATCAGCCCTACCCCATCAATGACGCCACCGTGCGCATCTATTATAAGAATGCGGACGGCACGCAGGATGTGGCGACCGCGCAGGAGCGGACATATCCCGCCGGTACGCATGCCGTGAACCCGGAGCCGGCCGATCTCAACCCGTCCTACGACCCGGGCAGCGTGGCCCCTCAGCAGGTGACGGTGGACCAAAACGGCGCCAGCCCTGCGGAGTTCACGTTCTACTATCAGGCCTATCCCATCCATGACGCGACCGTGCGCATCTACTATAAGAATGCGGACGGCACGCAGGATGTGGCAACCGCGCAGGAGCGGACCTACCCCGCCGGCACACACGCCGTGAACCCGGAGCCCGCCGACCTCAATCCGGCCTTCGATCCTAATAGCGTAGCGCCCCAGCAGGTGACGGTGGACCAGAACGGTGCCAGCCCGGCGGAGTTCACGTTCTACTATCAGGCCTACCCCATCAATGACGCGACTGTTCGCATCTACTACAAGAACGCGGACGGCACGCAGGATGTGGCGACCCCGCAGGAGCGGACATACCCCGCGGGTACGCACGCCGTGAACCCGGAGCCTGCGGACCTCAATCCGGCGTACGACCCTAACAGCGTAGCGCCTCAGCAGGTGACGGTGGATCAAAACGGCGCGAACCCTTCGGAGATTACGTTCTACTACCAGCTGTTGCCGATCGCCAAGGCGGAGGTGCGCATCCATTACCTGCACGAGGACAATGACGAGCCCGTGGCGCCCGACCAGGTGGTCACCTACGAGGCGGGTGAGTATGATGTTTCCCCCAGCCCCGAGGGGCTGGACAGCACCTACACGCTGGTCACCGAGCCGGTGGTGCGCGTGAAGGTGGACGCCAATGGCGCGACGCCGGCTGAGGTGGTATTCCGCTACCGGCAGGAGACCGCGCCCGTGGTGGCCCCGGATGTGGAGATTGATATCCTGTACCTGGATCGGGAGAACAACCCCGTGGCCAGCCCGCAGAAGAAGACCGTGGGCGACGGCACCAACACCGTCAAGGCCGAGCCGACCGACCTGAAGGAAGGCTACTTCCTGCCCGAGGGCACGGACGTGCAGTACGTCATCGTCACCTTGAACGGGGCGGACCCCAGCGTCGTCACCTTCTACTACGAGCAGGGCGCCACCCAGCCCCCCGCCGAGGAGGAGACGCCGCCCCCCACGCCCAAAACCGCGATTGTGAACGTCTATTACAAGGACCAGTTTGGCACAATCATCGGCAGTTACAATGTCAACTGCGTGCAGGGCCAGCCCAACACCATCCATGCCGACGTGAGCAACCTGACGGTGGCCAACCCTGCCGACTACGTGCTCAACGATGAGGCGCAAAAAACAGTCACCGTGGATGAAAACGGCGTGGCAACGCCCCTGGAGGTTGTCTTCCTGTTTACCAACAACAACCCCCAGGTGACAGTTGATGTGACGGTGCGCTATCAGCAGGAGGGCGGCGAGCCTGTGGCCGAGCCGACCGTCCAGCGGCTCACCAAGGTAGGCCCGGCGGATATCATGGCCCAACCGGTGAACCTGCAGGAGGGCTTTGAACTCGTATCCCCCGAACTGCAGCAGGTGACCGTGAATGAAAACGGTACCGTGACGCCTGCCGAGGTAATCTTCACCTACAAGGCCAAGGCCGCCACCCCGGAGCCCGCGGCCACCGAAATCCCCTACGAGGTTAAGCCGCTGGAGAATGTGTTCGGCCGGCCGACGAGCGATAAAATCAACTTCCGCTCCGCCCCCGACAGCGATCAGGATAACAGCGTTGCCACCGTAACCACCAACGATGTGGCCCACCTGCTGGGCGAGGTGGTCAACAGCAAGAAGGAAGTGTGGTACCTGGCCGAGATCAACGGCACCCGCGCCTTCATCAAGCAGACGGTGGTCAAGCTGATGACCGAGGAAGAGGTATACAAGCACTTCGGCTGGACGCCCGCGCCCCCCAAGGAGCCTACGCCCAAGCCCGAGGGCATGCCGCTGGACCTGTGGGCCCAGACCAACAGTACGGTGCGCTTCCGCAGCAGCACCGACACCAAGCCGTCCAACAACATTCTGCTTGACCTCAACAAGGCTGAAAAGCTGTGGGTGTACGCCCAGGAGGTGGTGGGGGAAGACCTGTGGTACTCCGCCATGGCCCGCGGCAAGGAAGGCTATGTGATGGCCAAGTTTGTCGACCTGTATACGCAGGAGCAAAGCGACGCCTACCAGGCCACCCTCAGCTCGCCCGCGCCCACCAAGTCGCTGCCGCCCACGGAAAAGCCGGTGGCGACCACCGAGCCGCCCAAGCAGACCGAGGCGCCTGCCACCCCGGCCCCGGCCACGCCGCAGCCCGTCGTGCAGACGCCCGTACCGCCCACCTACACCGGCTATGCCGTTACCACCCAGCAGGTAGCCCTGCGCACCGGGGCCGATACCAAGGATGAGAGCATCCTGGCCACGCTGCCGGCGGACAGGCTGCTGGTGGTGCTGGGGCAGACCTATGTATCCGGCCAGATGTGGCACCATGTGGACGTGTACGGCACGAGCCAGTCCGGCTTTGTGCCCGACAGCGCCCTGCGCCGCATCAACGCGCAGGAGGCAGAATACTATAAGAACCGCCTGCAGCCGACAGCCAGCGCGGCGCCGCCGCCCACCAGGGTGCCCGCCCAGGTGT
>Ga0123333_10005471_pt1 | contig 11443 bp, 8 predicted proteins | sample BioC12SIPDNA_3_FD_89957 | JGI IMG/M metagenome (GOLD analysis project Ga0123333, IMG submission 89957) | Anaerobic biogas reactor microbial communites from Washington, USA - Biogas_R2_B C12 SIP DNA | ecosystem: Engineered > Bioreactor > Anaerobic > Unclassified | place: Washington, USA...
CACCGCCGAATGATGCACGGCTAACTGCCCACGATGGAGGCGGCAGCCACCGCACTTGCGAGCGACTTTCAGGGCTGGAGACGCCGCGACACCGCAGAGACAGGCGTGCTCCACCGGAATCTGTGGGTCTTCCTATGTTGCAGCGACGCTTGCCGAGTTACACTTACATACATCATGTCGCTGCCCGTTCGTGGCTGCATTGGTTGGGAGTCTCATCCATGTTACACGGAAGACGATCATTGCGTCTCAGTCCTGTGGAGCGCGGCGCTATGCGCGCGGCATGCGCGTTCAACGCGCAACTGATGGACTATATCCGTCCCTACGTCAAAGCCGGCATCACCACGCAGGAAATCGACCGCCTGGTGCATGAATACACCATTAAACACGGTCATAAGCCGGCCACGCTCGGGTACCAGGGGTTCCCCAAGAGCTGCTGTACCAGCGTCAATGACGTGATCTGCCACGGCATCCCGGACAACTACCTGCTCAAGTCCGGTGACATCGTCAATATCGACCTCACCACCATCGTCAACGGCTGGCACGGCGACCAGTCTGAAACGTTCCTGATCGGGACCGTGAGCGACACAGCGCGAGACGTGACCCAATGCGCTCTGGACTGCCTGTACGCCGCCATCGATGCGCTCACCCCAGGCTGCCCGATCTCGGCCATGGGGGATGCGATCGTCGCGATCGCCGATCAGCGTGGGTTCTCCGTCGTGCGGGAATACGTCGGACACGGACTCGGACGGCGTTTCCACCAGGAACCGTCGATCCCGCATTACCCCACCCGCCAGTCGCGTCAGGAACGACTGTACCCCGGCGTGTGCTTCACCGTCGAGCCCATGATCAACGTGGGAAAACGGTACACCGCACTCGACAAACAAGACGGCTGGACCGTGCGCACGCGGGACGGCGAACTGTCAGCTCAGTTCGAACACACACTCCTCATGACCGAAGACGGCCCTGAAATCCTCACCCAGACCCAGCACGGGCCAGCCAAAGGGCACCGGTTTTAATGACGGATGACGAATGACGGAAGCACGAAGGAATGACGGATGACGAATGACGGAAGCACGAAGGAATGACGGATGACGTGTGACGGAAGCACGAAGGAAGGCCTGAAGGAAGGCCTAATGACATAATGACATAGGCACGAAGTGCCGCTGCAATCATTCGTCATTCGTCATTCGTAATTCCTTCGTGCTTCCGTCACTCGTCATCCGTCATTCCCATCATCTCTTGCTTCGACTGCGATAATCCGGTACAAGACCGCGCCCGAAGGTCTCTTTGTTCGCTGGCCAAGATGTCGCGAGGCAGTCATGCGCGGAATGACGGCAGTTCTCGTCTGCAGCACACTGTGGGGCGCCGTAGTGCAGGGTGCCGAACCGACTTTTCCTTACACGGTGCAGGTAGCGGCAGATGAAGTCGAGGTCCGCTGCGGGCCCGGCTGGGACTACTATGCGACGCAGCGTCTGTCGCGTGGGACGCAGGTAGAGGTCTACCGGCACGATCCGGGTGGCTGGCTGGCCATCCGCCCGCCCGAAGGCAGTTTCAGCTGGGTGACTGCGCGCCATGTGCAGGCCACGGCCACGCAAGGCGTCGCGGAGGTCATCCTGGACGGGGCGGTCGCCTGGGTCGGGTCGGCGACAACGAATGTGCCTCAGCACAAATGGCAGGTGCGTCTGAAACGTGGAGAACAGGTGGAGATCCTGGGTGAACTGCCCATGACCGTCGGCCCCGGGTTTGCCACGGAGACCTATCACAAGATCGCTCCGCCGGCCGGCGAGTTCCGCTGGATTCATGCGCGGCACGCGGTGTCTTCGACTGCCGGCGCGCCGGATACGCTCGCCCGATCCCAGCTGCAAAGCGACTACCGTCACGTCAGCGGGTCGACCGCCAGCGCTCAGGTGGTTACACCGGCGGCGGCGACCCGGACGACCCTGTCAGCGGCGGAGACGGCCCGGCAGGTCGAGGAACTCAAAGTCGCCCTGGCATTGCTCGTCACCCAGAGCATTGAACAGTGGGACCTGGCTTCTCTCAAACGGCGCACCGAGACGCTGGCCGAGCAGACAATGGACGCGTCCCTGGCACGGGAAATCAAGGCAATTTCGCAGCGGATGGACGAGTTCGAGACACTGCAGCGCCGCCACCAGAGGGTCCGGGAACGTGATATCAGCAGCCATCGGGTGAGTGGCGTGAGCGCGGCCGACGACACGAGAAACGCTGGCCAGGAACGGGCGTCTGGCACCGCCGGAACGGGCCAGGCCGAGGCGGCTGATCCAGCCGCCCCCCGCCTGCTGCAAAACGATTTCCTGCGCGATATCGATGCCGCACTGGAACCGGAAGTGGCCCAGGTTGCGACAGCTTCCGAGGGATCGCGGTACGACGCGGAAGGCTGGCTCATGCCGGTCCACTCCACGAAACGCGTAGCGCCCCCCTTCGCCCTGCTCGACGACGATGGCCGTGTGCGCGCCTACGTCACGCCAGCGCCCGGACTGAATCTGCGCCGCTACACGAAACAATACGTCGGCCTGCTCGGAACCCGCCGCTACGTCGACACCCTGCGTGCTGTACATGTCACCGCCGAACGAGTCGTCAAACAAAAATGACGGATGACGAGTGACGGAAGCACGAAGGAATGACGGACGACAAATGACGAATGGGACGCCGTTGTGAGTCCAGTTCATCGCAATGGCACTTCGTGCCTATGTCATTAGACCTTCCTTCGTGCTTCCGTCACTCGTCATTCGTCATTCCTTCGTGCTTCCGTCACTCGTCACTCGTCATTCGTCGTCCGTCATTGCTTATCTCTCCAGCGCCGCAGTTGGTCCCGAATGTCATCATCCGGTTCACTGGTTTCCATTTCCCGCAGTCGTCGCACCAGACGCGGATCCTGGGCAGTGACCATGAGGGACACGGCGGCACTGCGTACACCGGGGTCGGTGTCCTGGCTGAGCCAGATGAGCCAGCGCCCGGCGGCGGTGGGAAGCCGCGTGAGGTTCTCAGCCAGCTGACGGCGCGTGGCGGCATCCGGACTGGCCAGCTTCCGCGCCAGAGCCAGATCCAGTTCGCCAAACCCGCGCTGGCGCAGCGTCAGCTCGGCATCAGCAGCGCGGCCCGTGTCCCGCTCGACCAGCCCACGGATCACTTCGAGATCGGACCATGTGGCCATGCCCGTCTCTATGTCCGCGTCCGCGGCCGCGTCGGGGGCCACTGTGCCCGAGAGCGGCCGGATGGGGGCGAGCTGCAGAACCGCCGGCGGGTCCGGCGCCAGTTCTGCCGGCGGTGCAAGGGTGGGCCCCTGCCCGGCGTCTGGCCCCGCGTCCCCGCTTGACTTCGGATCCTGTGTGGTGCGGCCTGGGTCCGGCACTCGTTGCGGCAGTTGCTCCGCCGTCGCCTGGGGCTCCGCATCCGGGCTCCACCGCAGCGGCAGTGGCGGGACCGAGTTGGCACGCACCGGCGGCTTTCCGCCGGCATCTGACGCTGCAACTGTTCCTGCATCCACCCGCTCCTCAGACGGCGCCTCACGAGGAACACGTGGCCGCTGCACGGGCCGTGCCGCCTCAGACCCGGACGCCGGCGTCGTCAGGTGCGACACCTCCGCCCGCTGCAGACGCAACACATGCTCGCAATCCGCGATCAACGCCGCGCGATCCACCTGCTGACCGTCGACGGGCCAGTTGAGGACCTGCAGCGCCAGGTCGCTCGCCACGCTGCGCGCTGCGGATGGCCATTGCTCGGCACGTTGGGCCAGACGCCGCGCCAGCCGGGCGACCCGTACGCTCGATTCGTCATGCGGCAGCGTCCGCCACCGTTTGAGCAGGTGCTGGAGCGTTGTGGCCGCCGACTGTGCGACGCACGCGCGTTCGCTTCCCAAGGCATCGGCGACCACCAGCAACCCGACACGGTCCAGCTCAGCCAGTTGCTGCAGCTCGATCCCGACACGCTCCTCCGGCACCGACTCGAGGTAGCGGCCGATATCGGCAGCCAGCAGGTCGGCCGGGTGATGTGCCCCGGCGCGCAGCACCACGGCGACTGCTGCAGCGAGACCGGCCAGCACGATCAGGGTGGCAATCACCCGGCGACGTCGGTTGTGGATGGTCATGACTGCCAGGCTCCCGGCCATTGACAACAGGTGACAACGATTGACAACAGGTGAATGACGCGCAGCGTCAAGGGTCTGACGCGTGCCGGGGCGGATTCTCCCGCGAGGGGTGAGAGCTGGCAAGAGCAATTCATCCTGCCCACCTTGCCTCGTCGGCCACGGCCTGGTGCCTGACGCCTCGAGCCGGCTCCCCGCTCACTCGCAGATTTTGACTGGGCTTTGGCACCCCAACTGGCCGAACAATCAGTATGACCGGCAGATCTTGCCACCGATCCCGACGCGTGGACGGCCGCGACGCGGTCGCGCCGCCAGGTGCAGGAGGGGGATGCGGTTGGTTGGCAAGGCTGCGCGGTCGGGGACTGATAAGGGGGGGCCATGCGCGTCAATGCGATGGGGCTGCCGGTGCGCGAAGACCAGGGCGGAACGAGTCGGAGCGAGGCGGCCGAGGGGCGGATCCGGCGGCGCGAGTTCATACGGTGGGCGGCCGGGTTGTTTGCGCTGGGATCCAGTGTGCGCAGTCCGCTCCCGGAGGCCGCGACGCCGCCGAACCGGCCCAGCAACATCCGGCTTGCGCGCGACGAGGCACAACGCGAGGTGCCGCTGAGCAGCTTGCAGGAGCCGGTGCGTTCCAAAGTCCGTCAGATTGTGGCGTACCCGACGGTCTTCCGGCGCATGCCGATTGAAGTTGTCCCGTGCGACCCCGACCTGTACGTCTTCCTGGTACGGTACCCGGAAATCGTTGTGAGCATGTGGCAGTTGATGGGCGTGACCAAAGTCACCCTCCACCGCAAGGGCCCGTATGCCTACGACGCACGCGACGGCGCCGGGACGGTCAGCCAGGTGGAACTGGTGTACGGTACACGTGAGAAACACCTGTTTCTGGCCGAAGGATACTACGATGGTCCACTGCTGCCGCGCCGCGTCACCGGCCGCTGCGCAGTGTTGCTGACCTCCACCTATTCAATGGATCAGAACAAAAACGACTACATCACCAACCAGCTCGACGTGTTCCTCCAGGTCGACAACGCCGGCGCGGAACTGGTCGCCAAGACCCTGCATCCGCTGCTGGGCCGGACGGTCGATTCGAACTTCTCCGAGACCGTCCGGTTCGTGAGCCAGGTATCGCACGTGGCCGAATCCAACGGCCCGGGCGTCCAGCGGATGGTGACACGCCTGACCGACGTCGATCCCAGCGTGCGGGAGCGATTTGCACAGATCGCCACAACGCTCAATCAGCGCGCCATCATGAAAGCCATGTCGGATCCGCAGCCACCCACAGAACGCTTCGGAGAACTCACACGCGAAAAAGAGGCGGTCAATTGACGGACGAGGAATTACGAATGACGAATGACGAATGACGGAAGCACGAAGGAATGACGGATGGGATGCTGTTGCGGGTCCAGCTTGTCGCAACGGCACTTCGTGCCTATGTCATTGTGTCATTAGACCTTCCTTCGTGCTTCCGTCATTCGTCATTCGTAATTCCTCGTCCGTCATTCGTCATTCGTCATTCCTCGTCCGTCATTCGTCATTCGTCATTTCAATTCCCCCGTGCGGGTCGCGGAAGGTGTCGAGCGCCAGTTGCTTGAGCCGCCTCAGGTCCAGCTTGCCGCTGCCGAGCAGCGGGAGCTGGTCCACGCAGGCAAAGCTGTCGGGGGACGGGATGTAGATACTGGGCAGCCCCAACTTGACCAGTCCGCGGCAAAGTTCGCTGGGCGACTGTTCCAGGGGCAGGTGAAGCACGACGAGCCGTTCGCCTTTGCGCACATCGGGCACCGCCGTCACAGCCACTCGAAGCCCCTCTTCGATGTCGCCGATCAGGCGGGCGAGCATCTCTTCGATCTGAATGTGGGGCACCATCTCGCCGCCGATCTTGGAGAAGCGGCTTTCGCGACCCGTGATCTTGATGAAGCCATCCTCGTCAATCAGGGCCACGTCGCCGGTGACGTACCACCCGTCTCGGATGACCTGGGCTGTCAGGTCGGGGCGCCCGAGATAGCCTTTCATGACGTTCGGGCCTTTGATCAGCAGCATGCCGGACTGGCCCGGACCGAGATCCTCGCCCGAGTCCAGATCGACAATCTTGGCGGCGACGCCGGGGATGGGGCGTCCCACCGTCCCTTCGCGGCAGTCGGCATGTGCTCCGTGCAGGCACCGGTTCGGCGGTATGTTGACGGACACCAGTGGGGAAGTTTCGGTGCATCCGTAGCCCTCGAGCGGCCGTACGCCGAACTTCGCCTCGAACGCGTCCGCCACCTCCATCGGCAACTTGTCGGCACCTGTCACTACCACATTGAGGGTGGCCAGTTCATCCTGGTCGCACCGTCGCAGGTACGAGCGCAAGAACGAAGGCGTGGCCAGGATGATCGTCGCGCCGTGTTCCTTGCACAGTTTGCCGACCTGCCGCGCCTCGAGCGGACTGAAATGGTACACCCCCTTCACATCCAGACTCAGCACGGTCCAGAGCGTGATGGTGTAGCCAAACGAGTGGAAGAAGGGCAGAATTCCCAACAGCACATCGGTGGGACGCAGCTGAATGACGTCCAGGACCGCGTCCACGTTCGACGTGATATTGCCGTGCGTGAGCATGACCCCTTTCGGCTCGCCGGTCGAGCCGGAGGTGAAGATCACGGTCAGCAGGTCGTCCCCTTTCTTCTGGTGCAGACCCAGCCAGCGGATCAGCAGCGCGGCGGGCACCAGATACGCCGCCACCAGACTGAACAACTTGTCGGCCAGCGTAATCTTGTCGCGGTAGTCCTCCAGCATGACCACGTCCGTTGTGAGCTGGAACCCGAACCGCTCCATCACCTTGTGGCTGGTCAGCACATGGCGGATGCCGGCCTGGTCAATGGACTGCTGCATCACATCCTGCGTCACACTGTAGTTCAGGTTTACGGCCACACGGCGGTCGATGCTCAGCATCGCATTGACGGCGATGGCGGGTACAGTAGGCGGCAACAGCACCCCCACATTGACCTCGTCGGGTGCCAGGATTTCGCGGCGCAGCAGGCGGCGGAGCAGGAGTGTCCGCATGAGCAGCGCGCCGCCGGTCAGTTCCACCCCCATCGAATCCGCGACCTTCGAACGCCACTTCTGCCGCTTGCAGGACCGTATGAACCGCTCGGTCACTGATGACATGTCTTGTGCTCGTTCTTCCACCGCTTTCGCTCCCAGGTCTTGGACCGCTCGACGCACTTGATGGATATCCTGCGGATCGCGCACCGGCGGGCCAAAATGAATGGAAACCGGGTTGAGCCAGGTGCCCGGCCAACGCCGCACCCGCCGCCCGCTGTGGTTGCTAAAAATACTCCCCCAGAGTTCGTCCAGGTAGACCGGAATGACCGGTACTCCGGTGTCGGCAAGCGCTCGTAGCAGACCGGGACGAAACGACTGCAGCAGCCCGCTGCGGGACATCCGCCCTTCGGGGAAGATGCCTACCAGCTCCCCTCGCTGCAACGCCTGCCGGGCCGCCTCGATCGCCTCCCGGATCTCCGCGGCGCCGGGGAACACCAGCATCACGCCGGCCAGGCGTGCCAGACGGCGCACCCGGCGATCGCGCAGGCCGTTGACCAGCGCCAGGATGCGGACCGGTCGCGAACTGGTCAGCAACAGCAGGATGCTGTCGAGCCACGACACGTGGTTGGCCACCAGCAGCGCACCGCCATGTGCCGGCAGGTGGTCCTGCCCGGATACGCGGATGCGGTAGATGGTGCGACTCGCCAGCCACACCAGGAACCGCACCGAAGCCTGTGGGATCAGGAACACGATGTACAGGCAGACCGGGATCGTGAACAGGCCGGCCAGCAGGAAAATCTGCCGCGCGGTGAAGAGCGGCAGGTTGGACGCTTGATAGTAGACGTCACTCATCACCTGCTGCTGGGCGACCTCGGCGGCCTGCCGCAGATACTCGTCCTTCGTGAAAAACTCGCCGCGCTGCTGACGCGCTTTCATATCCACCCACGCCAGCTGCGCGCGGGCCACGTCGCGCACCGCCGGAGACGCCCGGTCCACATACGCCCGAAGGTCGGGCCGCGAGTCCCCCCCGACCGGCGCTGCCGCCGTACGCTCCCCCTCCTCCACCGGGACCGCCCGCCACGCCTGCTCATAGTCGGCCACCAGCGCAGCAAGCCTGGTTTGCTCCGCGTCCGACAACTGCTGTGCAGCGGCCTGTAGCTCCGGGATGTTGTCCAGCGACCCGGGAAACGTCGGGTGCCGCAACGCGGCAAACAGCAGCGCGGCCAGCAGGATGCCCAGGAAGACCAGAAAGTTCAGGGCGGCCAAGACGGAACCACGCTGGAGCGGCGGGCTGCGATGCTGCATGTACGCATCGAGCGGCACCGAAAACAGCCCCGAACTGGTGCCCAGAAGGAATAGCAGCACCAGCACCCAGGCCAGCGCCGGCGATAGGCCGGCCCCAGGTTCCAGCACCGTCCCGGTGACCGTGAACAACAGTATCGAGCAGACCGCGACGCCGCAGGCGCCCAGCGGCAGTATCCCCAACTCCACATGTCCCCCGGACCAGACCCCGGCTAAGACGCTGCCCGTCCCCACACCCAGCACCAGCGCTATCAACAGTGGAACCTTGTCCGTCTCGTGCAGCGCACCACCCTCCACCGCAAACTGGTCCACATTCAGTTGGGCCAGCGCTCCCACCGACCAGAAGAAGACCACCCCCAACGCCACCCGCAACAACGCCCGATTCGACGCCAGCGTCCGCAGGTCGCGCCACGTCTGAGTGACGGCATCCCAGGGGAACGACCGCCCCGGACTGGCCGCCGGCAACGGCCGGATCAACAGGCTCGCGGCATAGCCGACCACCGCCACCCCCATCAGTACGACCGCTGAAATCCACCAGCGCTCCTTGCCATACAGACCGCTCGCACGACTCAACCAGCTCCCCCCAGCCATGCCGATCACCGTGGCCGATACCGTCATCAAACCAAACAGACCGTTGGCAAACGAAATCTGCTCGGCCGGAAGCAGCTCGGGGATGATCCCCATCTTGGACGGCGAAAACAGCGCGCTCTGAGCTCCCGTCAACGCCACAACCGCGAACAGACATACCAGGTTCACCGTGTGGCTCGCCGGCATCGCAATCGCGATGACCCCGAGGGCCATAATCACCAGCTCCGCGAACTTGCACCCGACAATCACGCTGCGCTTGCTGTATCGGTCGGCCAGGTAGCCGGCCGGTGCCGCCAACACCAGATAGGGCAGGACGAAGCAGGCTGTCCCCGCCATCAGGACGTTGCCTACGTTCGACGGCGTCACGTAGTCCTTGCCGATCCCGATCGCCAGCCACCGGAAGATATTGTCGTTGGTGGCCGTCAACAGCTGCGTCAGCAGCAGCCCCAGAAAACTGGGAGACCAGACCCCCGCTGCACCCCGGGGGGGAGGCACATCAGCGTCTGTGGCCTGAGCGTTGGTGTGGGCGTTGACCATGTCATCCCCGGCATCCTGGGCGAGTTCGTCGCGGCGTGATCCTGAACCCCCGTCGCGAGGTACAGTGTTTCCGACGTCCAACGACAAGTCAACGGCAGAACCGATACCGAGAGTGGTAGGGGCCGAGGATCCTCGGACCTGCTCGTGCAGTGCGCGCCAGGTGACCGGGTTAGCCCGGTTTGGGCATGGCCAGACTGTGAAGCATCAAGACCGCACCGACCGAGATCATCATGAAGCCCAGCCAGCGCGGCGGGCGAATGACACGGTGACTCGGCGGAGTCGGCACATTGAAGGCCGGCAGGAAGGTGGTGGCAACCATGTCGTTCTTGTGCAGACGTTTCGCAATGACCTCCGTCGTCTTCTCGTTGAGAACGAACGAATCGACCATCCGAAACTGAATACCCATAGCCAGGATGATGAACCCGATCGTCATCCACTGATTGCGGTTGATTTCCATCCTCGCGGTCCCCTTCCAGAAACACCGCACACGCTGCCGCGGCCTCTGGTGGTATCGTATAGCGTGCCTGCGATGCTTCATTCGTTCGTCGGCAGCACCGAATGTTCAGTTCTCGACGGGCGCATGCTTGATGCCGATTGTAGGGGCCTCGTGGCTCACACACGTCGCGCCAGCCACGCCGCGAAGACCATCAGCGGCAAATCGGCGTCCCGCCGACCCGGCCATGCGGTATGCTTGGTTGGTCCATCCCAAAGGAACAGCTGTATGAGTCGAGTTCAATCTCGTGGAACCTGGTCGGCCGCGCTGGCCATCCTGCTCGTGTGGATTGCCCTCGCGTACCGGCCGGCACCGGGCCGAGAGCCGGAGGGTTCGGGGCCGGCGCCCCGGGACATTGATGCGGCGCGGTCACAGCTGCCGGTCCAGCCTGGGCAGCGTCTGCGCGAAGGAACCACACTCCAGAATGTGACGGGCACCTTCGAGGTCTCCGGCGGCCAGATCGTCTTCTGTGTCGGCGAAACGGAGGCCTACCTGGAGGTGCTGGAAAACCTGGCGCTGGAACGCATTGCAGCGATGCTCGAAAACACGGCCGGCCGGGCATGGCAGGTCAGCGGGACGGTCACCGAATACCAGGGACGCAACTACCTGCTGATCGACCGGGCGGTGGTCCGCACACGCAGCACTCGGCCCGCCATCGGCCCCTGAGCGGACGATGCAGTTGACATCGACGAACAGCCGGGAATATCATCGGTATTAGCAACCTATGCCACGCTCTGAGCCTGGATCCAGGGGAACAAGTGATGCCCGTACACCGGCGAGTCGAAGTGTCCGAAATTGGCGATGTCACGGTGGTCCGGTTCGTGGACCGCAAGATTCTCGACACCGCCAATATCCAGGAATTGGGCGATGAGCTGTTTGCACTGGTGGAAAACGATAATCGCAAGAGTCTGCTTTTGAACTTTTCTCGGGTGGAGTTTCTGTCGAGCGCGGCATTGAACAAGCTGATCCTGCTGGATCGCGCGGTCAAGAAACATGGCGGACGCCTGAAGCTGTGCAACCTGCGGCCGGAGATCCAGGAGGTGTTCGTGATCACACGATTGAATCAGATGTTCAGCATCTACGATGAAGAGGCCGAAGCGCTGGCCAGCTTCTGAGGCGGGAGTTTGAGGCTGGACCAGTTACGGACCGCCGCGTATAACGTCACATTCGCCCTTGGGTTTGATGGGCATGAGTTGGCCTCCAGCGGGAATTTGGGAGCCGCTCCAACGGGGGAAAGAGCGCGATACCGCAGGTGCAATTCGAGCGGTTTCGTTGCATCCGGCTCGGGGAGTTGCCGAAACTGTCAACAAGCGGGCAGGCGGCACAAATCACTTGATCACAGGCGTTTCCCATGCCTGACAACGGCTGGATCTGGACCTTAGAACAGCGAATTGCCAGCGACA
>Ga0123333_10005473_pt1 | contig 11441 bp, 9 predicted proteins | sample BioC12SIPDNA_3_FD_89957 | JGI IMG/M metagenome (GOLD analysis project Ga0123333, IMG submission 89957) | Anaerobic biogas reactor microbial communites from Washington, USA - Biogas_R2_B C12 SIP DNA | ecosystem: Engineered > Bioreactor > Anaerobic > Unclassified | place: Washington, USA...
CGTCGCGATAGCCGGGTGAATCTGACAATCGTCGTGATGGTCATTCCGCTGGAGGGCGAAGACCTCCGGATCGGCGAAGCGTTTACGGCGGTGACCAAGGAGTTTTCAGCCTCCGGGACGGCCATCGTGCTGGACCGCCAAATTGGTTTGGACAAAGTCGTATTGGCGTTCCGTTTCGATGGAGAAAAGATGTTTGTCCGCGCCAAGGCCCGCCATCTAAGCCCCATCGGCGGCGGGTTCCATCAACTCGGCTTCGAAATGATCGAAGTCGTATCGCCCGGCGATTACCCAAAATTGCTGGCGCTCGATTTCTGAACAACGGACGAAATTGCCCGCCGTGTAAACCGTTATACACGCGGGCAATTCCGTCCGCCATATACCCGAAAAATAATTTCAAATCTCTCGGTCGATGAAAAAGTCTTCCGAGAGTCGTCGTTGCGCCGCCACGCCCAACTCGTTCAGCCGCCGGCGTTGACCGACGGTGTGCCAGGCGCCGACGCCCTCTAGTTCGGGCATAATCTCGATCAGTTGGGCGATCATCGTTTCAGCCATTCGGCGAATCTGCTCCTGCTTCGTCCGATCGCGGATCGCCAGCACCGTTTTCATCAGTCGCACCAGTTGCGACCGTTCCAGCACCGGTGTGGTCAGCGAGCCGTCGGATTCGACCAGCAGCTCGATTAGCGGCACCTCCAGCGCTTTCTGCCATGCGTGCAGGGCGGTTAGAGTCAGATCGCAGTCGGGCTGCTCCTGGCGGCGCACTTCTTCCACGTCGACGTTCATTCGACGCGCCACCGTACGGCACGATATTCCCTGCCGGCGACGGACAACGGCCAATCGCTGCATGGGTGGGACATTGGCGACGGGAAGCGAAAACTCGCCGGCCGTCCCCGGATCGGTAGATGCGCAGTCTCCAATGCTCATGACGACAGGCTCCTGGATTCGCAGTAATGCGCGAACCGTAAAGAATTGGGCGCGGATAAAGATAATGAAAACACGCGGTCAACCAGCTTTCCACGTCCGACGGCAATGCCGATCGAACGCCGCGGCGCCGCTTGCCCAATAGCCGAACGCCGCAACTCGGACTGACCCGTTTTCAGTCCGCCAGCGACAGCGGCCGAAAGAGACACGGCCACCATCACATTTGCATTCTATACCTATCGGCAAAGGTTGGCAAGAGCATTGGCGCGGATTTTACATACTACTTTCGATGGGGGCAGAATACGCCCGCTTGCTTCAGGGCGATCTGCGCGCAGCCCGGAAAAAAGACGGCCCCGGGAAGTTAGGGCTGCAATATCCCAAAACGCTGATACCTACGAAATCACCCCAGCAGCCGATGGACGCTGTCCAACAACCGGTCCATGGCGAAGGGTTTTCGGATATAGTCGTCCACGCCGAGGGTTTCGGCGTATGCCTTGTGGCGGTTGCCCTCGTTGGCCGTGACCATGATGACCTTAGTCGGCACGGGTCGGGAGCGGCGGAGCTTTTCGAGCACTAAAAATCCGCTCCGCTTCGGCATCATCATGTCGAGAATCACCAGATCGGGATTCTCGCGCTCGGCCAGGGCGAGACCTTGGTTTCCGTCGCGGGCGACGAATATCTGGTAACCCGCTGAAGACAGGGCGTATCGCATCGACTCGACGATCTCGTAATCGTCGTCGACCAGCAGGATTCGTTTCACTTGTTCCGGTGTGGCTTGCTCGGTTTTTTTCTCGTCGGCCATGACGCTGCACCTCTGTTTTAAACGATAGACTAAACCCGGCCGCGGCGGCTGCAAGCGGCGGGAATCGCCCCAAGGACGCCGGCGGTCGCGGCGCGTCTCGCACACCTTTTCATATCGCGGACGGCGCGCAAAACGCGCCTGTTACATACCATACTCGCCCTATGGCGGATTGCAAGGGGATAACCGCCGGTTGTATCGCGTTGCCATTGATCGACTGGCGTTTGAAATGGAAAAAGTCGGCGATGCCGATGGGTTTTCCTGCGCAACCATGGGGATTTATCGAAAAAACCCTGCCATTTTTTTGAAAAACCCTATCAACGATGCAAAACGGGGGGGCGGTGGGATCAATCCGAGCCGAACCGACGCGGTTACCCCTTATTCGGGCGGATACCCCGTCTACCCTATTGACGGAAACTTCTCGAACCGGTAAAATCCACATCGCTTCTGATTGCTGTTTAATGTGCTTCTGGTGAGTTGAGACGGCCTTCGAGCGGATATCCGAGCGTTGGTCGGCATTTAGGGAAGGGCCGGATGTATGCACATCCGCCGATTGGCGTCGGGGGCGACAATCCTTGCCCCCGCCAAATTAAATCTGTTCTTTGAAGTGCTTGGCAAGCGGACGGATGGGTTTCACGAGGTGGAAACCCTGATCTGCCCGATAAACCTATACGACACCCTCTATTTTCGAGACATTCCCGGCGAAGCCGTCAGTTTGAAATGCCGGCTTGTCTTCGGCGAAGGCGGTCCGAAAAGCAGAGGGCTATCCGAAGTTACCGAAGGGCGGGAAAACCTGGTACACCGGGCGGTGGAATTGGTCCGCCGACGCGCCGGAATCGAACGCGGCGCCGAATTGTTGTTGGTCAAACGGATACCGGCCGCGGCCGGACTGGGCGGCGGTTCGAGCGACGCCGCCGCCGCTTTGGCCGCCGCGAACGAAGTGTGGCGGCTCGGGCGAACGGCGGAGCAACTCGCCCGCTGGGCCGAGGAATTGGGGAGCGACGTACCCTTTTTTCTCGCCGGCGGGCCGGCCTTGTGCCGCGGCAGGGGAGAACGCATCGCGCCGGTTTCGGCACGCGGTGAATTGCACTTCGTCGTCGTCCGGCCGCCCGAGGGATTGGCCACCGCGGCCGTGTATGCCGCCTGCCAACCTGCCGAGCGGCCGCGCGCGGTTCAACCGTTGCTCGATGCGATTGGACGTGGAGATTTGAAGCGAATCGGCCTCGGGTTGTGGAATCGTTTGCAGCCGGCGGCCGAGAAGTTATCGCCCTGGATGGAAAGATTGGGGCGAGAGTTCGCCCGATTGAACCTTCAGGGTCACGGAATGAGTGGAAGCGGTACATCGTACTTTGGACTGTGCCGCAATGCCCGAGACGCGAGGCGAATCGCAGGGCAACTGCGGTCGAGAAGTATCGGTGTGGTGTTTGCCGTGCGGAGCTGCCTTTGAGGGTGCCCGCCGAGTTTTGCAGGTGGCGCCTCCTGCATAAGCTCAGCGAGCGGCATCGTGGTTCGTCAGCGCAAGGAGACCAACCGTGGATATCACCGAGGTTCGTGTCAAGCTCATGGAAGAGTCTGGAGAAAGGCTCCAGGCGTTCTGCTCGATCACTTTCGACGACGCATTCGTGGTCCGGGATTTGAAGATCATCGAGGGCGTCACCGGCTCGTTCGTGGCCATGCCGAGTCGAAAGCTGACGACGCACTGCCCACAGTGCAAAAGCAAGAATCACCTCCGCGCAAACTTCTGCAACCAGTGCGGCAAGCGGCTGAAAGACTCGGCCGCCTTGCGGGACGACGACGGCCGAGCGAAGCTCTACGCCGACATCGCCCACCCGATCAATTCCTCTTGCCGCGAGATGATTCAGCGGCGGGTGCTCGAAACCTTCGAGGAGGAAAAGGCCCGATCGAAACTGCCCGGCTACGTGCCTAGCTACGAGGATTACGACGCCGACGGCTTCGTTGAACCTAGGACGACGCGAATTCAAGAGGCCGAGAAGCCGCATGGCCCGCATAAACCCCCCGCCGAAAAACGTCAACCGGCCAAGGCCGCGGCGCATAGCAATGAATTCGGGGCGGGGATTTTAGATTAAAACGGCGGAGCCGGCCGGCCCGCGCCCTTCGTGCATACCCGCGCGGTGGCCGACGGAGGGAGGCGGATACCAACGGCACTGCTTTGCATGTGCCGCTTCCACCACGCTATTTTTCGGCTTCCAATATCTCGATGTTCTTTCTCGCCAGCGGCGCCAGCGGACTGCCGGGATAGTCGTTCACCAGCGCGTGGAGCGTGGCGATCGCGCGGTCCTTTCGCCCCAAACGCATCTCGCAATCGGCTGCGAGGATCAATAACTGGTCCGTGTATGGCGAATCGGGGGCGACCGCGCGAAGTTGATCCGCTTGGCCGACGGCCTGGGCGTATCGCTCGCATCCGGCCCAATAGCGGGCGTACAACAGCGTCAGATAGCCGTCCAATCGCGCCGCGGGAAAGCGGCGCAACCACATATCCAATTCTTCCGCCGCTCGGACGTATTGCTTCGAGGTCAAAAAATCTTCGGTCGATCTGGCGTGTGCCCCCCTTTGGGCCGTCTCGAGGTTGAACTGGCGCGGGCGGCCGATCAACCGTTCCGCTTCGAGGTACGATTTTCGAGCGGCAGGGCCGTCGCCCGCGGCCGCGCGACAATCGCCCCAAACGCGGTGCAAATCGGCGGCGATAGTCCCGGCCCGATCGTCGGCCAGATTTATGGCCGCGGATTCGAGCAATTTTTTCGCGTCGGCCGGCCGCAGCAGGTCGTTGACCGCGACGTCGGCCGCGGCGATTTCACAGGCGGCTTTTGCTTCCGGGGCGCCGCATTTGCCCGCCGCGCCAAGCCATATCTGATAGGCCGCCGCCGAATCGCCCAAGCGGAAGCGGGTCATCGGGCCGGCCAGCCGGGCCACGTTCAGCAAGCCGTCTCCCTCGGCGGCCGAGCAGTCTTGCAAGGCCGCGCGAACGGCGCGAACCGCCTTGTTCAGATAAGCATCGGCTTCGTCCGGCTGGGCAAGGGCCTTCGCCTCGAAGGCCAACGCCAGTTGAAGCAACGCCTCCGCATCGAGTCTGGCCGGATCGTATGTCTCGATGATCCGCAGGTATTCGTCCAGCACGTGGGGCTTGTCGCGGGGCGCCGTTCGGGGCCGATCGACATAAATCCGGTTGGTAATTTCGGCCTTTCTCGCCCCGCGGCGAATCGAAAGCGTCGCCGTGTATAAACCGGGACGAAGGTAGACGTGATCGACGTTCGGAAAATCGCTCGTCTGCCCGTCGCCGAAATCCCATTGCATCCTAGCCCCCGGCGCGGTGAGGGTTTGCGGCGAAACATTGCTGAACTTGACTCCGATCAACGGGATGTTGTTGTCGGGCAGGGGTACGTCGCCGGTGGTTTCGGCGAGGAAGTCGGGCGATTGACCGCCGACGCGCATGTTCACGCGCCCGGCGGGCAGTCGGCCGATAAACGGCGCGTTGAACGCGTCGGCGGGAATCTTTTGCGGCCGGCCCGGTTTTTCGCCCGGCGGATTCACCTCCCACGCCGCCGACATCACGGCGCCCGCGCCGGCGGCGGCATGGTAATACTCGAACTTGTGCTCGCCGGCCGCAAGACGCACGTCCCGCCGCAAACCGGGGCGCGCTTGGCGTTGCGGGCCGTGACGCCCCGGCGCCGCGGCCGCCTCTTTGCCGTCGATCAACAAAAAGCCGCAATCTCGACTGGAGACGTAGAATCCGAATACGCCCGGCTCCTTGACGTGCAGATATCCGCTGTATCGGCTGAGGAACGGTTGGCCGATCTGGCCGAACGGATTGTCCGCGTGAAAGACGCCGTCGACGAAATCGGCGCCGATCGGCTCGGCTGCTTCGAAGGCCGCGCGCACCGAGTCGAGGCTTCGCAAATTGCATTGGCGGAACTTCCGCGTTTCCAGCAGCAGTCCGTCGCGGCTGGTCCAGGCGGGCGGATCGCCCTGGAGAGGCTCGCCGCCATAGAATACGTCGTAGATCGACTGCCCCTCGACGGTCTGGAAGGCCGCGCGGCAGAAGTCGCCCGGCCCGATTTGCAGCACGCGAAACGGAACGGCCTCTCTGTTCCGCGCGGCAACCCACAGATTGCGGCCGTCAGGGCGAAGTTCGCCGTGCGCGAGAAACTCGGTTACGACGACCGAATAGCCCTTTTCGTTGGAAGCGACGACCGAACGAACGGCGTTGAACTCCGCCCCGCCGTGGCGGAAGGACTGGGCCTCGACGGTGTTGAAGCACGAAAGAATGGCTGATGTCGCAACGACACATCCGGCGATTATTCTTGATGATCGCATGGATAAAAAAAGCCGCGCCTGTTTTCAGACGCGGCAGTAGCCTAATAGCTTAGGCAACCAATCTTGACAATACAATTATCGGATACCAGCAGTGAAATGTCAATATAAATCGGAGCGGATGGGATTCGAACCCATGAACCGTTCTGTCAAGATTGATTGTCAGATTATCAGTCTGGTGCCTTAAGCCACTCGGCCACCGCTCCTCCAGATGGGCAGATTAGGGTGAATTCTGAACATCCGCCGCATCTGGGACGTCCACGAAGGCTGCCGTCCCAATCCGACAAGTTACGGGGAAATCGGACAATGGCAATTAGAATAACCTCAACGGTCTGTGTAAACCCACCCCCCCTGAAAAATGCCATCTGTTCACATAATTACCATATATTACGTTTACTCGACTTCCCCCTGCCAATAGTGTATATGGTAAGTATTGGTGATGGAAGCATTACACGGGAGGAACTTGATGTCGGCGAACACCCCCCAGATTAGCCCGGAGGAAGCGGTTCGCCGGGTCGCGCAGGCCCGCGAGGCACTCGTGGGCGAGGTCCATAAGGTCATTATCGGCCAGGACGAGATGATCGAGCAGATGCTGATCTGCCTCTTCGCTCGGGGACATTGCCTGACAATCGGCGTGCCGGGCTTGGCAAAAACGCTGACCGTCTCGACGCTCGCCAGGGCGCTGCATCTGAAGTTCACCCGCATCCAGTTCACGCCCGACCTGATGCCCAGCGACATCACCGGCACGGAGATCATCGACCAAGACCCGGCCAGCGGGCAGCGCAGCTTCCGCTTCGTCCACGGCCCGGTCTTTTCCAACATCCTGCTGGCCGACGAGATCAACCGCACGCCGCCGAAGACTCAAGCCGCGCTGTTGCAAGCCATGCAGGAGCACGAAGTGACGATCGCGGGCACGACCTATCCGCTCACGCCCCCGTTCTTCGTCATGGCCACGCAAAACCCGATCGAGCAGGAAGGCACATACCCGTTGCCCGAGGCGCAGTTGGACCGCTTCATGTTCTCGATCAACATCGGCTATCCGACGCGGGCCGAGGAGCGGGAAATCGTGATGGCGACCACGCAAACGGCCAAGCCGGAGATACGTCCGGTGCTGCATGGGAAAGACGTGCTCTGGGCGCAGCAGCTTGTCCGGCAAGTGCCCGCCAGCCGGCATGTGGTCGATTACGCGGTCGATCTCGCCCGGGCGACGCGGCCGAAAGAGCCGCCGAGTCCCGACTTCGTGAAGAAATGGCTCGCCTGGGGCGCCGGGCCAAGGGCCGCACAGTACATGGTCATGGGCGCGAAGGCCCGGGCGATTATCAACGGCCGCTTCGCCGTTTCGGCCGACGATGTTCGCGCGATGGCCTATCCGGTCCTGCGCCACCGCCTGTTCACCAACTTCAACGCCGACGCCGAGGGGATCGATGTCGATCAGGTGATCGAAAAGATATTAGAAACCGTGCGGGAGCCGAGCTACGGCGAGTCGCTGCCGCCAACCTCGGCGCAAAACGAGCGGAAACAATCCGGGGCGGCCAGTCAAGTCGCTCCGCCGGTTCCCCCGCCGCCGCCGAGAGGCTGACGGAGTGGAAGCAGCGTGAACGGTTGCGAATCTATCGATGGAGTCGGAACTCGTGAATGAAGTCTTCAATTACCCGCATACAGTCGGCGTCGAGGAAATCGACGAGCAGGGGCATGCCAACAACGTGGCTTACGTGGCCTGGATGCAGGACGCGGCACTGGCCCATTCGGCGGCAGTCGGCTGGACTTCGGAACGATACCGGCAACTGGGGATGACGTGGGTCGCCCGGCGGCATGAGATCGAATATCTTCGCCCCGCGCTGCCCGGCGACCGGATCGTGGTGCAAACTCACGTCGCCGAGATGAAGAAGGTCACATCCACCCGGCGCTATCGCATTATCCGCGCCCGCGACGGCGAGCTGCTTGCCCGCGCGGAGACGAACTGGGCCTTTATCAACTCCGTCACCGGCCGGCCGACGCGAATACCCGAGGAAATGGCCCAGGCGTTTATCGAGACCTCTTTTCGGGAAATCGATTCAATCGCATAAAAAGCCGTTGAGTGCGGGAAACGGGGGCGGCGGGAGACTGTCCCGATTTTCGCGGTTTATCGCCAAATGGGACTATCCTCCTCCGTCGGCACTCCCGCCTCTCGCGCACCTGGCGACTCGCCAATCCGCCGCGAACGCTCCGTCAGCTTTGCGTCAGCTTGACGAACAGCTCTTTCAACTGCTTGGTGATCGGTCCGGGCTTGCCGTTGCCGATCGAGCGGCCGTCGATTTTAACCACCGGGATAACCTCAGCCGCCGAGCCGGTCAGGAAACATTCGTCGGCGACGTAGGCGTCGTATTTCGTCAGCGGGATTTCCATGACCTCGATGCCCGCCTCGCGGGCAAGATCAATGACACAGTTGCGCGTGACGCCCTCGAGGATTCCGGCGTCCGGCGGCGGAGTGAGCAGCCGTCCCTTGCGGACCAGGAATACATTGTCGGCGGAACATTCGGCTATCTCGCCCCTATTGTTGAGCATCAAAACCTCGGCGCAGCCCGCCTGCTTGCCTTCGATCTTCGCTAAAATGCTGCTCAGGTAGTTCAACGATTTGATACGCGGGCTAACTGCCGCCGGGTGGTTCCGAGGCGTGTTGACCGTGACGATTTCCAGCCCCTTTTCATACATTTCCGGCGGATAAAGGGAAATGCCCGTGGCAATGATGATAACGCTCGGCGTCTTGCACTTCGCCGGGTCGAGGCCGAGGTCGCCGATGCCGCGCGTCACGACCAGGCGGATGTAGCCGTCCTTGATTTCGTTCAATGCGACGGTCTGCTCCATGTCCTCGACCATCTTTTCCTTGGTCATGGGTATATCGAGCCATATAGCCTTGGCCGAATCCCAAAGGCGGTCGATGTGCTCTTCACGCTTGAAGATTTTTCCGCCATAGACGCGGATGCCCTCGAAAACGCCGTCGCCGTAAAGCAGGCCATGGTCGAATACGCTGACCTTTGCGTCTTGTTTCTCGAAATACTCGCCGTCGATGTAGATTTTCATAGCTGGAGTTAAGGGGGTTAGGGGATTCGGGGCTCGGGGATTCGAGTTTCGGGAAGTGTATACTTCCCAAATCCCGAGCCCTCGGCCCCGAATTCTGATGTAATTACATATTTACACCGGCCATAGCCGACAACCGTTATGCGGTGTCATTTTCCGCCGCGGATTCCGCTTCTTGCTCCTCGCGGAGATACCACTTAGCGCCCTGTCTGGCCAGCAGGAAGCAGGCCACTCCCAAGGCAATGAACATTACCAAGCTGACGCCTTGCCCGACGAGGCCCTCGTACCAATGCATCGCCTCGCTTTGCAGGAACGACTCTCCGCCTTCGGCTTCATCGAGCCAGAATTTTTCGCCGATGGAGACGTATTGGATGGGGGCTCCGATGGCGGCTTGGCGGAGGATGGCGGTGATGATGCCGAAGATGGCGGCGCCTGCCATTAGTCCGGAGGCTATTAGAATGCCCTGTTCGCGTCTGGCGGTTTTCACCTTTTCGCTGCCGCCGGTTTTGCCCACGATGTAGGAGACGAAAGCACCGGCCAGCACGGCCATGTTGATCGAAATCGGCAAATAGATGCCCAGCGCGAAGGCCAGCATCGGCACGCCGGCCATGTAGAGCATGATCGCCACCAAGCCGCCCAGGCCGTAAAGCAGCCAAGGCTGATTGGCCGGATCCTCGAGCAGCCCCTTGCTAACGGCCGCCATCATATTGGCTTGCGGGGCCGGCAAAACCTTCGTGTTCGAGACCATTTCGCCGGTGACCGGGTCGGCTATCGTAAAGTGGTAGCCGGAATCCATGATCGGAATTACGAAGGCCACCACCAGCGAGGCCAAGATGATGCCGGCAAACTTCCAGACCTCCTGATTGCGGGGCGTGGAACCGATCCAATAACCGATCTTGAAATCGGAAATCAACGCTCCGGACGTGGAAAGCGCGGTGCAAACCGCACAACCGACAATAAGCGCGATGAACATCCCGCCGGTGCCGGTCAAACCGGAGGCCACCAACACCAGAATGGTCAGCACCACGGTGATGAGCGTCATCCCGGAGACTGGATTGACGCCGACGATGGCGATGGCCTGAGCGGCGACGGGCGTGAAGAGGAACGAGAGGATAAAGCCCACCACTGCGCCGACCACTGCATACCAAGCGCTCTGCGCGACCGAGTATCCTTCGCCGGGGCTGGTCATGCCCACGACGAAGAAAAGCAGCGCCATGAGAATCGTCGAGCCAAATTGGATCAGCAGCACATTGCGGGGCGACATGTCCAATTGAGTCCGGGGGGCCGTCTCGCCATCGCCGCCACCCTTCAGCCCCTTGAAGCCGAGCGAAATCGAGCCGAGGATGATCTTGCCCATGCGGATGATGCCGATCAGGCCGGAAATGGCGATGGCCCCGATGCCGATCGGCTTGACAAATGCTCCGAAGATGGAGTCGGAGTCCATCTCGGAGATGATGTAGGTGTTTCCGGCGTATACAAACTCGGGAATCTGCGAGCCGAAGTGGAAAATCAACGGCACCATAACCAGGTAAGCGAACACCGACCCGGCGGCGATTATGGCGGCGTATCGCAGCCCGATGATGTAGCCGAGTCCAAACAGCGCTGCGATGCCGTTGACGGAAATGTCGAGACGAATGGCCGACATTTTCTCGCCGAATTCCCCCATAAGCGTCTTGGTCGTGATTATCGGATTCCAGGCATGGATGGCCTCGACGATGAAGTCGTATGCCGCGCCGATACCGAATGCCGTCAACAGCACCTTGCCCGCGCTGCCCGAGGTGCTTTCGCCGGATACCAGAATCTCGTTGATGGCGGTAGCCTCGGGGAAGGGCAAATCACCGTGGAGATCCTTCACGAAGTATTTACGGAGCGGGATGATCAGTACAATTCCCAGAAAACCGCCGATCGAACATGATAGGAATATCTGCCACCATTCCACATCGAGTTGGTTAATGTAAAGCGCGGGGATCAGGAACGCGGAGCCCGCGGCAACCACGCCGGCCGCCTGGCCGATAGACTGAACCATGACGTTTTCGAGGATGGTGCTCTTACCGCTGGGTTTCAACCCCTGGCGACCGAAAAAGATGGCCATGATGGCTATCGGTATGGCGGCTTCGATGGCGTTGCCCGCCCGAAGGGCCATGTATATACATGCGGCGGAGAAGACCAGCACCATCAGCAACCCCACCGTGACGGACCAGACCGTCACCTCCGCCCGAGTGTCTTCCGCGGGTACAATCGGTTTGTAATCTTCTCCCGGGGATAGCTTTGTGTACGCGTTGTGCGGAAGTAGCTTGCTCGGTTTTTTGGGGGCGGCGGTTTCCATTGACGACGGCTC
>Ga0123333_10005474_pt1 | contig 11441 bp, 8 predicted proteins | sample BioC12SIPDNA_3_FD_89957 | JGI IMG/M metagenome (GOLD analysis project Ga0123333, IMG submission 89957) | Anaerobic biogas reactor microbial communites from Washington, USA - Biogas_R2_B C12 SIP DNA | ecosystem: Engineered > Bioreactor > Anaerobic > Unclassified | place: Washington, USA...
CGTCGTGCTCGCCGGGTTGCTGGCCGCGTCACGCAAGACGCGGCGCAACCTCACCGACGAGGTCATCGTCGTGCACGGCGCGGGGGCAGGGGGTGTCGGCGTCGCCCGCCAGGTCATCGAAGGGTTGACACGGCAGGGCCTGTCGCGGCGCGAGGCCGTGAACCGCGTGCTGGTGGTCGACTCGCGTGGGCTGATCGTCGCGGGCAGGGCAGGGCTCGAGCCGTACAAGGAGAGCGTCGCGCAAGAGGGCGGGCGTGTCGCGAACTGGGAGACGGCCGGTGCCGTGCCGACGCTCCTCGAGACCATCACCAACGCGAAGGTCACGGTACTGCTCGGCCTGTCGGGCCAGCGCGGCGCGTTCGACGCCGAGGTGGTGAGAGCCGTTCACGCCAACACGCCGTCACCCGTCGTGTTCGCGCTCTCCAACCCGACGGACAACAGCGAAGCCGTGCCGTCCGACGTGTACGAGTGGACAGGCGGTCAGGCCATCGTCGCGACGGGCAGCCCGTTCCCCGACGTCGAGCACGCCGGTGTGCTGCACCCGATCGGGCAGGGCAACAACGCCTTCGTGTTCCCTGGCATCGGTCTCGGCGCGATGCTGGCGCAGGCGCGGACGGTCACGCCCGGCATGCTCAACGCGGCAGCGGAGGCGCTCGCCGACTACACCGATCCGCTGAGCATCTCGAAAGGCAGCGTGTACCCCCGCATCAGCGCGTTGCGGCGAGCCAGCAAGCACGTCGCCGTCGCGGTGCTGCGGCAGGCTCTCGATGAGGGCTCCGCGGGCCGCGCCGTCACGGGCGAGCTCGCCGACGTCGTCGCGAGCGCCATGTGGGAGCCGCGCTACCTGCCCATCAGGAGGGCGTGACGCTTGCGCACGGTGGTCATGAGGGTGGTCGCCCTCGCGCTGCTGCTCCTGCTTGCGCTGGTGGGGATCATCACCACGCGCACCGTGCAACGCCTCCCCGACACCCTGATCTTCTACGTGAGGGACACAGGCTCGACGTTCACGCTCGAAGGCGTCCCCCGACGACTGGGTGACGCTGACCTCACGACGCGTGTGCGGGCCCAGGTCACGGCGCTGTCGACGGGTCCGACTGCCGACGAGGCCGCGCGCGGCTTGAGCAGCGCGGTCCCAGGTGGCGTCGTCGTGCTCGACGCGAGGCTCGACGCCGGCGTCCTCACCGTCGACCTGTCACCCGAGTTTCATGCAGGCGGCGGCGCCGCGTCTATGCTGGGCCGATTGAACCAGCTCTACTACACACTCAGTCAACCGGCCGACGTCGACGCCGTGCGGATCGCGATCGACGGCGACGTCATCGACGTGCTGCCTGGTGAAGGTCTGATCCTCGACGTGCCGTGGGTCAGGGCGGATCACCCTGACGCGCCGGTCTGGTGATGATGCCGACCGTCCGTCTCGACCAGGGCATAGCCGTACGGCAGCGGCTGTTTCGCCTCATGTCGGCCGCGCTCCTCGTGTGCCTGGTGGCGGTCTGGTCGCCGGCCGCGGCTCAGGACGGGACGAGCCTGCGTGGCGACGAGATCGCTGCCACGACGGGGCCGCGAAGCAGCAGCCGCTCGGTCGTCTTCGAGGCGCTGGTCGACCTGTTCAGGGACTACTACTGGGATCCCGAACACATGGACTGGGACGCGTGGGCAGACAGGCACAGGGAGGCGGCCGTCAGCGCCGACCTGCGTCCCGTGTTCGACGCCGTCATGCGGCGCATGGTGTCGGAGGTCGGCGACGACCACTCTCGCTGGCTCGGGCTGCGCGACGTCGACGACGTCGTCGGCGCGCAGGCAGGCGACCCTGACGGGGCCCCTGTCGGCGAACCGGCCACAGAGCCGGCGGCTCAGCCGGCGGCACAGCCGACTGGTGAACCGGCGACGCAGCCGGCTGACGCTGAACAGGCCGTCGAAGAAGACCCGTCGATCAGCCTCGGGTTCGGCCTTCAGGTCAGGTACCTCTCAGGCGTCGGGCTCGTCGTCGAGCGCGTCCTGCCACAGACCCCCGCGTCCGAGGCCGGCATGCGGCGAGGCGACGTCATCGAGAGGATCGACGACGCCGACCTGCGCACGCTGAGCGCAGGCGCGGCCGGCGCGGTGATGACGCAGAGCCTCCAGCACGTGACGGTCGACCTCGCCTTACGTCGCGGCGGCCGCGAGGAGCTCGAGTTGACGCTGGAACCGCGCCCGCTGCAGCATTCGACGCTGGGACTCACGGCCTCGGCCAGCATGCTCGACGACGGCATCGGCTACCTGTACCTGCCCTCGTTCACGCTCGCGGGCACGGGTGAGCGCGTGCACGCGCTGCTGCACGAACTCGAGCACATGGGGGCGAGGGCGTACGTCATCGACATGCGCGGCAACCTGGGCGGGAGTCTCGGTGAGCTGGGGGTCATGATGGGCGCCTTCTACGACGGGGAGTGGGCGCGCGCGTACGCGCGTGGCAGGGTGGTGTGGCAGGCGTCGTTCGTCCGCACCTCCGACGCGGGCTTCGCGATCCTGGCTGCCGAGGACGGTCGTGTGGTGCGCGAGGCAGTCGTCCTGTCGCCCGTGCACATCACCGCTCCCGTCGTGGTGATCGTCGACCGCGACACGAGCTCGGCGGCCGAGGTCGCTGCCGCCGTCATGCAGGCAAGCGGACGTGCGTCGATCATCGGTACCGACACGCTCGGGAACGTCGAGGTCGTGCAGGGTTTCGAGCTGCCCGACGGCAGCAACGTGCTGGTCGCGGTCGCGAACCTGGAGATGCCGGACGGCGCATCGTTGGCGGAAGGCATCACGCCCGACGTCGAGGCTCGGGCAACGGTGCGGGAGTTGGCGCGTGGCTACGACGCTGCACTGTCGGAAGCCGTCGCCGCCGTCGTCGGGCTGCCGTTCGCTCCTGGTCGCTGGTTCTGACTCGTAGGTGGTGCGCCCGACAGGATTCGAACCTGTGGCCTTTCGCTCCGGAGGCGAACGCTCTATCCGGCTGAGCTACGGGCGCGTGCACGCTACCCGCGACGCGCGCTGACGAGCGTCGCGAGGGCTCGAGCACTATAGCACCGCGTCAGGGGCGTCACCGCTGCGCGCACGCCACGCTCGAGCAGGCTGCCGTTAAAGACCTGGTGAGGTAGCGGTAACGCCGCACTCATGGTCGGTTTGTTACACTTCGGGGCGTGCGCCACGAAGTGGTCTGCCTCCAAGAGCGGACGGCGGAGCGGCGCCGGGAGGACCTGACCAGATGAAGATGAGCAAGCGCACGAGGACCGTCGTCCTGTGGTTGATCGCGATCGGCCTGCTGATAGGCATGGTCATCTCGTTCACCCCATCGATGGGCCTGTTCCAGAGCCAGACGGCCCAGCTAGGCACGCCGCAGATCCTCGTCAACGATCAGCCGATCCGCGAGAGCGAGGTGCTTGCAGCCAGGCAGGGGACGCTCTTCAACGCCGTCACCGAGGGCCCGGTCGCAGAGGACCTCGAACGCCTGCTCGTCGACGAGTTGGTGCGTCAGAAGCTCATCGCCCAGGCGGCAGCGAGCATGAACGTCTCCGGCGCCGACGTCAGGCGAGCCGTCGACGACTTCCGTGCATCGCGCGGCGTCGACGGGCGAGCGAACGACCGCGCCTACGTGCAGATCATCAACGCGGCGGGCTTCACCGACGAGACGTTCCGTGACTACTTGCGTGACCAGCTCAGGCTCAGCGCGTGGGAGGAGTCCCTCGTCGGCGACGTGACCGTCACCGACGCCGAGGTCGAGGCCTTCTACCAGGCACACACGTCCTCCTACCAGAGCGAGGATCGTATCGTCGCGCGCCACATCGTCGTGGCTGACCGGACGGTCGCCGACGACGTCAGGGCGCAGGTCATCGACGGTGCGTCGTTCGCCGAGTTGGCGACCGAGCACAGCCTCGAGCTCGCCGACCGCGGCGGCGCGCTCGGCGCGCAGTCGGGCGAGAGCGAGCCGCGCGCCGTCGGGCGTGCCGCGCTGCCGACCGCGGTCGCCAACGCAGCGTTCGCGCTGCGCGGCGCAGGTCTCACCGAGGTGGTCGAGACGCCCGCAGGCTTCCACATCGTGCAGGTCGTCGAGTACCAGCCTGCCGCGACGCGCCCGTTCGAAGACGTGAGGCTCACGGTCCAGGAGGACGCGTTGGCGGCCAAGCAGGCCGGCGTCGTCGAAGCCGAGATCGAGCGCCTCCGCGCGGCAGCGACGGTGACGTTCCCCAGCACCAGCCTGTTGTCGTTCGACAACCCGGTCATCGCGAAGGTCGGCGACACCGAGATCACCGAGGTCCAGCTCGACCGCGCCACCTACACGAACTCACAGATCCAGCAGGCGCTGTCGCCACAGACGGCCGACCTGATCGTCGGCCTGTTCAAGCCGGCCGTGCGCAGCCAACTGATCGACAACGAGCTCGCCTACCAGGGCGCCGCGCAGCTCGGCGTGCCGCTCGTCGGTACGCGCGCAGGTATCGCCCAGGCCGCGCTCGACTTCGTCTCGCGCGACGCCGCCGTCTCCGATGAGGAGATCGAGGAGTACTACCGCGCGAACATCGCAGCCTTCACGCTCAGCGCCGAAGCCGACGTCACACAGGTCGACTTCACCGACCTCGAGTCGGCCGCAGCCTTCCGGCGCGACCTCATCGACGGTGCGGAGCCGGCTGCTGCCGCCGAAGCCCGCGGCGGCTCGCTGGTCGAGCACGGCAGGGTCCTGCCCAACACGCTCGGGACCGAACTCAACACGGCCCTGTTCTCGACCAGCGCGTTCGCGGAGCTGCCTGGCAGCGACCTCGAGGTCTCCGACGTCATCGTGTTGCTCACACCCGTCGAAGCCCAGGACGGCGCTGACGAGGCCGACGACACCGCGACCGACGAGGACGCATCGGCCGATGACGCGGCCGATGGCGCCGATCAGGACGCCACCACCGCTGCCGACGACGCTGCTGCGCCCACCGAGGTGGAGACGTTCGTCGTGCTCGTCGCCGAGCGGACACCCGCGCGTGAGCGCCCTCTCGATGACGTGCGCGCCCAGATCGCCACCACGGTGCTGGCGAACAACCGCCAAGCGCTGAGGGCCGACTGGCTCGCAGGACTGCGTGACGAGATCGAGGTCGCCGAGTACACCATCATCGACCTCTCGCCCGAGACCTCGCTGCCTGGCTTCGAGGTCCCCGAGACCCTCGACGGTGCTGACCTCACGGGCAGCGACGTGACGGGCGATGATGAAGCAGCCGACGAAGCCGGCGACGACCAAGCGGGCGAGGACCTTCCCAGCGAGGACGCGGCAGGCGACGAAGCGCCATGACCGCGCGCCGGCGTGACCGTGCCTAGAGCGCTGCTCAGCGTCTACGACAAGACCGGCATCGTCCGGTTGGCTGAGGGACTCGTCGACCTCGGATACGAGGTCGTCTCTACAGGCAACACGCTTGCCGAGCTTCGTGCGGCCGGGGTGCCGGCCACTGCCGTCGCCGAGGTCACGGGCTTCCCCGAGATCCTCGACGGTCGGGTCAAGACGCTGCATCCGAAGGTCCACGGCGGGATACTCGCCCGTCGTGACGCCGGGCATCTCGCGGAGTTGGAGCTCCACGGCATCGCCGCGGTCGATGTCGTCGTGTCCAACCTCTACCCGTTCAGCGCGACGGTCGCCCGCAGCGGCGTCACCGAGCAGGAAGCGCTCGAGCAGATCGACATCGGCGGGCCGGCCATGATCAGGGCCGCGGCGAAGAACCACCCCTGGGTCACCGTGGTCGTCGACCCGGCCGACTACACGGACGTGCTCGACGCTCTCGGTGCAGGGACGAGCTCCGACCTCCGCAAGGAGCTCGCCCTCAAAGCCTTCGCGCACACCGCCGCGTACGACGCGGCCATCGTGGCCTGGCTCCAACGCGACGAGGAACTCCCGCGTCACCTCGATCTCGCCCTCACTCGGGCACAGCCACTGCGGTACGGCGAGAACCCGCATCAGCAGGGCGCGCGCTACGCGCTCTCCGGCGCCGTCGGCATGTGGGACACGGCGGTCATACACTCCGGACTCGAGCCGTCGTACCTCAACTTGTTCGATGCCGAGGCCGCGTGGCGGCTTGCTCACGAGTTGCGCAGCGTCGCGGCTGCGACGGCCGCGTGCGTCATCGTCAAGCACGCCAACGCGTGCGGCGCTGCCGTCGCGGAGGACCTCGGGACCGCCTACTCGCGAGCGTTCGAGGCCGACCCGAAGTCCGCGTTCGGCGGAGTGGTCGCGTTGCCCGGGCACGTCGACGAGGCTCTGGCGGAGACGCTGGTCTCGAACCCCAAGCCCGACGTGCTGTTGGCGTACTCGTACTCAGACGACGCGCTCGAGCTGCTCGCCCGCAAGCGCAAGAACACCCGCGTGCTGTCTCTCCAGGCTCCCGGCGAGCCAGGCATCCACCTGCGGCCGCTCGAAGGTGGGTTCCTCGTTCAACAACCAAACCTGCTCGACGGCGACCGCTCCTCGTGGCAGGTGGTAACGCGCGTGAAGCCCAGCGAGGCGCAGCTGCGCGACCTCGCGCTGGCGGAAGCCGTGTGTGCCCGCACCACGTCGAACGCCATCGTGTTCGTCAACGACGGGAGCGCGGTCGGCATCGGGGCGGGGCAGCAGAGCAGGGTCGACGCCGTCGACATCGCGGCGGCCAAGGCCGGCGCAGCCGCGCGCGGCAGCGCGTGTGCGTCAGACGCCTTCTTCCCGTTCCGTGACGGCCTCGACGCCGTCGCTGCTGCGGGCGCTACGGCCGTCATCCAGCCGGGCGGCTCGATCCGCGACGCCGAGATCATCGCAGCCGCCGACGAGCACGGCATCGCGATGGTCATGACCGGCAGGCGCCACTTCAAGCACTGAGGCGACCACACACCACAGACGGAGCCACGGCCGGCCGTCGGCTGCAGCGCGCCGCGCGTGCCCGAGACGGGTTCGCTGCCGCTCGAACCGTTCTGTCCCCGCCGAGTGCATCCGACCACACCCGCCACGGGCTGGTATGCGTTACCATCACCCGTACCAGATGTTGTAGGTCATGCTGCCCCGAATCGAGCCCACCTGTTCCGCTCGCACCGCGACGCAGCCTCTACCGACAACCGTGGCACACAGCAGCAGTGCGTCTCGACCGCCAACGCGCGGCGAGGTGGGAGGATGTCATGACCAGCGGCTCGTCGTCTCGCCAGACCAGGGAACTCCCCGGCTTCAACCCCCACGCCGTCGCGATCGCGAAGCGTCAGTACTTCCAACCGGGAGAGGACACGGTAGGCGAGCTGTTCAGGCGGGTGGCCGACTGGGTCGCGCAGGCCGAGGCGCCTGCGGTGCGAGCCGAGACGGCCGACGCCTTCTACAGCCTGATGGCCGAGCAGCGCTTCTGCCCTGGCGGCAGGGTGCTCGCCGGCGCGGCGACCGCGCATGGCAACGTCCTCAACTGCTTCGTGCAGGACGGACGCCCCGAACAGGCAGGCAGCGACGCGTGGGTCATGAACCTGGCAGGCAAGCTGGCTGCTGTCACGAAGGTGGGCGGCGGCAACGGGGTGAACCTCGACCCCATCGGACCGAAGCGTCCGTTCACCGGCCGCGTCGGGACGCTGTACCTCACCGTCGAACCTACCCATCCCGATCACGCGAAGATCAGCACGGGCACGTTCCTCGACCTGGTTCGCGGTGAGACCGTCACGCGCGGCTACCGCAGGGCGCGGTTCGTCGAGCTTGCCGACATCCCGGCCGGCGCCGTACTGAGGCGCGTCGCCGACTCCGTCGACGACATCTGGCAGGCAGCCTCGGACATGGTGACGGTCCTGCTGTCGGGCGAGGACGTCGTCATCGACCTCAGCGACCTGAGGCCGGAGGGCTCGGAGGTGCGCGGTTCGGGCGGTACCTCGTCGGGGCCAGCGAGCTTCGGTGTCGAGGTGTTCGACAACTTCGCCATCTGGGCGGGTCTCGGTGGCGCCGCGTACGCCGGTCCCGTCGCCACGCTGCGGTACGTGTTCGCGAACACGCTCAGGGCCATCCGCCAGGGCGGCACGCGCAGGGGTGCGGGCATGGCGACCCTCAGCATCACCCACCCTGACGTGCATGACTTCATCACCGCGAAGGACCTGTCGCGCGAACGCGCCGAGGGCGACATCAGCACCTTCAACATCTCTGTGCTGGTGACCGACGACTTCATGCGCACGGCCGCGCAACACCGTTCCGGAGTGCTGTGGGACATCGCCAACCACGCGTGGGGTACCGGCGAGCCGGGGCTCATCTACGTCGACCGCATCAACGAGCACAACCCGATGCGCGCAGCCCTCGGCGACATCGTCGCGACCAACCCGTGCGGCGAGGTCGTGCTCTATCCTGGCGAGCCGTGCGACCTCGGAGCGATCAACCTCGCCGCGTACGTCACTGCTCCCGGCACAGGCCTCGCCGGCTTCGACATGCAGGCGTTCGCAGCCGACACGCGCACGTGCGTCAGGTTCCTCGACGACGTCCTCGACGTCAACGTGTTCGCCCTCGACGACAACCGCGAGATGAGCCGTAGCCTGCGTCGCCTCGGGCTCGGCGTGATGGGCCTCGCGGACGCCCTCATCCGCATGGGCTACTCGTACGCCTCGCAGGAGGGGCGCGACGCGGTCGCGGTCATGATCGACACCCTGAGGGAGGCCGCTACGCAGGCGTCACAGGAGCTCGGTCACGAGCGAGGACCGTTCCCCCTCGCGAGCAGGGCCGACATCAAGGCGCCGCGCCGCAACGTCGCGGTGCTGACCGTCGCCCCGACCGGTACCACCAGCATGCTGTTCGGCGTCTCGTCAGGCGTCGAGCCGGTGTTCGCGCCGTACGTTCACCGCAAGATCGGCACTGAGTACCACGCGATCGTCCACCCGCTGTTCCAAGAGCTCATGGAGCGCCACCAGCCCGCCCCCGGCTACGCCGTCGACGGTGCATGGGATTGGGACAAGGTCCTCGCGGCCGTCCAGGCCAACCACGGTTCTGTCCAGGGCCTCGCGTTCGTACCCGACGATGTCCGCTCGGTGATGGTGTGCGCACACGACATCACGGCGTCGGACCACGTGAGGATGCAGGGCGCGGTGCAGCGCGCGTTCGACGGCGGCGACGGCGTCGCCAACTCGATCTCCAAGACCATCAACCTCGCGAACGGCGTGAGCATCGCCGACGTCTTCGACGCGTACAGCCTCGCGTTCACCGAAGGCTGCAAGGGCATCACCGTGTACCGCGACGGCTCCCGTGACTTCCAGGTCCTGTCGACCTCGAGCAGCGCGAGCGACACCGCTGGCCAGCCCTCCGTCGGATCGCATGGCCCGTCGTCAGGCACCGAACCCACCCCAACGCAGGTCGAGCCTGTCGCGGCGTTCGAGGTCGCCGCGTCGACGCCTGCGTACGCGGCGGTCGCGTCTGCAACGGCTGCGACCTACGACGCGGTGACCGCGACAGCGTCGCCGGCGGTCCCCGCGCCCGCGACCGTCTCGGCGCAGCCAGTACCTGCGCCCGTCGCGTCGGCACCCGCTGCGGTCGTCGCGACCCCTCCGGCCGCGAGCGCGCCCGGAAGCGGAGCGACGAACGCAGGGCCCCACTACGAACGCCTTCCGGGAGAGCCGCTGTTCGACCGCCCGCTGCGCCTGCAGGGTCAGACCGACCAGGTGAAGCTGATGCTGCCCAACGGCGACAAGCGCGGTTTCTACGTCACCGTCAACTCGCAAGACGGCTTGCCCGTCGAAGTGTTCATCGCATCAGGCAAGGCGGGTGACGAAGCCAACGCCGACAGCGAAGCGCTGGGCAGGGTGGTCTCCATCGCACTGCAGTACGGCGTGCCCGCCGAAGCGCTGGTCAAGACGCTGCGCGGCATCAACGGTGGCATGTACGGCACGTACCACGGCCGCATGGTCGCGTCGAAGGCAGACCTGTTGGCTGTCGCCCTCGAGACCGCAGGGGTCGAGAACGTCCTCAACCGCAACGTCGGCTGCCCTGATTGCGGTGGCAAGCTGCGCTTCGAGGAGGGCTGTCAGAAGTGCGACCGCTGCGGGTACAGCAAGTGCGGATGAGCTACCTGGCGTGACGTCGCGTCGCGGTACCGTGCTGGCATGGGAGAGAAGCGTCCATCGAAGGGCCGTGGCCTGGGACCCGCCAGCGGGCTCGCGATCGGGATCGCCATCGGTATCGCGTTCGGTGCCGCAATGGACAACATGGGCGCGGGGTTGGCCATCGGCGTCGCACTCGGGATCGGGTTCGGGTACAGCGGCTCGCTGAAGCGCGACAAGGACGACGGCACGGACCGAGAGTGACTAGGCCCTGGTCACGGTTGGCGCCACGGCCGTTCCACCGTGGGCGTACCCTCGGCCCATGATCAGACTCAAGAGAGCGTACGAGATCGCCGACGCGTCAGACGGAGTGCGGGTGCTCGTCGACGGCCTATGGCCACGCGGCGTCACGAAGCAGGCTGCGGCCATCGAGTGGTGGGCACGGGAGCTGGCCCCCAGTCCCGAGTTGCGTCGCTGGTTCGGGCACCTGCCCGACCGTTTCCCCGAGTTCAAGGACCGGTACGTCGCCGAGCTCCAGCGCTCGACGGCCAACGCGGCCCTCGCAAAGCTTCGTGACTTGGCCGTCAAGGGCGACGTGACGCTCGTCTTCGCTGCGAAGGATACCGAGCACAATCAGGCCGTCGTGCTGGCCGAGCTCCTCGCGGCCGAGCCCGTCCGCGGCTGACGGCGTCAGGCTGACGAAGTCAGTCTGACGCCGGGCCCGAGCCACGCCTCTAGCGGTCGTCGCCGCTGCCGTGGATCACGCCGCGCTCCTTGCGGCTGGCGAGCTTGTCCAGGTTGCGCTGCCCGACGTCCTCGAGGCTCAGCCCCAGGTCGGCTGCGAGGTTCGCGACGTACCACAGCACGTCACCGAGCTCCTTCGCCAACGCGTCAAGCTGGGCGGAGGACAGCGACGCTCCTGGCAGGTACCCTTCGTCCCGCATCATCTTGCCGAGCTTCTCCGCCACCTCGCCCGCCTCGCCCGCGAGCTTGAGGGTGGGGTAGAGGACCCGCGCGGCCTGCGGGTAGAGCGCGGTGGAGCGGGCGTGAACCTGATAGTCGTCGAGGGTCATGCCCGATGCTACCCGTGACACGAGCCTCCGGTTCACGGGTCCGCCCGAGGCGACGGTCGGCGCTGGTACCGTGAGGGCACGTACGTCTGACACTGGAGGACCTGATGGCAGATCGATCGATGCACCCTTGGCTACGCGGCCCGGTACCGGGTGTCCCCGCCCACCTGTCGCCCGTGGCGCACGCGTTGCAGCAGACGCTGGAGGAGACCACCGAGTTCGTCGAAGGCTTCCCCGACGACCTGTTGTGGGAACCCGTCGCCGGGCTGGCAACGGTGGGGTTCCACCTGCGACACATCGCGGGCGTGATCGACCGTCTGTTCACGTACGCGAGGGATGAGCAACTCACCGACGAGCAGCGGACAGCGGCCCGCAACGAGA
>Ga0123333_10005476_pt1 | contig 11437 bp, 9 predicted proteins | sample BioC12SIPDNA_3_FD_89957 | JGI IMG/M metagenome (GOLD analysis project Ga0123333, IMG submission 89957) | Anaerobic biogas reactor microbial communites from Washington, USA - Biogas_R2_B C12 SIP DNA | ecosystem: Engineered > Bioreactor > Anaerobic > Unclassified | place: Washington, USA...
GACGTCGTTCCTGCGGGCATACCTTCCTGCCTCAACCCTTGGAGCATCTGCGGCGCGCTCCGTGCGGCGGGGCGTCTCGCGTGTCGTCGCGCATCTGCGGCGGTAGCCGGGACTGTAAGAATAGCGGCTCTCCTGACTGATCCGTGGGTGGGTAGTGGCCCGTCCGCGAGCGCACCCGGTTGCATGGCCGAGCATCGCTGCGTTCGTCGAGGCGGTGGTCGGCCGCTTCGAGGACCGGACCTACTCCGTCGACGGCGACGGGATCGTGCAGGGACCCGCCATCGACATACCTTGTGGCATCCGGTCGAATGACAGGGACAAGCTTCGCTTTTGATCTACTTTCGGCCGCTTCGGGTTTTCTTGGAGCGCGGTTGATGGGCGGAGGCCGAGCCCGGCTCATGGCGGCCGATGCCTTGGCACCTGAGGTAGCCTCCGTCGCAAGATGGTGGCTGTTGCGTCGGACCACGGTCCACCTGGAACATTCCTGGCTGCGAGTGACCGGTACCGGCAGCATTTGGGCGGGCGCTGGCTACACTGTGTCAGGCGAGATCACCGGATACTCGACAGACGGCTTATAGGGTCGAAACCCCACATGGTCGAACCAAATGCAAAGAGAGAGCGCGAAGCGCGTATGTGGCGGAGGGTCGTGAGACTTCAGGACGTGGGTCTTGCATTTACCGCTGTATGCGCACTGTTTGTCTTGCTACTCAACGTGATGTCGCCGATGTTGGCACTATGTGCGGTGGCCGGACCAATAGCGGCGGTCGCGGTCGGGGTCGCAGCGAGGCGATCGCGTCGCGGCAGGCACCGCTAACGATGGTGAGTTCAAGGGGTGACGGCAACACCGTGAGGTAGAGCTTGAGCCTCCACCGGGCAGAGCGTGATGGCAGCCACGATGGCTGCTGTCGACACAGCACCCTGACCAGTGGAGAAGCTTCACCGGGCCGGTGCGCACGAACCGCGTCTCGTCCACGCCGACGCGGTCACGTTGCCGACGCAGCCGAGGCCCGTCGAGCGCGCGTCAGGGCTCGATCACACGCGCCCAGATCGAGAACGTGTCGAGGTGGTCGAGCAGCGTCCGGAGGGGGGCGGCGTCGGGCTCGACCGTGATCACGCCGGCGTCGAGCGCCTCGTCGAGGGTCGCCTCTCCGAGCACGAAGCGGTCGAGGTCGGCCCGGGTGAGCGTGACGGTGGCGTCGACGTCGTCGATCGGTGCGCCGATCCGGGCGAAGAGCCCGCCGTCGACCGCCTCGACGTGGACCCGCTGGCCGGTGTCGGTCAGCACGAACCCGAGCGTCAGGGCGAGCGTGGCGCCGCGGCTGCCGTCGAAGCGCACCGCCAGGTAGCCGAAGAACAGGTCGAGGGGCATCGCGCGCACCGTGTCGGGCGACGCCGTCCCGCCGCCCAGCGAGCCGAAGTCGGGCGACCCGTCGCGCAGCTCGGCCGCCCCGGTCAGGTAGGCGTTGCGCCAGGTCGCCGACTCCGACTGGTAGCCGAGCTGCTCGAGCGTGTCGGCCTGGAGCTCGCGGGCCGCCCGGTTGGTCGGATCGGCGAACACGAGGTGGTCGACGAGCTGGGCGGCCCAGCGGTAGTCGCCCGCGTCGAACGCCTCCCGTCCCCTGGCGAGCACCGCGTCGGGGCCGCCCATCGCCGCGACGTAGCGCACCGCCGACTCCTCCGGGGGAAGGTCGTGCAGGTGGGCCGGGTTGCCGTCGTACGCGCCCAGGTACTTCACGTAGGTGGCGCGGACGTTGTGGTTGACCGAGCCGTAGTAGCCGCGGACCGCCCAGTGCGCCGCCAGGCCGGGGGGCAGCTCGAGCTGCTCGGCGATCTCGGCCGGACCGTGGCCGTGGTTGGCGAGGCGGAGCGTCTCGTCGTTGATGAACGCGTACGCGGAACGCCCCTTCCGCAGCATCTCCAGCACCCGGTCCCGACCCCACGCCGGCCAGTGGTGCATCCCGTACATCACCTCGGTGCGGTCGCCCCAGCGGTCGATCGTCTCGCCGAGGTACCGGGCCCACGCCCGCGGGTCCCGGATGGGCGCGCCCCGGATCGTGTAGGTGTTGTGCAGGGTGTGGCAGCAGTTCTCCGCCGCGGTGAGGGCGCCCAGCTCGGGGATGAACCAGTGCATCTCCGACGGCGCCTCGGTGTCGGGGGCGAGCAGGAACTCGAACGTCAGCCCGTCGATGTCCAGCGTCTCGCCGGTCTCGGTGATCGTCTCGGTCGGCGGGATCAGCGTCGAGGTGCCCCGCGACGTCGCCATGCCGAGGCCGATGCCGATGTTCCCCTGCGGGTCGCGCGGCAGGAGGATCCCGTACATGTAGATCGCCCGGCGGGTCATGATCGACCCGGCGAGGACGTTCTCGCTGATCGCCGCGTCGAGGAACCCCTCGGGGGCGATGACCCGCACCCGCCCGGCGGCCACGTCCTCCTCGGACACGACGCCCTTGACCCCGCCGTAGTGGTCGATGTGGCTGTGGGAGTAGAGGACGGCGACGACCGGCCGGCGGGGGCGGTGGGAGAAGTACAGCTCCATCGCCGCGGCGGCCGTCTCGGTGGAGATGAGCGGGTCGAACACGATCAGGCCGGTGTCGCCCTCGACGATCGTCAGGTTCGAGATGTCGGCGTTGCGCACCTGGTACATCCGGTCGCACACCTGGAACAGGCCGCCCTTGCGGCAGAGCTGCGACTGGCGCCAGAGGCTCGGGTGCACCGTGTCGGGGCACGGGGCGTCGTCGGTGATGAAGCCGAACGCGTCGTCGTCCCACACCGGCAGCAGCGGCCCGTCGATGTGCGACGCGTCGCCGAGCGGGGCGATGAACCCCCGCATGGCGTCGTCGAAGTCGCGACGGTCCTCCCACGGCAGGCCGGCCGTGGCGGCCTCGATCGCCGCCCGCGTGTGGCCGGTAGCGCCCTTGCGTTCACCCATCCCGCCGAACCTACCTACCGGCATCACCCCGACGACGGGGCGAAGGACGGCAGTATGCTCCGAGTATGCAGAAGCGACGGATCACCGTGACCGTGGACGAGGAGGCCTACCAGGCTGCCGTCTCGGCGGTGGCGGCCGGCCGGGCCAGCTCGGTGAGCGCCTGGGTCAACGAGGCCCTCACGGCCCGGCGGGAGGACGACGACGCGCGTGCGCTCCTCGGTGATCTCCTCGCAGAGCACCAGGCCGAGCAGGGCGCCTTCACCCCCGAGGAGCTGGCCGAACAGGAGCGGCGCGACCTGGAAGCCGCGGCAGCGGTGCGAGCGAGACGAGCGACTCGACGTCGGGCCGGATGACCCTCGTCCTCGACGCGGGAGCCTTCCTCCGCCTCGAACGCGGTGACCGGGCGACCTGGCGCCGCTTGGAGAACGCGTTCGAAGCCGGCGCGCGTCCGCTCACCCACGGTGGGGTCGTCGCCCAGGTCTGGCGGGGTGGCGAGGGGAGGCAGGCCCTGCTCGCCCGCGCCCTCCCGATGGTCGGGGTCATCCCCCTCGACGATCAGCTCGGACGGCGGGCGGGGCTGCTCCTCGCTCGGTCCGGCACCGCCGATGCCGTCGACGCGGCGGTGGTCGCGGTCGCCCGGCCGGGCGACCGCATCCTCACCTCCGACCCCGACGACATCGACCGGCTGGTCGAGGCCAGCCGGCTCGACATCGCCGTCATCCCCGTCTGACCAACTCTCCCCGCCCTCCGTTGGCGTAGCTGCCGCCGGCGTCTGGCACGGGCCCTACTTGCGGCTGAGGAGCTTGCGGTTCTTGAACTTGGCGGCGAGGTAGTCCTTGTTCATCAGCGCGATGAAGTCGATCGAGATCTCCTTCGGACACGCCTCCTCGCACTCGCCGTGGTTCGTGCAGGAGCCGAAGAACTCCTCCATGGTGTCGACCATGGCCTCGACGCGCTGGTAGCGCTCGGCCTGGCCCTGGGGCAGGAGGTTGAGGTGGCCGACCTTGGCCGACGTGAACAGCTGGGCGGCCGAGTTCGGGCACGCGGCGACGCACGCGCCGCACCCGATGCACGCCGCCGCGTCCATCGCCGAGTCGGCGACCGGCTTCGGGATCGGGGTCATGTTGGCGTCGGGGGCGCCGCCGGTCTCGGCCGTGATGAAGCCGCCCGCCTCGACGATGCGGTCGAAGGCGGAGCGGTCGACCATCAGGTCCTTGATGACCGGGAAGGCGGTCGCCCGCCACGGCTCGATGGTGACCTCGGCGCCGTCGTCGAACTTCCGCATGTGGAGCTGGCAGGTGGCGGTGCCCTTCTGCGGGCCGTGGGCCTGGCCGTCGATCATCAACGAGCACGTGCCGCAGATGCCCTCGCGGCAGTCGTGGTCGAAGACGATCGCCTCCTGACCCTCGGCGATCAGACGCTCGTTGACGAGGTCGAGCATCTCGAGGAACGACATCTCGTCGTTGATGCCGGGGGCGGCGATCGTGTCGAAGCGACCGGGGGCGTCGGGGCCGTCCTGGCGCCAGACCTTCAGGGTCAGGTTGAGTTCTCGGCTCACTTGTAGCTCCGGACGGCGAGGTGGACGTTGTCGAACTCGAGCGACTCGACGTGGCGGGCGGGCTGGGCGGGGTCGCCGGTCCACTCCCAGGCGGCGACGTGGGCGAAGTTCTCGTCGTCGCGCTCGGCCTCGCCCTCGTCGGTCTGGTGCTCGGCCCGGAAGTGACCGCCGCAGGACTCCTCGCGGGTGAGGGCGTCGAGGCACATCACCTGGGCGAGCTCGAAGAAGTCGTCGACCCGGCCCGCCTTCTCGAGGGTCTGGTTGGTGGATTCGCCGTCGCCGGTGACGCGGAGGTCCTTGCGGAACTCGGCGTGCAGCCCGGGGATCTCCGACAGGGCCTTCTCCAGGCTCTGCTTGGTGCGCTCCATGCCGCAGTGCTCGAGCATGATCGTGCCGAGCTCCATGTGGAACGAGTCCGGCGAGCGGGTGCCGCCGATCGACAGGTAGCCGGCGAAGCGGTCGCGGGCGGCGGCCTCGGCCGCCTGGAACTCGGGGTGGTCGGTCGGGACCGGCTTCGTACCGAGCAGCGGCGCCAGGTAGTTGCTGATCGTGGCGGGCAGGACGAAGTAGCCGTCGGCCAGACCCTGCATCAGCGCCGACGCACCGAGTCGGTTGGCGCCGTGGTCGCTGAAGTTCGCCTCGCCGGCGCAGTACAGCCCGGGCACGGTGGTCATCAGCTCGTAGTCCACCCAGAGCCCGCCCATCGTGTAGTGGGGCGCGGGGTAGATCCGCATCGGTACCTTGTACGGCGACTCGTCGGTGATGCGCTCGTACATCTCGAAGAGGTTGCCGTAGCGCTCCTCGATGACCTTCTGGCCGAGCCGGCCGATCGCCTCGCCGAAGTCGAGGTACACCCCGTTCTTCAGCGGCCCGACGCCGTGGCCCTTCGACACCTCGACCAGGGCGGCCCGGCTGGCGATGTCGCGCGGGGCGAGGTTGCCGAAGCTCGGGTACCGGCGTTCGAGGTAGTAGTCGCGCTGGTCCTCGGGGATCTGGTCCGGCGAGCGGTTGTCGTCGGGGTCCTTCGGCACCCAGATGCGGCCGTCGTTGCGCAGCGACTCCGACATCAGCGTCAGCTTCGACTGGAAGTCGTCGCTCTGCGGGATGCACGTCGGGTGGATCTGCGTGTAGCAGGGGTTGGCGAACGCCGCGCCCCGCCGGTGGGCCCGCCAGGCGGCGGTGACGTTGCACGCCATGGCGTTGGTCGACAGGAAGAAGACGTTGCTGTAGCCGCCGGTGGCGAGCACGACCGCGTGGGCGGAGTGGCTCGTGACCTCGCCGGTGACCAGGTCGCGCACGACGATGCCGGCGGCCCGGCCGTCGACGACGACGATGTCGACCAGCTCGGTGCGGTTGTGCAGCTCGACGTTCCCGAGGCCGATCTGGCGGGCGAGCTGCTGGTAGGCGCCGAGCAGGAGCTGCTGGCCGGTCTGGCCGCGGGCGTAGAACGTGCGCGACACCTGGGCGCCGCCGAAGGACCGGTTGTCGAGCAGGCCGCCGTACTCCCGGGCGAAGGGCACGCCCTGGGCGGTCATCTGGTCGATGATGTTCACCGACTCCTCGGCGAGCCGGTAGACGTTGGCCTCCCGCGACCGGAAGTCGCCGCCCTTGACGGTGTCGTAGAACAGCCGCCAGATCGAGTCGCCGTCGCCCTTGTAGTTCTTGGCGGCGTTGATGCCGCCCTGGGCGGCGATCGAGTGCGCCCGGCGGGGCGAGTCGTGGAACGTGAACGCCTTGACCCGGTAGCCCTGCTCACCGAGGGTCGCGGCGGCGGCTCCGCCGGCGAGGCCGGTGCCGACGACGATGACCTCGTACTTGCGGCGGTTCGCGGGGTTCACGAGCTTGTGCTCGAACTTGTAGTTCGTCCACTTCTCGTCGATCGGGCCGTCGGGGATCTTGGCGTCGAGGTTGATGGTCATGGATCCGGTCCCGGGGTCAGGTGGAGACGACGCCGGTGAGCACGGCGATGGGGAACGACAGGTTGCCGATCACGACGAGGGCGGTGAAGGCGGCGGCGAAGCCACGGCGCCAGGCGTTGAACCGCGGGTTGTTCCACCCCATCGACTGGAAGAGGCTCCACGTGCCGTGGAACAGGTGGAAGCCGAGGGCGAGGTTGGCGACGATGTAGATCACCGCGTTCCACGCCCGGCCGAGCGAGAGGGCGACGTTCTCGTACGGGAGGCCCCGCACGTAGTGGTAGCCGGTGCCGGTGAAGGTCAGGTCGAACAGGTGCCAGACCAGGAACAGGCCGACGATCACGCCCGACCAGCGCATCGTACGGCTGGCGTAGTTGGCGGCGAGGTAGTCGCGGCGGCCCTGGTACTTGGTGGCCCGCGCCTTCCGGTTGATGACCGTGAGCTGGTAGGCGGAGAGCACGTGCAGGCCGACCGCGCCGATCAGCCCGACCCGCAGCAGCCACAGCGCGACCGTGCGGGGCACGAACGGCACCAGCAGCTCGCGGAGCCACTCGCCGTAGTGGTTGAAGTCCTCCGCCCCCAGGTACATCTTGAGGTTGCCGAGCATGTGGAAGAAGACGAAGCCCAAGATGGCGAGGCCGGTCAGGGCCATCACGTACTTCTTGCCGACCGACGAGCGGTAGAGGTCGACCAGGAAGGGTCCCGGTCGGTTGCTCCTCGGCTTGATCGGTCGGACGGTGGATCCTCGGTCAGCGGTGGTGGCTGCCATCGCGGCCGAACCTACCGAAATGTGCGGTCGAGGGCAGAACCGGAGCCACCGACCCCGCGAATCGTCCGCTCCCGCGGCCGTGAGGTGAAGGCCGCGTCGGGGGAATCCGGGGCGGTGCCGGCGGCCTCGCCGTGGTTCGATGTCGGCGTGCGACGACCCCTACCGACCGTCATCGACCTCGGGGAGGTCCGCCTCCGCCCGTGGCATCCCGCCGACGCCGTGCCGATGGCGGCCGTCGTGCAGGCCAACCTCGACCGGCTCGGCCCCTGGTTGCCGTGGGCCACCGACGAGGGCGCGACCCCCGACGCGCTGGCCACGTTCGTCGACGAGACGAGCCGGCGGGCGGCCGAGGGCAGCGAGATCGTCTACGGGATCTTCTCGCCCGACGGAGCGGTGCTGGGCGGCGTCGGCCTCCACGACCGCACCGGCGACGGCAGCGTCGAGATCGGGTACTGGCTGGCACGGGAGGCCGAGGGGCGGGGCCTGATGAGCCGCATCGTCGCCCACCTGACCGACCTGGCCCTCGCGCTCGACGGCGTGCCCCGCGTCGACATCCGCTGCGACGCCGCCAACGAGCGCAGCGCGGCCGTGCCCCGACGGCTCGGCTTCGTGCTCGACCGCATCGACGAGGGCGAGGGCCCGGCCCCCGCCGACACGGGCCGCATGATGGTGTGGACCCGCTCCGAGCCGATCGGCGCGACCGCACCCGGCTGACACGTTGCGGGTCAGGCGTCGGGGACCCAGACGCCGTGGAAGCCGTACGGCACCCGGACGGGGAGGTGGATCCGGGCGACCGGGCCGGCGGCGACGTCGCCCGCGTCGAAGATCGCCAGGTTCGAGGTGTCGGTGGTGCGGTCGTAGACGTAGGTGAGCAGCCAGCCCTCGCCCTCGCCGTCGCCCTCGGCGACGAAGGACACCTCGCCCGCCCGCTCGAGCGGGCCCGGCTCCCAGCGCTGCTCGGCGCCGGTCGACGCATCGCGGTGGAGGATCCCGGCGAACTCGAAGCCCCACGGGCCGTCCTCGTCGGTCGTCACGTACCAGGCGTGGCGCTCGGCCCGGCCCGTGTAGCGGCGGTCGATCGCCGGCAGGTCCATGTCGACGTCGTTGAGCTGCTCGGCGGCGAAGGTCAGCGACGCGCCCGCGGTGCCGATCCGCCACTCGGTCAGCCGCGACGCCGGCAGGTCGCCGTCGGGTCCGAACGCGGAGTCGAGCACGTTGACGCGGGCCACCACGTCGTCGCCGTCGCGGTGGGCGTTGGTGCCGTGGAACACGAAGCTCGGCTCCAGTTGATGCCACCGGATCGTGGAGCCGTCGCCGCCGAGCGGCATCACCCCGACCTGGGTCGGTCCGTCGTCGGGCGCCCAGCCGTAGGGGAACCCCGGGACCGATCCCTCGACGCCGAAGAGCACCGGCCCGACCCAGAACACGACGTCGCGGTCGGTGATGGCGAAGTCGTGGATCATCGTCGCGACCGGCAGGTCGATCGGCGTGCTGTGCACGAGCCGGCCGGCGGCGTCGGCGACGTGGTAGGTCAGCAGCGGGTCGGCGAACCCGTAGCCGAAGAAGTGCATCGATCCCGTCGCCGGGTCGATCTTCGGGTGGGCGGTCATCCAGGTGGTCAGCCGGCCGCCGAAGTCGTAGGCGCCGACGGTGCCCAGCTCGGCGGGCTCCAGCTCGAACGGCAGGCCGACCTCGCCGAGGGTCAGCAGCCGCCCCGCGTGGTGGATGACCGACACGTTGCTCTGGGTGATGCCGCCGCCGGGGATTCCGCCCTCGGCGAACGACCAGCCGTTCTCGTAGAGGGTCGTGCGGACGTAGCGGTTGCGGTACCACTGGGCCCGGCCGCCCTCGATGCGCAGCCCGTGCACCATCCCGTCGCCCATGAACCAGTGCACCGACGTGCCCGACGCCGGGTTCGAACCGTTGCGGACGTACAGCCCCGACAGCGCGGACGGGATCGCGCCGGTGACCTCCAGGTCGGTGAGCGTGACCTCCTCGGCGACCGGGGCGAACCCGCCCTGCTCCCAGTACGGCACGTCGGGGTCGTAGTCGGCGATGCCGGCCGCCGGTCCGGGAGTCGTCGACGTCGTCGAACCTCCCCGTCCGCCGTCGCCTCGGCCCGCGCCGTCGTCGTCGCCGCCGCAGCCGACGATCGCGGTGGCGGCCAGCCCGGCCGCGCCCCAGCCCATCGCCCGCAGCACCGCCCGCCGGTCGACCAGCGCGTGCTGCACGGCCGGGTGGAGTCCCGGCCCTCGTCCCCTGTTCGCCATGGCGGGCGAACCGTACCCCGATCCGAAACCGTGAGCGGAAGCAGGACACCGGCGTCCTCGTTCCGCTCACGGAACGGGGCCGGGCCGGGGCTCAGGGGTGGAGGACCGTGCTGCGGTCGACGTTGTCGGCGATCGGCTCGCCGTCGCGGCCGACGAGGGCGAGGTGCAGGGCGAGCGGGCCGATCGCGTCGGGCACCACGAACTGCACCGTTCCGACCCGGGCGCAGGAGTCGGCGTCGACGTCGCCGTGGAAGCGCCACGTGTGGCCGCCGCCCATCCACTCGGCGGTGACCGTGACCGTCGCCCGGGCCAGCGGCTCGCGGCGGTCGTTCACGACGTGCACGTCGAGGGCCAACGCGTCGCCGGGGGCGGCGGCGGGGGGCAGTCGGTCGGCGACGACGATCACCGGGCGGCACGCGGCGCGCATCGCCTCCCACGCCGGCTTGGGCTCGCGCTCGTGGTCGAGGAGCGAGCCGGAGATCCGTGGATGGGCGTCGGCGAACCCGAACTGCGCGACGCCGCCGGTCGGCCGGTACTTGAGGCGGCGCAGTTCCTCGACCTGCCGCCGCACCACCGACGCCTGGTAGTCCTGGGTCGCCCGCCGCCACGTCTCGTAGTCGGCGTGGCGCCCGGGCGGCACGTGGTCGTCGAACGCGGCCCGCTGCATGCCGTGGCGGGCGGCGAGGCGCTCCCAGTCGAGGCCGGGCCACGCGCCGGGCTCGACGAAGTCGTCGTTCGGCGGGACCGACTGGGGTCCGAGCTCGGACACGAACCGCACCATCCGCGGCCACGCCCGGGCGAAGCCGGGGAGCTGGCGCTCGTCGCCGTGCCGCCACCCGAAGTAGAGGTGGCTGTCGGTGCCGTCGAGGTCGGGCGGGTGGGGCGCCACGCCCGAATGCGCGACGACGGGACGGGTGCCGTCCTGGCGCGCCAGGGCCCGCTTGATCGAGCGGTCGAGGATCGTGCGGTTCCAGCTCGGGAGCTGCCGCCCGGCGACGGCGCGCAGCAGCGAGCGAGGCCGCGACCCCCCGCCGTCGACCGCGGTCGGTTCGTCGGCGCCGTCGGGCGCGTCGTGACCGCACCAGATCGCGACCGACGGGTGGTGGCCGAGCAGGTCGACCGCCTCGCGCGCCTGGCGGACCGCCTGCTTGCGCAGCGTCCGGGCGAAGCCGCCGTGCAGGGGGAGGTCCTGCCACAGGAGGAGGCCCGCCTCGTCGGCCGCGTCGTACAGCTCGGGGCGGGAGACGTGGGAGTGGACCCGCAGCAGGTCGAGGCCGAGGTCGACCGCCCGGTCGACGTCGTCGCGGAGGAGCTGGGGATCGGTGGTACCGAGGTCGGGCCGGGCCGGGCCGACGTTCGACCCCTTGAGGAAGAGGCGCTCGCCGTTCACCGACAGCACCCAGTCGCGCATCGCCACCTGACGGAGGCCGATCCGCCGCTCGCGCCGGTCGCTGAGGATCGTCGGGCCCAGCCCCTCGTCGCCGGTCTCGTCGACCTCGGGAGCGTCGGCGGCCCCCGGTGCGTCGGACGCGCCCGCGCCGGAAGCCCCGGTCTCGGAATCCACGCCTCCTCCGCCGTCGGGTCGACCGACCGGGACGTGGACCTCGACCGTCACGTCGTGGAGCGGCTGGTCGCCGAGCGCGTGCGGCCACCAGCGCACCGGGTCGGGGACGGCGACGCTCCACCCGATCTGGTTCTCGCCGGCGGCGACGGTGTGGACCTCCTCGTGGTCGACCCCGGCGACCGTCGTCCGCACGCGCACCGGACCCGCGTCCGCCGCGTCGAGCACCGCCCGCACGGTGACCGTCGCCCGCTCCTCGGTCGCCTCGGTGCACAGCACGCGCAGGTGGAGGATCCGAACCGGCCCGCTCCGCTCGATCCGCACCGGCCGCCAGATCCCGCCCGGGTTCCACGCCGGGTCGAGCCAGTCGCCGTGCTGGAACGATCCCGTGAGGTTGCGCTGGGCGTCGGGGTCGCCGGGGCGGGAGCACGCCA
>Ga0123333_10005477_pt1 | contig 11437 bp, 6 predicted proteins | sample BioC12SIPDNA_3_FD_89957 | JGI IMG/M metagenome (GOLD analysis project Ga0123333, IMG submission 89957) | Anaerobic biogas reactor microbial communites from Washington, USA - Biogas_R2_B C12 SIP DNA | ecosystem: Engineered > Bioreactor > Anaerobic > Unclassified | place: Washington, USA...
ACGCAGATGCTATCGGTGTCAGCGTTCAGAATCAACCTGGCAGGGACGCTTGACTCGCTGGTTCAACAGACTTACGGGCGTACGCGTGCAGCGGTCGATCGCCGCTATCGCCCCCCGATCATTCTTGAGCCGATTCTCAACCCGACGCGTAAGCGAGGACGGCTCTCAACCCGACGCGTAAGCGAGGACGGCTGACCGAGCTGGCCTCGCTGACGCGTCGGGTTAGAGTCTGCCGCTTGGGTGAAAGCGGCGGTGAATCGTCGCACTCCAGAGGCGCGTGGTCGATTGTCGCGCCTGCCTTGTGTTACAATGCCGCCGACCGTTCCGCGACAATCTCACCTGCCCTGCACCAGAATGAGGACCAAAGCCGTGCAAATTGTCGAATACCGCAGCCGCCTGGTTCGGACCTTCCTCGCAATCCTGGTCGCCGTGGCGCTTTCGGGCCAGATTTTCGGCGCGGAGCGCGCGCAGCAGCCGGCCGAGCGGGCGCGCGGCATCGTTGTCACCGTCTCGCCGCCGGCGAGCGACGTGGGCCTGGCGGTGCTCAACCAGGGCGGCAATGCGGTCGATGCGACCGTGGCGACGGCCCTGGCATTGGCCGTCACCTGGCCGGCGGCGGGAAATGTCGGCGGCGGCGGATTCATGATGGTCTATCCGGGACCGGAGAGGGAGCCGGTCTGCGTCGAGTACCGCGAGACCGCGCCGGCGGCCGCAACCGCGGACATGCTGGCACGGAATTTCAGCATGGCCGGCCACCGCGTGGCCGGCACGCCGGGCACGGTCGCCGGCCTGGTGCTGGCGCACGAGAAATTCGGCACGCTCCCCTGGCGGGACCTCGTCATGCCGGCCGTGCGGCTCGCCCGCGATGGATTCGAGGTCAACGACGCCCTGGCCCGATCGCTCAACGGCGTGCTTCAAGGAACCCGGCAGTTCGCCGAGTTCCAGCGGGTCTACGGGCCGCCGGGAAAGGAGAAGTGGCTCACCGGCGATCGCCTCGTCCAGCCCGACCTGGCCCAGACCCTCCAGCGGATCGCCGACGGCGGGCGCGACGCCTTCTATCGCGGCCCGATCGCCGACCTGATCGTGGCCGAGATGCAGGCGGGCGGCGGGCTGATCTCCAAGGAAGACCTGGCCGCGTACCAGCCCAAGCTCCGCGAGCCGATCCACGGCACGTATCGCGGCTACGACGTCTACGGACCGCCACCCCCTTCCAGCGGCGGAATCTGCCTGATCGAAATGCTCAATATCCTGGAGAACTTCCAGCTCAACCAGGCCCCCTCGCCAGAAGTCCCGCAGGGCCGGCCGCCGCAATGGACGGCGCGCGCCATGCACCTGGTGATCGAGACCATGCGGAGGGCCTACTGCGATCGGGCGCGATTCCTGGGCGACGCCGACTTCGTCTCCATCCCACCCCACTTGACCACGAAAGAACACGCCAAGAGGCTCGCCGCCGGGATCGATCGGGGCAAGGCCACGCCAAGCGAAGCGATCGCCCCGGAGATCCCCCTGGCCGGCGAGTCTCCCGAGACGACGCACTTCTCGGTGATCGACGCCGGCGGGATGGCCGTGGCCAATACCTACACGCTGGAGAATTCCTACGGCTGCCGCGTCGTCGTCCGCGGAGCGGGCTTCCTGCTGAACAACGAGATGACCGATTTCAACCACATTCCCGGCCACACGGACCGCGCCGGGCGGATCGGCACGCCGGCCAACGTGATCGCCCCCGGCAAGCGGATGCTCAGCTCGCAGACGCCCGCCCTGGTCCTCCGCGACGGCCGGCTGGTTCTCGTGACGGGCAGTCCCGGCGGCCGCACGATCATCAACACGGTGCTCTGCACGATTCTGAACGTCGTCGATTTCGGCATGGACCCGCGCCAGGCGGTCGACGCCCCGCGGCTCCATCACCAGTGGCTGCCCGACAGGGTCAGTTTCGAGGGCGCCCAACGGCCGGAATACGCGCGGGCCGTCGAGCGGCTCCGGCAAATGGGCCACAACCTGAATGCGAAGGCGTCGCGTCAAGGAGACGCGCACCTGATCGGCCTGGACGCGAAGACCGGCCGCTACGTCGGCGCGGCCGACCGGCGGACCGACGGCAAGGTCGCGTCCCAGTAGACGGCCGGCCAACGGCGGTCAATCCCAGCGGCGCGTGCGGCTTCACAAGGGGCCGCTGATGCCGCCGTCTTTTCGCACGCGCCAGAAGTGCAGCGCCATGCCGAAGCCGGCGAGCAGGGGGATGGCCACGCAATGCAGCACGTAGAAACGCAGCAGGGTCTCTTCACCGACCGACTCGGCGCCGAGCAGCACGAAACGGCTGTCGGAGGCGGCGGTGATCAGATCGATCCCGCCGATCGAGAGGAGTTGCTGCCCCGGCCCCTCGTGCCCGACGAAAGGAACGGATCGGGCCATGTTCGAGCCGACCGTGATCGCCCAGATCGAAAGCTGATCCCAGGGGAGCAGGTAGCCCGTGAACGAGAGAAGCAGGGTCATCACCAGGAGCGCCACGCCGACGACCCAGTTGAACTCGCGGGGCGGCTTGTAGCTGCCGGTCAGAAAGACGCGGAGCATGTGGAGCATCACGGTGATGACCATCGCGTGCGCGGCCCAGCGGTGAATTTCCCGCACGATGCCCCAGGAGACAACGTCGCGGAAGGCGAGCATGTCGTTGTAGGCCCACTCGACCGTCGGGCGATAGTAGAACATCAAGAGCACGCCGGTGATCGTCTCGACGAGGAACAGGAAGAAGCTGATCCCGCCCATGCACCAGGTGAAGCCGAGCTGGACGGCGTGCTTCGGGATCGATACCGGGTGGAGGTGAAGGACCAGGTTGGTGAGCACGACGACGACGCGGTTGCGGCGGTCGACCGGCGCCGGGTGCCGGAAGATGCTCTTCCAGAGCTGCGAGCGTCGGATTCGGTCGCCCAGGGCCATTGCTGCCTGCTTCGTCCTCGGTTCGGAAACGGGCCGCGTCAAACGGAAACGTAAGACTCGGGGTCCTGCCACTGGCCGAGCTCTTCCTGAAAGACGCGGCTCCGATCGACTTCCAGCTGCCCGTCGTCGGCAATCCGGATCGCAAGGCGTTCGAGCGGCCGGGGGGCGGGGCCTTCACAATTCAGGCCGTCGGCACGGAACCCGCTGCCGTGGCAGGGGCATTTGAATTTCCGTTCCGCCTCCTGCCAGATCGTGATGCATCCGAGGTGCGTGCAGACGGTGCGGAGCGCGTAGATTTGCGGCGTTCCGCGATACTCGCCATGCACCACCCAGACACCATACTCCTCCTTGTATCGTGTCTCGACCTTGCCGCGGGGGTAGTCGCCGGGACGCCCCACCCTGAACCGGTTGGGCGGCTGGTTGACCACGTTGGGGAAGAGAAACCGCCCAATGCCCAGGGTCCAGAGGCAGCCGGCAAAGCCGAGCAGGGCGAAGCCGCCGCCCAGCGCTATCCGGCCGGCGGTGCAAAAGAACCCCCGGCGCGGCGTCTCCGCCGCGCTCTCCGCCGCCGAGCCGCTGCTCGTTGGAACCGTCTGGCTGGCTTCCATCCGCAATCGACCTCGATCAAGCGGGCGGCCCCGCGCCACCCGCAACTTGAGTTATCCCCAGCCCGCGCGGCGATGTCAACCGCCGGTGGCGGTGGGCCTTGCTCCACTTCCGCAAATGCGGGGTGGACTTTAGAATCAGGCGTTGGGAGTCTGGCACGGCCCCGGCGGAAACCGAATCAGAACAAGGGACAAGGCGGCATGAAGGTGCTGGTCATCGGCGGAGGGGGGCGCGAGCACGCCCTGGCCTGGAGAGTTTCGCAGAGCCCTCGGGTCTCCCGCGTATTCGTCGCGCCGGGCAACGCCGGCACGGCGGAAGATGCCGAGAACGTCGAGATTCTCAGCAGCGATTTCGCCGGCCTGATCCAGTTCGCCAGGCAGAACAACGTCGGCCTGACCGTGGTCGGCCCCGAAGCGCCCTTGGCGACGGGCCTGGTCGACGCTTTCCAGCGGGAAGGGCTGCGGGTGTTCGGACCGAACAAGGCCGCCGCGCAGCTCGAAGCGAGCAAGGTCTTCTGCCGCGATCTGTTGCGAAACGCCGACGTGCCAGGCGCCGACTACCGGACGTTCCGCAACGCCGACGACGCGATCCGCTATCTCAACGAACGCGAAGACTCGCCGATCGTCGTCAAGGCCGATGGGCTGGCGGCCGGCAAGGGGGTCGTCGTCTGCACCAATCGCCAGGATGCGCTCGACGCGGTGAATCAGATCGCCCGGCAAAAAGTCTTCGGCCCGGCGGGCGACCACCTGCTGATCGAGGAGCGGCTCGGCGGCGAAGAGGCCAGCGTGCTGGCGATCACCGACGGGCGAACGATCGTCACCCTCCAACCGGCCCAAGACCACAAGCCGGCCTACGACGGGGACACGGGGCCGAACACCGGCGGAATGGGCGCCTATTGCCCCACCCCGCTGATCGACGATGAGCGGCTCCACTGGATCGAGGAGCACGTCCTCGTGCCCACGGTGCACGCCATGAAGAGGGCCGGCAGGCCGTTTTACGGGGTCCTCTACGCGGGCATGATGATCACCAACCAGGGCCCGCGGGTGCTGGAATTCAACGTCCGCTTCGGCGATCCGGAATGCCAGCCGCTGCTGATGCGGCTGAAGACCGATCTGGTCGACCTGCTCGAGGCGGCGGTGGACCAGCGGCTCGACGAAATCGAATCGCTCGTCTGGGACACCCGCCCGGCAGTCTGCGTCGTGATGGCCAGCAAAGGGTATCCCGGCGCCTACGAAACGGGGTTTCCGATTCGCGGGCTGGAGGAAGCGGCGAAGATTCCCGGCGTCAAAGTCTTCCATGCCGGCACCGCGCTGAAGGACGGCAAGGTGATCAGCGCCGGCGGGCGGGTGCTCAACGTGACCGCCTTGGGCGACTCGATTCCCAAGGCCAAGCTCCAGGCCTATACGGCCGTCAAAGCCATCCGCTGGGACGGCGCCTGGTGCCGCAAGGACATCTCGGACAAGGCGATCCGGCACGCGTCCCGGGCTGGCATGTGACGGCGGGCTACGGGCGCGCCGCCTGGCGGGCGTGTCTTGCCATGGACTGATCGCCGCGTGGGCTTGCCCCGCGTTTGCGCCGTTATCCGCTGGCGATTTGCCCCGGACCGTGTGCTGGCCAACTACCGTTCTGGAGGGGGAAAGCGGCGATCAATCGCCGCACTCCAAAAGCAGACCCACGGCGGCAGCGGATAGTTGACGAATCGCTCGCGCCCGCCAAAACCTTACTGCAACTTCGGCAGCGGCACGGCCTGGCCTTGCTGCTGCGCCAGTTGTTCCTGTCTGGAATAGGTTCCGTAGAACGGCGCGTTGGCGTCGAGCCACAGGTAGAGCCGGCGGCGGTCGGCATCGGGAAGCTCGATCGCCGGTTTGTGGGTCTCGTCGGCGATCAGGGCGGAAAGGGGGCTTTCGTCGGCGCCCATCCGGCCCGGGATCGTCACGGTCTGGTGGATGCTTCCGCCGCCCCATTCGTACCAGCGGACAAAGGGGCGGAGGCTCTGATAGCTTTGCGTGAACTCGCCGGACGGTTCCCCGGTCAGCCGCAGCGGGCTTCTGCCTTCTCCCGCGGAGCCGTCGTGGCAGCGGACGCAGTGCCGATCGAGGACCGGCTGCACAAGGCGCGGATAGCTCAAGGGGCGCGACCCGTCCGGGCCCGGCTCGATCGTCGATGGCCCGCGGGCGAGCGCCAAGGCCGGCCGCGGCGGAGGCGCGCTGCCCGAGCGCTCGTGGCATCCGACGCATCCGCGCCGCTCGCCCGGCTGAAGGTAGGTGAGCGTCCTCATCCCCTGCACGGCTCGGCCCTCGGCGTCAACCGCCTGGAAATACAGCGGTTTGCCGGCCGGCGCGCGGAACCACGCCGACCCGTCTTCTTCGACCCGCACCGTCCCGATCAGGGCTCGGGCCGATTCGGCGTTGGCGTAGCCGAGCCGCGGCCGGTTGGCCACGTGGGTCTCCGACTTGGGCAGCACCTGAAAAATGCGGAGCTGGCGCACCGGGCGCTCGGGCAGCGGCAGCAGGCTCCATTTCACGTCGGCCACGAAGAACTCCCCCTCGTTTCCCAGGCTTTTCTCCAACGTGCCGGCGATCCGCCGCGGCGGAGGCGAGGCAGACAGCGGCATCGCGTTCATCGACGAGATGTCCGCATCGCGGTAGAGCAACTCCAGATTGCCGAATCGGTCGAAGTAGTAGATGCCGGTCTTCGTGTCGTCGAGCACACCCGAGCTCATCCCCGGAAGCGGATCGAAGCTGAACGCCACCAGGAAAAAGTCCTCCGAGAGCGGCCAGGGGCTGTGATAGTAGCTCGACGGCCACTGGTCGGGCGCTTCGGGAAAGGCGACTTCGGGCGTGAGAATCTCCAGCGAACGGAAGTCGTCTTCCGCCGTCCGCTCGTCGAGGCGCGCTCGCGAGGGGTCGAAAACAACGACCGGGCCGCCGACGTCGGCATGATGGGCGCCGGCAATGAACACGATCCGGTTCGACCCGGGAATCGCCCGCGGCTGGAAGCAGGTGCTGATCCGCTTGGTGTAGTTGCCGAACAGGGCCAGCGGATTGCTGCCGTCCGGATGGCAGGCCCAGATGCCGTGGAAATGGGCTGCCGATCGGTCGACATAGTCCCAGCGGCAATACGCGATCCGGCCGTCGTTCAGCAGGGCCGGATGCCACTCATTCGTCTCGTGACGGGAGAGCACGCGCACATCGGAGCCGTCCGCGTCCATCGCGTGGAGCGTCGTTGTGGGAACCGGTTCGAACGGGTTGTTGCAGCGGCAGAGTCCGCCGCGGCGGCTCGACATGAACAGCACGGTGCCGTCCGGCAGCGGGCAGGGATTGAAGTCGTCCTCGCAGCCGTCGGTCAGTTGCCGCAGGTTGCCGCCGTCGACGCCGACCGCGTAGATGTGGAAGCACGCGCGGTTCGGCGTGTAGTAATTGAGCTCTTCGGGCGCGTCGGAGGCGGCCGGAAAATCGCGGTGATTGCCCGTCGTGCCCCGCGACCGCTCGACTTCGGAAAGCTTGGAGTAGGCGAAGTAGACAGTCTTTCCGTCATCCGCCAGCGCGAGGGTCGCATAGTTGCCCTTGGGCAATCGGCCGGCGACCAGGTCGCGGACCTTCAGCGATCTGCCGGGTTCCTCCAGGACGTACACGCCGCCGCCATGGATTCCGTCGTAGTTGTAGTAATAGCCGATGTATTCGTGGAGCATCTGGCAGATGAACCGGCGCCGCTTCATGAAGGCCAAGGGCCGATCGGCCAGGAGGGGATTCTTGACGGCCAGCGAACGCGCGATCGTGCGAATCTCGCGATAGAGAGCCCCTCGGGCAGCCGGCTCGAGCGTCTCGACCGCGCCGACTTGGGCTTTGCAGCGGGCGAGGGCCTGCTTCTCGGCGCGAAAATCGACGGCCTCCGCCTGCTCCAGCAGCGCGGCGAGCAGCCGCTCGGCCGAGACGAGCGCGTCGCGAACCGCTCGGGGGTCGTCTACCGAGCGCCCGTTGCGCTGTTCTTGGCGGACCCAGTCCTCCTCGACCAGCGCCCGCAACTCCGGTTCGGCGGCGGGCGCGATCCCAAGTCCGCCCCCAACGGCTACCGAGACGGCGCCCAAGACGCGCGCAAAAAACCTCCAACGCATGGACTCTCCTTTGCAGCTTCGTTTGCCGCCGGTCGCAACCGCGATTCGTGTTGGATCGGGATCGGCAGACTGTTCGGTTCGAGCGGGCGGCGCGCTGCCGGCGTCAGAACCCGATTTCCTCCAGCGCCGCGTCAACATCCGCGCGCTCCCGCGGCAATGGTTCCGCCACGCTGCCCGCGGCATCAGCGATGATGTTCATCAGCAGCCCGTCCGCCGCCGGATGCCTGTCCACGTTGTCGAGAATGTTGAACGTGTTCAAGACGATCTTGCCCAGGCCCAGCGGGTAGACGGCGAGCATCGTACCGGCGGCGTAGCCGTCCGGCCGGCTGCTGTGGCAGATTGCGAACGCCGCCGCCGCGGTCTCCTCCGGGGTGTCTTGCCCTTCGAAGAACCGGTTGCTGATCAGGGGCCCGTAGTAGTCCCAATCCATCACGCCGGGCGGCTGCAACCCGTCGAAGAACGGGTGCTTCTTGGCAACGCATTCCTTGTGGTAGAGCCAGTCGGAAAAACGGGTCAGGCGCCCCTTGTTCTTCAGCGGCAGCCAACCGACGGCGTCGCCGCCCTTGGCGAAGGCGTCCGGCTTGAGGAACACGGCCACGCTGCCCCGTGCGACGCGCCGCAGCAAGTCTCCGCGGGCCTCCGGCTTCAGGTTGGCATCGCTGGCATCTCCGACCAGGATCACCTGGCGCGCGGCCGGCTGCGCCGCCTCCAGCGGCGTCACGCCGAGGCCGCGGGTCTGCAGCCAGTCCCGCACGCGGGCGTCCAGTTGAATCGCCGCCACCGCGCCCGGGGCGGCGGCCGCCGGCGGCTCGCTCAGATAAAAGGCCAGCCGTCCGCCGGCCGGCGCGCCGCCCCGCTCCATCGTGGCGGACAGCAGGTATTGCCCCGCCGGTCCGGGGAGCGTCACCTCGCCAGAGAAGACCGGCACGGCCAGGGGGCCGTCGTCGCCGGGCGCCGGCTTGGGGATCACCAGCTCGCGCGTCTCTTCCCAGGCGATCCCGTCCGGCCCGACGACGCGCAACCGCACCGGGTAGGCTCCCGGCGCGAGAATGTCTTCGTTGGCCAGAATCGCCTCCAATTTCAGCGGGCGGCGCACGTAGGCGTGCATCGGCGCGGCGAACAGGCACCAGCGCAACGGCGCCCAGCCGTCCTGGAGCGCCTCCATGACGCCGGGCTTGAACTCGCGCCAGAATGTCCAGAGTCCTTCGCCCGAGTAGCCGTGGTCCAACAGCCCGGTCAGATTGAATCCGCAGATCTTGGGATTCGAGCGGATCAGGTTGAACCCGAGGAGCCGTTGGCGGCAGTGCAGTTGCTGGCTGGCGCGGAGCATCTCCTCCGGAAAGGCATACACGCCCTCCATCCCCAACCGTTTCCAGTCGGCGGTGAGTTTCTCCTCGGTCTGCTTGAGGAACTTGAAGTCGTCCGATTCGGGATCGGCGCCGTGTTGTTCATAATGCCGCAGCTCGCGGATCGCGTTCATCAGGCTGCCGATGCCGTATTCGGAGAGGAAGACCGGCTTCGAGTCGTTGCCCAGGTTGCGGATGCCGGCCTCGATCTGCGGCGTGTGCGGCACGGCCGGATAAATGTGCGCATCGCCCGCCCCCTCGAAGTATCCGCCGAACGGCCCGGCCTTGGCCGTGCCCTGATAGTCGGCGTCTTCGACGCCCCAGGTGTATTCCCATTGCCTGCCGCCGGGGTTGCAGACCGACCCGATGTTGTACTGCCCGTCCCACCGCCCGCTCTGCTGCAAGACGAGCCGCGAATCGTCCAGCGAGCGGAGCAGGGCGAGGCTTTTCACGGCGTGCTGCGCCATCGGGCCGTTGCGCATCTCGTTGACCAATCCGAAAATGACGACGCTCGGATGGTTCCGGTCGCGCAACACCATCTCGCGCAAATTGGCGTCGAACCGCTCGGCCATTTTCGGCGAATCGGCCAGGAGCCACGAGGCCATGTTCTCCTCGTAGACCATCAATCCGATCTCATCGCACAGGTCCAACTGGTATGGATGGGCCAGGCCCGCGATGAACCGGACCATGTTGAAACCGCACGACTTCATGTAAAGCAGGTCTTTGCGGAGCAGGTCCGGCGCGCCCTCGGGCGGCAGAATCGCGCCGATCGGGCAGTGGTTGCCGGTGTGCGCGCTCTTCAGAAAAATCCGCTTCCCGTTCAGCCGGAAGTAGCCCTTCTCGACGCGCAGCTCGCGAAAACCGAACCGCGTGGTGTTCGCATGAATCTCCGCCGCGGGGCCCGAGACGAGGCGCGTGGCGAGGCGATAGAGCCGAGGATCGTCGAGCTGCCACAAGCGGTGGCCGGTCACGGCCAGCTCGCACGCTACCCGTTTTTCGCCGGGCGGCAGTTTTTCTTCCACTGTCAGCGCCGCGACCGGCTCGGTGCCGAGAGCCGGCGCGATGGCGAAGTGCAGCTCGGCGTCCGCGGTGGATTTGCCCGCATTGACCACGGTGGCCTGAATCGTCACCTGGCCCGTCTTCCAATCCGGCCGCACGTAGACATCCTCGATCCGCGCGGCGGGGACCCAGAAGACCTCCACCGGCTCGGTGATCCCCCCGCTGTTGTAGGAGGCTCCGGCAGTGATTCCCGCGGGCGTCTTGTTCCGATGGGGCGTTTCGGCCAGCACGATGCCGTCGATCGGCTCCGCCGTGGGATTGAGGACGCGGACGGCGAGCCGGTTGGGCGCCCCGATCCGCACCGCATCGGTGATATCCAGCACAAACGGCGTCTCGCCTCCCTCGTGGCCGCCGACCGGCACGTCGTTCAGCCACACGTCGGCGAGGTAATCGACCGCGTGAAAGCGCAACAAGCAGCGCCCGCCGGGATAGGGGTTTTGCGGCGGCGTGAACTGGCGCCAATACCAGGCGACGCCGTGGTAGCCGGGCAGCGCCTCCTGCAAGATGCCCGGCACGCGGATCGGCCTGGCGCCCGGTCGCGGCGACTCCCACCATGCGGCGGCGCGGCCGCCGTTGCCGGGGTCGGCGGCGACGACCCAATCCTTGCCCTCCAGCGACAAGACCGTTGTGCCCGTCGCTTGCGATCCGGCCGCCGCCGTCGGGCTCGGTCCCTCCGCCGCGTCGCTGCCCGAGGCGATCGGCAGGAGAGCCGCCGCCGTGACAACCAACAAGCCAAACGGCCGTTCCCACTTCCTCTTGTCCTGCACGGCAGATCTCCCCGGAGAGCCAATCGGGTGGCGGCCGCCGACAAGAACGGCAGCGCCCGTCCCGCAAAGGGTGATCTTCCTTGCCTTTAAGGGCCCTGTCAAGCACGAGCAGCAGGCCGCTGCGGGGAAGATGCCGCCACAGCCCGGCGATCGCCGGATTGGCGTTTCAAGCGGCCGGTCTCCCGCGCCGCGACTCAGTCGATGGCCGCCGCGTGCCGCCGTGCCTGGGGGTCGCCCGCGGCATGCATCTTGCCAGAATCCCGGTCGATGAGAATCATCACGGGATGGGCGATCGGCCGCTTGGTGATCGTCACCTTGTGCCCCCGTTTCGCCAGCTCGGACCGCACCCCGTCCGGGATCGTCTCGCTGACTTGCAGGCTGCCCGCCTTGACGAAAGCCGCCTGGCGATCCGGGTTCGGATCGAAGGAATTCTCCTGGTGATCGGTGCTGAATCGCGGGGCGACGACGGCCGCGTCGGGCATCATGCCGAATTCGATCCGGCCGAGGAGCACGTTGAGCGTCGTCTGGTCCTGGAGGTCGCCGCCGGCCACGCAGATCGCGATCACCGGCTTGCCGTGCAGCGTCACCAGCGTGGGCGTGAGGGTGACGCGCGGCCG
>Ga0123333_10005478_pt1 | contig 11436 bp, 9 predicted proteins | sample BioC12SIPDNA_3_FD_89957 | JGI IMG/M metagenome (GOLD analysis project Ga0123333, IMG submission 89957) | Anaerobic biogas reactor microbial communites from Washington, USA - Biogas_R2_B C12 SIP DNA | ecosystem: Engineered > Bioreactor > Anaerobic > Unclassified | place: Washington, USA...
AACAGTTGCAGCGTCGCATTTCAATCCCCGCGCCCACACGGGACGCGACGCGCGAGCGACGCTTGGGAGCAGCTCAACGGCGAGATTTCAATCCCCGCGCCCACACGGGACGCGACAGCAATACCTTCCAACTTATTCCATCCTATCCGTACAAATCCACCAAACAACTGTCCCTATTGCTACCCCCAAAGCCGGATTCGCGGCGAAAAGCCCGGATTTTTGATGCCTATGTGCAGGCGCCCCCGGATTCCCGGCGCCGGAAATGGTGCGAAACCTCCTGAGAATTCGTGTTCACCTCCGCTTCGCACTAGGGAAACAATGATGTATTCCGCGGCAGGCGACTCGCTTTTCCGCCACGGCGATCCGTTCAGACCGGAGATTTGAACGGATCGGCCGGACGCAAACTTCGGTCGCCAAAGGCAATCAAACCTCCGCGGTGTCGTTATCCGATCGTCGCGGCCCTGCTACGAAAAATCGCTCGACAATCCGCCGCCCCATGAAATCACCGCCTCGCTAGAGGATCAGCGGGTCGTCCAGCTTGATTCCTCTCTCGACGCCGAAGTGCTCGACCTTCGTCGCGTAGTTCTCGCCGAGGCGGTAGAAGCGCACGCTGTCGCAATCCTTGTCGATCACGGCGCATATATCGTGCTTGAGGCGCGCGTATTGCGTCGAATCCACGCGACACTCGAAGACGGAGTTTTGAACCCGCACGCCGTAGTTGACGCAGAGCTTCGAGACCCTGCGCAGGCGGCCCTGGCCGTCCGGCGTCGTGATGTTGATGTCGTATGTGACGAGCACCAGCACGCGCGGCCCTCACTTCCAGAAAAACGGCGGGTATGCGTCGAGGTCGCCGCGCAGGTGGCGCGCGAGCAGCATCGCCTGCGCGTACGGCACCAGACCCCAGGCGATCTTCTCCTTCAGAAACGGGTGCGTCAGCGCCTCCTGTTTTCGCCTTTGCCACGCGGCGAGGAAGGCCTTGCGCGCGTCGTCGCGGAGGTAATACGCGCCGTTCTCCTTCCGCTGGAAATCGTCGGCCGATACGGTGCCCAGGTTGATCTCTGTCAGCACAAACCGGTCCGCGACGGGCGCGCGCAGCTCCTCCAGCAGGTCCTGCGCGAGCGACGCGCGCCCGGGGCGGAGCTGGTGCAAAAAGCCGACGTAGGGGTCGAGCCCCACGGATTCCAGCGCGGAGGCGACCTCGTTGCCGAGCAGCGTGTACGCGAACGAGAGCAGCGCATTGACCCTGTCCATCGGCGGTCGCCGGTTTCGCCCGTCAAACTGGAACGCGATTTCGTTGCGGAGGATCATTTGGTTGAACGCGCCGAAATAGGCCTTCGCGGCGATGCCCTCGATGCCCATCAGCGTCTCGACGGAATCTGCAGCGCCGAGGGCGGACAGCGCGCCCCGCATCTCGCCGATCGCGGAGGACACCTGGGCTTCGTCGACGCGCGCGGGGTGGTCGCGGAGCACGCGCTCGAGGCACCAGCGGGCGTTGTAGATCTTCCCGGCCAGAAACATCCGCGCGACGGGGACGGCCCGCGCGGGATCGGCCGCCCACTCCTGCTGCGCCCTTCGCAGCAGCACGTTTCCGTGCACGGGCCCCACGACGCGCGAGAGAAAACGGCCGTGCGGCGTCAGAAAGCAGAGGTCGACGCCCCTCTCCGCGCACGCGCCCATCAGCGCCGGGCTGACGCCTCGATACCCGAAGGACACGACGCTTTGGAGGTTGATCATCGGCACGCGGCCGAGCACTTCCTCCCCGCAGAGCACGACCACGTTCTCCCCGTCCAGCGAAAGATACGCGTCCGGGTTCGTCGCATAGAGCGTATTGAGCAGCCTCTTCATGGCGCGTTTTCCTCCTCGAGCACCCGCGCCGCGTAGCCGGCGGCGGAGGGGGAGGTCAGGAGGTTCGGCATGCAGATTTCGTTCAGCGAGCAGTTTCCGCACGCCTTCTTCGGCTTGACCCTCGGCGTCTGCCCGCGCGCGAACAGGCGGTGCATCTCGGCAATCGCCTCCCTTACGTCGGAGCGCAGTTCCTCGGTCAGCGGCACGGCCTGCCGCTTCCTCGTCTGGCCGTAGTAGACAGCCCCCTCGGGGATTTCGGTCACGAACATCTCCTCGAGGCACAGGGCCTGCGCGCAGAGCTGCCACTCCGGCGCGCCGGACGGGTCCGGCTTTCCGCGCTTGTACTCGACGGGGTAGACGAGCCAGCGCCCCTCCCGGCCGTGAATCGGGATGCCCGCTTCGGACTGCGTCAGCTCCACCATATCGCACTGGCCGGTGATCCGCAATGCCTCCGAGCGCACGGGCATGCCGCGAGACAGCAGCACGCAGCCGCGCTTCTGGGTGAAGCCCTCGTCGTGCACGGCTTCGTGCATGTAGTGCCCCTCGAGCGTCAGCGTGTTTTCGTTCCACTGGCGCTCGAGATGGATCAGCGCCCACCTCCGCCGGCAAAAGCGGAAGTGGCTGAGACCGGAGATCGGCAGAAAATCGGAATCGTCATTCACCGTCGATGACCTCGGGGATCAGGTCCGGATAGTTCTCGAGGATCACTTCGACGGTTTTGCCGTCACTCCGCACTTCCTTGAGCGTGCGCATGAGCTTCGCGGCGGAGTGCTGGCCGTTCTTGCAGTTGTGCTTCCACCAGATCACCTTCGCGACCTCCATGCTGCCGTCGGGGCGGGCGGACGTCGCGTCGTTGCGGAAGAGCGTGCGGAGCGCCTCCTTGAGCTTCTGTGCATCCTCCTCCGAAAAGCCGGTCTTTTCCGCGGCCTGCACGTTGATCGCGCCGAAGGTCACGTACACGCCGTAGTCGACGCGGTGCTTCATGCCCATCGTGTCGGCGGCCTTCCTGTCCGGGTCGGCTTCGTTCGTCTCGAGGTTGACGGACTTCGTGATCTGCGTGCTCGTGACGGCGACGGGCTCGACCGAGAACGCCGGCTGTATGCTCACCGGGCCGCGGATGCCGATGGATACGGCGTCGCTGCCCTCCTCATCCTTGTTCTTTTTGAACGCGAACACCTGGCCGAACGCGCGCACGTCGTACCACGTCTCGCAGGCCTTCTTCGCGTACTCCTCGCGGTTGCCCTTCTGGGCGAGCGCCTTGAGCGCCGCGTTCGAATCCGCCCGCTCCCTGAGAGAGCGGAATCCGTCCGCGCGCCGGTCGTTCGACTGGACGAAGATCGACTCTCCCTCGTCGAGCAGGCGGTTGCGAATCTTGCGCTTGAGGCAGACGTCGGACACCTCGCCGAGGCCGTCGTAGGTTGTGCGCGGGCGGTTGCCGTCCAGGGGGTCGCCGTTGGGGTTTGCGTTGCGCACGGTGAAAACCAGGCAGAAGTCGATCTTATTCTTCAGCGCCGCCATTGTCTTTCTCTCCCTCCGTTTTCTCCTTCTTCGTGAAAAGCGCCTTTCTCTGGCAGTAATAGCCGTACAGGTAGGTGCCCGCCAGGGGCTTGTTCAATTCGTAATCGCCCTCGCAGAACAGTTCCTTCACCTGTTCGATCAGCATCTTGTACCATTCGGAACGCACGCCGAGCTTCCCAAAATACGGCAACAGCAGATCGTGCAGCTTGATCCACGTGTCAAGCGGCCTATGCCGGAATATCTGCATATAGCGGATGGCGTTCGTCTGGCGGTAGGCGTTTTTGTCCATCGCGTTGTATTCGGCCATGTCCGCAAGCGCCAGCAGCCGCCCGTACAGGTAGCTCCGGTCCCGGTTGGTCTCATCCAGTATCACGTTTGCCACCTCCTTGTTTCCCTGATCGACCTGTTCCCTGCGCACGAGCGCGCAGGCGACGGCGAGCGTCCTGCGCCACTCGAACTCCTGCCAGTTCCCGCTTTGATCGACAAACCCCTGCGGCGCGCTCGCGCGGCGAACCGCCGAAAGCGGGATGTCCCTCGGGAGCGGCGTCCCCTCGATGGTGCACTTGAGGATGCGCATCCGAAGCTGGCGGACGAGCTTCGTCGCGGATTTCGTCACCTGGTAGTCGCCCTGCGCCGCGTCGACGGTTCGCTGGCCGAGCACGGCGGCCGCGATGTCGTCCGGCGTCGGCGTCGAGATGCACAGCACCGATTTCTGATCCGCTCCCTTTCCGAATGTGCGCCAGATCTCCCACTTGCAGCTCTCGTACCAGCGGACGAGCCGGTTGACGTACTCGTTGCCCGGCATCTCCTGATAGTAGTTGATGGACATGCGCCCGGTCGTCGCCGCCTGCATGCCCAGTATGACGACCGCGTCCGCCGCCTCCGGGTTGAACTCGGCGATTCGCTTCGAGAGCCCCGCCGACGCACTCGCCAGCGCCTTGCCGTAGTCCTCGAACGTCAGCGGATAGCCGCCGCCCTCGGACAGGGGGTTGAGCGCGGCCCCGGACGCGGGGGATTGAAGCACGCAGCCGCCGGTCGACCACGCGACGACCTTCATCCCGTAGCGGTCGAAGCCCTGCCGTTTGAGCAGCCAGCCGAGCGCGTTGTGCGCCTTGACGGAGGCGTCGTAGCTGACGGACACCGCCTCGCTCTCGTCCGAAAAGCGCCCCCTGTACTGAAAGATCGTCTTGTCGCACTGGGAGGAGATGAGCTTCGCGTTCCCCTGGAACTTGGGATGGGTCGCCATCTCGAGAAGCTCTTTGCCCTCGACGTAGCAAAGGCTCCGCCCGCCGTCCCGCGCGAGCACGCGGTTGAGCCAGCTCTTTCGCACGTCCGCGCGCTCCGAGAGCCTGCCGCCGCTGCCGCCGATCCCCTGCACGGTGAACAGCACGAAGCTCTTCATGTCCTTTTTGCAGTCGAAGTCGAACCCCGAGGCGCGCATGTCCCCGATCAATTGCCGCTTCGCGAGGTAGTCCCGGAGGAGCCGAAGCGTGCGCGGCGCGTCGGGCGCATTGCACCAATCGTCCAGCGCCCGGAAGTACGCGTCGAAATACGCGTTCTCGTCCGCGTAGTCGCCCGCGACGTACCGGAGCTCGTCGCACAGCGGGTAGGGGACGGGAGGGCCGGTTCTCCCCTCCGCCTCGGGGACCGAGGGGATGACGAAGCGGTTGCCGTCCCTGCCGAAGCGGTTCGCGTGCGCGAATTCGCCCTTTTCGGTCAGCACGACCTCGATCGCGGCCTTTTTCTCGACGAACCCGGCAGGCACGAGCGGATGCTCCTGCTCCGCGAACGCGTTCGTGTGCTCTACGTTCTCGTAGGTCTCAACGAGCCTCTGCATCCAGCCCATCCGGATCGCCTCCCTTCAGAAGCGCCTCGAGCCCCTCCTCCGCAAGCCCCGAGAACCCGTCCGCGCCGAACGCCTTCATCCGCATCGGCCGGAGGTCGCGCCGAAGCGCGGGATCGCAGTCCTCCGGCGCGGGGAAGCGAACGATGCCCTTTTCCATGCGCGCGCGCCAGAGCCGGACGGCGAGCATGTCGCGCCCCGTCTCGTCCGGGTAGTCGAAGCCGTGCACCATCAGCCCGAACTCGGTCGTGCCGCGGGCCGGGTCGTCGTAGAAGCCCTCGCCCTCGCCGAACGCGCAGGGCTCGACATATCCCTGGCACTCGCGCGCTCCGAGGAAGATGTCGCGCCGCCCGCCGCGCGCGATCATCCGCCGCGCGATGTTGTGGTGCTTGTGCTCGTCGCGGTCGTGCGCGAGCTCGGGCCTGTTGAGGTTCCAGACGAAGTGCGCGCGCACGTGGTAGCAGACGTCCGCGAGATAGGTGTATACGGACAGCGTGTTGCCGTCGTCCGTATAGTTGATCGGCCGGATGTTCTTCGCCTCCGTCCGGATCGGCCGCATCACGCGCACCTCGTCGATGACCCAGATGAAGGTCGGCTTCCAGTAGATCGACTCGGTGATTCCCTTGAGCGCCTGGTACGTCGGCACCTGGTAGGTGAACTTCTCGCCGCCCAGCCGCGTGATCGGATCGGAGAACAGCGCGTACTTTCCCCAGACCTTGTACTCCACCTGATTGCGTATGTTCAACCCCTCACCTCCTAGATGTTCAGCAGTTCCATCCCCGCGGGATCGAGCACGAGCCCGATTTCCGCGCTGTAAAACTCTTCCCGGAGCGCCACGATGCCGGTCTCGCCGACGGGATAGAGCGCATGCCGATCCTCGAGCGCGCGATACTCGTGTTCATATACGTTGACGGAGAAACGCTGCGCGCGCCGCATGAGCCGGATTTCTTCCTTCATGTCGTGCGCTCCGAACAGCGCCGCGATGATTTCCTTCCCCTCGCCGTAGGGCACGACGACCGGACGCGTCTTTTGGTCGATCACTTCGAAGGTCTCCCCGGCCTTGCGGAAGCTCTGCTTGAGACAGAGCTTTTGCGACATTCCGGTATGGGCCTCCTCCGCCGCGCCCTTACACTTCCCGTTTTCCGAGAGCATCTCGCACAGGTTTGTGTTCCAATCGATGTGCGGATAGGAGAGCGCGCCCGAGAATTCGCGCCGCTCGTCCCCGAAATACAGCGCGAGGACGTCCGGGTCGCCGATGCGGTCGATCTGATCCTCGAAGTGCCGGAGATAGGCGTCCGCCAGCTCCCGTTCGGCGAGGATTTCCGCAAGCGACGTCAGTTTTTCCTCCGAGAGTTTCCAGAGGTAGACCGTGCCCAACTCGTCCTCCGCGTTGCGGTTGCATCGCCCGGCCGCCTGGTTGATGCTCGAGAGCCCCGCGAGGCTGCGGACGACGGCGGGGAAGCTCACGTTGATGCCGGCCTCGATGAGCTGCGTGGAGATGAGGAGCGTCGGCTTTCGACTGCCGCTGCCCGTGCGGGCCTTTACCTCCGCGAGGATGTCGAGGCGGTGCGCCGCGCACATGTTCGTGCTCAGATGGAATGTCGCTGCCTTGCCCGCGAGCGCCTTCTTTGCGAGCGAATAGACCGCCCGCGCGACGGGCTTTGTGTTGACGACGAGCAATACGGACCCGTGCCTGTCCATCAGCTCGACGATTTTTTCCGCCGCCTCCGCGTTCGAAATCGCCGCGCGCGACCGATCGACATAGTGGATGCGGCGCACCCGGTGCATGTCGGAAAAGAGGCGGGGCACGTCGCCGATCATCTCGACGGCGGGAAGTTCGAACCGGGGCTGCGTCGCGGTGCACAAGACCACCGTGCAGCCGTAGAACCGGACGAGGAAGCGGATCGCCTTTTCGAAGAGGCCTGTGCATTTCTTGGGCAGCGCCTGCACCTCGTCGAAGATCAGCACGGAGTGCATGAGCGCGCGCATCCGGCGGGCATCGGTGTTCTCCTTTCGGAAGAGCGCGTTCAGAAACTGCACCATCGAGGTGAAGACGATGTCCATGTCCCAGCGCTCGGTCAGGCGCCTGTATTCGGACTCGTCCTCCTCGTCGTCCCACACGACGCCGGAGTGGTGCTCGAGGATTCCGTCGTATTGATCCAGCGCCTCCCGGATGTCGTCCGCGTTTTGGTCGAGGATCGTGTTGAACGGGATGACGTAGAAGACGCGGCGCATTTCGTTGGATAGGATGTGCTCCAAAGAGAAGCGAAGCGTCGAGAAGGTCTTCCCGCCGCCCGTCGGCACCGTCAGCGCAAAGATGCCGGGCGAGAGGCGGCCGCACCGCAGGCACTGCATGGAGATGTCCGCGCGCAGGTCGTCGATCGCGTTTCTGCGCGGAAGGCTTCCCAGATGCGCCTCGAGCTTTTTGAGCAGCGCGCTCCAGTCCGGGAGCGGGGCGTCCGGCTCGGCGGAATCGTCGCCGCGCTCGAAGCGCGCGGAATCCCAGCGGTCCGCGTCGACCACGGCGCTCAGGACCGTCCGCGCGAGCATGCCCAGCTGGAACGCGCGCTCGCCCGCGTCCGAATCGAGTTTTTCCTCCGCGGCGCGCATTTCCCCGCACACGCGCTCGAACAGCAAATTCAGCTCGTCGGAGCCGGCGACCTCGCGCAGGTAGTTGTCGACCGCCTCGGAATAATGCAGCTTTTCCCTCCCCGCAGGGTCGAAGTGGAGCAGATAGGGCGACTTTCCGTGGATGTCGAGGCAATCCGGAAGCCCGGCGTGGTGGCCGAAGACGGCCATCGAGACGATCTGCGCGGTCCGCTTGCGCCCCTCATCCCCGTTGAACCATTGCTCGCAGGCGAAGGCCGCGCCGATCGGGGCGTGGGCAGGGGAGTCGGCGGGCTTCCGGTCGGGGTGCGCGGCGGGCTCCCGGAGATAGGCCTGAAACGCGGCCGTCGCCTTGCCCATGTCGTGCAAAAGCCCCGCGAGCGCGCCAGTCGCGCCGAGGCCGATGGGTTGAAGCGACCGCCGCGCGAATTCCGACGCCGCACGACAGTGCGCGCCGAGGCGCTGCTCCGCTTTGTCCGATTTTCGAATGTGTGCGATCATAATTCATCCTATAGGGTCGATTCAGACATCCTTGCTCGGGTATCATGGGGTGTTCACGACAGATGGGATCACACAAATTGGAAGGATAATGCAATTATAGCATATCTTCTCCAAAAATCAACATCTTTTTCGAAATTTCCCGAACAAAAAATGGCGGAACCCCGCCTGCGCGAAGCTCCGCCGCCGATGGAAGATCACTTGGGCGCGTCGCCCTCGTCGAACACATCCCCGCACTCGGGGCAGAACTTCGGAAGCGCGGCCCCGTCCTTCGGCTCCCAGCCGCACTTGTCGCAGCGGTAGGCCCTCGCGCCAGCGGGCCGCTTTTGGCCGCACTCCTCGCAGAATTTGCCCTTGTTGACCGCGCCGCACGCGCACGTCCAGCCGTCCTCCGGCTTCTTCGCGCCGCACTCCATGCAGAATTTCCCGGTGTTCTTGTGCCCGCACGCGCACGTCCATCCGCCCGGCGCGGCGGCCGCGGCGGGCTGGGACGGCTGCCGCTGGCCCATGTTGAACAGCGCCTGCGCGCTCGCGCCGCCCGTTCCCTGCGCGGCGTTCATGCCCATGAAGCCCATGAACGCGCCGCCCTCGTTCTTCGCGGCGTCCTGCATCGCCTGCGCCTGTGCGCCGACCAGGTGCGCCGCCGCCATCGTCGGGTTGCGGAGCGTCGCGTTTCTCTGCAGCTCCTTGATCATCTGCTCGTCCTCCGGGGACGCGGTCACGGAGCTCACGCCGAAGGACACGATCGCGAGGCCGCGAAGCCCCGCCCACTTGTCGGAGAGCGCGTCGTTCAGCGCCTTTGCGATCTCGGCCGTGTGGCCCGGCAGCGCGCTGTAGCGTATGCCCATCTCGGAGATGCGCGCGAACGCGGGCTGCAGCGCGGTTAAAAGCTCGGTCTTGAGCTGCGCGTCGATCTGGTCGCGCGTGTAGGCATCCTCGACGTTTCCGGAGACGTTCGCGTAGAACAGCACAGGGTTTGCGATTTTGTAGGAATACTCGCCGAAGCAGCGGATCGAGATATCGACGTCGAGCCCGACGTTGTTGTCCACGACGCGGAACGGCACGGGGTTCGGGGTGCCGTACTTGTTGCCCGGAATCTCCTTCGTGTTGATGTAGTAGACGCGCTGGTCCTTGGGCGCCTGCCCGCCGAACGCGAACCGCCGGCCGATCGTCGAGAGCGCGGCCATGATGTTCTCGCGGTTCAGCCCGCCAAAGAAGATGCTCGGCTCGGTCGAAGTGTCGTAGACGAACTCGCCCGGCTCCGCGCAGATCTCGGCGATCTTGCCCTGATCGACGATCAGCATGCACTGGCCCTCGTTGACCGCGACGATCGAGCCGTTCGAAATGATGTTGTCCTCGGCGTTGCGGCTGCCGCCGAAGCGCCGGTTCATGCGCTTGGTCGCCTTGACCGACAATACGTCCGCGCCGAGCGCCTCCGCGTGAAAGTAGTCCCGCCACTGGTCCGCAAGCGCCCCGGAAAGCGCGCCGATTCCCGCTCTCAAAAGTCCCATATGCAACCGTTCCTTTCGTTAGGCTAGTATTTTCCGCTGCTGCCGCCGTGCGTCCGGCCGCTGGAGGACTTAAACGTCGAGCTCCCGCCTCCGGAGGAAGAGGAACTCTGCCTCGGCCTGTGCACGCGCGTGCGCGTCCGGTAGAGGAAGTAGTCCCCGGAGCGCGACACCGAGATCGCGCCGCCGCGCACGTACCGGTCGGCGTCGTACGCCGGGCGCGCGGTCTTCATGCCGCGGCTCAGGATGAACAGCGCGACGCCCGCGATCGCCGCGGAGATGAGCGCGGCGATGGGCAGCGCGGCAAGGAGCCGCTGAAGCGGCGGCTGAAGCCTGAGCGGGCGGTTCACGTCGTAAGGGCGGCCGCTCTCGTAGCCCCGGAGGATGATCTCCGCGTCGCTCAAGAATCGCCGGAACCCGCCCGCGTAGTCGTCGCGCTTGAAGTAGCGCAGGATGTCGTCGGAGAGGACCTTCTGCCCGTAGTCCGTAAACGCCCCGATTCCGCGGCCGCTCGTCTGGATCGCCCAGTCGCGGTCGGCCGTCGCCAAGAGCAGCATCACGCCGTCGCGCCGCGCGCCGCGGCCGTAGCCGTTGTCGTCGAAGTAATCCGCCGCGTAGTCGAGCGCGGCCTTGTTGCCGAGGCTCTTCGTCGTCACGATGGCGACGTCCATGCCGTATTCGTCGGAGAGGCTCGCTGCCGCCGCGGAGAGGCTTTCGATTTCAACATCCGTGAGCAATCCCGCGCCGTCGACGACGAGCGGCTGGCCCTCCGCGAGCGCCGGAAGCGAAAGCGCGAGGAAGGCGAGTAACAGTATGAGCGCGCGCTTCATCTACATCACCCCCATTGCGATCAGCGCGAAGGCGGCGGCGGTCAGGACGACGAACGCGCCGCCGAAGACGCCCAGCCCCCATTTGAGCGCGAGGCCGCCGTCGACCGGGAGGTTTCCGACGATCCTGCCCGTCTGGCCGTTCATCGCGAACGTGTACGTCTTGTCCTTCCACCGCGTGTTCAGCATCCAGACCGGGATCATCACGTTTCGGACGCGCCCGCTGCCGATGCGAACGCTCGCCGACTCCATCGAGACCGACGAATAGCCGGTGACGGTGCCGGTGAACCCGTCGATCACGCTCTGGCGGATGCGCTCGTCCGCGCGGGGCTTCGCGGCCTCGGCGTTCACGTCGTACCGCTCCGCCTGGTATCCCGGCAGGTACGCGGCGCTGAACGCGACCTCCTTCGCGTGGTCGAACGGCTCGATCGAGTCCATCAGGTCGTCGGCGAACTTCGTGGAGCCGTCGACCGGCACGCCCGCGAACTGCACGTCGCCGCCGCGCCGGACGAGGTAGTGGTCGGTCTCGGTGACGATGTAGTCGCCCTCGGTGTGCGCGTGGCTGCGCGTCGCGCGGTAGGCGATGTCTGCGTCCGCCTGGCAGTCGAACATCCAGAACGGCACGTAGACGCCGGTGATCTTCTCGATGCGCCCCTCGCGCGAAAACAGCTTCGGGAGCAGCCGCTTTCCGGAGATCAGCTGCCGATAGGCGGCCTTCGCGTCCTCCTTCGTCTTGACAAACGGCAGTATCGCGTCCGGTCGGAAATCCCCCTGAAGCCGTGCGGGCAGT
>Ga0123333_10005488_pt1 | contig 11421 bp, 10 predicted proteins | sample BioC12SIPDNA_3_FD_89957 | JGI IMG/M metagenome (GOLD analysis project Ga0123333, IMG submission 89957) | Anaerobic biogas reactor microbial communites from Washington, USA - Biogas_R2_B C12 SIP DNA | ecosystem: Engineered > Bioreactor > Anaerobic > Unclassified | place: Washington, USA...
ATCCCGAGCGCACTGGGCAAGGTCGGCGCACTGCGAATGGCTCTCGATGCCCGTGGGCTTGAGCGCTGCGCCATCCAGGTGGACGGTGGTGTGAACGAGCATACGCTGGGATCCGTGCTCGATGCGGGGGCGGACACGTTGGTCATGGGATCGGCTGTCTTCCGCAGCGCCCTGGGGATCGAGGGCTCAATGGCGAGATACCGAATGCTCATAGACAAGCAGAAGGGTCGCTAGCCTTTCGGCCAACGACCCTCTTCGGAACTGCCAACCCCGCTATGACTTCCTGCTGAGTGTGCGGAGGCAACTGGTGCAGACCATCATCCGCGTGGGGCGACCGTCCACCATTACCACAGCCTTCTGGATATTCGGGAGCCAGCGCCGGTTGGTACGGTGCTTGGAATGGCTCACGTTGTGACCGAATTGCGGCCCTTTGCCGCAGATAGTGCATCTTGCCATGGTTCTCCTTCTCGACCCGGCCCCTCAGGGGACCGCGGATTTGCCTGCACTGCGGCGTATATGATACCATGGCGGGGTTGTGGCTCCAAAAAGAGGTATCGAGGAGCGATACAATGAGTGAAGAAACGACGCTAGGGACAATCCAGGTGTCTCCTCGGGCGATTGCGAGTATCGCCGCTCGGGCCGTGCTCACCTCGTACGGCGTGGTGGGCATGGCACCGGCGACCGTACGCGACGGCATTGCCGAGATACTGAACCTGGAGAACGTTTACCGTGGCGTGGATGTGCAGGTGGTCGACGGGCAGGTGGTCATCGACCTGTACGTGGTGGTGGAATACGGGACGCGCATCTCTGTCGTGGCGCACAACATGATGGAGAGCGTCAAGTTCGCCGTGGAGCAAGCTCTGGCGATGCGCGTTGCCGAGGTCAATGTGCATGTTCAGGGCGTGAGGGTGAGCGACGACGACTGAGTGCCCCGCATCCGCTACCATGGCGGACGTTGGAGCGATGAAGGACGTTTGTATCGAGTAGCGATAGCACCTCAGGAGGATAGGATTCAGTGAGTCAGGGTGGGGACAGGGAGCTGATTGGCGGGCAGGCACTGTATAATGCGCTGAAAGCCGGCAGCGTGTGGCTCCAATCCCACGTGGCTGAGGTGAACGCTCTGAATGTGTTTCCTGTGCCCGATGGGGACACGGGGACGAATATGTCACTCACGCTTCGGGCGGCTCTGGATGAGGTCGGCTCGCCTCAGGGGCTCTCTGTATCTGAGGTCGGCAGGCGCATATCACACGGCGCGCTGATGGGGGCTCGCGGCAACTCGGGGGTCATCCTCTCTCAGATTCTGCGCGGCTTTGCCCGGGCCCTGGACGACAAGCAGGCCGTGACGGAGCAGGACGTGGCCCTTGGGCTGACGGCCGCCTCAGAGACGGCCTACAAGGGCGTGATGAAGCCGGTTGAAGGGACGATCCTGACGGTGATGCGAGAGGCCGCGGAGGCCGCTCAGGGGGCCATCTCTGTGGGCGGAGACGTCTGCGCGGTGCTGACTGCGGCATTGAGCGAAGCCAAGGCCTCGTTGCTACGAACGCCCGAGTTATTGCCCGTTCTCAAGGAGGCTGGTGTGGTAGACGCCGGTGGGCAGGGCCTCGTCCGCGTTCTGGAGGGGATCCTCTCATACGTTCGAGGCGATGCCGTCGTCGCGGACGCGGAGGCAAAGCCAGCTGTCGAGACGGGCCATGGGCATGCCGACGCAGCCGAGGAAGAGTATGGCTTTGATGTTCAGTTCATCATCCACAGCCCAGCCAAGTCTGTGGATCTGTTGCGCGAGGACCTGAGCGTCATGGGCGATTCGCTGCTGGTGGTGGGCGACGAGCAGGCCGTCAAGGTACACATCCACTCCGAGCACCCCGGGCCCATTCTGGAGTATGGCATCCAGCAGGGTACGCTCTCGACGATCATTCTCGAAAACATGCAGGTGCAGTACCGCGAGTTTGTTGGCACGGATCACAGCGATGAAGGGGCTTCCGGCCAGATAGACGTCCGGTACCCTGTGGATCGCATACGGGCTTCGCTTTCGGGTGCGAGTCCGCTGGCAGATGTGAGCGTGGTGGCAGTGGCTTCGGGGCCCGGACTGGCCCAGGTGTTCAGTAGCTTGGGAGCAGAGGCCGTCGTTGCGGGTGGGCAAACCATGAACCCGAGTACACAGGATCTCGTCAGTGCTATTGAGAGCGTGGCGAACGACTCTGTTCTGATCCTGCCAAACAATGGCAACATCATCCTCACTGCGCAGCAGGCCAGCGAGATTACCTCCAGGCAAGTGCGAGTGGTTCCGACCAGGACGATGCCGCAGGGCATTGCGGCGTTGCTGGGGTTCAACTATCAGGCCGGACTGGAGGAGAACTATGAGGCGATGCTCGAATCCAGCCAACAGGTCGAGACTCTGGAGGTCACGCAGGCTGTCCGGTCGGTCCAGGTAAACGGGCTTGCAGTCGATGAGGGCCAGTTCATCGGGCTGCTGAACGATGATCTCCGCGCGGCTGGGGATACGCCGTTGGCGGTGGTCAAGGCGCTGCTGGGCGAGATGGATATGGACGAGTACGAGATCATCTCCGTGTACTATGGCAGCGGCGTAACGCAGGAGGAGGCCAGTTCGCTTTGTGAGGCACTTGGCGATGTCTACCCCAACCTGGAGTATGAGCTCTTGGATGGCGGGCAGCCCCACTACCACTATATCATCTCGGCAGAGTAGAAGAGGGGCGTAAGTATGGCGAACGTTCAGATCCTGGTGGATAGCGCAGCGGACTTGAGCGCCGAGGCTACCGAGGCGTTGGGTATCCATGTCGTGCCGTGGTCCGTTCACGTGGATGGGGAGCACTTTCTGGATAACCCGGCGTTTCGATCAGCAGAGTACTACCGCCGTACCGCCAGGAGTCGAGCGACGCTCGACGTCTACCCGCCTTCGGCACAGCAGTTCGCGGCAGTGCTGGATCGCTGTGTGCGCATGGGCGGCCAAGTTGTGGCGGTGCTTTCAGCAGAGCGCATCACGCAGGCGGTGCAGATCGCTCGGCGCGTACGGGCCGAGTACATGGGGCGTTGCGATGTGCACATCGTGGACTCGCAGTTTGTCTCTTGCGTGCAGGGTCAGATGGCCATGGAAGCGGCTCAGCAGGCGCAGGCCGGCATGGATGCTGTCGAGATCGTACGCCATCTCAACGCCATGATCGCCCGCAGCTACTGGGCCTTTACTGTAGAGAGCGGCGAGCAACTGGTTCGTCATAGCCTGGTTGAGAACACGGCCTCTGTCCTGGGCTCTCCCACGGGGTACCGGCCGCTACTCCTTCTTGAGGAGGGAATCATCTCTCCTTTGCAGCGATCCAGGCGCCGCGGAGAGCCCGTCGAGCGGTTGGTGGAGTTCGTGATGGAGTTCTCTCGGCTGGATCGACTGTGGATCGTGAGCACCGGGCTACATCCGGGTCGGCAGGCCCTCGAGGATCGGATGAAGGAACTCGCTCCGGGACAGGCCTTTATCGATCACGTCTACGGCCCGGTGGTGGCGTCCTACTTTGGCCCGACGCTGCTCGGAGTTGCAGCCATCGAGTCCTCATGACCTCTCCCAGTTCCGGCTCCAGAGGGGTTCCATGAGCAAGCCCTCGCCCGTTGAGATCCTGAGGCGCATCCTATCGCTTGAACGCTCGCAGGGTTATCTGGATCGTTCGGTTGTCGGCGGGATTGCTCGGTACATCGAGGGCTGGCGAATGAAGCCCACGGGCGTCGATGACGCCAGCGAGCGCATCCGTGCCTCTCTGATGGGATACGCCGACCTGTCGCCGGAGAACCGACAGAAGGCTGTCCTGCGCACGCTGGATCTCCTGGAAGCTACACCCGCTCCACCTTCCACATCCTCTGCGCCGCCCGCAGAACCCCGCAGAACGGAGGTCCACCCCTCCAGGCCGCCACGCCGGCCGAGGGCCACGCACTCTACCCCCGAGGGACCGAGCGCCCATCAGCTCACGGATCCTGTGACGGGGCTAAAGGGCGTGGGCAAGGCGACCGCGGCGCGGATGGAGACCCTGGGCATCCACACGATCCAGGACCTGCTGTATCACTTTCCCCGGCGGTACGATGATCTCAGCCAGCACAAGCTGATACGCGAGTTGCGCCTGGGTGACATGGTCACCGTAGTTGGCGTTTTGCGGTCCGTTGAACAGCGGCGATCGGGCGGCCGAAGCCTCTGTAGCGCGATCCTGAGTGATGAATCGGGAGCGATCGAGTGCACATGGTTCAACCAGCCCTATCTTCACCGGCGGCTGTCTGCGGGCCAGACCATCGCTTTGAGCGGGCAGGTGGGCGAGTTTCGGGGCCGGCTGGTTTTCAGCTCCCCCGAGTGGGCGCCGGCGCAGTCAGAGACGTTGAGCATCGGGCGGGTGGTGCCCGTGTATCCACTGACGGAAGGGCTCCATGGGCGGCTGCTTCGACAGTTGATGTATGATGCCCTAGAGACCTGCACTCCACAGGTGCGCGATCCTCTCCCCGTTGACACGCGGACCCGCCATGAGTTGCTTGATCTGGGCACCGCGCTCTGGAAGGTGCACTTCCCCGACACTCTGGAAGAAGCCATGCGTGCCCGGGAGCGACTCTGCTTTGACGAGTTGCTGCTCCTCCAGTTGGGAGTGCTGCAGAAGCGGGCAGAGTGGCGCAGCGAGCCGGGCATCCCCATGAGTCTCGCGCCAGGCCTGCTGGACGATCTCGCAGCGCATCTCCCCTTTGACCTCACCGGCGCGCAACGACGTGCTATCGGGGAGATACTCTCGGATCTGAGGCGCCCGGTGCCGATGAGCCGCTTGCTACAGGGCGACGTGGGCTCCGGCAAGACGGTGGTCGCGGTCAGCGCGATGCTTGCTGCGGTGCGGGCAGGATACCAGGTGGCGCTGATGGCTCCGACGTCCATACTGGCTGAGCAGCATGCGGAGACCATAGGCCGTCTCCTGGCGCACCTGTCCGATATCCGCATCGCGCTCCTGGAGGGGGGGGTGACCGCTGAGGCCAAGTCCGCAATCCGTGAGGATCTGGCAACCGGTGGGATCGATATCGTCATCGGTACCCATGCGCTGATACAGGAGAGCGTGACCTTTCGCCGTCTCGGGTTGGTGATCGTGGACGAGCAGCATCGTTTCGGTGTAGCCCAGAGGCAGTTGCTCCGCGACAAGAACACAGACCGACGCCCGCACATGCTGGCCATGAGCGCGACGCCGATTCCAAGGACCCTTGCGCTCAGCATCTACGGCGATCTGGACCTTTCGACCCTGGATGAGCTTCCTCCCAACCGCCAACCGGTTCTCACGGCCGTGCGGACCCAGACGAGCCGTGAGGCGGTGTATACTTTTGTGCGTGCGCAGCTGGAACAAGGGCGTCAGGCCTTTGTCATCTGCCCTCTGGTGGAGCAGTCCGAGCAGATCGATGCGAGGGCTGCCGTGGAGGAGCACGCGCGGCTAAGCCAAGATATCTTTCCGCAGTACCGGTTGGGGCTCCTGCATGGTCGCGTAGGGAGCGATGAGAAAGAGGCCGTCATGCGGCGCTTCAAGGACGGCGAGTTCCATATCCTTGTCTCCACGGCTGTGGTGGAGGTGGGCGTCGATGTGCCGAACGCCACCGTGATGCTGATCGAAGGGGCGGAGCGTTTCGGCCTCGCGCAATTGCACCAGTTCCGCGGGCGTGTTGGGCGCGGCGAGGCGCGCTCCTATTGCGTACTGCTATCCGACGTGGCCACAGAGGAAGCCTTGCTGCGCCTTCAGGTGATGGCAGAGACCAATGATGGTTTCGTGCTGGCAGAGAGGGACTTGGAGCTCCGAGGGCCGGGAGATTTCCTTGGCGTTCGGCAGCATGGATTGCCCGACCTCAAGATCGCTCAGCTGACAGATAGGCGCACGCTGGATCTGGCGCGTCGCGAGGCCCTGCGGATCCACGAGTCCGACCCAGGCCTGAGGCGAGAGGAGCACGCGGGTTTGGCGGTGCGACTGGCGTCGTTCTGGAGTACCATATCACAGGCATAGGGGGCACCGTGAGAGTCGCCGTATATCCCGGCAGTTTTGATCCCGTACACCTCGGCCATATCGACGTAGCGAAGCGTGCGGCGCAGATCTTTGACCGCCTTGTGGTGGGGGCGTATGCAAGCCCCATCAAGAGGTTGATGTTCTCCGTGGATGAGCGCGTGGACATGGTACGGCGTGCCCTAGCCGATGTGGACAACCTCATCGTTGAGGGATATGATGGTCTCACGGTGGATTTCGCGCGGAAGCATGGGGCTCACGTCATCGTGCGTGGTCTGCGCGTCATCTCCGATTTCGAGATGGAATATCAGATGGCCATGACGACCCGAAAACTCGATCCTCAGATGGACATGGTTTGCCTGATGACGGGTCTGGACTATGCCTTTATCAGCTCATCGATCGTCAAAGAGATCGCTCTGGCGGATGGCCCGATCGACCAGCTTGTGCCCGAGTTCGTGGCCGCGGCTGTGCGCGACCGCATGCGGCTGCAGTCCTGATAGCAATGGAGGCCCAAAATAGACATTCTAGAGCTCGTTGACAGGTTGGAGGCACTCGTGGAGCGCGGTCGGCGACTGCCGCTTGGCAGCAGCGTGGCTGTGGATCGCGAGGCGCTCTTGAATATCGTGGACCAGATGCGCATCACGATCCCTCAGGATCTTCGCCGGTATAAAGAGTTCGAGGCAGAGAAAGATCGCTACATCGCCCAAGCCCAAAGCGAGGCGCGCACGATTCTCGAGCAGGCCCATGAGGATGCTGCGAGACTGCTCGATGAGCAGGGGATCAAGCGCCAGGCAGAAATCGATGCCAGGCGCATTCTGGAACGCGCGCACCGCGAGGCTGACGAGGTCCGCAGTGGGTCGGACGCCTACGCGATCTCGTCGCTCAGAGAGCTCGAAGCCCAGGTACAGCGGCTGGCCCGCACGATCCATAATGGATTGGCCGAGCTGATGCGGGCGCAGCAGGAGGCGCGTGAGCCGAGCGCGGGCGAGCGGGATGCCGCCGCGGCGACCGGGGACGAGCCCGAGGTGGTAGCAGAGGAAGCCGCTGTGCGCCAGCCAAGTGCGGAAGAGCCCCCTGCGCACGCCGGCTAGGCGCGCGCTGAGGGACAGCCACAGCCCCGGCCCGACAACGGTGGCCGGCGAATAACGGCCGCTTTGGCATCGGTCAGCGCCGCCTATCTTGCTCCTCTCAGCGCCCGCCCGAACGGCGGCTGCAACCACCTGATCGACTCGGGCGTTTTCTCGTAGTGGGCAGCCCTCTGGCGGGAATCCATTCGCGGCTGAGGGGCGTGCTAGAGTCGGAGAGGTCGCCTTGCCCAAGAGCCTCACCCGTATTCAGCGCGATCTCCTCGATCTCGCGGACGTTCTCAGCGGTGTTCCCCTGCCTTTCTATGTGCCTCTGAGTTTGGCACAGCTGGTCGCCGTGGACGAGTAAGTTGCCCCGGTGCAGCGCACGATCGACCTGGGGCTGGATGAGCCAACAGCGTTCCTTCTTCACGCTACCGCTCTCGCTATCGCCCAGCAATGCCGCCAGCCGCAGCGCACTGAGCCGTGCTACGGTGCTCTGGAGCCGCGGATTGGGCGGCTCCCATCCAGTCACGTAACGGCACATCAAGCTAAGGCGCGAAGGCGAGGGGGCGTATGTCGGGAGCGTAACAGATTGGGGAGGCGCGGTATGTCACGGGTTAGTCTGAAGACCGCGGGACGCGTGGCTGGGCTGATATTGCTGGTGGTGGCAGCGCTGGGACCGTGGTTCGCCGACACGCACCCGGCAACGGCGGAGACGTGTTCTGCGCCGCTCGTATGGGTGGGTGGGGGCTACTGCGCGTGCCTGTGGTCGCCGGCGCAAAGGCTTGGCCTGGCGGCCAACATGGGCCAGAGCGCGCCATTGGAGTTGGTCCTGTGCCTCCCGGTGATCCTGCCCTTTGCCAGCACCCTGCTGCTCTTACTTGGAGAGCGCCGAGGCGTGTGGATCGGCCATCTGTGGGCCTGGGGACTGGCTGGCGCATACTCGCTCATCTGGTTGGTCGGCGTATGGCATATTCACCCGATGATCTGGCAATGGGGGGCGGGGCTGTGCGCCGTTGTGGCTGCCGGGATGCTGACGCTGGAACTGCTGGCAGCCAGGAGGACTCGGCGCGGGGCTGCCGGCGAAACGGATTGTCTGAGCTGAGGCGGGCGCAGCAGGGGACTCGAGCGCGGGTGAACGGGGTGCCCGCGCCGTGGCGGGGTACGAGCCGCGGAGGAAGCGGAACCCGCCGCGCGGCAGCCGTGCGGCGTACAGCCGCGTGCGCAGGTTGTTTAGGGCCGTACTTCCAGGGACAGCCCCGGGCCGACCAGGGTAGCTGGCAGAATGGTGGCGCCGGCATCAACCAGCGCCTGCCTGGCGGCTGGCAACTGGGCTGGCTCCACCAGAGTGGTCATGCAGCCGCCACCACCAGCACCGCATATCTTGCTGCTCGTGGCGCCCGCCCGAGCGGCGGCTGTAACCATGCGATCGATCTCGGGCGTGGTCACATTGTCGGCCAAGCCCCTCCGAAGATTCCACTCGCGGCTGAGCAGCACGCCAAAACCGGATAGATCGCCCCGGTCCAAAGCGGCCCGCATCTCCAGTGCGATCTCCTTGATCTCGCGGATCCTCTCAACGGTGTCACCCTGCCGTTCGATGTACCCCTTGAGCATGGCCCAGTTGGTCGCTGCCGATGAATGAGGTATCCCCGTGTAGGAAACGACCAACCTGTCGTTGATCTGGCGGATGAGGGCATCTGAATGCCGAAAGGTCTCGTGCTTCCAACCATCGAGGCCAAACCAGATCACGCTCAACCCACCGTACAGCGGCGGGAAGTAGTCCTGCTTGCCGGTAGGGATGCCCAGCACCCGTGCCTCGATGTTTGCGCCGACGTCGATCAGGCGCTCAAAGGGCACAGCTTGTCCATCGATCCTGCAGAGCGCGGCTGAGAGCGCCATGAGCAGGGCCGACGAAGCACCGAGGCCAGATCCCTGCGGCGCCTCACTCGTGATGATGATATCCAACCCGGGCTCGGGGCGGTAGTGCTCTAGCGCATGGTGCACCAGAGATAGCGGGCCTTCCAGGGAGAGGGCCTCCAGCCCATCGGCTTCCTCGTGGTAGTCCAAGTCGGTCGAATGAAGCGTAATGCGGTGATCAGGACGGGTGCGGATCGAGACGGAGGCGTATAGGGAGATCGCCGCGTTCAGGGTGAGCCCACCTCCCTCAAAGACATACAAAGGGTAGACGTCCAGCGTGCCTCCGGCGAGGTCCACGCGCATGGGTACGCGGGCGACGACCTGCATGCACTCCTCCCGGATGGTGCGAAACTGCGGCTAAAAATAGCGATCGCCCGGGTCCGCTGTGCGCGGCTTGGCGTCAGGTGGTCGGGCGTTGTCGCGCTCACGCTGAAAGAGCGCGTCCTCGGAAAAGTAGTTCTGCCACTGAGCGGGTGCGTCAGGATCGTCTGCCCCGTGCCTCGTGATCCTCTGCCGCACCTGTACCAGCACCGGCGTGTTGACCGAGGCCCCGGCGACGATGACTTGGCCTTTACTCAGGGCGGGCAGCTCAGCCAGGAGATCACGCCCCACCGACTCTACGCTCTCGGCTACGCGGGCCTGGTCGATGGGATTCACGATGCGCATGATGCACTGCGTCATGCACTGGGAGAGCACGTCGCTATCCAGCTTGCCGGGGCGCTGACTGATGAGGCCCACGGCCACGCCGAACTTGCGCCCTTCGGACAGGATCTGCTTCAGGATGCCTGTGGTGATGATGTCGGCATTGGCGGGAGCAAAATTGTGCGCCTCCTCGATGAGCACAAAGGCGGGGTAGGGGACATAGTCGTCGGCGTCCGCTGCCGTGCGCCCTCGAACCGTGTCGATCCGCGCCTGGTTCAAGCGGCGTAGGAGCGTGGCGACGACGATCTGCTGTTCGCGATCCGGGACTTCGTCCAGCTGAAGCACCGTGCATTGTCCGGGGCGCAGGAGGCTGTTGAGCGCCAGGTTGCGGTAATCGTCAAAGATGGATGAGCCTTCCAGCACCTGGTTCAGCCGCCAGATGAGCGCGCCGATCGTGGGATCCTGATCGTCCTCGGCCTCGGGGTCCGTCACCGGCTCGCCCTTTAGCCCCGCCTGGATCTCTACGCGCAGATTCGCTCGCGTCCATTTGTCTCCGTACTTGCGCCGCGTGCGGTTAAAGGCCTGCCCCAGGAGGTAGTGCATCCTCTCGGATAGATTGGGGAGCAGGTAGCGCAGGTCAGCCAGTTCCAGAGAGGACACGCGTACGTGGATATCGCCGGGCCGCACAATGCGCACCGCCGGGGCATATCCGCCGGAGGCAAAGGCCCGGTTGCCCTGCATGTCGGTCAACGTATGGTACTCGGCGTGTGGATCGATGACGAGCACTGCGGCCCGGTTATGGGGGCGCATCAACTCCTCTAGCACGACGCCCGCGAGGTAACTCTTGCCCGATCCGGTGGAGGCGATGATCGCCATGTGGGTGCTGGTGAATCCCCGGGCATCCAACACGATCGGAACCGCGTCTCTCTGGCGGCTCAGTAGCGAGCCGATGTGTACGGCTCCGGTATCACCCGGGGCGAGGCGACACAGCACGCCGCCCAGTTGGGCGTCGGAGGCGATGTGGATCGGCGTGCCCGAGGGAGGAGGGACCCGGGGGTTGATAAAGCCCATCACCGGGTCAAAGTAGCCGAGTATGGTGACGGTGATGTCAAAAAGCTCATGCGGTTCGTCGTCATAGCCCAGGAGGTCGGCCACGACGGCCGGCGGGACCGCCGGATCGCTCAGGAATGTGTCCGGGTAGAGCCTCAACGGGACGCGTTTGCTCACGCGGCCGAGGATCTGGCGCTGCTCATTGTCTACGCCGGCCTCGTAATAGACGAACTCACCGTAGCGTACCCGTTGCTCAGGATCGGCGGCCACAAAGGTGTACTCGTGTGGCGTCTCCCCGGGGCCTTTGGTGGTGCCAATGGGCGACGAGTTAGGCATGGTCAATCTCCTCACCCCGCCGGCAGGACGGACGAGCGCCAAGCGAGGTTTCTTCGCAGAACAGCAAGGGCTGCGGCGTGTTGTGGGAAGCGTTCCGATAGCTCTGTGGCGATCTGCTGGAGAAGGGTGGGCATCAACGGATTGGCGGTCATACCGAGAAGGAGCGAGAGGTATGACAGGCGCAAGTTGGCTCCATCCAGGTGAAAACGCTCGATCTCGTCATCCGTGAGCCGGCGAACGGGCGCATCGATCGGCGCTGCCACGGCGGGCACGCCCTGCTGAACGGAAGCCTCCGACCCGATCGCCCCGATGACGATGATCGCTACCAGCGTCGCCTGTTCGGCCAGATAATCCGGGGAAAAGACCTCCAGATCATGTTCTGGCGAAAGGCGTGGCCCGAGGCTGCC
>Ga0123333_10005489_pt1 | contig 11420 bp, 12 predicted proteins | sample BioC12SIPDNA_3_FD_89957 | JGI IMG/M metagenome (GOLD analysis project Ga0123333, IMG submission 89957) | Anaerobic biogas reactor microbial communites from Washington, USA - Biogas_R2_B C12 SIP DNA | ecosystem: Engineered > Bioreactor > Anaerobic > Unclassified | place: Washington, USA...
AGGCTCGGCACTATGGCTGCGCCATCCTCTCTGGTCGCGAGGTCCGAGCGTTTGCCCAGTGGTTACTCCTCTGAAGATAGCACTCGTGACACGTTCCGGGCGTTGGGCTGGGGCGTTTTTCCGGCCTTCCTTATCGCCATCTCGGTTATCCTGTTGAAAGCGATCAGGAGATAACAGATGCGGTCGGCGGCCCCCCTGATCAGCGTGATCATCCCCACCTACAATAGGGCCCACATGCTGGGCGACGCGATCCAGAGCGTACTTGCTCAGACTTGTGCGGATTGGGAGTTGGTGGTCGTGGATGATGGTTCCACGGATGACACGCGACGACTCATGGGCGGGTTTGGTGACCCCAGAATCCATTATGTGTACGAGGATAACAAGGGGCTGCCTGGAGCGCGCAATACGGGCATACGGGCCGCACAAGGCAACTATATCGCTTTCCTTGACTCGGATGATCTCTTTCTGGCGCATAAACTGCAGGCCCAACTCGAAGTGCTGCAAGAACGGCCTAATCTTGGCCTGCTAGCGGCGGGGTACCAGGAGGTAGATCGAGATCTCCGGTTCCTGCGCGAGGTCAAACCCTGGCAGCAGAACTCACATCTGGAGACAAGCGATTGGCTATGCCACTGCCCGTTTGTCCCCAATTCGGTGGTGGTTCGCCGTGAGTGGTTGGAGCGCGTTGGGCTATTTGATGAGGAAATGCGCTATGTGGAGGACTGGGACCTGTGGCTGCGCCTATCTCATGCCGGATGTCGCATGGGCTGGTTGCGCCAATCGGTTTGCCTGTATCGCATTCATGGGCAAAACATGGTGCGCGATGTCCATCAGATGAAGCTCGGGATGGTGCACATGCTGGACAAGTTCTATGCCCGGCTGGATGTGTCTGAACCGCTAAAGCGCCTGCGTTCGCGAGCGTATGGCAACATATATCTCAACATTGCGGCACGGGCGCTGGCGGGCGGGCTGGGCAGCGAGGCCGCGGCGAGCCTGGCGCAGGCTGTCGCTGCCGATCCAAGCTTGGCAGGCTCTGATCCGCCCAGGTTTCTGCAATCTCTGGCTTCCTTTGCGCTCAGTTCCTGGGTCGTCGACGCCAAGGCGTTCATGAGAGAAGCCGTGAATCTCCTGGCGGTGGCGGGTCTGCCTGCCTACTCGGTTCGTGAGGCGCATGCGCTTCTTGCTGCCACTACGGCCTTTGACCGCTATCAGCAGGGAGAATACGGAAAGGTCCCCGGCCATGTTCTGCTGGCGCTCGCGCGGGACTCGCATTGGTGGCGCAATCGCGGGCTGCTCTCGGTGGGAGTCCGTTCGGCGGCTTATGCTCTCTGTCCGCCACGCCGCAAAGGAGTCGGGTGAAAATCCTGGTCATTGTGGAGCGGTTGCCCAGCCGCATTGGCGGCGGGATTCGCCAGTGGGGGCTTATCCGCGAGCTGTCGTGCAGGCACGAGTTCTCCGTTGTCTCGTATGCCTACCCGGTGGATGCACAGCGGATGGATGATCTCAGGCCCTTTGTGCAGCGCCTGGAGACCGTATCTTTGCCGCAGCCTGTCATGCCGCAGAGGTCAGCATGGTATTGGCGGGCGAATGCCTGGACGCACACGCTATTAGATTCCTCTCCCAGACGTGGACGGTACCCAGAGTCCGCCGCCTTCCGCGCCCGGGTTCGGGAGGTGATCGAGGGCCAGCGTTTTGACATCATCCAAGTCCATCAGGCGTACATGGCGCGATTCCTGCCAGAGACCGACGCTGCTACCCTGCTGGATATGCAGGATATCCTCTCTGCATACGAGCAACTCGTATATCAGAAGAAGGCAAAGTGGACCGAGCGCTTTGCGGCCTGGGCCGAATGGAAGAAGACTCTAGCTCTGGAGCGGAGAACGATCCCTGGCTTTGACTTGTGCACCACCGCGACAGAGGAGGATCGGACCCGAGTGCTGAGGGTGTGCCCAGAGGCGCGGGTGTCTGTGATTCCCAACGGTGTGGACACGCGGTACTTTCGCCCATCGACAGAGCCGCCCTCTTCGCCTAGCCTTGTCTTTGTGGGAAGCATGGACTATGCCGCAAATGTGGATGCGGTTCTGCATTTCTATCACGCTATCCTGCCGTTGGTGCGAGCGCGAGAGCCGGGTATCCGTTTCTACGTAGTAGGCTACGGCCCTCCTCCGGAGGTTCTCGCTCTGAAGAACGACCCAAGCGTTGTCGTGACAGGTCTGGTGAGCGATGTCAGGCCCTACCTGGCTCAGGCTGCGGTTGTCGTGGTGCCGCTTCGGCTAGGTAGCGGGATTCGCAACAAGATCCTCGAGGCATGGGCCTCCAGCAAGGCGATCGTATCCACCAACTTGGGAGCGGAGGGCCTCCCGGTGCGCCACGGCGAGAATATCCTTTTGGCCGATGAGCCAGAGGAATTTGCGGAATGTGTATTGGATCTTCTGGGGTCTCCGCGCAAATGCATGCAGCTCGGTGAGGCGGGACGAGCGATGGTTGAGGCTAGCTACAGCTGGCCCATCATGGCAGCGAAGATGGATGCGATCTACGACGAACTAGCCTTGTGACTAGAGCCGCCTGTCCTTGGTGTTATCTGCTCAGCGGTGTGACCGACGGTGTCTGCTGACGGGTATGAGTATTCTGAACAGACACTTCTTCCTACTTGCAGGTGGAGGAATCCCACAAGCGGCAAGGAGACGAGTGCCAGGGAGCACACGCTGATTCGTCAGCGGATGGGATATTCTCGAATTAGCCTCAGCTGCGACATCCTGGCATGGCCTCTAGCAAACGCAGATTTAATGACACGTGCGTCGTTTGTTAAACTTGGTCATCTGGGGTAGCATCAACCGCATGGGCCAATACCGTTTGCGCAAGAGCGATAGTAGTTTCGAGGCGCGTCGCTTCCGCGCGTGGGAGCTCAAGCAACAGGGCTGGAAGCAGAAGGATATCGCCGAAGCCCTCGGCGTGACCGCAGGGGCGGTGAGCCAATGGCTGAAACGCGCCCGCGCGGAGGGCGTGGAAAGCCTGCGCCGCCGTGTGGCCCCCGGGTCTGCGCCGCGCCTGACCGCCGCGCAGCGTGCCCAACTGCCGGGCTTGCTGGCCAAAGGGGCGGAGGCGTATGAATTCAGCGGGGCCGTGTGGACGCGAGCGCGGGTAGCGGAGGTCATCCGGCGAGAGTTCGGGGTGACATACGACGAGTCGCATGTGGGACGGATTCTGCGAGCCTGTGGTTGGAGCCTGCAGAAACCTGCCCGGCGGGCCAAGCAGCGGGACGAGGAAGCGATCCGCGCCTGGAAAGAGGAGCGCTGGCCGGAAGTTGAAAAAAAGCCGTAGCCGAGGGCCGGACTTGCCTGTTCGTGGACGAGTCGGGCTTCCGCCCCTTGCCTTCGGTGGTACGCACGTGGGCTCCTCGCGGAGAGACCCCCATCCTGAAGGAGTGGCTGACCTGGGATCACCTCTCCGCGATCAGCGCCATCACTCCCACAGGGGAGTTGTACCTGAGCATCCAGGGGCACGCTTTCAGAGGCGCAGATGTCGTCTCCTTCTTGCAGCAGTTGTTGGACCAAGTGCCCGGGAAGCTCTTGGTCGTCTGGGACGGCATCCCGACACACCGTAGCCGTGCCGTGAAAGACTTCCTCAGCGGTGGGGCCGCGGCCCGTCTGTGGTTGGAGCAACTGCCAGGCTATGCTCCCGAGCTGAACCCGGATGAGGGGATCTGGAGTTACCTGAAACGTGTTGAGTTGCGGAACTTGGTCTGTCATGATCTGACTCGCCTACGCTCCGAGTTGGAGCAAGCAGTGGAGCGACTCAAGCGCAAACCCGAAGTCATCCGTGGCTGTATCAAGGAGCCAGGATGCTACACGATTTAGAAAGCTATGCTCGTGTCATTAGGTCATGGTGCTGCGAGCCCAAGGGCTATAACCGCCCTTGTGCGCTGTGGCTGTGTTACGCCGTGCAGCCAAGCTCCACTGATCGACCTGATTTCGGGTACCTTTTCTGGGTGCCATAGTGGCCGGTTGCAGGAAGCGGCGATTGGTGCTGTAGGGTGTAGTGCTCTGGATAATGTCTGCGGCAACGTCGAGTTCTGGGGAGAGCTTAGGCCGATATGACTAGTGGTAGTCGAGGAATCTATATTCTTGGCAATGACAGAGTCTTCGATGACGCTCTAGCTTTGGTCCACAGCTTGCGGCGTCACTCGCCATCTTGGCCCATCCTTTTGGTCCCCTACAATGACGAGTATCGAAGACTCGCCAGCCGGCTGAAGAGCGATTTCGGCATTGATGTGTTTGCAGATCCGGATCTCTTTGCCGCGCTAGAGGCCTACAGTCTGTCCATCACGGGTCGCGTCTGCCCGGCTTATCGCAAGTTCGCTTTCTGGTTCGGCCCCTTCGATCAGTTTGTCTACTTTGACACGGACGTCGTCGTCTTCCAGGACCAGATCGATGTGTTTAGCCTGCTGGACGACCATGATATTGTGTTTTGTGGTGATGGTCGCGTAATGGGGATCCGAGAGGTTTTCACCGAACGCGTTCTGGATAGACAACTATTCTCTAGTTCAGAGATAGATGACCTGTTCAACACTGGGTTCTTTGCCTCAAGAAAAGACTCACTGAGCCGGGATCAGCTCTTCGCCCTGCTAGCAGAAGCTGCAGAAGTCCGTGATATTTTTGTGCCCTATCTGCAGGATCAGCCAGTGCTGAACTATGTGGCGCTAAAGGCCTTTAGGAGACGAGCAAATCTTCGACTGCTGAGCCCCGCGATTCCTGGCGACGCCTGGGCCGGCCTGTCCACGCTACGAGTCGATGGTGACAGGGTAGTTGATTCTGAGGCGATGCCGATCCGCAACCTCCACTGGGCCGGCTTCCATCGCATACCGGAGCGCCCGTATGTAAGGGTCTGGCTGTCCTATCGCTATCCTGGCAGGTGGCGCGCGCCGCAGCGGCTGGCTATTCGCGTAGGCTGGCTGGTACAGAAGGTCGCGCGTAGGACGCTATGTACGCATCTGCCAGATTGGTATAAACCGGCCTTTCAGGTAAAGCGAGTACGGCGAATCTGGGCTCAGCGGATCGCGGAACCGTTGCGAAGAATCTGGACCGCAAAGGACAGGGCAGCATAGCCGGATATGACAGGCTGGCATTGGTCAGCGCAGCTACGCTTGACCCCGTAACATGCCCAGAACCAGGAGTGTTCATCCCCAGGGAACGGTGTTGCGCCATGCCCAAGTCTAGAACTCGACCTAGTTGAGTGGATGGCCTTGCGAATAGCTATCTGTCATGATCTGCCTTCCGGCGGCGGCAAGCGGGCCCTTCACGAAATGACCAGGCGCCTTGCGGCCCGGCACGAGATTGGTGTCTATACGCTCTCCTGTGCCGAACATGATTTCGGCGATCTGCGGCCATATGCACAACGGCACATGGCCTTCCCGTTTCAGCCGCTATCCCTGGCGCGTCGGCCTTTCGGCCGTCTCAACCAAGGTATTCGCACGGCGGATCTGCTGCGCTTGCGGGCTCTGCAGCGCCGTATCGCCCAGCAGATCGACGCGGTGGGCTATGATGTCGTTTTCGCGCACAACTGCCAATTCGGGCAAAGCCCCGCCATTCTGCCCTTCTTAGCGACGTCTACGGCCTACTATTGCCAGGAGCCGCCTCGCCAGATCTACGAGCCGCCCGTCGACCGTCCGTATGCCCGCTTCAGCCGCGTGCAGCGCCTGGGCAACTGCTTCGATCCCCTGCCGGGCCTCTATCGCCGGACATTGGCCCGGCTCGACCGGCAAAACACCCTGGCCGCTGACCTGGTCCTGGTCAACTCGGCCTATTCCCGGGAGAGCTTGTACCGAGTCTATGGCATCTTCGCGCGGGTGGGCTATCTGGGCGCTGACACTGAGGTTTTCCACCCGCTGTCCCTGCCGCGGCAGGACTTTGTTCTCTCCGTTGGGGCACTGAACCCACGCAAAGGCTTCGACTTCCTGCTCCGCAGCCTGGCGTTGCTTGACCAAGCGCGGCGCCCGCCGCTGGTTATCGTGAGCAATCATGTGAATGCCGCTGAGCACGCCTATCTCGGGGACCTGGCACGGGAACTGCAGGTGCCTGTGGAGATGCGCGCGATGGTAGCGGATGCCGAGTTGGTGCAGCTTTACAACCAGGCTGCGCTGACAGTGTACGCGCCGGTGATGGAGCCGTTCGGCCTGGTGCCCCTCGAGTCGATGGCCTGCGGCACGCCAGTGGTGGGCGTGCGAGAGGGTGGGGTACGCGAGACGGTGGTGCACGGCGAGACGGGGCTGCTGGTGGAGCGCGATCCTCGCTTGTTTGCGGACGCGGTCAGCAGCCTGTTGCGAGACCCGGAACGACGAGACGACATGGGACGGCAGGGCGTGGAATACGTGAAGCGGGAGTGGTCATGGGAACGTTCGGTGGCCACGCTGGAGCGGCGCCTTGAGGAAGCAGCGGCCCATTGACACCGCCGCGTGTCTCCACCATCATTCTGAACTGGAACGATGCCTCCGACACACTGATCTGTCTGGATTCGGTGCTACGGTCAGATTACCCCAATTGCCAGATACTCGTTGTCGACAATGGCTCGACGGATGACTCTGTTTCACGCATCCGTGCTGCGTATCCATGGATCGAGCTGCTCGAGACCGGAGAGAACCTGGGTTACGCAGGCGGCAACAATGTGGGGATCCGTCACGCGCTAGAAGGCGGCGCCGAGTATGTTTGCATCCTGAACAACGACGTGGTGGTGGCTCCTGATTTCCTCACGCCGCTGCTGGCCGTGTTGGAGGGGCACCCAGAGGTGGGCGTCGCGACGCCGCTGATCGCCGAGATGGCGGCGCCGGAGCGGGTCTGGGCGTTGGGTTCTGTGGTGGACAGATACTCGGGCCATGTGCGACGGTTGCACGCAGGCGAACAAGTGGCCGCTCTTCGGCAGCAGCTACCGGCTGAGGTTGAGGTCGCGTCCGGCGCAGCCATGTTGGTACGACGAGAGGTTCTGAACAGCGTCGGCCTCCTGGATGACAAGTTCTTTTTATACTATGAGGAAACTGACTGGTGCCTGCGAGTGACTGCTTCGGGTTACAGGATAGTGGCCGTGCCCTCATCACTGATCTTGCACAAGGTCTCGGCGGCATTGGGAGAGTCATCGCCGATCATCGACTACTATATGCTGCGCAACCATTTGCGCCTCGTTGGCCGCCACTGGTCCGGCTTGCAGCGTGTCTTGGTGGAGGCGCGCATTGTGCTGCGGAGTCTGCTCACTATCGCAGCTTACACTGTCAAGCCTCATGGTGGCCTTCGTACGCCTCACCGCAATGCTCGCCTGGTCGCGCTACGTGACGCCCTGTTAGGGCGATGGGGCAAGATGGGAGCGGACGTGGCTGAGCTGTGCTGCCCTGAGGCAGCTCGATGAAAGTTCTGTTTCTCTCTTCCTGGTTTCCATCCCCTCCTGACAATGGCTCCAAGCTTCGAGTCTATCATCTGTTGCGGGCGCTGGCGGCGCGGCATCAGGTATCGCTCGCCTCTTTTGCCTTTGGCACCGCGCGACCCCAGGAAGCAGACCTACGCGCGTGGTGCCGCCGTGTCGAGGTAGTTCAGCAGGATCCGAGCCAGCGCAGCCGCCTAATGAGAGGGTTACGCTATCTGTCGCTCTCCCCCATCGTTGCCGCGCCGGTGCCCGCAATGTCGGACGCTGTAAGCGCCCTTGCGGCGGAGACCAAGTTCGACGTTGTGGTCGCTTCCACTGAGACCATGGCTACCTATGTCTCTAGGGTGCGCGGTGCGGCTGCGATTCTTGAAGAGCATAATTCGTTCGCGCGCATGATGTACGAACGATATCAGCAGCAGACGTCATCTCTGCAACGCCTGCGATGCTGGGCAAGCTGGCAGAAGACACGCTACTATGAAGCGCGGCTTTTTCCTCGTTTCGATCTGGTGACAATGGTTTCCGAGCAAGATCGCCAGACCAGTCAGGCCCTCCCGGCCTATCGTGGCAAGGTGGAAGTGGTTCCCAATGGTGTGGATTGCCGCCGCAACCGCCCGGGCCTGGTCGTGGCCCAGCCCAATGCTCTGGTCTATAACGGCGCGCTCACATACAGCGCCAATTACGATGCCATGCGCTACTTTCTCTCCGAGATCTATCCCCTGATCCGCCAACAGATCCCTGACGTCTCCCTGTCTATTACCGGCTCCACCAAGGGCGTAGACCTCGCCGGGCTCCGGCTGGACGAGAGCGTGCGGCTCACCGGCTATGTGGACGACATTCGCCTGCCGGTGGCGGGGAGCGCCGTCTGCGTGGTGCCTCTGCGCCAGGGCGGCGGCACCCGGCTCAAGATCTTGGAGGCCATGGCGCTGGGCACGCCGGTGGTGGCCACGTCCAAAGGTGTGGAGGGATTGGAGGCGGTGGATGGAGAGCACCTGCTTATCGCCGACGAGCCGCAGTCCTTTGCCGAGCGCACAGTGCGCCAATTGCGTGACGATGCCCTCCGCCAGCGCTTGATCTCCAACGCCCGTCGCCTGGTGGAGGAGCGTTACGACTGGGAGCGCATTGGTCAGCGCTTCGTGGATCTGGTGGAAGAGGTCGTCCATCGGAATGCGGGAGGTTCGCCTTGATAGGCGTGCTCCGTCGCGTCTCGCTCACTTCCAGGTTGTTGCAGTGGCTCATCGTCCTCGGCGCGTTGGCCAGCGCTGCCTACCTGGGACAGCAGCCCTCCCGTCGTTACCTGATGCTCCTTGTCGCTTTGGTTGGGGGCGCTGCGGTGTTGCGCGAGCGGCGGTTGGGCCTGGCGGTGCTTATTCTGGCGGCGCTGGCGCTGCCGCTGGAGTTTGGCACCGGCACTGCCGTGACTCTCAACACGGCTACCCTGCTAGTTCCCGCACTGCTGGCCCTCTGGCTGCTGGAGGCCACGCTGCGCCGCGACCTGAGGATCGTCCGCTCCAGAGCCAACTTGCCATTGCTCCTGTTTCTGCTTGCGGGGCTGCTTTCCCTGTTGGTAGGCAACGTTCTCTGGGACCCCAGTGTGCCGCGTTCCAGCAACTTTATCTGGGTGCAGCTGGCACAGTGGGCGATCTTTGCCTTCGCCGCCGGCGCTTACTGGCTGATGGCCAACTGGGTACGAGATGAGGTCTGGTTGCAGCGCTTGACTTTCCTGTTTCTCGGCCTGGGCGGCGGGCTCGCCATTCTACGATTGTTGCCAGGCGCTGGCGCCCTGGTATCCCCCCTTACTACCATCGCCTTCATTCGCGCCCCCTTCTGGGTGCTGCTGGCGGCGCTGGCAGGGGGGCAGTTGCTCTTTAACCAGGAGCTATCCCCGGGTTGGCGGCTGTTTCTGGTGGCCGTGATAGGCGCGGTGTTGGCCTATGCCTTCTTCCTGCAGCGCGAGTCCACATCTAACTGGGTGGCGATCGCCGCGGTGGGTGGGGTGTTGGCCTGGCAGCGCTGGCCCCGCGCGCGTAGATATGTCGTTGCCGTGATGTTGATCCTGTCCACACTCGGGATACTGTTCCCTTCGTTATACGAGTTTGCCGGCGGTGATGACGAGTGGCAACTCAGCGGCGGCTCGCGGCTGGCGCTCATTACCCGCGTCGTCGAATTGACCATGCGCAACCCCATCACCGGCCTGGGGCCAGCGGCATATCGGCCCTATGGCCTGGTGAAGCCGTTGACCTATGGCCCCACGACTTGGGTCAATCCTCTGATTTCGTCGCACAACAACTATGCGGATATTTTCTCTCACACGGGGCTATTGGGCCTGGGATTGTTTCTCTGGTTCATGATCGAGCTGGGGCTGCTGGGCTGGCGTATCTGCGCGAGGCTTCGCCACGGTTTCATCGGTGGCTATGCTGCTGGGATACTGGCTGCCTGGGCGGGGGCGCTGGTGGTCATGATGTTCGCCGACTGGATGCTGCCTTTCGTGTACAACATCGGCTTTCCAGGTTTTCAGGCTAGCTTGCTGGTCTGGCTCTTTTGGGGCGGGTTGGTGGCGCTAGAGCAGAGTCTGCGCACTGGGGGAGTTGCCTAGATGCTGTGTTCTACGATTATTCCTACAATTGGCCGGGACACACTATCACGTGCTGTAGAGTCCGCTCTGTCGCAGGACCTGGACCCAACTGAGCACGAAATCATCGTGGTAAACGACTCTGGTGCTCCCCTGGCCGCTTCTGCTTGGATGAACTCCACACAGATCAGGGTGATGGATACCAACCGGAGCAGGGTATGCTTTGCGTCAAATGCTGGGGCAGCAGCGGCGCGAGGCAAGTACCTGAAGTTTCTGCATGATGATGACTATCTGCTTGATGGGGCTCTACGGTCATTGATCTCAGAGGCCGAGTCGTCCGGCAGCTGTTGGATTGTGGGGGCGATGCGGGTCGTGGACTCTCAGGGAAAACTGCTGCATGTCGAGACGAGTCAAGATGAGGGCAATCTAGCCGCGCTGTTCGTGGTTGGCGAGATATTCCACGTTAGCCGGTCGCTGATTCGGCGCCAGGACTTTCTAAAGGTGGGGGGGTTTGATGCCTCGGTTGGGATGTTCGAAGACCGGGAACTAGAATGGCGAATGGCCATGGTGGGCGAGTTCGGCTCTACGGAAACCATGGTGGCTTGTGCAAGAGTATCGTGTACACAAGATAGTGCTTATGATGCTCAGAAAGACGGCACGCGTATCCAGATGATCCGTGATAGCCGACGTATTAGGGAACGGATCCTTAACGCCGAAGGGGCGAACCGCCGTATACGAGACTCGCTGCACGGAAAACACCATTTGCGCGGGCGCGTATGTCGCGCCTATATGCTATCAGCCGCTCTCAGATTTTGCGACGCCGCCGTCCTGGTCGCACTGAGCCGGGTTGTGGCAGCATTGAGGTTGGCCGCTCCCGGACTCGTCCACCGGGCCTTTTGGGCAGGGCTATTTGGCCGCCGTCACTTCGAATGATCAAGTAATTCCTAACACGGGAACTACAGATGGACCTCTACTACTACCATGACTTGCGTGGCAACTTTGGCGACGATCTGAATGCATGGCTGTGGCCACGCCTCTTGCCGCTCCCCATCTCCGAGTGCTTTGATGACAGGACGCTCTTTCTGGGTATAGGGACGATACTAAACCAGCATGTGCCTGCGAAGCCGCAAAAGAAGGTGGTATTCGGGGCTGGTCATGGTTATGGATTGCCCCCTACTATCACTCCGCAGTGGCGGTTCTACTGCGTTCGTGGCCCACTCACGGCTAATGCACTCGGTATCCCGGCTCATCTCGCCATCTGTGATAGTTCTATCCTGATCCGCGAATTCTTCGCTCCCGCTACCAGCAGATTTAGCTGCCGAGCTTGCTTCATGCCGCATCATTGGAACGCCGAGGCCGATGCATTGTCGACGGCCAGACAATTCACCCGCTTGAGGCCTTTTGTGGCCAAGTAATTCACCCACCCCGCGGCCAAGGAATTCACCCA